>Ga0209609_10002033_pt1 | contig 11667 bp, 10 predicted proteins | sample LakKivw325mmetaG_FD_184136 | JGI IMG/M metagenome (GOLD analysis project Ga0209609, IMG submission 184136) | Anoxic lake water microbial communities from Lake Kivu, Rwanda to study Microbial Dark Matter (Phase II) - Lake Kivu water 325m metaG... | ecosystem: Environmental > Aquatic > Freshwater...
TAGAGCTTCGGCGGATAGGTCGGGCAGGGGGAGTGAACTTTATTGACTCAAAAACTAACCTTTATTATAGTAGATATGATCACTTATGCCAAATCTTGCTGATGTACAATTAGTGACTCGCTATCTTAAGGGCGATGAAAGAGCGCTGGAGCTTTTAATTCAGCAATATCTAAAGCCCCTATACAGCTTTGTTTATAGATATGTAGGAAATGCGCGAGATGCCGAGGATATTACTCAAGAGGTATTTGTGCGGATGTGGAAGCATATCAAAAAATTTGATTTGCAAAGAAAATTCAAGACTTGGATTTTTAGTATCGCGAAGAATGCCGCTATTGATTTTTTACGAAAGAAAAAAACCATACCCTTTTCAGAATTTGAAAATGAAGAGGGTGAAAATATGCTTGCCGAAACATTCAAAGATCCCTCTCCCCTTCCAGATGAAGTTTTAGAACATAAAAATCTCACGCAAATGCTCACTTCGGCAATGGATAAACTCTCACTTAAATATCGGATGATTCTGTTTCTCCGCTATAATGACCATTTTACTTTCCAAGAAATTGCGAACACTTTAGAAGAACCGCTTAATACTGTTAAAAGTCGCCATAGACGGGCATTGATTAAGTTGAGACAAATGCTGGATAAGTCTGCTTAGGTAAAATTGCAAAATGGGAATTTATGCTTTAGCATTTCAAAACTATAGTTAAAGGTAAATGGCGGCTTCTCTTAAGTAAACCAAGGTTTTGAAAGGCTGAAGCCTGAACTCCCAGAATTTATTTTAAACTAACCTGCCTGATTAAGTCTGCTTGATGAAATTGCTAAGGATCTAAAGACCCCCTTCTACCTCCCCCTACCAAAGGGGAGCGAACAGAAAAGGATGCACCCCCCCACCTAATTTTGTCTCTAAAGTGAAATAAAAAGAGAACCCTATTAAATGTTCTCTTTTAAAATTTGGCAATTTTAATGTGAATTAGGTAGGGGGGTGCACCAAAATGCATCCTTTATACGTATTAGTATATAGTGAAGCTGGCTTTTAACTTATGAAAGCGTGCGCATCTTGATATATCTTTTAGTAATTTTCATCAAAAAAAACAAGGAACGGAATCCTCCGAAGCATTCCCTTAATTTATAACTAAGCTCTCTCGTATCCAAACCAATACCCTTCATAAACTTTCCTAGCGAAGGAGGGAAATAATATGCGTAAGGATTTCGAAAAACTCTTTACTCATCTTACTCCTATGGAGCCACCAGAGGGTCTTTTAAATAAAATAATGCTCCGCATTCAAAAGGAACAGAAATTTCTGATGATCAAACGGAGAATAATGTTTCTCTCTATAGGAATCGTAGGAATAATCGTTTCGGCAGCAGCTTTTATTCCCGCCTTCAAAGCAACACAAACAGGACTAAATGAATCTGGATTTATATATTTCCTATCATTGATATTTTCAGATTTTGAAATTGTTGCTGTCTCCTGGCAAAATTTCGTGATGTCTTTATTAGAAACACTACCTATAATGAGTTTTGCTACACTTTTTGCAATTATCTTCATATTCTTAGGGTCTGTAAAATTCTTAATTAAATCTGTTCCTCATTCCACACAATTAAAATTAACTCGTGCTTAAATCTATGAACTTTAATAAATTTTTCAAATCTAAAACTTTCAAAATAATACTTGGTACTATTGGTATAGTGATTTTAATTTTACTTATTTTCCAGGCAGGGATGTTTGTTGGTTTTAAAAAAGCAGGCTTTTCCTATAAATGGGGAGAAAATTATCATCGTAATTTTGCAGGGCCTCGCGGCGGATTTTTTCAAGAGATGAGAGGTCGAGATTTTATTGATGCTCATGGCGTTTTTGGTCAGATTATTAAAATTGATGGTTCTACTTTAGTAATCAAAGGAAGAAATAATGTAGAAAAAATCATTGTATTGAAGGATGATACTGTGATTAGACGACTCCAAGACACGCTTAAACCTAGTGACCTAAAGGTTGATGATTTAATTGTTGTAATTGGTTCACCTAATGATGCTGGCCAGATAGAGGCAAAACTGATTCGGGTATTGCCACCGCCGCCTACTGGAATGCCATCACAGCCAAAGCAGTAACCTTAATTAAATATTAAGCGACGGAATTCCCACCGACTCACCCTTCCCTTCAAGCAGAGGGAGCAAAATTTGCATAATTAAAATCCATTAAAGAAATATGTTTAAAAAATTTTTTCAAGCAATATCTCATCGCAAAATCATTACCGGAATTGTTATTCTGGCATTGATAATCGGCGGTTATTTTGGATACAAAACATTAAAAGGAAAAACAAATGAAACGCGCTATGTTTTGGCAACAGTAGAAAAAGGAACTCTCATTACATCAGTAACAGGCACTGGCCAAGTATCACCAGCTAATCAAATAGATATTAAACCCCAGGTCACCGGAGACATTATTGATATTGGCTTGAAAAATGGCGATGCAGTATCCCAGGGAGAGGTTATTGCAAAGTTAGATACCAAAGATGCCATTAAGGCTGTGAGTGATGCCCAACTCAATCTTGATACTGCAAAATTAGATTTAGAAAAATTAACATCCACTACCTCCCTTTCAACAAATAAAGATTATTTAGATGCTTTTAATACTTTGCAAAGTGCCTTTCTAAATTTGACCACGAGTGTTAACGGAATTGATGACATTTTGCATTATTCTGCTTATATTTGGGGAGATAATGGAAAAGCGATAGAAGCGTTGGGAGGTACAGCTACAGATTATAGACGCGATGCGGAACAGAAATATGCTGCTCTGCGTCAAAAATACGATAAAAATACAGAAGATTATCAAACCTTAACCAGAGATTCTAGTATTAGTTCGCTGGAGTCGGTTTTACAAGAAACATACAATACAATTAAATTATCGACAGAAGCGATTAAAAGTACAAAGGTATTGGTAGATTATGTAAATGAGAAAACTGACCCTGATAACCGTACTGCCGCAATGGCCAAAGATCAAACGAGTCTTGAAACTTATACAACGCAAGCTAATTCCGATCTTTCAGATCTCTTAACTGCTCAAAAAACAATCCAAGATTCTCAAATTGATGTTCAGTCTCAACAACTCACCTTGCAACTTAAAGAAAATGCACTTAAAAGTGCTGAACAAGATCTTCCCAAGTATAATATTATTGCTCCTTTTGATGGTGTAATCGCAGTTGTAAATTCTAAAAAAGGAGATCCAGCGACTACTGCAACAATAATGGCCACACTAATTAGCAAAGAAATGATTGCAGAAGTGACTCTTAATGAAGTAGATATGGCAAAGGTCCAGTTGGGCCAAAAAGTGACACTTACTTTTGATGCGATTCCTGATCTCACCATTAGCGGTAAAGTGGTGGAGATGGATACTCTAGGTACGGTAACGAGTGGAGTAGTAACATATAATGTAAAAATTGCTTTTGATACTCAAGATCAAAGAATAAAACCTAATATGAGTGTTTCGGCTACAATCATTACAGAAGCAAAACAGAATGTTTTGTTAGTACCTAATGCTGCAGTCAAAACTTCAAACAATAATACAAATTATGTAGAAATGCTTGAGCCAACAGTAATTGCTAATCAAGAAGTTGGAGCGGGAAATGCTGGCATTGTTTCATTAATACCTCCTCATGAGCAACAGATAGAAGTGGGTTTGGCCAATGACACGTCCACAGAAGTCACAAATGGGCTTAAGGAAGGTGATCAAGTAATTGTGCAAACAATTAGTTCAACAACCCAAAATACGCAATCTCAAAATCAAACCCAAACAAGGGGTTTCTTCCAAATGCAAGGGGGCGGCAGGCCTCGCGATTAAAAGATGAGATCTTGCGAAGCGATGATTATTTTGATTTTTGTCGCCGATGCGCCATAGCCGCTCGTGAACGACGGCGCGATATTTAATTTTTAAATTTTACTATGATTGAGTGTAAAAATATAACTAAAATATATCAAAGCAGTGCAGTGAAAACTAATGCTTTAAAAGGAGTATCATTCACTATTCAAGATGGGGAATTTGTGGCTATCATCGGTCCCTCTGGCTCAGGAAAATCAACCTTGATGCATATATTAGGGGCATTAGACACACCAACAAGTGGTGAATATTTATTGGATAAGCACGATGTTTCTAAACTCTCGGATGATGAACTAGCTGAAATCAGAAAGAATAAAATCGGATTTGTTTTTCAATCGTTTAATCTCTTACCGCGGGCGACTGTCTTACGAAATGTGATGCTACCGCTTGTTTATGCGGGTACATCGAAGAAAGAGAGAGAAGGGCGAGCGAAACTTGCTCTGCAAAAGGCAGGTTTAAAAGATTCGCATTTTGACCATCTTTCTAATCAACTTTCAGGCGGACAGATGCAAAGGGTGGCTATTGCACGAGCACTGGTTAATAATCCCACGCTTATTTTAGCAGATGAACCTACAGGCAATCTAGATAGTAAAACCGGCGAAGCAGTCTTGCAAACCTTTTGGGATTTAAATAGATTAGGTACTACAATTATCCTAATTACTCATGAAAAATATATTGCGGAAAAAGCAAAACGGGTCATTCAAATTAAGGATGGAAAAATTATTGAAGATAAAACTAATCATCGATCTGACGTGATCAAACAGATTAAAGAATAAAAAATTATAATTATCTGATGTCTAATTTCCAATGACTAAGGAAATTGACTAATTTTAATCGTCTAAACATCATCATTTGTCATTAGACATTAGGATTTAGTCATTTTGTAATATATGTTTATTACTGATTTATTCCAGGAAACATATTCAGCCATATTTATAAATAAAGTACGTTCAGGACTAACAATGCTTGGCATTGTTATTGGTATTGGTTCAGTGATTGCAATGATTTCTATTGGACAAGGAGCGCAGGGTTCAATAGAGTCTAGTATTCAATCAATCGGTTCAAACCTTATCATTGTAATGCCTGGTTTTCAAAGAGGATTTAGTCAAGTAAGCGGAGGCCGTGGTTCGGCTACAACCTTGACCCAAGCCGATGCAGATGCTATTCAAAAAGAGATTACGCTCACAAAGGCTGTTGCTCCTGAAATTTCAAGAAGATATCAAATAACCGCTAAAGGTAAAAATACGAATACACAAGTGGTGGGAACGGTGGCAACATATCCTGAAGTACGTAATGTTCAGATTGACAATGGCTCTTTTATTTCTAATCAAAATGTGGCGAGCCTATCTAAAGTAGCTGTGCTTGGCCCCGCGACTAGAGACGATCTTTTTGGAGAAGGCGTTAATCCTATTGGCCAATCCATTCGCATTAACCATGTGGATTTTAAAGTAATTGGAGTAACTAAATCAAAAGGCGGCACAGGTTTTGGTAATCAAGATGATGTAATCTTCGTTCCCCTTTCAACGGCCCAGCGGTTTTTAGCAGGTGATACTTATGTTACTACAATTAGTGTAGAAGCAATGGATCAGAATTCTATGGTTACTATTCAACAACAGATTAATAACTTATTACTTCAAAGACACAATATATCTGACCCTTCCTTAGCTGATTTTCAAATATTAAATCAGCAGGATATTGTGCAAACTGCTTCTGCAGTCACCAATACCTTTACCATGCTTCTTGCTTCTATTGCTGGCATCTCTTTAGTTGTGGGAGGTATTGGAATTATGAATATGATGCTCACGACTGTTACAGAACGCACTCGCGAGATTGGTCTACGCAAAGCGATTGGCGCTAAGAAGAAAGATATTAGCCTGCAATTTCTAAGTGAAGCTTTAATGTTAACATTTATTAGCGGGATAATTGGAATTTGTTTGGGATGGCTTGTCTCTTGGGGTGTTTCGCATTTTGGTGGTATTGCAACAAAAATCTCTCTGTCTTCTATTATTTTAGCGTTTGGCGTATCTGCCGCGATTGGGATTGTTTTTGGGTATTATCCCGCCCGCCGTGCTGCGAGTCTAAACCCTATAGAGGCGCTGCGTTATGAATAATCGGGTTAAAAACAAAGTGAAATATTTGGTTTGTGGCGCAGGGCGAGGCGGGCAAGCCTGCCCGCCGCGCCGCAGGCTTAAACCCCATAGAGGCCTACGTTATAAATAAATAAGACAAAATATTGAGTTAGCATATTTAATTATTAATTAAAAAATATGACTGCAGAAGAAACATTAAAAACATCTAATGGAGTAAAAAAACTATTACCTGTTGTAATTGTGTTAATGATAATTGTAGGCGGAGGAGCTTTCTATGGAGGGATGAAATATAACCAAAGTAAAAATAAGGGAAGTAATCAGGGTTTTAGAAATTTATCGCCGGAACAACGTCAACAACTTGGCGCCAATGCGAGAGGAAGCTTTGGGCCAGGACGAGGAAATCAAGGAGGAGCAAATTTTACTGGTGGGGAAATTATTGCTAAAGATGATAAAAGTATCACTTTGAAATTACGCGATGGCGGCTCAAAAATTATCTTTTTTTCGGATTCTACAGAAGTGGACAAATTTGTTAATGGGGGCACAGGTGATTTAGAAATTGGCAAAACAATTATGGTCAACGGTACAGCCAACCAAGATGGCAGTATTACAGCCCAATCCATTCAATTAAGGCCGGAAAATCCAACCACTCCTTAAAACTATAATCGTCATTTAATGGAGGGGCAATTCCTCCGTGACAGGGCACGGGGTAGATATGAATTGCCCCTCCATATTTTTTGAGGAGGGAATGAGGAAAGGTTTAAAAATAAACGAGGAAATAAAATCCCGCATCAAAATTGATGCGGGATTTTTGTAATCAAAAATAAAATGGCGGCAATAATGTTGCCGCCTGTTTAAAATACACAAAATAAAACACATTAAACTTTATCCTGTTTTCTTTTTCATTTTAATCTTCACACCCTTTACGACAGTTTTAGCTGGAACAGAGTGAGTAATTTTCTTCTTACTCTTTTTTTCTTTTTTATCTGGAACTAGCGCTTCGTTTAGAACTTCATCCATATTCGTGACGGGAATAAATTTCAATTCTGCTTTTGCTTCTTTAGGAATTTCATTCAAATCTTTCTGATTGTCTTTCGGAATAATCACTATTTTTGCGCCGGCACGGTGAGCGGCGAGGGCTTTTTCTTTCAAGCCCCCGATCTCTAAAGTATTGCCGCGAAGGGTTACTTCACCCGTCATTGCCACTTCTCTTCTTACCGGTCGCCGGGAAATGGCAGAAATTAGGGCAGTAGTAATTGCAATTCCTGCGGAAGGTCCGTCTTTGGGAATGGCGCCGGCTGGCACATGAACATGAACATCATTCTTCTGAAAAAAATTTTCATCAATTCCTAAGGCTCTCGCTTTGCTTCGTGCATAGGAGAGAGCAGCTTGTGCTGATTCTTTCATTACATCACCCAACTGTCCGGTTAAAATCAAATTACCCTTGCCCGGCATCGTAGTAGATTCAATGGATAAAATTTCGCCGCCTGCCTGGGTCCAGGCAAGACCGGTGGCTACGCCAATTTCATTCTTTTTTTCGGTCAAAGAGAGAGCAAATTTTGCAGGTCCGAGGTAACGTGATAAATCTGCGAGCTTAATCCGATAAGTTTTTTTCTTACCATTACCAGCAATCTTGCGCACAATCTTTCGGCATAAAGCGGCGAGCTCTCTTTCTAAATTGCGCACACCCGCTTCCCGTGTATATTCTGTGATGACGGCGCGAATCACCGCATCGTTAATAATCAAATCTTTATTCTTTAAACCATGAGATTTATATAATTTTGGCAAAAGATGCTTTTTGGCAATCTCTAACTTTTCATCTTCGGTGTATCCAGGAAAATGAATCACTTCCATCCGATCGCGCAGAGCAGAAGGAATTGTATCTAAAACATTGGCAGTAGTAATGAACATTACTTTAGACAAATCGAAAGGCACCTCTAGATAATGATCAGAAAATTCATAATTTTGTTCAGGGTCTAATGCTTCTAGAAGCGCAGAAGTTGGATCACCGCGAAAATCTTTACCAACCTTATCAATTTCATCCAGCATAAAAACAGGATTCTTTTCCCCCACGGTGTTCATCCCTTGAATAATGCGGCCGGGTAGGGCGCCAACATAGGTGCGGCGGTGCCCCCGAATCTCTGCTTCGTCGCGGATCCCTCCTAAACTCATCCGAAAAAATTTCCGGCCCAAGGCACGGGCAATAGATTTACCAATTGAGGTTTTACCTGTGCCTGGCGGACCAACAAAGCATAAAATCGGTCCTTTAATTTTGCCCACCATTTTTTGCACAGCCAAATATTCAATAATTCTTTCCTTAATTTTTTCTAAGCCATAATGATCTTCAGCTAAAATCTTTTCCGCTCTTTTAATATCAATTTCCGTTTTTGCTTCCCGCGCCCAGGGTAAATCAATGAGCCAATCTAAATAAGTACGCAGATAAGAAATCTCCGGAGAAAAAGAAGGCATCTGTTCCATTCGGGCCAATTCCTTCAAGGCGATTTTTTCCACATTTTCGGGCATCTTAGCGGCTTTAATTTTTGCCTGCAAATCCTCGCCTGCCGCGGCTTCACCTTCACCCAGTTCTTTTTGAATACTCTTCAATTGTTCACGCAAAAACATTTCTTTTTGCATTTTAGAAAGTTCTTTCTGGGTTTTGCGTTCAATTCTTTTGCCAGTTTCTAAAATCTGTTTTTCTCGCGCAAGATGACGAGAGAGCAATTCTAGCCTTGCTTGAATATCCACTGTTTCTAAAATTTTCTGTCGTTCCTCTAATGATAAGTCCAAATTAAAAACAACAAGATCAATCATTTGATCAGGGGTCTTGGCATTGAAAATAGCCACTAGAACATCCAAAGGGATTATTTTGCCCATAGAAACGCACTCCTTAAATTGGGCAAGAATATTCCGAATCAAAGCCTTAACCGCAAGGGTATTCTTCTCTTTAAGCTCTAGAGTTTTAATCCTCACTTTTAAAAAGGGGGATTCTGCTACCACTCCCAAAATTTTGGCGCGCGCTATACCCTCAATAATTACCTTCATTGAACCATCGGGCAGTAATAAATCTTGAGCAATCATTGTTACCGTGCCTGTTTTGTAAATATTCTTCAAAGTTATTTCCTCTTCTCCCTGCTCTTCTTCTCCTTCTTTCTTCTTAAGGGAAATTTGAGTAACAAAAATGGCAAGACGATCCTTTTGCACTGCTTCTTTGAGGGCGGCGACACTTTTTTTCTCACGAACGATTAAAGGTAAAACTAACTTAGGGAAGATCACCGCATCTTGCACCGCCACAAGGGGTAACACTTTTTTAGTTGAGGGCTTTTGAACACTAGGAGGATTAATCTCTTTGCTCTGAAAGTTGAGACTGGAATCGTTGTCCTCTTCTTGCCTCTCTTCCTCTTCAGCGTCAATATCTAAAGGAACATTATTAGATTTCATCATTTTTATTTTTAGTTAAATATTCAAATTAAAAATAGGAGCTAAAGAATTAAAAACATTTAGCTTTTTTAGTATAACATATTCTATAAAAATAAAAAAGGGACAATTTAAGCACATCTATCCCTCAATAGTTTTAGATTTTTATACTTCATTGGATAACTACCATTGCCTTTCTTCCTTGTTCTATATTTTCTTTAGTCCCGGGGAAATCGTGGATTGCGTTATACAAAACATCAGTAGAATAAAAATAATGCTCGCCACGCCGTGTGCCAGGATCATTAGTAATAAATCCTTTTTCATTATAACCAATCAAAACTAAATTGTGATAAAGAGGGCCGGGCAGGGTGAAATAAGGATTATGGAGCAGACGACCCGCACAAGGCACAATCACAGGGTTACCCGCGGCAATTTCCCTTTTTAAATCAGCGATGCTAATATCATAACTTACCTTTGCTTGGTAATGATAATACTCTTTTGCCAATTTGGCAATGCCTTCGGCATTACTATCTTTGTAATTTCCATAGTGCTTGATTTGAAAATTAATCAGCGCATCAAGCTCGTACCGCATTAACTCTTTAGTCAAAACTTTTTTCTGCCAAAAATAATGCACCATTACAATACTCGCTTCTTCGCAAGATTCTTCATCGCGTTCGTCCCATTTAGCATAAGGTGATTGGGAAGTAAAAGGGACATCTAGCAAGAATTTTTCAGGTAAGGGGTTGGGGTGCACATCCATGTCTTCAGTTATTTTTTCTTTCTCTGAAGGAATTGTCTCCACTCTCAAATCAATCCCTTGCTCTTTTGTGGTTTCATTATTTTCATTCTGATCAAACACTAAATCAGATGCGATCTTACTTGGCCTTTTGACCTCCACCATTGTAATCCCAAAAGAACTATAATAAAAAATAAACCCTGCGACGGATAGACTCAAGGCAATAATTAAAATTAAAACTTTTTTAAAAGGAATAGTTTTCATTTAAAAGTTTCGAAATAGATCTCTGAAATCATTCCTAAGATAAAAATCACAACCAAAGTATATGGCATCCAGCTTGCAAAAGGCAAACGATAGGAAACCCTCTTCTTACCTCTTTTGCGAGCAGCATAAAAGAGCTTTGCCATTAAAATTCCATCAATACCACTCATAAAAACTCCTAATAAAGAAATGATTTCAACAAAATTTTTAGCCCCAGCAAAAAACATTCCTAAAGGAATAAATAGAGTCAAAAAAGCGGCTAAATATTTATTTATTTTGTAATCATACCAAAAAATCTTTTTAAGATTCATTCCGATAGTAAAAAAAGACGTAATTACTGCCAGTAAACCTATGGCCGAACCGAAAATTACTATAGGCCTTCCCAAATACAGCTCCAGAGATGAAATAGCATCTGGCGCAACCGAAGACCCAGAAATACCTACCACAGCAAAAGTAAAAAGAATGAAAATAAACAGCGGAACTAAGGTGCCAATTATAATTGCTTTTTTAATCTTGTAAGGTCGCTTCTTAAGTATTTCTACCATTTCAGGAATCGCACTACCCCCTCCCAGGGCAAAAAGGATTACACCATAAGGGAAGAAAAAATTGACTCCATCTATTTTGAGTAAGTTTTCGGCTTTCACCAAAGGCGCACCCCAAAAACCAATCACAATGAAGATTAAAAGAAGCAAACCCACAAGAATAGAGTTTATTTTGTGAAATAAGGGAATAGAAAAAATGACACCCAAACTGGCCCAGACAAAAAAAATTAAACTATACATTTCTATTCGTCCTCCAATTAAAGGATAGAAAAGATTGAATAAAAAAACACCGCCGACCACTAGATAGGCCAAGAGGACTCCAAAAGTTCCAATAATATTAATAATGCTTGCTAGGATGCTCCCCTGTTTAGAAAAATATTTTCGTACAAAACCTGTATAACGATGTTTACCAGGTGTGCGCAAAACTATTTCACCATACATTAAATGTAAATAGAGTGTAACTAATCCCAGAAAAATTAACCAAAAAAGACCCAAGGTGAAGCCAGCTTTTTGCACTACATAAGGTAAACCAAAGATGCCAGCACCAATGATTGTTCCGATCAAAGCGAAAACTGCATAATAAAAAGTTTTATTGAATGGACTCATAAATTAGAAATCATGAATTAGGAATATCTTAATTTTAACATAGAAAAAAATTCCTTCAAAATTCATAATGCCTAATTCGTTATTCCTTATTCATGAAAAGTGGATAACCCTCTATTCTCTATTTTTTAAAATGTGCTATAGTGATATGATTTC
>Ga0209609_10002035_pt1 | contig 11661 bp, 14 predicted proteins | sample LakKivw325mmetaG_FD_184136 | JGI IMG/M metagenome (GOLD analysis project Ga0209609, IMG submission 184136) | Anoxic lake water microbial communities from Lake Kivu, Rwanda to study Microbial Dark Matter (Phase II) - Lake Kivu water 325m metaG... | ecosystem: Environmental > Aquatic > Freshwater...
CCTTGATTCCCTTCGCGCCGTCCCATCGACATCGCCGACTCCCCCTCTCATCCGCGTCAGACTACCAGAGAGACACGGGGAGAGAAAATCAACAGGCTGTTAGCCTGGGGGGGATGGTGGGAGTCCACGCCGTCAATGCCAGCTTTGCTTACGACACGAGCTCTACTTCCGGAGACCTGAAGGACTTCCTCCAGGGAAGCCTCTCGGTGCGCAGTCCCTTCTTCGAAGGGCAGCTCCTGTCGACGGCGTCCTTCGACCCCGATACACTTCTGGCGCTGAGCTTCAACTGGACACGTGCGTTCGATGCGTGGTCTGTGAACCTGACGCCAACCTTCGAAATCCTTGACCAGTCAGGCGGAGTCCTCGCGTTCGACGTCCCATCCTGGCAGGTGACTCTGCGCTTTGATCTCGCCTGCTGCATGGGCCAGCCCGCTGCGGAGCTAGGCGACATCGTTCTCTCCCTGGCCGTGTCGCGGGACGGGTTCGACCGCGTCGTCCTTTCTCACTCGTTCCCCTTCTGAGACGGGTGGTGCCTCGGACCCTCGACTTGTCTGCCCCTCCACGATGCTTCATACTGGCGCGGGTGGAGGGGATGCCATGAGGCAGTTGGTGGTCCTGGTTGGGCTGCCCGGATCGGGGAAGACGGCCTTCCAGCGCGAGCATCCGGAGTGGGTCGTGGTGTCTCGAGGGGCCATTCGCGAGTGGATGTTCCGCGGTTCGTACGATCCCGCCGGCGAGAGCACCGTGGATCGGGTGTTCCAAGCCGCGCTCGTGGAAGCCGTCGATTCCCCTGCCGAGATCGTGTGCGTCGACGAGCCGAACCTCACACGTGCGGACCGTCTGTCGCTCGTCGAGCTCGCACAGCTTGCCGGCCGGGAGCCGCACGCGCACGTTCTGCCGATGACGTCTCCCGACGCGCTTTACGAGAGGATGGAGCGGAACAGGAAGAGGCTGGGGCTCGAGAAGCCCTACCTCCGGCTCCGATCCTTCCCGCGAAAGGCGTACGCCGAACTCGTCTCTCGATACGAGCCCATCGACCGAGAAGAAGGGTTCGCTTCGGTGACGTACGCGCCCGAGGCGGCGTCACCCTACGTCGGAGGCGGAGCCGTCACGAAGGGCAAGCCAGCGCCAGCCCGTGACCCACTGCCGCTCTTCACGGCCTGACGACAACCCTGCGCGTCGATGTCTCGAATCCCCTCTACTAGGAGATTCCGAGCAGCGCGTTGATGCGCGCCCGGTCGAAGCCGACGACGACCTCTCCGTCGATGTCGATCACTGGAACGCCGTACTGGCCGGTCTTCTCGACCATGGCCTTCGCCTTCTGCATGTCGGCCGAGACGTCGATCTCCTCGAACGACACGGCGTGTGCCTGCAGGTGCTGTTTCACGGCCGTGCACCACGAGCACGTCGGGGTCGTGTAAACCGTCACAGTGTGTTCCACGATCCGTTCTCCTTCATACACAGCTTTAGAATGCACTCGACGCGACTCTCGATTCGGTAGCAGTTGTGGGTTCCGTCCCTCTCCTTGCGCAGAATTCCCGCTCGCTCGAGCTTCGCCAAGTGGTACGAGATGGCGGGCTGGCTCAACCGAAGACCCGCGAGGACCTCCTGGCAGCGGATGGGCCCTCGCATCAGCCGCTCGACGATCTGCAGGCGGGGCTCGCTCCCCAAGGCGGCGAACGCGTTCGCCCACCCTCTTCGCTCGCTCCGGTCGGTCATCGGTTGCTCCTTCCGCTCCATCGATCTAGCATCGTACCCAAGTTCGATCGGTTCGTCAAGTATTTGAATATTTGAATAATGGAGGAGACGATGACCTCAGTCGTCTGGACGGGCGGGATGCGGTTCGTGGGGAAGGGAGCGAGCGGTCATGAGGTGGCCATGGATGCCGCGGGGCCGGACGGAAGAGACAGCGCGGCTCGCCCGGTGGAGACGCTGCTCTGCGCGCTCGGTGGGTGCACGGGGATGGACGTTATCTCGATCCTGCGGAAGATGAAGACGGAGCCGGCGTCTCTCCGCATCGAGATCGAGGACGAGCGCGCTACGGAGTACCCGAAGGTCCTCCGGAAGATCCGGCTCACCTACGTCGTGGTGGGCGCCGTGCCGGAGGAGAACCTGCGGAAGGCGATCGACCTCTCCCTCGCGAAGTACTGCCCCATCGCGAACACCCTTGGTGGGGTGGCGGAAATCACGTACGGCATCCGAATCGGCGCCGCCTAGGGGTCGGCAGCCTTCTGCACGATCCGCTCGACGTCGATGTTGGAGCGGACATGATCGAGGGCATAGTCAAGGATAGCCCCCGGGCGGATCCAGAACCGGTCGAGGATGCTGGCGCACAAGGACGCGGTGACCATGGCGTTCTGCCCCGCGAGGATCACGGGAACGCCGAGCCTCTCCGCACGATCCAGCACCTCGCGGCTCGGGCGATGATTCCCGGTGAGCACGAGACATCGCAGCTCGGGGACCTGGAGCGCTGCGAGGTGGATGTCCTCTCGATCGCCGCCCGTGATGACGGCGAACTCCGGAGTCCGACGGAAGCTGCGGAGGGAAGACTCCGTGCCCATGGCTCCGATGACGAAGTGCCGGACGTCGCGGTTGAGGTCGGGGCGGGTGAGGGTTCGGCCGCCGAGCCTCTTTGCGATCTCGTCGGTGTTCACGGAGCGGAGGTTCGGGTCGTAGGGGATGATCCCGAGGACCTCGGCGCCGCGGTCGGCGAGGAAGGAGACGAAGACCTCCTCGATCCGCGTGTAGGAGCGGTCCAGAGGCACGTCCTTCAGGATCACCCCGAGGACGTTTGGGCCGCCCTCGAACAGCCGGAGAGCGCACAGAATCCTGTCGATGGCTTCTTCCCCGTCGTACTGCGTGAGGAGGAGAACGTCGGCGTCCAGCAGGTCGGCGAGATCGAGGTCGCTCAGTCCCGCGCTTACGCCCAGGCCAAGGTAACTGCGGCCCTCGATGATGGCTACGTCCCGTTCGCCCGCCAGGCGAGCGAACGCTTCGACGATGCGCCGGCGGAACCCGCGGTCTCCGGACTCGATCGCCTCATGGAGGAACGGACCCTCCAGCGGAACCGGGGCCATGTCGTGGACGTCGTCCTCGAGCGAAAGCAAGCTGCGAAGCGTGGTGACGTCGCGATCGATCGGGGCACCGGTCTCGTAGGACACCTCGTGGCTAATCGGCTTCATGTACGCGATCCTGGAACCGCGGTCCTGAAGCGCTCGCCCGAGTCCGAGGGAAAGAAGGCTCTTCCCGGAGTGCTCTTCTGTGGAAACAATGAGTAGGCGCTTCATTCCCCCTCGCAGGACTCGAGCTCGCCAACGTCCTGGGGAATGGTAGTCGGCGGCCCAGGGGAAGGCAATGCCGACGTGACGCTCACAAGTTCCCCACAGCTTGGTCGGACGGGCTCCACAGCCGTCCTGCAGAATGGATACCCGTTCTCGGGATCGCGCGGCGCGACGCGCTTCGTTGGGCGCCCGGGGACCCGGAGCTATAATGGAACTGGGCATGAAGCGCATCCTCATCGTGGACGACGAAGAGATGATCGTGAGAACCGTCAGAGCCTACTTGGACCGGGAAGGCTTCAAGACGTACACGGCGTTCGACGGGGCCACGGCGCTTCAGGCATTCGAGGAGAAGGGTCCCGACCTGATCATCCTCGACCTCATGCTTCCGAAGATGAGCGGGATCGAGGTGACCCGCGCGATCCGGGCCAAGTCCTCGGTGCCGATCATCATGCTGACCGCGAAGGCGGCGGAAGCGGACCGCGTCGTCGGTCTCGAGTTGGGGGCGGACGACTACGTCGTGAAGCCGTTCAGCCCGCGCGAGCTGGTGGCTCGAGTCCGCGCCGTCCTCCGCCGGTACGAGGGCGAGGGGATGGAGGCGGAGCGCATCCTTGCGGGGGACTTGTCGATCGACCTCAAGACGCGGGAGTTGCGGGTGAAAGGGGAGCTGGTCGATCTCACTCCGACGGAGTTTGACCTGTTGACGTACCTCGCCCGCCATCCAGGACAGGTCTTCACGCGGCTCCAGCTGCTGCGGGAGGTTCAGGGCTACACGTACGATTCGTTCGCGCGAACGGTCGACACCCATGTGAAAAACCTGCGCCGGAAGACCGAACAGGATCCGAAGAACCCGCAGTACATCCAGACCGTTCACGGCGTCGGGTATCGATTCGCCCGACAGCCCTGACATGGTGCGACGGTTCCCACTTGCCGTCAAGCTCGGGCTTGCCTTCTTGATCACGATCCTGTTCTCGGTCGCGCCGATCTACTTCCTGACGGAACGCTCCGTCGTACAGCGCTTCGACAAGTACCGCGAGCTGGAGCGGCAGCGCAACTTCGCGCAGTTCAGCACGCAGCTTGCGCTCTACTACCAGCAGTGGGGAAGCTGGCGTGGGGTCGACCGCCTCTTCTACTGGCTCGTCGCCGGCGAGCCCGGTGGCAGCGTGATCGAGGGGATCGTGGCCATCTACAACATCCCCCTGTCGTTCGCCAACGAAGACGGCGAGATCATCGTCAGCACCAAGCCGGACATCGGGCGGAAGCTCACGCAGGCCGAGCGGGACAGCGGGCCGATCATCGTGGACGGCGTCCAGGTGGGCACGCTGCTCCTCTTGGACTACGTCACGCCAGAGGAGAGAACGTTCCTGGCGTCCGTCAGGCGATCCGCGGTCATCGGGGGTGGGGCCGCGACCGCTACGGCCCTGATCCTCGCCATCTTTCTCATTACTCAGATCCTCTCGCCGCTTCGCACGCTGAGCGCCGTCACCGAGCAGGTCGCGCGGGGCGACCTGCCGGAGAAGGTGCGGCTTCGGTCGCGAGACGAGTTCCGCGAATTGGGCGAGTCGTTCGACCGCATGGTCGACAACCTTCGTCGATCGGAGAAGCTGCGCGAGTCGATGACCGCCGACATCGCCCACGAGCTGCGCACCCCCGTGACCATCATCCAGGGCACGCTCGAGGCCGTCCTCGATGGGATCTACGAACCGACCGCCCAGACGATTGCCCCGATCTACGAAGAGACGCTTCACCTCGGCCGTCTGATCGATGACCTCCGCGACCTGGCCTTGGCGGAGGCGGGGGAGCTGCGGCTGTCGAAGGAAGCGACCGACATCGGACAGCTCGTCCGCCAGGTCGTCGAGGCGGCGGTACCGTCGATGGACGACGCCCCGAACGTGGAGGTGGCCGTGGAGGAAGGGCTGAGTCCCATTCCTGTGGACCCGAAGCGGATTCGCCAAGTGATCGCGAATCTCCTCAGCAACGCGCTGCGGTACACCCCGAGGGACGGACGGATCGACATTTCTGTTCACGCCGCCGAAGGGGAGGTCGAGGTCTACGTGTCCGACACCGGTCCGGGGATCTCGCTGCAGGATCTTCCACGCCTGTTCGAGCGGTTCTTCCGAGGGGACCCGGCGCGCAACCGCTCGGGAGGCAGCGGCCTGGGCCTAGCGATCGCCCGCAGGTGGGTCGAGGCCCACGGGGGCCGAATCTGGGCCGAGAACAACCGCACGCGCGGAGCCCGGTTCACGTTCCGACTGCCGCTGGCTTGAACCAAGACTCGTCCCCGGGTTACGATGGATTGTGTCTACGTTCTACAACCCCCATCGCGGGGAAATGTCTTTTGACGAGGTCGTCGACGAGCTCGTGGCGGAGATGAGTTCGAACCCGAAAGACCGGTTCGAGATTCTCATCGGAACGGATTCCTCTACCACGGTCGACCGGCTCGATTTCGTCAGCGCCGTTGTCCTGCACCGCCTCGGAAAGGGAGGGCGCTACTTCTGGACGCGCCGTCGTGAGCGCGCCATGTCATCGCTCCGCCAGCGGATCTGGCGGGAGGCGTGGCTGTCGTTCGAGTTGGCCCAGAAGCTGATCGCCCGACTGCCGGCGGTGTCCCTCCTCCACTACAACCTGGAGATCCACGTGGACATCGGCGAGAACGGCCGCACCAAAGAGATGATCGACGAGGTGGTGGGGATGATCATCGGCAACGGGTTCGCCGTGCGGATCAAGCCTCACGCGTACGCCGCCTCGGCGGTCGCCGACAAGCACACCTAGTCCCGCGCGCGGCGGACGAGGTCGTACGCGCGGTTTCGCGGCAGGCCCGCAGCGATCTGGAGTATCTTCTGCAACGCGGCCCTGGGGATAGGCTCGCCATCGAGATTGGACAGGATCGCCTCCGCCATCTTCTCCGCCGCATCTCGGCCGGGCGGAGCCCCACCCTCGATCACCAGGACGCACTCGCCGCGGACCTCGCCCCGCTCCCGCAGGACGCCGAGGATCTCGGTCGCGGTTCCGCGCAGGAACTCCTCGTGAAGCTTCGTCAACTCCCGCGCCAGGACGATGCGCCGGTTCGGGAGAGACCGCCCTAGGATCTCCAGGGTTTCGAGCATCCGGTGCGGAGACTCGTAGACCACGGTGGTTCGGGTTTCGTGCGCCAAGCCCGCGAACCACTCCGCGCGGTGACTTCGCTTGCGGGGAAGGGCCCCGTCGAAGCAGAACCGATCCGGTGCCAATCCGGACGCGGTAACGGCCGCGACGACCGCCGTGGCTCCGGGCACTGGCTGCACGACGATCCCCGCGTCGATCGCGGCACGGACCAGCGGGAACCCCGGATCGCTGACGAGGGGGGTTCCGGCGTCGCTGACGAGGGCGAGGTTCTTGCCCTCGCGGAGCAAGTCCACGAGCTCCTCCGACCGTTCCTGCTCGACCCCCTGGTAGAGGCTCGAGTAGAACGGAGTCTTGATTCCGTGGTGTTCGAGAACCCTGCGGGTCGTGCGCGTATCCTCGGCGATCACGAAGTCCACGGATCGGAGCGTGTCGATCGCCCGTAGGGTGATGTCGGACAGGTTGCCGATCGGGAGCGCAACGAGGAACAACCGGCCGCGCGTCGTCATCGGATGGCCGCCAGGATGGCGGGCAGGAACGCCGGCAGGTCCGTCGGCGTTCTCGACGTGATGAGGTTCGCATCGACGACCACGGGCTCATCGACCCACACAGCCCCTGCGGCGCGGAGGTCATCACGGATCGATCGGGTCGACGTCAGCCGTTTGCCCCGGACGATTTCCGCGGAGACAAGGAGCGAGCCGGCGTGACAGATGGCCGCGACGGCGATCCCTCGCTCGTAGGCTTGTTTGACGAGAGTGACCGCCTGGGGATGGGTGCGCAGTCGGTCGGGAGCCCAGCCGCCCGGGATGATGACCGCCAGAACCCCACCCAGGTCGACGTCCGCGAACGACAGCTCCGCCCGGACCTCGAGTCCGCGTTTTCCCGCATACGAAGCGCCGGTCTGTGGGCCGACGCAGGTCACGCCGATCCCCTCCTCGAGAAGGCGGTAGTACGGGACCCACAGCTCGAGCTCTTCGTACCCGTTCTCGACCAAGATCAGGGCCTCCTTCACGGCAACCACCTCGCCGTGACTCTAGTGACTCCGCGGGAGTCGCGCAACGGCGATCTTTGACTCTCGACGTGGCAGGGCGCCGCAACGCGTGAACGCGGCGAGCGAACCGGGTTTCCGAGGCGAACGTGTTGACTTCGCGGTACCCGACTCGATAGGCTGGTCGCGGCTTGAGGTTGACGTTGTGCCTGTTTCCGGGAGCGACGTCGCGCCCTACGAGACGACAGGAGGTGCGATCCGATGAACGGCAGTTCGCTGCTTCTCCTTCTGGTGGCGATTGGCGTCGGCCTGGCTGTCCTCTTCCTATTCTCGGCGCCCGAAGCGGGCCCCGAGCCGGCGGTCGCCTCCGCGCCGGCTCTCGCCCAAGATATGGGCGGATCGAGCCTCGAGAGCTACGCGGGCGCAGGCCGCCCGTCGTTGGTGGCCGACGCCGGAGCGGACGTCACGGTCGGGGAACGAGAGACCGTCCGCTTGGCGGGCATCGGCTACGATGCGGCGGGGGGGGCGGTCACGGCGCTGTGGAGCGTCGAGCCGCGCCTCGGCTTCTTCAGCGATCCTCACGCTCTCGACTCCACGTACACGGCCCCGTCGGCGTGCGATTGCGAGGACTGCGTGACGATGACGCTGACGGTGTTCGGACGGAGCGGAGCCTCCGTGAGCGACACCATGACGCTTCACGTCCGGAACCTATGGGCGTGCCCGTTGAGTCTGACGTCGTGTGGGTCTCCTCCGGCCGCCGTCACGTGCTGCACGACCTCGGCGCCCGTCGTCGATCGGTGTCCCAAGCCCGACGTTCCGTGCGACAGCCCTTGCATGTCCCAGGCGCCCACCGTGCCGGCGTGCGGGCAGGTTCCGGTCGCCTGCCGGTGTAGCCAGGGGTGCGGCCCAGCGTGGGACTCCGCGTGGCCGGTATCGTCCCCTCCGCTGGCCGCCCGCGATCGCCCCCGGCCGATGATCGTTCGGCAGTTTGAGCGGCACGTTCTTGAAGGGACCAGCGTGCGGCTGCGGGGAACGATTGCCAACCCGTCGTGCGCGTCCGTCTGCTACGTGTGGTCAGCCACGAAGGGTTGGTTTGAAGGCGCCGACACGCTCGAACCGATCTATCACGCCCCGTCGACGGACCGCTCGGACGGAGAAGCGGTCATCGTGACCCTGACCGCCTACGACGCGTCGCCCGGGGCGAGCTACGACCAGATTCGGTTCCGGATCGACAACGCCGGCAACTGATTCTGGGAACCTAGGATCCGCTCGACGCCGCGCCCCAGCGTGACGATCGAAGGGCCACGTGGTAGGGGAACAGCTCGGCTTCGAAGACCCCTGCGCGCACGGCGGGGTCTTCCTGCATGAACCGGCGCCCCTCCTGCTCATCCGACGCCTCGAAGATGACGATTCCGAAGCCCGCTCGGTCCTCGCTGAGCGTTCGCCCGGCGAGGAGAACGGTCCCTTCCTCCGCCCAACGCTTCAGATAGAGGAAGTGCTCGTCGACGGCGTGGATCTCCTCCGGCGTGGGCGTCTCGTAGAACCCTACGCGGGTGGGCCGGACTCGATAGAGATACTGCGGCACGGGCCCTCCTCGTACGAAGATGGAGTCACTCTTCGACGCGTTCGACCACGATGCTGCACTCGGTGACCAGGGCCGCGACGGCGCCAAGCGCTGCAAGAGTCGGAAGCAGCAACGTCCCGACAACTCCCAACGTGAGAGGGATCTCGACGAGCGTCTTCCCTTCGCGATTCTTGATGGTGATGCGGCGGATGTTGCCCTGGCGGACGAGCTCTCTGACCGTGGAGAGAAGCTCCTCCCCCGTGATCTTCAGCTCCTCGGTTCGGGTTGCCTTGGCCACGGATCGGCCCTCCTCATTTCTGTCCGACATCGACGCCGGGAGGCCATTCTCCATGACGGAGCCCGGCGCGGCAAGACGGGTGCACGCTCGGGGGATCGCGTTTCTCGGCGTGCCCCGCGCCGCCCACCCTTGAGGACGCGCGCTTCCGGGCTTATAAACGCGGTGCCGGAACTCGATTCCCGCTGGGGAGGTCTATGGACCAGGAATCTATCGCCAATCTACGGCGCGATCTCTGCAAGATCGGTGAGCACCTTTGACCCCTCCGCGCTGGAGCGCGAGATCGCCTCGCTGGAAGCGAGGATGTCCGAGCCGGGATTCTGGGAGGATCGGGAGTTGTCGTCGGCCGCAGCGCGCGCTCTAGAGCGCCAGCGGGGCCTGCTTGCGCGGCTTCGCGCGGCAGAGCAAGAGGTCGACGAGATCGATGTCCTTCACTCCATGGCGCTGGAGGCCGCGGACGAGGCCGAACTGCTCGCGCTCGATCGGCGGGCCGCCGCACTCGACGCAACGTTGCGGAAGTTCCGGATTGAGCTTCTGTTCTCGGGCGAGCACGACGTCTCCGACTGCTATCTGTCCATCAACGCGGGCGCGGGGGGAACGGACTCCCAAGACTGGGCGGAAATGCTCCTTCGCATGTACGGCCGCTTCTGCGAGCGAATGGGCTTCTCGGCGACGCTGCTCGCCGTCAGCTCGGGCGACACAGCCGGGATTCGTAGTGCCACGCTCGAGGTGAAGGGGAAGTACGCCTACGGCAACCTGCGTGGCGAGGCGGGGGTCCACCGCCTCGTGCGGCTGTCGCCGTTCGATGCCGCGCACCGAAGGCACACGTCGTTCGCGGCGGTGTCGGCGGTCCCCGTGCTCGAGGAGGCCGTGCTCGAGATTGACCCGAAAGATCTGCGGATCGACACGTACCGCTCGTCGGGGGCCGGGGGACAACACGTCAACGTCACCGACTCGGCGGTTCGGATCACCCATCTTCCCACGGGAATTGTCGCGTCCTGTCAGAACGAGCGCAGCCAGCACCAGAACAAAGAGACAGCCATGCGCATCCTGACCGCTCATCTCGTCGAGCGGCTCGCCAGGGAGCGGGCCGAGAAGCTGGAGGAGCTCCAAGGGGAGCGGAAGGAGAACGAGTGGGGAAGCCAGATCCGCTCCTATGTTCTTCATCCGTACCGCCTCGCCAAGGATCATCGGACCTCGGCGGAGACGAGCGACGTGGACGACGTCCTCGATGGGAACCTGACGCCGTTCGTGGAAGCGTACCTTCAGGCGCCGGCCCCGGGCGAGCGAAGTTGAGGCCTGATACGCCTTGGGGGCGTGTTGCCTCACGTAAGAAAGTACTCGTAGGCGTGTCGGTTGCCTCACGAAGAAATGTACTCCAACGTGGCGCATGGTTTCGCCTCCGTCCTGCGCTCCGCCGCGGCGTGCAGGCTGTCGAGAAGTCGATCGATGTCGCGTCCCAGCATGACAGGGTTCAGCTCCCTGTACTCCCTGAACAGGTCTCGCTTGGCGTTCTTCGCAATGTGGCGTGACGTGAGGGCACGTCCGTAGGGTGCCCTCGCCTTGTCGTATCGCTTGGTGACGTGACTTCCGGTCCGCGTCTTCTCCCGTAGCTTCATCACCGGCTGGAAGTAGTTCGTGGACAAGCGCAGCCGCGCGTACAGCTCGTTGAGCAGCTCGAGCTCCTGTGGGGTGTCGTGGCGAGCGTTGCCGACCGTTCGCCGGACGACGGACGAGTTCTTCTGCTCGACGAAGCAGTTGTCGTTCTTGCGGTACGGCCGGCTGCGGGTAAACGTGATCTTCTGTTCCTTGCAGTAGCGCACGAGGTGGTTGTTGATGAACTCACTGTCGTTGTCGGAGTCGATGCCGCGGATCTCGAACGGGAACTTGGCTAGAGCCTGCTGCAGTCCGGCGAACACCCAGCGCTCGGCGCGGTTGCGTACCGCTACGGTCTCCGTCCACCCGGTGCAGATGTCGGTTGCATCCAGGGTGTAGGCGAAGTCGCCCCGTGGATCACCGCCTTCGTGGGACACCAAGTCGATCTCGAGGAAGCCAGGGCAGGCTTCGTCCCAGTCGCTGAACGTGCGGATCGGGATCTGATGCTTGAGCAGCGTCCCTGGCTTGGTCTGCGAACGGGCCCGCAGCTGGTAGCGCTTCCGTGTTGGGGCGAGCAGCCGGTCGATCGTCGCTGGGCTGATCCGGACGAGCTTGCGCCGTACCTCGGCGTCCAGCGACATCTCCCCGACGCGTTCGAGGACCGAGACGATCGTTCGCAGGTACGGGGCGAGGCGCTTGCCGCAGATCCCGTTGCACACCAGCCACACCTGCTGCAGCGCGACGAGCACCTCCTTCCCGTACACCCGCTGGCGTCTCCGTTTCTTCTTGCACGGCGATCGCCGATCCGCGACCCCCGTCACCTTGACCCGCCCCGAGG
>Ga0209609_10002036_pt1 | contig 11660 bp, 7 predicted proteins | sample LakKivw325mmetaG_FD_184136 | JGI IMG/M metagenome (GOLD analysis project Ga0209609, IMG submission 184136) | Anoxic lake water microbial communities from Lake Kivu, Rwanda to study Microbial Dark Matter (Phase II) - Lake Kivu water 325m metaG... | ecosystem: Environmental > Aquatic > Freshwater...
TTCCAAGAGAGCTGGTGTGGAGGAGGTGTTAAAAGAGTGGGCCGACAGGGATGGACGCATTCACGTCAAGCTTCTGGACCGAAATCTAGGCGTATCTGGCAACTCGAATGAAGCACTGACAGTGGCAACGGGCGAATTCGTCGCCCTATTGGACCACGATGACTTGCTGGCCCCGTTCGCTCTTTTCGAAGTGGCCAAGTTCTTGAATGAACATCCTCATTGTGACATGGTCTACAGTGATGAGGATAAGATCGAAATAGATGGCCGGCGTCATACCCCTTTCTTCAAACCGGAGTGGAGTCCGGACTTACTTCAGTGTTTCATGTATACCGGCCATCTGACAGTCTATAGGCGTGATCTGGTACAATCGCTTGGCGGTTTTCGATCCGAGTTTGATTTTTCGCAAGATTATGATCTCGCTCTACAGGTGACCGAAAAGACTGATCGCATCGGTCATATCCCAAAAGTGCTGTATCATTGGCAAGTCCTGCAAGGTTCTGCGGCTGCGGGAGACAAGCCTTTTGCACGAGCGGGCAACATAGCGGCCTTGGCTTCAGCGGTTGAGCGCCGTGGCTATAACGCCGAGGTTCTAGAGTATCCCACCGCAAATCGGGTCAAGTTTAACCTTCAAGACTACCCACTCGTTTCCATAATCATCCCCACAGATCGCGAACAGAACATCCTGCGCGGGCTGGAGTCATTGCTCCGAAAAACTAAGTACCCATATTTCGAGATTGTGGTAGTTACGAACACGGGTTTGGCCACACAGATTGGTGAAGTATATGCAAATAATTCGCGAATACGCACGGTGCCATTCGATGCCCCCTTTAATTTCTCTGCCAAGTGCAACAGAGGGGCGAGGGAAGCCAAAGGCGAATACATTCTCTTTCTGAATGACGACGTTGAGCCTTTGGATGAAGCCTGGATTGAATGTATGCTCGGATATTTCCAACAGGATGACGTGGGGGCTGTTTCCCCCAAGCTCATTTATTCGAACGGACTGGTTCAACATGCCGGCCTGGTAACGGGAGTAAGGGGCTTTGTCGGGACAGCATTTCATGTGGAGCCAGGTGATTCAACTACTTATTTTAATCTGTTACAATCCACTCGGACCGTCTCCGCGCTTTCAGCCGCTTGTCTGTTGATGCGCAAACGCACCTTTGACTTGACAGGTGGTTTTGACGAGGCGAATATCCCCATCATGCACTCTGATGTGGATTTATGCTTCAAGATTCGAGAAAGAGGCCTGCGCCTTGTGTATACCCCTTTCACTTCACTGAAGCATATAGGGCACGCCTCTTTAGCTGAGATTGAAGGACTTGGACGCCCGCACTCGCATAAGGCTGACTTGTACTTGCTTAAGCGGTGGGGAGGGTATTTGAGCTACGATCCATATTACACTGATAACATGCGTGATCTACTCTATCGAGACTCGCCCACCAAGTATAGGATGTATGCCAGCAACCAGCCTGATAGCATGCCTTCAGAGGGCGATATACTCTTCGTCAGCCATGATCTTAGCTTGAGTGGAGCGCCAATCATTATGCATACCCTGGCAAAATACATTCTACATGCTGGCTATTTTGTCACTCTGGTTGCCCCTGTCGCCGGGAAACTTATAGATCAATATCGGCAGGAGAATATACCTGTCATCATCGACCCACTGGTTCGTGATTCCCCTGCTACGCTTGAGAATCTCATACATAACTATGATGTGGTTGTTGCGAATACAATTTTATCTTGGGGGCTAGTCAATAGTGCCAAATCGCTAGGTAAGCCCGTCATCTGGCTCGTTCATGAAGGGGATTTTGGATGCGCTCTGGCTGAGAGTAATGCGGACGTTCGGAAAGCCTTAGCAGTAGCAGACGTAGTAGTTTTTCCGTCTCGGCAGACTGAAGAGAAGTACCGCAAATTTGCCATAAGAGAGAATTACATGGTGCTTCACTATGGCATTGAAGTGACAGAACCTCGTAGCGGAAAGGTATATCCTCCGCAATCTGACAAACTGCGCGTCGTGCAAGTGGGTAGTATTGAGCCCCGAAAAGGTCAAGATGTTCTGGTTAGATGCGTGAATAGTCTGCCACTAGACCTTCGAGATGCTTTTGTCTTCCACTTTGTTGGCAGGGTACTCGACAATGATTACTACGATAAACTGAGGAGGAATACGGCTGGGTTGAGGAATGTGCATTGGGTGGGTGAGGTCTCACATGATGAAGCCCTCCAACACATCTCAGACTCTGACGCACTCGTCTGTGCCTCGCGGGACGATCCATCGCCACTCTGTGTGTTGGAGGCAATGGCCTTTGGGAAAGGAATAGTCTCAACTGATGTCGGAGCGATGCCAGACATTATTGAGCATGAGGTGAGTGGTATCATCATTGATGTCGAAGACCGTCACGCTCTTGCGAAGAGCCTTGTCCGCCTCCACCAGGACCGAGATCTCCTACGAAGGATGGGGGATGCTGCGCGTAGAAAGTTCAAGGAGTACCTTACAGTAGAGAGATATGCAGACGATTTGATAAAGGTGATTAAGCGCGTAACTTCGGCTGGCGCTCCACTACCGCAATGAGGACAGCTACTATGATTGTCGGGAGTCTTGGTGTCCTTGCATTCTTGCTTCTGATCGCCTGCGGACTTGGAGTCCGGTTTTCGAGGTGGTTGGGAGTTTCCTGTTCTTCCAAGCTCGGGTCCTGTACCTCTGCGATTGGAGTATCTCCCAAGAGGTTATTTGCTTGGGCGGGGATTATTGCGTTAGGAGCTACAGTCTTATTCTTTCCCCTTGGCCTGTTTATGGAGTCCCCTCCTTCGCCCGATGTGGCTGCGCTTCCAACAAGTATGCCTATCTCTATGCCCCACAAATCCTTTCTTCCTGTGGTCGTCAAGAATCTACTACCCTCACCTGCGGCTAGATCCTTCATAACCAGAGAAAAGCACGAGAATATCCTTACTATCGCCACTTTCGCATCATTGATAGGAGTGTGCAGTATTGTCGCGTGGCTAGTTGTTAGCAGTGAAACCAGTGGTACCCAGTTATGGCAGCAGATAAGCGGAGCGATTCGATATGTCGCTGACAAGAGACATCCTCTGGTGGTCATTCTCACCCTGTACGTCCTGATTACATCTCTCTATAGTTTGATCACTCCCTCTTTCGAATCCCCTGATGAGGGTGGCCACTTCGACTATATGGTGTTCATAGCTCGACGACACTGCCTGCCAACCGTTCAAGATCACAATCACATCTCTGATCTCCCTATAGTGCTTCATCCACCGCTATATTATTCCCTCGGCGCGCTAGTGCTGAGTGCCTTGCATCCGTTTGGAGTGCCTCAATACCAATTTGATCTCCACGCAGATCCCCGTTTCTGGGAACGCTGGAAAGACAATTGGCTTATCCATGGCTCGGAGGAAGTCTTCCCCTACCACGGAAATACGCGGATGGATCATTTGCTGCGTCTGATATTCGTGGCCATGGGAGCCCTCACCGTGCTCTTCACCTACAGAACTGCGACCGTGGCCTTTCCACAGAACGAGTCGTTGGCTGTCGGTGCGGCAGCGGTGTGCGCTTTTGTTCCGCAGTTCACTTTCATCAGTGGCATGCTCAACAATGATAACCTGGCTGCGATGCTGTCTTCGATGGCCATTTTCTGTTTGGTGCGAATCTTGAAAGAAGCCTCAATCGGTTCTAGACAGTTGGTCAAGTTGAGCTTGATTGCGGCATTGGGACTATTGACGAAATACACTACCTTTTTCCTCATTCCTGTTGCCCTTGTAGCAATCCTGCTAAAGAGTAAGGATGCTAAGCAAGCACTCAAACTATCGTTCCTGTTTCTTCTCGTAGTCGGGGTAGTGGCAGGTTGGTATTACTATAGCAATGTGCTTCTCTATGGTGACCCCCTAGCCTCAAAGACTCATCTCTCCATTGACCTTGCTGTGCACCACAAATCCCTCACTGATCCATTTTTCAGGGAAATCTACTTCCCGGCGATGTATAAGTCGTTTGTTGGGAATTTCGGTTGTCTCTCTATCCCTTTGCCAACAGGCATGTATTACGCTTTCAGTCTGCCCGGCCTGGCAGGAGGCGTCGGCCTACTTCGGCTCGTCTTTTCGCCAAAAGCAAGAGAAAAGAGTCTATCAACGTGTCAGAAATACGTTGTTCTGATCCTATTGCTGAGCATAGGGTTGCTGGTCGTCGGCTCCGTCATGTACAACCTCTCCTACAACGGTACGCAAGGAAGATACTTGTTCCCTATCCTGCCAGCGCTAGGTATCCTTGTGGCGTTGGGGTTGAGCGCTTTTGCTCGAAAGGCGCGCTGCCAAAAGCTCCTGTGGAGTTTCTTGATCTGTTCGATGCTTCTCTTGAACCTTTTCTCTCTGTTTTGGCATCTCCTGCCAGCTTATCACCCCTTTCGTCCACAGGGGATGAGAGCGGATTTAGGTGGAGTGATCACGCTGATAGGTTATGAATTGGATAAGACGCACGTAGAGCCAGGTGATAATCTCAAACTGATCCTTTTTTGGCAAGGCCAGCAGAAGATAGATCGGGATTACACGGTTTTTACCCATCTGCTGGACGCCCACGATCGCATCTGGGGGCAGAAGGACAGCCAGCCGTTGGACGGCACATACCCCACGACCCGTTGGCAAGTCGGTGAGGTGGTGGAAGATGTCTACGAGATTCCAGTTCGTCCTCAGGCCCTCGCCGGCACCTATCAGCTCGAAGTTGGTATGTACTTTCTGGCGACTATGGAACGCCTGAACATCATGGATGAGGAAGGGCATGTACTAGACAATAGAATCCTCCTGACTCAAGTGCAGGTTCTGCGCTGAGCACTTAGAGCCTAAGCGGAAACCCCGGCTGCCCGCAAGCTGATTCAGGCACAAGCCAAATGGAACATTGCCAGATGACTCTTGACCTTCTTCTCCGCTTGCCGGTGAGTGCACTCCCGGAGTGATTCAGCCAAGAGTGCCCCGGCCATAGGTTCACTTGTAGCGCTTTACAAGCGGCATGGTGGTGTCAAGGTTGGCGAGACGTTCGCCTTCGAGTTTTTCGAGGCGAAACTTCCACCAGACTAGCGCTTTCTGAAAATCCACGGAGGCTGCCCGGCTTGTTTTGCCAAAGAGGATGATCATGAGTGTCAAAGCCTCTATCTTCGTTATCGTTCCCGCCTACAACGAGGCACATGTGATCCGCTCCACACTGCAACCGTTGATCGAGGCAGATTATTCAGTTGTAGTGGTTGATGATGGATCAACTGACAGCACATGGTCTATGCTAGCTGATCTTCCCGTGTACGCCTTGAGGCATCCAATCAATCTTGGTCAGGGAGCAGCTCTGCAAACAGGAACCACATTGGCACTAAATCAAGGCGCTGAGATCATTGTGCATTTCGATGCAGACGGACAACACAGAGTTGAAGATATCGATGTGTTTGTTGAGCCACTTCTCAAGGGAGAGGCCGATGTGGTACTAGGTTCCCGCTTCCTCCGCAAAGCAGACAGACAAGCTGTACCTCTCTGCCGGCGAATATTGTTACAAGGCGCAGTGATAGTGAATGGATTGTTAACCGGTGTATGGCTGAGTGACGCACACAATGGCTTCCGTGCTTTGACAGCAAAGGCTGCCACACAGATCCAAATTCGCGAGAATCGCATGGCGCACGCTTCCGAGATTCTCATGGAGCTTCGCCTTCAGCGATTAGCCTATATTGAAAGGCCAACGACGATCATTTATTCCAACTATTCGAAGGCGAAAGGGCAGTCGGCGTCGAACGCGTTCAATATTCTCGTAGATCTGCTGCTGCGGAGGATACTCGGATGAGGCCGATTCAAGTTATTCTTATACTCTTAATCGTGTTGATGCTGGTCTACTTCAGGAGAATAAAGTCTCGTTTTCTGGATCGCGTAGTTGTACTGTTGTTTGCAATCCTGGGCACATTGATGATCGTGATGCCTGAGTGGACTACTGAACTGGCTCACCTAGTCGGTGTGGGCCGTGGCGCGGATCTGCTATTCTATTTGGGTATGGTCAGTTTCAGCTTTATCTCCATGTTGCTTTATTCTAAACTGCGTGAAGTGGAATCGCGCATTACGGAATTGGCTCGCATTATTGCTATCCAACATGCCCATGTACCCGCGAAACCCAAGGATGGAAATGCGGATTTAGGTGCTTTGTCACTCGACTCGGACAAGTGAGTCGATTCTCTCGTTCCGTTATGAGCAAAACAAGCGTGATCTTACCATGACATTGCAAAAACAATCCACACCCAAGACCCATGCTTTCAGCATAAGCCTTCTGCAATAACTGGTGATAGAGATGAGAGCAATGTTCAAGAACAATGTTACGAACAGAAGGCGTGATCAAGCATTACCTTCCACTAGCGTGCTGAAGAGAGTGTTGCTCATCAGCAACGATGTCATCGGGGAGAGAATGGCGGGCCCAGGGATTCGGTTCTGGGAATTCGCCAAGGCTCTGAGCAAAGCCCATAAGGTGACTTTGGCTGTGCCTAACCGGAATCCCCCCACGGGTTATTCTGGTTTTGACATATGTACCTATGGCTATAAGGGTAGGGAGTTGCAAGAACTGGCCAGGAGCGCTGATGCCATTGTCTTCCAAGGATTCGTCTTGCACTTTCATCCTTTCCTCAGAGAGCTTGATGTGCCCCTGGTCGTTGACATCTACGATCCCTTTGTCTTGGAAAACATCCAATTCTATTCACATAACCGCTCTATACATGAAAGGGTGATGCTTCATGGAAGCGATCTAGGTGTTCTAAATGATCAGTTGAAGGCTGGCGATTTCTTTATCTGTGCCAGCGAGAAGCAGCGCGACTTTTGGATTGGTACGCTGCTTGCTTTGGGCCGAGTGAATCCGCATACTTATGACAATGACCAGACCCTGCAGAAGTTGATTGGTGTGGTGCCCTTTGGGATCCCATCGGAACCTCCTCAGCACACCAAGCAGGTGCTAAAGGGCGTTCATAAGACGATCCGAAAAGCGGATAGGGTCATCCTCTGGGGAGGGGGGATATGGGACTGGTTCGACCCCTGCACGCTGATCAGAGCCATGGCGCGCATTGTGGACCAACGAGACGATGTCAAGCTCTTTTTCATGGGAGTGAAGCACCCCAACCCTCTGCTACCGGAGATGAGAGGCCCTACTGAAGCCATCCAACTCAGTAAAGAGCTGGGATTGTACGACAAGTTCATCTTCTTTAACGAGTGGGTGCCCTATGAGGAAAGGCAGAACTATCTATTGGAGGCCGATGTCGGAGTCAGCTTGCACCTGGACCACGTCGAGACCAGGTTCTCTTTTCGTACTCGTCTCCTGGACTACATCTGGGCCGGTCTGCCTATCGTCACCACGAGAGGCGACTCTATGAGTGAGTTGGTGGAGCAGTACGATCTGGGGAAGGTGGTGGATTGCGAGGATGTCGAACAAGTAGCTAGAGCTCTGCTAGAGTTACTGGATACTCCTGATCTACGAGAGAGTTACCGCCCTAATTTTGAAAAGACAAGGGGCCAATTGACTTGGGAAAGAGTGGTGCAGCCCCTGATCAACTTCTGTGCGAATCCCCACTTCGCGCCTGATAGGGCTGCCCTCGGCGGTCGCAGCCAACCCGCCTCTCTGGACCAGAGTGCTACAGGGTTGACCCCCTGGTGGCTGCTTCTTAGTAGGGCATGGCAGGTATTTCGAAGGGCGGGGCTTAGGATGCTCTACAGGTATACGAGGACCTACCTGCAACTGAGATTTGGCGGCCTTATTCGTTCCCTCAGACCCAGATGATTCAGTGGTGCAAGATGCCAAAACACCGATGGGCTTTGCTGATCACCGCTCTGCTCCTAGCCTTGAGCATGATAGGGTGTGTGGAGATGCCAGATACTGCCCAGACCCTGAGCTCCCAGCCGGTGGGCGAAGTTCACGGTACACGCATCGTGGGGCAGACCTTTGTCGCCTCGCACAACGGATTGAGCCGCATTGATATTCAGCTCGCCACCTATGCTCGGTGCAACACCCAACCGGTCATCTTTCACCTGCGATCCGATCCCTCTGCAGCTACAGACATCGCCACCATCACCTTCGAGGCTGAGGAGGTGGTGGACAATGCCTACTGTCCCTTTCGCTTTCCTCCTATACCCGACTCGCAAGGGCGTTCCTTCTACTTCCTCTTCGAGTCTACCACCTCCAAGCCGGGCGATGCCATCACCCTATGGCACAATCCCGATGATGTTTACCCGGATGGGCAAATATATATCCAGGGGAAACCTCAGAGCGGAGATATGGTCTTTAAGACCTTCTACACTTACGGGCTTGGAGCCATCTTGCGGGACCTGTATACAGGAGCTAAGACCAGCTTCCCCCTCATTCCTCTGGTGGCCCTTCTCTATCTGCTGCCAGGTTATGCCCTATTGCAGTTATTGGCCCCTGATCTCGATTTGGATCTGCCCCAACGCATAATTCTATCCGTAGGCCTGACCGTAGCGCTCATGCCGCTCCTCCTCTTGGTGGCCTCCTGGGCTGGTCTGAAATTTGGCAGACTGATGACCGCACTGCTCCTGGCCGGAGCAGGCCTGATAGCTCTCTGGCGCACCGACTTTGGGAACTGGCGGAGCTCTGCACGGCAGTTAGGTATTGTTGATGCCTCACTGGGAGCGATCTTTCTTCTCGCTTTGGTCGTCAGGCTGCTGGTGGTACGGGATGTAATCGTGCCCATGTGGGGGGATTCCTACCATCACACCATGATCGCCCAACTGTTGGTAGATCACGGCGGACTGTTCGATTCGTGGCAGCCCTACGCCCCCCTTACTTCCTTCACCTACCATTTCGGCTTCCACACTAACGTCGCCTTCCTCCACTGGCTGACCGGCCTGGGGGTGATCCGTTCAGTGATCTGGGCGGGACAGTTCCTCAACGCACTCGCGGTACTGGCGTTATATCCTCTGGCCATTCGGGTGAGCAACGGCGACCGATGGGCTGGCGTCTGCGCAGTGCTCATTGGTGGTTTGCTATCGTCCATGCCAATGTATTACGTCAACTGGGGACGCTACACGCAGTTGACAGGACAGGTTATCCTGCCAGTGGCTATGTTGCTCACCTGGGATGCACTGGAACGGGAGCAGTGCAGCTACGGCCTGTCGGCGCTTACGGCAATGACGGTAGCGGGGTTGGCTCTGATCCATTATCGGGTGCTGCTAATGTATGTCTGTTCCTTACCCCCGTTAGTATTGCTGCGATTGTGGCGGCTGCGGGGAGACCCGGCAGGCATCCGCGATTTAGCAGTGCGTGTCGGTCTGTTGGGACTAGTCTCTTTGCTGATAATATTGCCGTGGATGTGGCGCTCACTCGCTGGACTCCTTCCCAGGTGGCTGGTGGGTATGGTCCAACATGGCAGCCAATCAAGGTTTGTTCAAGAAACTAACGCCTTTGGTCAGTTGTCGTACTTCACCAGCTTAGCAGTGCTTGCTACTGGCGTGGTGGGCGGTGTGTGGGGATTAGTGAGGAGACAGCGTGGAGTGGTGCTTGTCTTGGCCTGGGTCATTCTACTTCTGATTCTGTCCAATCCCAACGCGGTGGGGCTGCTAGGAATGGGCATCGTCAACAACTTTACTCTGCTCATCGCCATCTATATGCCGGTATCGCTGCTGGGTGGCTATCTTGCCAGCGAGGCAGTGGAATGGGCGACGAGGAACAGGGCACGGGCCATCTATCCCATTGTCGCTGTCCTGATAACCCTGGCCCTATGGGGTGGGCGTGACCGGCTGGCGGCTGTAGATGAACAACAATTCGGGCTTGTCACTGAGGCGGACATGCAAGCCATGGCCTGGATCCGAGAGAACACAGCCCCTGATGCCAAGTTCCTGGTCAATTCGTTTTTTGCCTACGGTGGATCTGTTATCGTTGGGGCGGATGCCGGGTGGTGGATCCCTCTGCTTACCAGGCGCGGCAATACAGTTCCCCCTATCACCTACTGCATAGAAACCGGAGAAGAAGCTAACTATATCGCAAAGGTAAATGACTTCGCACGGCAAGTGCAGGGCGCGGACATGGATGACCCTGCCGTGCTTTCACTCCTGCAGGAGCAGCAGGTCACCCATGTCTTCATCGGGCAGAAGCAGGGCCGAGTTAACTACGCAGGCAACGCCGTACTGGACGCTGAGGTCTTGGAAAACAGCCCACACTACCGTGCGGTGTATCACCAGGACGGGGTGTGGATCTTTGAGGGTGAGCACTGCGCCCCTAAATTTGGACACGAAAAAGGCGTTTCTAACTGAAAGACGAGACGGACCGGCTGGCTGACCGATCCCTCTCGCCTTCCCTTGGGGTCAGCCCCCATTATAGGTCAGCCAGGGGAATCAGTCAAACCGGCACAGTGATACCTGAACCTTATGGCAGCGATGGGGTCACTGGTGCGGTATCCAACGCAGCGATGGCGGCCTGCTGAGCCCGCCACTGGCTCTCGAACTCCGCCGGGGTCAGGTACCCTAACGATGAGTGAATACGCTTGTGCGTATACACGTCATCCAAGAAACGGCCCAACTGATGATAAGCATCCTGGTAGTCTCGATATTCGGACAGCTCCACCTCCTCCTCTTTGATGGTGCGCACCAAGCGCTCGGCAAACCCATTCTGCCAAGCGGCGCCCACGTCGGTCATGCTGATCGCCACCCCATGGTCTTGCAGCGTCTCAACATAGGCGGTCGCCGCATATTGCACGCCTTGATCCGAGTGATGGATTTCGGGCGTGTGGCCGGTGGTCAGCGCCCGGTTCAGAGCCGTCAGGGTCAACCCTTGGTCCAGGTTGCGGCCCAAGTGCCAGCCCCGGATACTGCGGGTAAACACGTCCATGAGCACCGCCAGGTACACGAACTCGGTCAGCAAGCGGATGTAGGTGATGTCGGCCACCCAGACTTGGTCGGGACGCACCACTTCCAGCCCTTGGACCAAGTTCGGATACCGGGGAAACCCATGGTCGCTATTGGTGGTGCGCCGCTTCTGGCGTTTGACGCGAGCGTGCACGTCCAATTCCCGCATCAAGCGACGCACGCGCTTACTGTTAACGGTCCAGTGCTTCTCCCGACGCACCTGGGCGGTGATGCGACGATACCCGTAGGTGGGCCAGGCGCCGGCCACGTCCCGAATCGCGGCCTTGAGTTCCTCCTCATCCAGCTCTTTCGGCTGGTAGTAATACGAGCTGCGCGGGTAGTCCAACACCTGGCAGATCAGGTTGACCGGATACGTGGGTGCCAGTTTCACGACCACCTCTCGCTTTTGCTCAGCGGTGAGTTCAAGATGCTGGAGACTTTTTTTGAGACCTCCAACTCCAGAGTCAACCGCCCGACCAGGCGCTCCAACTCCGCAATGCGGGCCTGCTCTTGGCTGCGCTGCTCCTCGCTCTGGAAGGCTTTGGAGGCATGGGCCAGGAAGTGGGCTTTCCAGTCCGCCAGCAATTGGGGCTTGAGACTATGCTGACGGCAAGCCTCCGCCGCACTCTTGGCGCCGCTGATCACCTCCAGGACGACCTGGGCTTTGAACTCCGGGGTAAAGGTACGACGCTTGGTCATGGTAGCGCTCCTTTCTTGGACAATTATACTTCAGTATCGAGTGTGTCCAAGTTTTGGGGCGCACTTCCGTTCCCAACTTGGAAGAATATTATTGGCCTGGC
>Ga0209609_10002037_pt1 | contig 11653 bp, 10 predicted proteins | sample LakKivw325mmetaG_FD_184136 | JGI IMG/M metagenome (GOLD analysis project Ga0209609, IMG submission 184136) | Anoxic lake water microbial communities from Lake Kivu, Rwanda to study Microbial Dark Matter (Phase II) - Lake Kivu water 325m metaG... | ecosystem: Environmental > Aquatic > Freshwater...
TATCTACGCGTTGAGATACAAGGGCGGCATCGAAAAATACGAGGATCAAACCGCTGAGCTGAAGGAAATATTCAAGAACCTTTACGAATTCTTCTAGCCGTGAGCGCACCAAAAGCGGCGTTCAAACCCTTTCAGCCGCTCTTCAATTTATCTGGCGAGATGTAATCTCCGTGTTCTTTTCTTGCTTTGATCAGCCGCCGCCTTTGGTCTTCCAATACTTCAAATAGAATTTTTGGCGTGCTCAAAACCTGTTTTTCGTAAATCGTCTTTATCCGATCGATCTTTGACAAATTTTCGGGGACTCTAATCATGAACTGCTTCAGGTAGTCTCTCTGGTGATAATCCTTGTTGAGCACTTCTTTGAAGAGCCTCTTGAGATCGTTGTACCTTGGAATTCGTCCGGTGGGTGTATCTACCGCACCAACCTCCCCGTGGACGCGGAGTTCCATCCACTTGTACCAGACCTTTTTATCCATCATCTCGTTTAGGAAATCCCCTGTGTCTTTGTCTCTCAAAAAATAGTTCACGCCGAAGACGATGGGTGGATTCTTCAGACCCCTGCTGAAATCAAGGTTCTCCTGGATGTACCTACTAAGGGGTATTGACAGAAAGTCGAGGTTCGACATCGGATTGAACTCCCTGGCCCCCCCCTCGCCTAGGACGGCCGCGGTTCTCTCGGATTCAAGCGATGCCCCCTTGGTTATTATGCCGTGTACCCAGTCAAACGATTCTTCAACAGGTACCGACGTGTCTGAATCCCTGCCCCCATAGACGATGCCGCCAACCACAACGCCGTCTGGGTCGTTGAGCTTTGGATCTAGGTTCTCCAACATTTTCAAATCAAGCGTGAATCTGGCGTTTGGATGCGAACATGGTATCTCTCTGCCATTGGCGTCTTTTTTTCCGACCCACCACTCCCCGGAATGGTTGAAACCTCTGGCCGGGACTTCGCCGTCCTTCCCAATCCAGTGGACACCCCCATCCCCCGTAACCAGAACATTCGAAAAAATGACCTCGCCCGGGCTGTGGAGTGCCTTCCACAGGATGGGGTCATCTTTGGAGTTGACTCCAGGGATTACCCCAAAAATCCCCTTTTCCACATTGACCGCCCACACCTTTCCGCCCTTCTTTCTGAGGTACGCTATGTCATCACCGACGATGCTCTCGCCTTCCAACATCGCGGTGGATGTCTTTCCGCACAGGGAAGGAAATGCCCCGGTGAAGTAGGTCACTCTGCCCCTTGGGCCATGTACTCCCATTATGAGCATGTGTTCGCACAGCCACCCCTCCTCGGGCGCACGATTTATCGCCAGTCGCATCGCCAGCTTCTTGAGGCCGACGGAGTTTCCGCCATACTGTGTGTTTGCACTGTATACTGTCTCATCTTGTAGGTCGATGTAAACCCGGCGTTTGTCGATGTTTTTGGAAGTTTTCCTCTCGTCGAGCTCTCCTTGAGAATGGACGAACTTGAGAAAACGTGCGGCGGCCCCGTGCCGTGCGAACTCCCCGTACGCTTGCCGGTAGAGGAGGTCCTCGTTGTGGGCAACAAAGCTGGAGTCTGTGAGCTGGACACATAGTATGGAGAACTCGGACCTAATGGGCCCCAAACAGAAGAAACGCACGTACATTTCATGGCCCTTCATGATGCCTCTGAGGATCTCGCGAATTTCCCTTAGCCCTTTTTCCCTGTCCATTGTTTCTACGGGTCCGAGATCAACACCCTTTGGGATGAGAATTTTTGTGTGCTCTCTATCCCTCGCTTGATCTCGGTAATTGTCAAAATGAACGGTATGGCCTTCGATCGCGAGTCTGCTTTCCTCTCCATTCCTTATCGCTGATTCCCTGACGTACTTGATGTCTTCAGGAGAGTCGGTACAGACAAACACGCTATCGGGATTACAGAGTTCCACGTATTCGGCAACGAACTGATAAATCGCCGGATTGTTTAGCCGAACAAGTTTCTGGAAGTTTTCTTCGCTCAACCTACTTTTGAGCACGTCCAAGATTTTTTCGCCCATTTTATCACCAAAGCGCGTTCGTATGCAAATCCACGATGATTCCCCATTGATATAAAACGTAAAGTTTTTAAGCATTTTTGTTAACAAAATGTTAAGGATAAAAATGAAGAAGTTGGACAAAGAAATACTGCTCCAGTTGATAGAAGACAGCCAACAACCCGCCTACCAGATTGCAAAAAAAGTAGGGACCACAAGACAAACCGTTGCCAAAAAAATCGCTCAATTCAGGGAGGCGGGGATAATCCGCTCATTTACATCCAAGCTGAATCCTGAAAAAGTGGGTCTGACAACAAGAGCCTACGTGTTTTTACGCGAGGATCCGCGAACCGAGTTTAGGAAGAAAAATGAAGACGCCATCAGGAGATTTCGTGAAGTCTTCGGGTTTTACCGTCTCTTCGGCAGATATAGCGCAATCTTAGAGATCATGGTGAAAAACAGCGAGGAGCTGACGAACCTTGTCAAGAAAATCCACGGCCTGAAGGGCGTGAGGGAGACCGAAACGTTCATCGTCCACAGCACGGTGAAGGATGAACCTGAGGGGCCGTTCGTGCAAATCCTGATGTCAAAAAGTTGATATCGCATCGGGCGGCCGTTATAATTAGATTTTTCTCACCGTTGTCCGAAACTTACCCATTTAGAACATCCCCAAACGGTGTTCGGTTCCTGCTTCCTCGTGGAGCACCTGTCCGTGAGAACTTCCTTGAGGGAGCCTCGCGGCATGGACTTCTCCACTCTTGCAGGCGTTTTGCGTCTCCGCCCAACTGGCGGCGACGGAAGCTAGGTTTCTCGCCGAATTCAGCTCGCGGTCGGCCTCGTAACCGCAGACGTCACATTCGTAGACCCGCTCGGAGAGGGGCATCTCCCCCCTCACGTTCCCGCAGTTAGAGCACCGCTTCGTGGACGGGAAGAACGGATCGGCCTCGACGACCTTGCTCCCGTACCACTCGGCCTTGTACTTCAACTGGCGGAAGAACTCTCCGAGTCCCGGAAAATCGGGGCTTGCAAGTGCTGACGGTGAAATCTGCGCGCAGAGGTCGGTGCGGCCGCATACGATCCCCTCGACCGAATAGCCTGGTGTCGCGCGGTCGACCCACACCTGCGCAAAATTAGACCAGCAAGCTTTTTAACTTCCCCCCCTAAAAAAATTGGAAATCGAGGTGGTGCTGGACTGGTGGACAAGAAATCGGCACCACGGCGAGAGGCCGGAATTACCCCAAGTTTTTTACAGAACCACTACAGTTACATTTTAATGCCCCTAAGTGTTTAATCGTACAGGGGTTAAAAGCTGGCAAGTTTGTATAAAAGAATTGCTCCAATTATAGGGCTTGCGGTCATCGCGCTGGTACTAGTGGTTTCGTTCATTTCTCTCGCTCAAGCGCAACCTGCAGCTTTCAATTTAACTTTCCCTGAGAACAACAAGAACACCAACGACAACACCCCGACGTTCCAGTGGCAGGGCGCCGTTGGGGCCGATAATTACGGGATAGTGATCGATGACAGCCCGGATTTCGGCTCCCCCTGGTATGACAACGACAACCTTGGAAACATCACTTCTTTCACGCTCCCGGACGAAAACGCCCTGCCCTCCCCCGATGGCCTCTGGTGGTGGCGCGTGCGGGCGGAGAACGCGGAGGGGGTCACGTGGTCCGCTGAAAACTGGTGCTTCAGGCTCGACAAAACTCCTCCATCCGCCCCCTGGTTAAATTTGCCCCCAGACGGCGAAAACACGGGCGACAACACCCCCTCGCTCGGGTGGTCCTGTGTTAATGATATGTCCACTCCTGTGTTATACTACGCCGCGGTGAGCGACAACTCTGAGTTCCCGTACGAGAACCGGTACTCAGGGTGGATCGAAAACATCAACTGGGAGGTGACGCCCGCTCTGCCGGATGGGGTCTGGTACTGGCGTGTGCGCGCGAGGGACAACGCAGGCAATGTCGGGGATAACTCGGAGACGCGCTCGTTCACGATTGACAATCTGGTACCCTCCCTGCTCTCGCCCATCTGGGGTAGCAACACGAACGACAACACTCCTACCTTCACTTGGGAGAATCGGGTCGTTGCCGACAACTGGGAGATATGGGTGGACAACGATATGGACTTTTCCTCGCCCGTGATCAAAGAGAACACCACTGATAACTTTTACACCCCTGCGTCCGAACTCGTGGATAACTTCTACCACTGGCGCGTCCGCGGCTACCAAGGGGCAAAAATCGGCGCCTTCTCATCTGAGCAGGGCTTCCGGGTCGATACACTTGCACCCCTAGCGCCATCCTTGGTGTGGCCGACCGATAACGTGAGTATTAATGATAACACCCCGAACCTCGACTGGGATAGTGTATCAGAGAACTCGTTCCCTGTGCTCTACCGCTGTCACGTGAGCGACGATTCCCAGTTCTCACACGATAACGTGGACTCGGGCTGGATTTCCAGCGACAACTACCAACTCATCACGGAGCTCGCCGAGGGGGTCTGGTACTGGCGAGTTCAGGCGCGCGACAACGCTGGCAACGAGGGCGACAACTCCGCGGCCCGCTGGTTCAGGGTCTTGCTTGGGCCGTTCAACTTGCTCTCCCCTGAGAACAACGAGAACCTGAACGACAACACCCCGACCATCACCTGGAACGCCGTGACCGAGAACTCGACACCGGTCCTCTACCAAGTCATCATCGACAACAACGCCAACTTCTCCTCACCGGAGTACGACTCGGGCTGGATCGCTTCAACGACCTGCACACCTGGCGCGCTCCCTGATAATTTCTACTACCTGCGCATCCGCGCGAGGGACAACGCGGGCAACGTCGGGGACAACTCCCAGCGGACCTTCCGGGTCGACACCCTTGCGCCAGCTGCACCTGTCATCACCAACGTGACTGCTTCCGGGATAACCACGAGTTCGGCCACGATAACGTGGACTACCAACGAAAATGCGACGAGCGTGGTAGAATACGGCACCACGACTGGATACGGCACGACCACGAGCGACAGTTCACTTGTCACGAGCCACTCAGCAAGTCTGAGCGGGCTATCCGCGGGCACGACTTACCACTACAGGGTGAAATCGACTGATGCGGCTGGCAATCAAGCGGTCTCTCCCGATTACACGTTCACGACTTCATCCCCGCCGCCCCCACCGCCACCACCTGGATTACCACCAGCACCAAGCCCAGAAGAAATTATGAACATGACTCCTGAAGCAGGCGCTAGCAGTCTCGCGGCATCCGATCCAGAGAGCGCAGCAAATACGCTTGAAAATATTGCGCCCGAGCGCGCTGGCATGATAATCGATGCAGCTGTCACAGCTGGACTCACAGACGCTTTTGCGAATATTCTTTGTGAGATGAGCCCTTCCGGTGCAGCTTCGGCCGTTCTCAACGCGGGGTCGGCCACCGCGGCCCGGGTGATAGAATCGGTTGGAAGCAATTACCCTGCGGCTGCTGCGAGGATAGTGGATGCGGGGGCAAAGACGGACCTAGGGAAAACGGCTTCGATTTTCAACGAGATGCAAAGCGGGTCCGCAGCAAACGTGCTGATTGAGGTCTGTGGCCTCGACGCGGGGTCGGCCACCGCGGCCGAGGTCTTAGGAACAATAAACTTGGAAAAGAGTACCGCGGCGGTTCAGAACCTGATTGAGGGAGAAAAGTGCGAGTACATAAACAGCATGTTTGAACATTTGACGGACGAGAGGCTAAATGAGATCTGGGAGCGGCTGAGCCAAGAGCAAAAAGAGAAGCTCCTGCTTCATCTCTCACCAGAGGTTAAGAACAAAATCGTTGCACTCAGAGCCGCGGAGCCATTCCCGTGGGTGTTGGTGGCAGGAATTGTTGTTGTATTAGTGATCCTCGTATTGACTATTGGCTTTGGGGCAAAAATAAGGTTGGCTTCACCCTCACGGCGAACACGTCGTGCAAAAGCGCGACGGAGAACGTAGTTTTTTCCCGACAATCTCCCCTCTTCTACCTTGCGATTCAGCCGAGCTTGTAGAATAATTAAAATCTTCTCTTCCCTATCGTTGGACCATCACGCCGCAGTTAGCAGGACTTCGTCAGCCACGATAATGGTGCCGGAAAATACAACTCAAAATGATGCTGGGCTAGGCCGCGACGCCGTGGAGGATGAATCTGAGGTGATCGCTCCGGGGAATTACACAGGTTATCTTGACAACGTCGACATTTACGATTGTTACAAGATTTATCTGAATAACGGCCAGACCGTTGGCATCACAATGACGCCACCCCTTGGCTCCGACTTTGACCTTATTTTAGACTATCCGGGTCTAGGTTGGGTCGGGAGCTCGCTCAAGTTCGGTAGCGAGACAGACTCAGTTTCCACCACCGCTACCTCGTCTGGCCATTACGCGATCGTGCTCCGTCAGTGGCAGGGCTCAGGGACCTACTCTTTCAGCCTTTCTGCGAGTTAACTTACCGCCATAAGTTCAAAAATTCAATCACGGTCAACACAACTGTTGCAGTGAGTTTTAAGCCGTTCAGGACGAGCTTCATCTTGGAGGCGCTGCCGGACTGGCGCGAGTTTGGAGGTCTTGGTCAAGGACGACAAAGAGCTGACGAACTTGATCAAAAAAATCCACCGTCTAAAGGGCGTGCGGGAAACCGAGACATTCATTGTGCACAGCACGGTGAAAGACGACCCCAAAGATCCATTCGTGCAAGTCTTGAAATCAATGGGTTAGCATCGCGAGTCTTTTAAACTTTGGACTTGCTTGTTTATTCATGAACGCGACCGTTTTTCTTCAAAACATATTCAGAGTGGGCGCTTCATTCGTAGTTACTGGCAAAGTGGAAGAAGGTGTTTTGAAGACTGGCATGAAACTTTGGCAAAAAAGTCGCGAGCGTGTCAGGTATCGAGATGGGCCGAACGCAATTAAAAACAGCCAAGGCGGGGGATTTCATCGGCTTTACCCTCGACGCTGGCCCAGAAGATCTGAGTTCTTTGCAAAAACTCCTAGGTTCGCGAGTAACGTTAACCGAATAATCGCCGCTCATTACAGAGATAAAATTCTTGAGATTACTGATTTGAGAATTTCTTCTACTTCTTCTCTGTGGAGATAACCTTCGGCGGCCAAAGTGCTAACCACGGGGATAACGTGGGTGGTGCGGAAAATTTTTCCCTCAATGTTTGCTGTTTCGACCTTGGTTTTAGATTTTGTCAACGAATAGCAGGGGGTGTTTCCTGGGGGGAGGGACAACGCCAACCAAAGCAAGGAACCGTCGATAAAAAAGTTGCCGGCCTGAACCGCCATCAACGTACTTGTATACCTTGGCGGCGCTACCTTCACACGTGGCAGGGGTGGTATATCTGGATCAAAGCCGCCACCTCCCCCTACATCCATGCCCCCGCTCCCGGCAGGTGTTGGCGTGGGATGCTTAACAAATTGCGGATTATCCGCTTTAACGATGATTGCCGGATGGCCCAGATATTCTTCCTTGCGGTATTCGATCCCGTGCTCGGCCTTGTCTTTTTTATACTCGTCCCGTGCCTGCTTTGAAACTTTCTCTATTTCCTCTTGCACTTTGGGGAGGCCTTTCTCAAATTGTTCAAATTGTTCTTTAGAAAGATGGGATTTTAGGGCGGATTTATAATAATCGCTTTTTAAAAGCTCGCCAATTGTTCTGATTCCCGCCCCCTCTAATCCAGGAACTGGCGGGACGGGCATTTCGGTGAAACCCCGTGTCGGAAGAATCTGAAAGGAAAGGAGTTGGTTCTCTGCCATTTTTTCGTCGGGGAACCTTACTATAGAAACCAAAACGTCTACGTCGTATTTCCCGCTAATGTCGATATCCGCTTTCTGGTATCGGTCTTTTAAATTTTGAACTATTGCCGGGGTGATGCCTGGCACTAGGCCGCTTTCTGCCGTCGCCGTCATCGCTTTGAAAAAATCATTCAGCCCGCCCCCCTGCTGGGTCGGGACGCCGTGGTAGACCACCGACTCATATTCGGATATGGACTTGCCATCGGTGGGGCCCTTCTTTAACTCGGGAGCCATATTTATTTCCGGATTGATGTGGTAGAGCCTGAAAGAGATGCTATCTTCCTGTACAAACCGCTCTTTCTCCACCCATGTCTTCGGGAGCCACCCCTTCGGGAAAAGTTTCTCAAGACTACTGGCTGTTTTGCTGGGCATCTGGGCTTTCCCCCTTTTGCCATTTTGCGTTATCATCCTGCGTGCCGACGTTGAATTTGAGCAAGTCCATCACATCTTTCTCCCACTGCTCCGGCGAGGCGTGAATCACCCTGCCTATGAAGAGGCCGCGCAGGGTTTGCAGCGAAGGTATCTTCTGGACCGCGAATTTGTACTTCTGATACCGTGACTCCTCCAGCTTCTCGTCCGGCAGGTAAATCGGTTCCCTTCGGAAATTTATGGCAAGCATACACCTGTTTATCGCGGTAATGAATTTGTCGACCTCTTTGTTCAAATCTTCCAATTTTTTGAATTTTGGATAATCTTTCCTGCTCGCTATCCTGAAGAAATACGTGGCCTTGCCCCCTGCCTCTGGAGCAGCCTCTGCTTTCTCCACCTCTTTCAGCACTTCCTGCGCCCCCATCACGGCCGGCTCCGTCTCCTTCGGTGCTTCCTTCGCTTCTGTTGCTTCCCCACTCACCTCTATTGCTTCCATCACCACGGCGTTCCCCGGCTTCTTCGGGTCGACATCGTAGATGGGGATCAGGAACCAGACGTACTCCCCTGTCAGGTCACCCATCAGGCCCCTCTTCAACCCGATGCATATCTTCTCTTCACGCGACAGCCCCTTCAAGAAATCGTACGCTTCTTTCGCGCCCAATGAACTCAGCTTGCCCTCCAGCCCTGCCCATAATTTCGGGTTGATGGCCTCTATGTCCTTGCGTTTGGCCGCCTTGCCTTCCTTCATGAGCCGCGCGGCCCTCCTGAGAGAAGCTGAGTCGATACCGGGGATTAGTTCCTTGAGGTAGGAGATGACTTTGAGCTGGAGTTCGTTGTTGATATCGGAGAGGGTTTTTTTGAAAGGATCGAGCTCTCTGCCCATCTTTGAAAGGCTGAGTTTCTCCCCGTACTCGGTGGTGAGCGCGAGCCCGAGCCCCTTTTCTGAAATTTCGGCCAAGTCGCTATATGGTATTCTGAACATTTCGCTTTTCTCGGGAATGAAGACGAGGCCCGTTTCATAAAGACGGACTTTGCCTTCCCCCTTCTGCACCTTCCCGCTTTCGTCGGTGTGCACGAACTCTGCCTCCACATCCGACTTCTTGAGCGTCTCGTGCATGAGCATGTCTTTGAGAAGCACCTCGTTGCGCAAGTAGTTCAAAACCCTGAGGAAGTCTTCATAGTCATGCCCCAAATCCGACAGAACCAGTTTTTCTCTGGTGCCCAGCGTGAGGCAGAGTTTGTAATTTTTCGCCTCGATGGTGATTATCTCCCTAAACGAGAAAGATAAGGTTTCCCCAAAATTTGGCGAGATGACTAAGCCATCCTCTTCTAGCTTTCCCTTGCCTTCTCCTTTTGTGACCTGCTTTCCTGTCTCAGCTAAGATGGAATAGCTGAGGGCACTCTCCATTACCGTCCACCTCCTCCCGCACGCAGACCTAGGATTACTTGGAAAGCTTCGCCCCGCACTCGCCGCAGAACTTCGTGCCGGCTTGGTTGGTAGCACCGCACTTCTTGCACTTCAGCAGTCCTAGGGGCGCGCCGCAGTTGTTGCAGAACTTGCCCATGCCAGCTGGCTTGCCGCAACTCGGGCAGATCGTTTGCTTGCTCGTGATCTCTCCCTTGAACACTTTGGTTTCCGCGGCTTTCGCCATTATGTCCTCTTTGGCCTTCGCAGCTTTTGCGGCAGCTACCTCCACTGCGACCCGCGGAGCGTCCTTGACACACAGCCCCTCTTCTTCGTTCCAGCACTCATCGCACACCCAGTCATGGCATTTGGGACATTTGTTGAAGTGCCCCATTCCCTCGTTTCCGGCTTCCTGAAAAGCTTTCTCATGCTCCTTGTGCCACTCTGGAGACATCCCTGACCATCTATCTGAAATGACACTTGTACCGGTCTCCACGCCGTACCCCACTTGATATCTCCCAGTTATCGACCCGGCCGCAGACGCTAGCTTTCCTATGCCGCCGAAAATTTTTCGTTTCTTGTACGATTTCGCCTGTACGAATTTCGTCTTGTACCCGTCACGGCAGCTGTCGCAGAAGAAAGTGAACTGAAACCCTGCCTCAGTGCTGTTGTCGGTGAAGTTCTTGGTAAACGACACAAGCTTTTGTTCCATATTCACCACATTTTTTATTGCACATATGCTTTTATAGACTTGTTGGTCAAATTTCAATTACTGGAGGATGATTAACTGCCAGGTTACAAAAAGCCCTGCAGGTACTGCGGCAAGCTGATTCCACCCAACTCCGTTGCGTGCCCGTTCTGCCAGAAAGTCGAGCCGGAGGAGCCACAAAGATGTGTGAGATGCCGCGCCCCTGTTCAAAAGGATTGGAAGGTTTGCAGCGGCTGCGGGCTGCCTCTTGAGATAAAGTGCCCGAAGTGCGAAAAAACGACTTTCTTCGGCAATTATTGTGAGCACTGCGAATGGCGGTTGGTTGTCGTGTGCCCGCACTGTAAAAAGGAGCAGCCCCCAATCGGAGACATGTGCGTCAGGTGTGGGAAACCGATGGGTCGGGTCAAGTAGCGGGTGATCGATTGCCAGAAAAGTTCAGCATCGATATAGACAATGCGCGATTTATGACATATGCCATGGCCATCTTGGGCGGGATAGCGGCGATCTCTGTTATTTGGGTATTGACGCTCGCCGCGGCTCAACACGCTGGGGAGACTTGGGCTCGCGTTGGATTGATGGTAATATTCCCTGCCGTTGTAGGAGAGCTGCTCAAGCTGATAGGACTCGTTATAGTCGGGGCCAAGCAATCGGGGTGGGTAACTTCCAAGTTGGATGGTGCTGTGGCCGGCGCCCTCGCTGGCCTGAGTTTCGGAATCGCCATAGCCAGCTTCAGCTACGTGGCTGGTACCGCTCGCGTCGAGCAGCTGGCCCCTCTGACGATGCATGTCCTCACTTCGGCGGTTGGTGGGCTCGGAATTTACTACGCTACCTCGAGAAAGTATTGGGTAGCCATCGCTTTGATTGTGGGGGCAATTGGCATTCATTTGGCATGGAACGCGGTGGCGGTGCAAGTCAACAGAATCGAGTTCCTGATGTAACGAGGTGGTCATCTGCCGGGTCACAAAAAGCTGGGCAAGGACCCCCTGAGATGTCCAAAATGTTCTGCCCCTGTCAAAAAAGATTGGAAAGCTTGTAGTAGTTGCAACCTGCCCCTCACAATAAGTTGCCCGAAATGCGGAAAAATGACTTTCTTCGGGGATCGCTGCGAGCGCTGTGGCGAACGACTGGTCGTTACGTGCCAGAACTGTGACGCAGAACAGCCCCCTGTCAAAGACACATGCATCAAATGTGGTGCGCGGCTTTACAAGAAGGGAAAAGAGACATCAAAAGGAGAGGCATTGAAAAAGAAAAAGGAAATACAAAAAGGCAAAGTATCAAAAGATAAGGCCGCCGCAGTTGCCGCCGTGTTGATCATTTTAGCTGTCGTTGCCGGTTGCGTGTTTCTGGCCGTGTACTGGCGGGGTTCAACCGGTGGCGGTATT
>Ga0209609_10002038_pt1 | contig 11653 bp, 9 predicted proteins | sample LakKivw325mmetaG_FD_184136 | JGI IMG/M metagenome (GOLD analysis project Ga0209609, IMG submission 184136) | Anoxic lake water microbial communities from Lake Kivu, Rwanda to study Microbial Dark Matter (Phase II) - Lake Kivu water 325m metaG... | ecosystem: Environmental > Aquatic > Freshwater...
CTTTTTCATTTTATCTCCTTTGTTTAACGAACTCTAAGCAATCAATTTAGTACTTTCCTTTTTGCTTTAAACGAGTATTTCGTCAAGGTTTTTCTAATCAACTGAAACAAATTCCAAGAAAATACTTGCAAGGATATCCAAATTTTGTATTGAGGGAATCAGAAAAAAAACTGAATAAGGAGACAATATGGAAAAACTGATGTTGCTGGGTGATGAAGCATTAGCCCAGGGCGCTATGGATGCCGGAATGTCAGGCGCTTTTGCCTATCCGGGAACCCCCTCCACAGAAATTATGGAATATATCCAGCGTTCCAAACAGGCTAATGAAAACAACATCCACCGCACCTGGTCATCCAATGAGAAAACAGCAGTGGAAACGGCTATCGGCATGTCCTATGCCGGGAAACGGGCCATTGCCTGCATGAAACACGTCGGACTCAACGTGGCAGCCGATCCCTTTATGAATTCCGCTTTTACGGGAGCTAACGGCGGCCTGCTCATCATTGTGGCGGACGACCCCTCCATGCATTCTTCCCAAAATGAGCAGGATTCGCGATTCTATGGTAAGTTTGCCATGATTCCTGTGCTGGAGCCTTCCAATCAGCAGGAATGCTATGATATGGCTTTTTACGGATTTGAGCTATCGGAAAAGTATCATGTTCCTGTCCTGATCAGACTGACGACCCGTCTTTCACATTCACGGGCAGGAGTACAGACCCGCGAACGCAGAGCGCAGAATCAGCTTAAGTTTCCCGATGACCCAAACCAGTTCATGTTGCTGCCAGCCATTGCCAGAAAGAAATACAAGAATTTGATCAATCTGCAGAAGGACTTCGTGGCAGAAGCAGAAAATTCACAATTCAACCAGGCCGATCTAAAAGCGAAGGAAAATAAATTGGGAATTATTGCCTGCGGCTTGGCATATAATTATCTCAAAGAAAATTATGGCAATCAGGAAGTTCCTTATCCTGTGCTGAAGATCTGCCAATATCCACTGCCTGTGGATCAGATCAAACAAATGTATGATGCAGTTGATGAAATACTGGTTCTGGAAGAGGGCATGCCGCTTGTGGAAGACATGATCAAGGGTATGGCCTGGCAGGGGACCAAAAAGATCAAGGGCAGACTGGATCGCACCATCCCTCGTGACGGTGAGCTTAATCCCAATCTGGTAGCCAAAGCTCTGGGACTGCCTGACAATCCGGGTGTCGCCATTCCTGATATCGTGGCTCCGCGCCCACCGCAGCTTTGCATGGGCTGTCCGCATGCCGATTCTTTCAAAGCTTTGAACGAAGCTATGGAGCAATATGGCAAGGGGCATGTCTTCAGTGATATTGGCTGCTATACTTTGGGATTCTTGCCTCCTTACCATGCCATCAATTCCTGTGTGGACATGGGTGCTTCCATAACCATGGCAAAAGGCGCTGCCGACGCTGGTCTATATCCTGCAATAGCTGTAATAGGCGATTCCACCTTTTCTCATTCCGGAATGACAGGACTGCTGGATTGCCTGTTTGACAAATCCAACGTCGTCATCGTGATTCTGGATAACTCCACCACGGGAATGACAGGTGGCCAGGAATACACCGGCTTCAGCAAGCTGGAAGAGATCTGCTTTGGTTTAGGTGTGGAAAAAGAGCACATCCGCAGTTTTGTTCCGCTCCCCAAGAACAAAGAAGATATGGTCAGGATCTATAAAGAGGAAATTGCCTACAACGGCGTATCAGTAGTGATCCCGAAGCGCGAATGCGTGCAGATTCTCAAGAAAAAGTACAAGATGGAGGAGTAGGATGAAGAAGGATATAATTCTTGCCGGAGTAGGCGGACAGGGCATTCTGACCATTGCAACCCTGATCGGCTATGCTGCGCTGAAACGCGGCTGGCACTTCAAACAAGCCGAAGTGCACGGAATGAGCCAGCGCGGGGGAGATGTGCAATCCCATCTACGTCTTTCCGAAAATCCCATCTGGTCTGACCTCATTCCCTTCGGTGCGGCAGATATGATCCTATCGGTCGAGCCGATGGAAGCATTGCGCTATTTGCCTTATCTGGCGGGTGACGGATGGATCATCACAAACAGCAATCCCTTTGATAACATAGCCAAGTATCCTGAGCTGGATGCTATCCACGCCAGGATAAAATCCATTCCGAACCACGTTCTGCTCGATGCGGACAGCATTGCCAAAGAAATCAAGGCTAACCGCTCCATGAACATAGTGGTGCTGGGAGCGGCTGCCAAACATCTGGGCTTCTCAAAAGAAGAACTGGAACAAGCCATCACAGCTATTTTTGCCCGTAAAGGAGATGCCATTGTGGAAGCCAATTTTAATGCGTTGCAGGCAGGCCTGCAAAAGGGCTGATGTATCTTATATGCGAGAAGGCTGACTCACGGGGTCAGCCTTTTCTTTTGTTATTCTATATATTTTAAGGAGCAAATATGTCCAAGAGCATAAAGAAAATCGTGCTGGAAATGCTGAATCCACAGCAGATGGTTTTTGTTGCCACCAGCGTCGATGATCAGCCTTTTGTGCGTCCCATGACTTTGATTTATGATAAGAAAAGGTTCTTCTTTGCAACAGGCTCTAGCGATGCCAAGGCTGCCCAGATTGCTGCCAATCCGCTTGTGGAGATCTGTCTTCCTCTCAAGGAGGGTAAATACTCAGGTTACGTCAGGGCCAGAGGTAAACTGCTTACCATCACTGACAACTCTGTTCGCAAGGAAATTTTCGATGCTTCTGACTTCATTGGCTATTACTGGCAGGAACCGACGGACCCTGGTTATGCCCTTTATCAGATGCATTGGCAGGAAGTGGATTACCTCAAACCGGGCGAAAATCTAGCCACAACCATTTCCTGGACATAACCTGCTTACTTCCTGCTTAGACGGCCATCCATACATGAACCATAGATCGTCGTCAGATCAAGCCATTTTAGCGAGCATCTCACTGAGATCTATGGTCAGGCTTAGGGTCAGGATAAAAGGGCTAAACAGGGAAGAGCTATATTTCTGCTTTGTAAAGAAAGACAAATCCAATGGTGGCAAAGAGAACATTGGGAGCCCAGGCAGCCACAGCCGGTGGCAGGATCTGGTTGTACCCCAGACTTTGAGATATCCTGGTCAGGGTCAGATATAAAAAACAGACCAGCAGGCCGAGCAGGAAGATCCAGCCGCGGCTCTTGCTGCGGATGCTGGCAGTGGCGATGGGAATAAAGAAAAAGATGACGATCAGATTGGTCAGCGGATAGGCGATTTTCATATGTAGGTCAACCAACTCAGCGCTGTAATCATCTCCTACTTTTTTTAATCGGCTGATATATTCACTGAGTTCAAAATAGTTCATGGAAAGAGTTTTCTTCGTTATTCTGATAAAATCCTTTGGTTCCACATCCATTAGGGGCAACGAAACAGAGCGGTAATAGCTGCGCTCAACAGGTTTATGGTCAGCGAATTTACGGATCTCACAATCTTTTAAAACCCATTCATTATTAAGCCATTCGGCTGCCGTAGCTGTGATCCGCTCTGTTACGGTTCCTTTGACATTGTCGAATTTGACTATATCAACCACTCTGAGAGTGTTCTTGTAACCGTCAAAGAAACCGAAGTAATAAAAATATCCATTCTGTCCCTGGTAATGGATCCTTGCTTTAAGCATCTGGTCTTCAGGCTGTTCGTCCCTGATTAGCACCTGATAAACATAGGTGCGTTTGGCTTCGCTGCGGGGTAAAACATATTCACCAAAGATAGCAATAATAATGCTCATGGCCAATCCCAGCCCAAACAATGGCAGCATTGCTCTTTTTATACTGATCCCGGCAGCCCTGATGGCAGTGCTTTCATTGTATTTGGCAAGCGTGTTCATCAGGAAAAGCCCAGTCAGAAGCATGGTTACGGGCGCAGTCAGAATGGTCAGATAGGGCAGACGCAACAGGTAGTAGAAGATGGCATTCTGAACCGAAGCTCCATGCCGCATCAGGCGAGGCAGGTTGTCAACAATGTCAATGACTATGAACACAACTGAAAGCGACACCAGGATGATAAGAAAAGTTCTTATGTATTCCCGCATCAGATATTTATCTAATATTCTCATTACAGACTCAATGGATCACTTCATCCGGGATCAGAGTTTTCTTTGCGCGTTTGTGTGAAAGCCGCCAAGACAAGGTGTGCAGGTCGATCAGTTTCTTTTCATAGATGGAACCGATGATTAAAAGAACTGCAATGATGAGAAAAATGAAATTGGAGATCCACATGGACAGGAAAGGTGACATGTAACCCTTGTCGGCTAATTGTTCGCCACCGTTAAGCGCGACATAATAGATCAGGAAAATCACCGAGCTTACAGAAAAAGCCATGCCGATACCGCTGCTGCGTGTCATCAGTCCCAGAGGAATTCCGATCAGGACAAAAATGATGATGGCAAAAGCCAGGGCAAATTTTTTATGATACTCGACCTGAAGGGCATTTACAGTTTCTTTCAATTCTGCCAGACGGTCTGCTTCGAGTTTTTTCATTTGATTAAGGCGATTTGTTTCTTCAGTTAAGTTCGGATTGGCAGCATCAAGCATGAGAACATTAATGCGTCTGTCAAAATCAGACATGACCTTCTGCTTTTGAGCAATCTCGTCAATGTTATTTCTGATATCCGCAAGCAGCTCTTTGGCAGTCATTTCACGGTCGCTGCGGTATCCTGTATCCATAAAATCGATACGGTTGCCCATGTCACGGATGTAGAGTTCAAAATACTTGAATGCTCTAACCTGGTACAGAGTCTGATCCTGATCGTCCTTTTCGTGCATTTCACCGTCGTTGAGGATGATCTGCAAAGTATTACCGTTATCGAGCTGGCTGATCATTCCGCTTTGGGCATAGATAGTTTTGGGATACCGGGTTTCGGTCCTGTCAAAGATGACTATCCCGCGCAGTTCGGTTCCCAGGTTGTCTTTTACATAGATGGTGTAATCCGTGATATTGGTGAATTCGCCCGGTTTAATAATTGTCATGGGTTTATAATAGGCGATTTTCAGCATCAGGTTCTTCAGCTTGTGATTGGTTTCAGGCAAAGTGTAGTGATTGAAATACATCATCCCGCCAGTCAGGATTACTGTAACCAGCATGAGAAGGGATATCATCCTGTAGATATTAATGCCACTGGCTTTCATGGCGATTGTTTCGCGATCCACGGTCATTCTTCCGAAGGCCAGAATAGTGGCCACCAAAACAGCCATAGGTATGGATAGCGCCAGCATGAACGGCATGGACAGACCAAATACTTGAAGAATGGTGGAAACATCTAATTTTTTCTCAATAATCGTATTGAGCAGATCGATCACCCTGTCTATGAGCAAAACAAAAGTCACGACCATCAGTGATATGAAAAATGGCGCTATGTGCTCTTTCAGGATATATCTTTTCAGTACCATCAGCTATTCATTCCCATCATGCTCAGAATTTGATCTTCATTAATGATGTTCACACTTCCCAGAGCCTTTGCTTTGTCAAGCTTGGAACCGGCATTCTCACCAACGATCAGGAAATTCAGGTTCTTGCTGACTGAACTTAGAAGTTTGCCTCCATTTGCCAGAATCAGTGACTCCATGTCTTTTCTGTCGAAATGTGGAAGGGTTCCTGTAATCAGGAAAGTTTTGCCCTGCAATTTTGCTGATACTGACTTTTGCGCTACAGCAAATTGAAGACCCTGCTTTCTTAGATACTCAATCAGAGCAAGGTTATCACTAACCTGAAAGTAGTCGATCACAGAGTGTGCGATCTTTTTTCCGATTTCAGGAATGGAGTTCAGCGTCTCAAAATCTGCCTTGATCATATTGTCAATATTTCCTAAATGCTCTGTAAGAATGCGTGCTGTTTTAGTACCTACAAATCGTATGCCGAGTGCATAAAGCACCCTATCAAAATTCTCTGTTTTGGACTTTTCAATCGCAGCCTGCAAATTGGCAGCGGACTTATCCCCAAAACGCTCCAATTCAGCAATTTTCCTGTAATCAAGCCGATAAATATCTTCCACTGATTTGAGCATGCCTATCTTTATCATTCTGGCGATCAGGCTTTCTCCCAATCCGGTAATGTCCATAGCGTCGCGGGAAGTAAAGTGCTCGATCTGCCTTTGTAACTGAGCAGGGCACTTACTGTTTGAGCAGTAAAAGATAGCGCCTTCCTCTTCTTTGAAAAGAGGGCTTTGACAGGCAGGGCAGAACTTTGTAAATTGCACTATAGGAGCGCTTTCTTTACGTTTATCTGGATTGACGGAGATGATCTTTGGAATTATCTCACCCGATTTTACTATTTTAACTGTGTCCCCCAGATGCAGGTCCAGACGCTTGATTTCATCAGCATTGTGAAGTGTGGCTCTGGAAACTGTCGAACCTGAGATATAAACAGGCTCGAGGATGGCAACCGGTGTAACTGCACCTGTCCTGCCCACCTGGAACTGAACTTCTTTGAGGATGGTTTCCTTTTCTTCAGGTTTAAACTTGTAGGCAATCGCCCACTTGGGACTTTTATTTGTGTAGCCTAGATTTGCCTGTAGTGCAAAATTGTTCATTTTGATGACAATTCCGTCGATTTCATATGGTAAATCAGAGCGTTTCACATCCCAATAATTACAATATTCTGCAAGAGCCGAAAAACTTGATGCCAAGGCATAGTCTTGGGAGACAGGGAACCCAAGTTGCTGCAACCTGACCAATAGCTCGTTCTGCTTTTCTGCTATTGGTGCAGAAGCATAGCCAACTGCATACATCACTGCCTGCAATCCACGCTCTGCAACTAGGTTTCTGTCCTTGAGCTTGATGGTTCCGGCAGCCGCATTGCGAGGGTTGGCAAAGAGTTTCTCTCCATTGTTTTCACGGTCTTTATTAATTGTCTGGAAAACATCAAGGGGAAAGTAGATCTCGCCGCGTATCTCTATGCTGCCCTCATAATCAATCCGCTCTGGAATTGACTTGATAGTTTTTACATTGCTTGTGACTACTTCTCCTTCAAATCCGTCGCCCCGGGTTGTGGCATATTGTAAAATGCCGTTGTCATAAAAGAGGTTGATGCTGAATCCGTCAATTTTATGCTCAAGTGTTACTTCGGGATATCTGCCTATCTCTTTTGCGATCTTGTTCAGGAATTCTTCCACCTCGGTTAAGGAATAGGCATTGTCCAGACTATACATTCTTTGCTTGTGAGGAATCGTTTTTGAATCCGGTGTGAGATCGCTTCCCACTCTCTGAATTGACTGAGCAGCTTCAGCCAGGTCTGGATGTTCTGCCATAAGCTGTTTCAGGCGGTTTACTAACAGGTCATAATCATAATCGCTGATGGACGGATTGGCAAATTCATAATAGAGGATATTATGTCTCTGTATTTCTTTAACAAGATTTTCGATCTCTTTTTTGACCAATTCTTTATCTTTATCCATATGATGTTTTACTTTAATCAGTGATCAACTACTTTGGTTTACATATGTCTGTGTAAAATGCCGGCCTTCTGTCACCTAAGGCATCATTCAAATCAGTTATCGATTTATCCAGAGCCAGATCAGGATCTATCTCAGTATAACCGACTTCTTCCTGGTCTGTGCTGAGCCTGATCAGAACATCTCCTTTAGGGCTTACGATCTGGCTTTGCCCGGTAAAGGACATATTAATATCTCCATTACTTTCAGAACCTATCCGATTAGCCGTGATGCTGAATACCCTGTTTTCAAGAGACCTTGTCAACATCGCCTGCTGGCACCATGGAAGTACCAGATTGGAAGGATGGCAGATTATTTGCGCTCCCTTTAAAGCCAAAACCCTGGCGGCTTCCGGAAACTGCCAGTCAAAGCAGATCATCATGCCGATTTTGATCCCATCCTTAGCTTCGCATACAAATAAACCTGTGTCGCCGGGAGAGAAAAAAAGCTTTTCTCTATAGAAAAGATGTGCCTTTCTATAGACATAATAGCTTGTATCAGGATTAACCAATGCGGCCGAGTTGTAAAAATTGCTGCCATGCTTTTCCGCAAATCCAAAGACGATGGATGAATTCAATTGAGCAGCCAAATCAAGGAAAAAATGAAATGATCTGCTCCGCGACACTGTGTCACAGACTGAATCCAGTTCTGCCTTGTTCTGGAAGACATAGCCGCTCGTGACAAGTTCAGGCAGCACTATCAGGTCAGCAGAGACATTTTGGCAAAGCGTTCCTATTCTCTGAAGATTGGTTTCAACCTGCAGCAGTTCGGGTCTAAACTGAACAACGGCTGTTTTGTACAAACTTTATCCTTATTTTAACGACTGATACTTACTCATCAAATTCTTTCTTTGTCAAGGATGATATTCACCACGGGTATCTCTCAGATGCAAAAGACCCTGACCACCCGTTCCAACAGACCCTGAACCTTGGAGATCGCCATACCATAATTTGTGATTGGAACGCCTCTTCGTTCACATTCATAAATGCGGTGATGCATTTCCATTTGATTAATCATACAGGCACCACAATGTATGGCAAGAGCAAATTCTTCCAGATTAACGGGGAAATCATGGCCGGCAAAAATTTCATAACTGATTTTCTTTCCTGTATACTGATTCAGCCAGCGTGGTATTTTCACCCTGCCGATATCATCACACTGTATATGATGAGAGCATGATTCAGCGATTAGAATCTTATCCCCATCTCTGAGATGATCAATCTTTCTGGCTCCCTGAAGTAATATGTCTAACTCGCCTTTGTAGCGCGCAAACAAAATCGAGAATGTTGTTAACTTAACTTCATCAGGAACATCACCTGCAACTTTTAGTATTGCTTGGGAATCTGTGATAACCAAATCTGGAAGTTTGTTTAAACTGTGTAATGCATATTCCAATTCTCTTTCTTTTACCACAGTTACTACTGTATCATTATCCAATAATTCTCTAATGACCTGAACCTGGGGGAGAATCAATCTTCCCTTTGGTGCTGCCAGATCAATTGGAGTAACCAATACAACATGATTTCCAGCTTGTACCAAGTCTCCGACCAAGGGTCTTTCTTGCTTTAACAAAGCAGGAGCCATAGACATGAGATCTTCTTTGCATTGATTTATACCAGCTCCGGATATTGTTGAAACGATGCAGAATGCTAGATTATTATTCTTACAATATGAAACTGAGGATTCGGATGGCATCTGAACATCAGATTTGTTGAATACAATAATAATCGGTATCTTTAAATTCTGGATTTCAGCAATGATTTCTTTCTCCAAGTCATCAATTTCTGCAGAACCAACTACAAATAAGGCAATATCAGCTCTGTAAAGGACCTTTTTTGTTGCTTGAATGCGTTTCTGACCCAGTTCACCTGTATCATCTATGCCTGCCGTATCATAAAAAGTAACCGGTCCAAGCGGCAATAATTCATAGTGTTTATCAACCGGATCTGTTGTAGTGCCGGCTATGTCTGAAACAATCGCTATGTCTTGACCGACCAATGCATTGATCAGGGATGATTTCCCGGCATTCCTCTTACCAATGAGTACTATAACAAGTCTTTCACCTCGAGGTGTCTTAGCCATTTATCAAACCTTATAATCTTCTTTAGTATAACCCAATTTATACATGTTTTGTGGTTCCAATAGTTCATCCAACTGATTCTTCGTCATAAATCCCATAGATATAATGGTTTCGGATACTGTTTTTCCTTCTGCAACTGCTTTAGTGATGATTTTCTCTATGTTCTCATAACCGAGTACAGGAAGTAAGTATGTTGCGATAGATTTGCTCTGCAATAAATGCTGCATGCATCTGTCCGCATTTGCTTTTATGTCTTTGACGCATTTGAAGGCAAATATGTGAGTCCCTCTGGTTAACAATAACAAAGATTTCAACAATGTATGTGCCGCCAAGGGGAAGAACTGGTTTAATTCCAGTTGACCTGCTCCTGCTAACATGGCAACAAGGTTATCGTTACAAATTACCTGCATTGCTATCTGACCAACGGCTTCCGGTATTACCGGGTTAACTTTTCCCGGCATGATGCTGCTGCCCTTTTGAAGTTTTGGCAGTTCAATTTCTGCAAATCCTCCATCCGGACCACTGGCCAGCAGACGCAGGTCATTAGATATCTTTAACAGATTGACCGCCATCGCTTTAATAATGCCTGAAACCTCCACGAATACGTCAAGATTCTGAGTATTGTCAATCATGTTTTCACTTCGGGATATCGGAAGCCCGCTCACTCTTTTCAGCTCTTCATTGACTTTCAGAATATACTCTCTTGGTGCTCCCAGTCCGGTTCCGATTGCAGTTCCTCCCAAATTCACAGTCTTTATTCTTTCTCTGCATTTAAAGATTCTCCACCTGTCTCTGGATATTGCTTCAGCATAAGCTCCAAATTCCATTCCCAAAGTCATTGGCACGGCATCCATGAGTTGCGTTCGTCCAATCTTTATTACATCTTTAAACTCAGTTTCCTTGCTCTGGAACGCTTCCTGCAGTTCAGCAATGGAGGATTCCAAATCTTTCAAATGTAACAAAACAGCGACTTTAACAGCAGTCGGAAAGACATCATTAGTGGATTGATGCAGATTGACATGTATGATTGGATCTATTTTTGTATCAGATAGATTACTGGCCAAATAAGCAATGGCTTCATTGAAATTCATGTTAATACTTGTTCCAGCTCCGCCCTGATATGGATCGACCACTATCAGCTCATGATTTTTCCCATCTATAAACTGCATGCAGATGTCATAAATCGCCTGATATATCTGATCATTGAGATAACCCAATTCATGATTTGTTTTACAACTAGACAGCTTGACCATAGCCATTGCTTTGATCAGTTTTTCATCAGTCTTTTCTGTGGAGATGTTAAAATTCTTAACAGCTTTGATTGTTTCATCACCCATGAATACCATCTTGTCTGCTTTCCTAAGTTGTTTCATTTAGTAAAACATGTTCTTTAACAGGTCGATATGATAAGCGATGAATGGAGCATGGACCTTTTAGATGAAGAGCCCTCAAGTGTTGCTTGGTAGGATAACCTTTATGGGTTGCAAATCCATAGAAAGGATATTTGATGTCATAATCGGTCATCAGCTTGTCACGGTAAACTTTTGATAATATTGAAGCTGCGGCAATGGATGCAAAGGTGGCGTCACCCTTGACGCATGCCCTAGCTTTTGCTTTCAGTCCGGGAGGCAGTTTATTGCCGTCGATCAGGCACAGATCGGGAGTCAGCTGAAGTGCTTCCACTGCCTGTTGCATCCCTTCCAGAACGGCTTGCAATATATTGATCTCATCAATTCTCTGATGTGACACTTCAATAATGGAATAGGACAAACATTTATGTATAATAACATCAAATAATTGCTCTCTTTTTTTTGCAGAAAGCTGTTTGGAATCATTGATGCCTTCGATCCGTTGCCTGGGATCCAGGATGACGGCTGAGACAACCACCGGACCGGCGATCGGTCCCCTGCCTGCTTCATCCACTCCGGCAATGAGTCTGAACTGCTGGTGCATTGATTCTTCATTTTTGTATAGCTGATTTGATTCAAGGCGCATTTCAAATCTTCTTAACTGTAAAAAACAGGCGTGAATATTGGTGATCCAGTTTTCTGGTATTGGTTTTGAGCAGGTTCTTGTCATAAACCTGAGTGTAAATTCCGACGCATTCCAAAGG
>Ga0209609_10002039_pt1 | contig 11649 bp, 4 predicted proteins | sample LakKivw325mmetaG_FD_184136 | JGI IMG/M metagenome (GOLD analysis project Ga0209609, IMG submission 184136) | Anoxic lake water microbial communities from Lake Kivu, Rwanda to study Microbial Dark Matter (Phase II) - Lake Kivu water 325m metaG... | ecosystem: Environmental > Aquatic > Freshwater...
ACGGCGTTCTTATTCGCCCAGAACGGAGCCGTGCGGGTCGAGGGACTGCAGGTGCAGGCTCATGGACTCGGCGTCGGTTGAGTCGCCCCTCTGGGGCTTCCGTCCGGGAAGGGGAGGGGGGCGCCGCGTCCCCAGGGCTCACGCCCTGGGCTAATATGTATCGCCCGCTTCGCGGGCCAACTGCAACGGCTCCCGCATGGGCGAGCTGCGAACGCCGTTGAGCGCCGGAGACGCGTCACAGGTTAGCCCAGGGCGTGAGCCCTGGGACGAGCGCGCCCTCCCTCGGCCTCGTGCCGGCGTGAGTCCCGAAGGGGCGACAGAACGCGATCAGGACCGACCGTTGCGAATCATCTTGCCACTGTTAGGACTGCTGCTCATGACGACCTCCCTACCGGCCGCGCCGCGCCTGACACTGATCGGCCCGACTAAAGACAACGCCTTCGTGCCCACGACCCGGGAGCTTGGCCTCTCCCTGACGCCAGCCGAGGCGCCGTTCCCGGCGGACCACGACGCCCTGCTCATCTGTGCCCCGGACTACCCGCAGGTCCAGCCGTTGTCGCCGGCCACGCTGCAGGCGATGGACGCCTTCCTTACCGCGGGCAAGGCCGTGTACGTGGAGTATGCGCCGCTCGCGGGCCTCGTCGGCGAGGCGCCGCAGACGGCCGTGTATGAGCGCCTCGTTGTCCCCGGCGATGATTTCCGCAGCCTGCCAAAGCTCGCAGTCCTCGAGGAGCATTCCTCGCGCTTCCTACCGCTACAGGGCGAGGCGGGGTCGGCACGTAGCCTGCTCGTGTACGCCAAGGTCGCGGGCATGGACCGCGCGGTCTTCGGTCTCCCGGAGCAGACGACGCCGGCGCTCGTCGAGATCCCGCGTGGGCCGGGGCGGCTGCTCATCGCCACCACCGCGCTCAGCCACTGGCAGCGAGCACGCTGCAGACCGACGAGCCTGTGGGCGGCGCTGAGCCGGGAGGTGCTGCTGGCGCTGCTCGCGCCCGAGCAGGCACAGGCGGTGCGCGCGCAGCTCCATGACGTCGCGGTCTGGACCGAACCGCGCGGTTGGGCGCCGCCGGGCGAACCGGTGCGCTTGTGCGTCCGTGCCGCGCCGGATCAGCCGATCACCAGCCCGATCCCCCTGCATCGCGACGGCGAGTTGCTCGTCTCGCAGCCCATGACTCTGGCGGCGGGGAAGCACACGCTGGAGGTCAAAGCGGGCGGCCGCGCCTGTACGACCGTCCTCACGATCTCGCCGCGCGCCGACCGTTACCGGGAGGCGGTGCAGCGCAACCTGCAGTGGTTCCGCGAGGCGCCGATGCTCAGCGCGCCGGACGGATCGCAGGGCGTGCGCGAGGGGTTGACTTCCCGTCTCGGCCCCGACGGCAAGCCCATCGTGACCCACGGCCTGCGCGTGGACTGCGTCAGCGAGTGCGGCCTGTTGTTCTTCCTCTATGGGCAGGCCGCGCCGGACGCCAAGTGGCGCGAATGCGGGCGGCGGATGCTGGAGTACACCGCCCGCGCCTTCTCCGTGACCTCGAAGGACTGCTGGTACTTCGGCCACTGGCAATCTCGCGGGGAGTTCCGCGAGGACGGCAGCACCGTCTATGTCTTCAACGACGACTCCGGCGCGGGCACGTTGTTCTCGCTACTCGGACATGTCGCGACGGGCGACCGGGCACAACTGCAGGCCGGGCTGCGTGGCGTCGAGTACTTCTGTCACGTCGCGTCCGAGAGGACAGGGCTCTTCGGCTACATGCCGCACCGCGACTACGAGGGCAGCGGGCACATGGGCACGCCGTGGCCGACGCTGCGCGCCCAGGAGATCAAGCACGCCGCCCCGCACGTCATGAACCTGCCGCTGGCCAGTCTGCTGGTCGCCCATCGCCTCACGGGCGAGGCTCGCTATCTGCAGATCGCCGAACGCGGCTGCCGCACGCTCATGGCCGAATACCCCAACTGGCACCTCGTCACCAGTCGCACCTGCGAGCATGGGCGGATGTTGCTGCCGCTCGCGTTGCTGTATGACACGACGCATTCGCCCGAACACCGGCAGTGGCTCGACACCGTCGCGGATTATCTCCTGGGCAAGCAGGCCCCCTGCGGCGCGATGCAGGAATGGGACGGCTACAACCCGTCCAGCAACGCGGCCTTCGGCACCGCCGAGAACAGCGTGTTCCAGGAGAACGGCGACCCGATCAGCGACCAGCTCTACGGCACGGGCTTCGCGCTGCTGCACCTGGGGCTGGCGGGCGAGATCACGGGCGCCGCGCGGCTCAAGCAGGCCTACGAACGCCTCGGCGACTACCTGACGCGCATTCAGATGACCGACCCCGACCCGCTCTACAATGGGACATGGCTGCGGGCGTTCGACTACGGGCGGTGGGAGTACTTCGGCAGCAGCGCCGACATCGGCTGGGGTCCGTACTGCGCCGAGACCGGTTGGTCGTGCGCGCCGATCGGCCTGGGCTTGCTGATGGAGCTGCAGCCGAAGCTGCTGGCGCTGCCCGCGCAGCCCGACCCGGCGCTTAAGCCGCTGGCCGAGGCCGCACGGCAAGAGGCCGATGCCGTCGAGGCCGCGCTCTCCGTTCCGCCCGGCGCCGTCCACGGCCTGCGGGCCGAACCGGGACGTGGACCGTTTGCGCTGTTGCGCTGGGACGCGCCCGACCACGGGGCGCTGACCTACCGCATCCATCGCGCCACGCCGCCGGACTTCACGCCCTCGCCGGAGAACCTCGTCGGCACAACCCACGCCGGGCAGTGGTTGGACATGCCCCTGCCGCCGGAGACGGACTTCTGCTATCGCGTCGTGGCCGCCAACGGCCTCGGCCAGACGGGCCCGCCCAGCGATACGGTGCAGGTCCGCACGGGCGGCGTCTCGAAGGCTCGCGGGTGTCCCTACGTCAAGTCCGTGCCGCCGCACCCGGCGTACACGGACGTCGGTGATCGCGCCTCGACCGATGGTGTCTACGCCGGGCCCTACCGGGACCGCAAGTCATACGCCTACCGGCTGGCCGCGGTCGGCGACGAGATCAGCGTGGCCGTGACGGTGGACCTGGGGAAGGCGCAGGAGGTCGCCTGCGCGACGCACCACAACTGCGGCGCGGCCGGCTATCGGCCCGACGTGATGGCCGTCTCCGTCAGCACCGACGGCCAGACATGGCGGGAGGTTGGTCGCACGGGAGACGTTCTCAACGAGACGATGGTTGTAACCTTCACCGCAACCGCCGCGCGGTACGTGCGCTTTGACTTCACCAAACGCCGCACCGGGGCGAGTGACGATTGGCTGTTTCTGGATGAGCTAGAGGTGTACTGAGATCAGTCTGGCGCGCGGGCCAAACACGGTGGGTAGAGCGGGCGTCTCGCCCGCAACGGCGACCGGGCGGGCGAGACGCCCGCTCTACCCACTGTCGGGTTGCTTGACTGCCCGCTCCCTGAACAGGAGAGTCACCATGAACCGCGAAGTTCGCTGGGAGCGCATGTTCCCCGACCAACTCGAAGCCGCGTTCGCCGAGCGCCCGCTCGTCTACTTCGCCTACGGCCTCTGCGAACCTCACGGCCCGCACGACGCCCTCGGGCTCGACGGCCTCAAGGCGTATGGCATCGCGTGCGAGGCCGCGCGGCGGCATGGCGGCATTGTCGCCCCGCTGGACATGTGGCACGTCCACGAACTCAGCGGCTACGCGGTGTGGTCGCGGCAGTGCGTGGGCGAGGTCGAGCGCACGTGGCTGACGAGCCTGCCGCCCTGGCAGCACTTCAAGAACGTGTGCTATCACGTCCGCACCGCCGACACACACGGCTTCAAGGCCGCGCTCTTCGTCACCGGCCATTACGGCCCGAACTGGCAGGACCTCAAGACCATGCTGGAGTTGCTGCAGCCGCACGTCGGCACGCGGCTGTACGGCTTGCCGGACTTCGAGGCCAACGTGCCGGGCTTCGACAACAACAATCAGAGCGGCGGCGACCATGCGGGCAAGGTCGAGACGAGTCTGCTGTGGGCGCTCGAGCCGGCCCTCGTGGACCTGTCGCGGCTGCCGGCCGAGCCCGTGCCCTTCCCCAACTTCGCCACCGGGGCCAACGCCCGCGAGTCGAACCGCCGCACCGGCGAGCGCATGATTGAGGACGAGGTCCGCTATCTGCACGCGAAGGCCGAGGAGTTGCTGGCCGCATACGAGCGCGTGCAGCCGGAGCATCGCCTGCGCACCTTCGAGCAGGTCGAGCAACTCTGGGATGCGGTCGTCAAGCCCGCGCTCAAGGACTTCCGCTCAATGCAGGACCTGTGGGACGGCCAGGAACCGGTGCCCGAGGAGTCCGTCTGGCACGCCAACTGGCGCGTGCCGGACCGCGGGTGAGGCCGGTCGGCCACGACCGCGGCAGGGAGGCTGAAGGGTGAGAGCCGTTCGTGAGATCTGGCGCCAGGACGGTCTGCTGGGGCTGGCAGATCGCGTCTGGGGCCGCGGGTTCGCGTGGGTCGCGTCCCGGCGCCTGGGCTACCTGTTGGGGCGTCTGCGCAATCTCTGGCGGCTGCCGGCGCTGCGGCGGCGGCACGCCGGGGGCCGCCTCAATCTGGGCTGCGGCCCGGATCGGCGCGCGGGCTTCCTGAACGCTGACCTCGGCCTCGTGGGGGACATCCACATGGATGTCACGCGGCCCTTTCCCTTTGCGGACGGGACCTTCCGACTCGTATTCTCCGAGCATCTGTTGGAGCATCTCGACGAGGCGGGGGCGGCGAACTGCCTGCGCGAGTGCCACCGCGTGCTGCAGCCCGGCGGCGTGCTGCGCCTCAGCACGCCCGATCTGGCGCGCGTAGTCGCGGGCTACTTGGACCCGGACGGCGAGGGCCTCGCGTGGCGGCGTGCAACGGCGGCCGCGTCGCCCTGGAAGTACGGCCCGGGGGCCGTTGCTACGCCGGCCCAGGCGCTCAATGATGCCTTCTGCCTATGGGACCACCGCCATCTCTACGACCAGGCGGAGCTGACCCGCGTGCTGCGGGAGGCGGGGTTTGACCGCATCACCGTCTACGCCCCGGGCGAGGGCTCGGGGGAACTCACGACGGGGCTTGAAGGTCGGAAGGACGAGTCCCTGGTCGTGGAAGCGGTTCGGGATTAGCCGGTCGGCACGTCGCCGAATCGGCCGTGGCGTCTCGTCTGCCGGTGTGGCGGCGAGGTGCTGGCGTGCGCCTGCCGGCAGGTCCTCCTGCCTGACTCCGCGAAGTCTGGTCCACCCCTGATTGATGGAGAAAGCGAACATGAAGCTGCGTTGGCTGCACCTGCTGCTGCTGGGCTGTTCCCTGGCCGGCCCACGCCTGGCCCTGGCCCAGAGCGCCTTCGACCCGAGCACGATGCTGGACGCCAGTCAGGTGCGGCGTGGCGACAAGGCGGTCGGCAAGACCGTCTTTGCCGGCGTGAAGATCACCGAGTTCCATCTCGAGATCCTCGATGTCATGCGGCAGGCCAACCTGGATCAGGACATGATCCTGGCGCGCGTGCTGGACGGCCCGGTGGTGGAGCGGCAGTGCGGCATTGTCGGCGGCATGAGCGGCAGCCCGGTCTACGTGGAGGGCAAGCTCATCGGCGCCATTGCGTGGGGCTGGCCGTTTCAGAAGGAGCCGATCACGGGGATCACGCCGATCCGCGCGATGCTCGATGCGCTCGAGGTGATGCGCGGCCCCCAGGCGCAGGCGCCGCCGGCCGGCCCGCGCTCGTGGGTGGCCCGCCGCCCCTTCGTGATCGGCGGCACCCGCTACGCCGCCGCGGCCGTCACCGCGCCGGGCGCTACCGTGCCGCCCGGCGTGCTGCCCCTGCGCCCGGTGATGACCCCGCTGGCCTGCAGCGGCTTCGGCGCGCGGACGATCAAGCTGATCCAGGAGAAGCTGGGGCCGCTGGGGATTGAGCCCATGGCCGGGGGAGGCGGGCAGGCCGACCCCGTGCCGGTGGAACTCGAGCCCGGCGCGGCCGTCGGCGTGCGCTTCATGGAAGGCGATTTCGACATGACCGGCATCGGCACGGTCACGTGGCGGCAGGGCGACCGCCTGCTGGCCTTCGGCCACCCGCTGATGCAGCTGGGCCGGGTCAAGATGCCGCTGACGACCGCCTGGATCAACGAGTTCATCGCCAACTACATGCGCACCGACAAGATGGGCTCGGGCATGGCAAACGTGGGGACGCTCCAGGCCGACACGCCCTTTTCCATCGGCGGGCAGGTCGGCCCCCAAGCGCCGCTGATTCCGGCGCGCTTCGAGATCATTGACCGCACGCGCAACCGCACGCGGGTCTTCAACGTGAAGGTCTTCGACGAGCCGAGCCTGACTCCCGTCGTGCTGAGCATCGGGATCTCGCAGGCGCTCGAGGCCGCGTACAACCCCGGCGCCGAAGGCACCATTCGCACCCACTTTGAGGTCAAGGGCCAGCGCGGCGCGGTCTTCGCCCACGATAACCAGTACTACATGGGCGGGTCGCCGGACAAGGTGGCGCTGGATGAAGTGACGAGCATGATGGGCCTGCTGGAGGACAACCGCTGGGATCCCCAGGGCGTGTCCAAACTCCTGTACCGGGCGGAGTTGACCAATAGGGATGAGACTGCGGCGATCGAGAAGGCCTACACCGAAGAGAACGTGGCCCGGGCCGGCAAGCCGCTGCATGTGCACGTCCTGCTCCGGCCGGACGGAGGGCAACTGCAGGACCACACCTTTACGCTGAATATGCCCCTCAATCTGCCCAAGGGCGCCATCCGCATCGGCATCGGCCCGGGCGATGATGCGCTCTACTTCCGTAGCCGCTTTGGCGTCATGTTGCCCCAGTTCGACAGTCTCGGCGCAGTGACTGACTTCGTGCGGAAAATGGAGCAGAACAAGCAACTCTGCGTGGTCGTGGGGCTGCCGTCCGAGGGGGTGCGGGTCGGGAGCACGCGGCTGATGGGCATACCACCGTCCATTGTGGGTGTCTTCGCCAAGTCCACCCGCACCGACGTGGACGACGGTCGCGAGGAGCTGTTTGCCGCCGAGGAGCCCGGCTACGTTCTGTTCGGCCGGCAGATGCTCGTGCTGGCCACGGAAGACCGCATGGGCGCGCGGGGTAAGGTCACCAGCGAGACCAAGAAGCCGGCCACGACCAAGTCCAGCAGCAGTAGCAGCAGCAGTGCCGCCGACGAGTCCACGGGGACGCAGTGGGCCTCGATGCGCGGGCTGTGGTGGGCCGAGGGCGCGCTCAAGCCGGCGGTGGCCGCGCGACTGCGGGCCGCTGCTGCAGCCGAGGGAACGCCGTGGCCTGCCGCCGCGACCGACGACACGACCTCGCCCCGGAAGAAGTCCGACGACAGCGACAAGGCCGGGGCGGGCAAGAAGGAAGAGCCCAAGCCCGCCACTGACGCCGGCAAGGACACCGACAAGAAGGAGGAGGCCGACGTCAAGGCGCTCATTCGCCAGCCCAAGGTGTGGCTGGAGAATGGGTCCGATGACTTCGGCAAGGGCGAGGCCAAGGGCGTGGCCCTGCTCAGCACCGGCGGCCTGGCCCTCTCGCCCCACCAGACCAGCCTCGGGCGCTTGAAGGAAGGCTACGTCTGGAACGCCCTCGCTCATGGCGCGAACACGTACCTGGCGACGGGCGCGCCCGGGCGCGTCTACCGCGTCGGCGCCGACGGCAAGCCCGAACTGTTCTGCGACCCGGGCGTCTTCGCCGTCCGCGGCCTGGCAGTGAACGCCCAAGGTGAGTTGTTCCTGGGCACGTGGCCGGGCGGCAAGGTCTTCCGGGTCGGCGCTGACGGCAAGCCGGCGCTGTTCTGCCAACTCGCCTGCGACTACGTCTGGGCCCTGGCGTTCGACGGCGCCGGGCGACTCCTGGCGGGGACGGGACCGGATGGCAAGCTGTTCGCGATGGACGCGACGGGCAAGGCCGAGGAACTCATCCACCTTCCTCAGGCGCACATCATGTCGCTGCTCGTGCAGGGCGACCGCATTCTCCTCGGCAGCGCCGCCAAGGGCGTCGTCTATGAACTCAACGCCCAGAAGCAACTACGCGCGTTGCTCAGCACCGGCGATGAGCACGACGTGACGAGCCTGGTGGCGACGGAAGATGGCTCGGTCTACGCCGCGAGCGCGGGCGATCGCGGGGCCGTCTACCGCCTCCCGAAGGCCGCCGCCGGCACGACGCCCGACCCCGGCGGCAGCCGGACGCTCTTGGAGCTGAAGAACACTCCCGTCCATGGCCTGGCGGCCGTGGGCAACATCCTCTATGCCGCGACTGGCGAAGACGGGAAGCTCCTGGCGATCACCGGCGAGGACCGCTATCAGGTGCTCTCCGATCACGACGTGACTCACCTGCTGTGCGTGACGTCCAGCGCCGATGGGCTTGTGGTTGGCACGGGCAACGCGGCGGAAGCGTTTCGCATCCAGCCGGCCGCCGCTGCCGAGGGCTTCTTCACTTCCTCGGTGCTGGACGCCTCCCGTCAGGCGCGCTGGGGTGTGGTGGACTGGCAGGCGAGCGTCCCCGACCAGGCGGAGCTGGTCATTCAGACCCGTTCCGGCCAGAGCTCCGACCCCGATGACGGCAGTTGGAGCGTCTGGTCGGTGCCCTATAGCCATCCGGGGCAGGAGAGCATCTCCAGTCCGCTCGCCCGCTACCTGCAATACCGGGTGCAGATGAAGAGCGCCGCCGGCCAGGCCGCGCCGCAACTGCGCTGGCTCAGCGTGGGCTACCTGCCCGCCAACCAGAAGCCCACGGTGGAGTTCGACGATGACCTGACGGTCGAGAAGCCGTGGAAGGGCGAGGTCGAGATCGAGTGGACCAGCTCCGACCCGGACAAGGACGACCTCACCACGACGATCGAGTACCGCGCGGCTGGCAGCGTCACCTGGCAGACCGTCAAGCAACTGGGGAGCAAGGACGACAGCTACAAGTGGAAGACCCCCGACCTCAAGGACGGCCGCTACGACGTGCGCCTGGTCGTGAGCGATGCCACGGCCAACCCCGGCGCCGGGCTGACCGGCGAGGCCACGCTGTACGCGGTGCAGATTGACAACACCGCGCCGGACTACCTGGTGGAGAAGACGGAGGCGAAGGACGGGGTCCTGACGGTCGAGGGCATCGCGTCGGATGAGGTACGGCTGGCGGAAGTGGCCTTCCAGGTCGGTGACCGATGGACCGGCGCCGTACCGGTGGATGGGCTGTTCGACGGGCACTTCGAGCAGTTCCGCTTCAGCGTGCCGCTGGACAAGGACGGCAAGGCCAAGATCACCATCCGGGTCCGCGACGCCGCCGGGAACGTGAAGAGCGGCGAACTCGTGTGGCCGATCCCACCGGCAACGCCGGCGCCCAAGGAGCCGACTGCAGGGGACAAGAAGGGCGACCGGCCGGGCACCAAGCCCGACTAGACCGGCCGTCCATCAAGACACGCCCCGCGGGGCTCGGCAGCTTGTCGGGCCCCGCGTCTTGTTGCCCCCATGCCCAGGGCAGCGACGGCGCCGACAAGAGGCCCGGACGGGACGGGCGGCGAATAGGGGCGCACTCGCGCAGGGCCCATCGGCTTGCGCCCGGAGTGGACATGATGAGATACCTTTGGCGTCTGCTATTGCTGCTGCCGGCGCTGCTCGCGCCGGTGCACGGCCAGGAGGCAAAGATGGACCCGCGCATCGCCTACGCACCCGACATTGTCGGCATTGACCGGCTGTTCATGATCGCCCTTAAGGCCCCGCCGGCGGCCCCGGCGATCGCCGTCACCGTGCCTCCACAGGTCAAGCTGCTCGACCAGACGCCCCTGCCCACGACGGCCGACATCCGCCGCTACTACTTCCGTTCCCAGCAGCCCGGCCCGGACGTCAGGATCGCCTTCGCCCATCCCGATGGTCCCCTGACCGTCACGATCACCGTGTGGTCGCTGGATGATCTGCACGCCTTCCGCACGCTCAAGAACGTGCAACTCCCGCGGCGCTGGCCGCTGGGTGAGACACTCCCGGCGCTGAAGGAGGGTCAGACGCTGACGACGGAGGCGCAGAAGGCAGCGGCGCGCAAGTCCGGCGGCGGCGCGGCGGGCTGGCTCGATACGCCGGATGACAGCATCTGGAACATGCAGCCGGACAGCACGATCCCGCGCTGGCACTGGGTCAATGTGCAGTACGGCTGCCCCACCCACGGCCAGGAGATCTACGAGAAGAGGGCCTACTACCCGTGGCTCAAGGATGGCTCCCACCCGTACAAGTGGAAGATCGAGTGCCCGGTCGGTCACGAGTTGTACCCGTCCAACGACTTCGGCAAGGACGACTTCACCAGCGGCCCGTTCCCCGATGATGGGATCGGTGGGGGCTACGTTGCGGCCGACGGCAAGCACTACGGCTTCATTGCCGAGTTGTGCCAACTCTACTGCCACAGGATGCTCGGCGTCGCCCCGGCCTGCGCGCAGTCTTACCTGGCCACCGGTGACATCCGCTACGTCCACAAGGCGCTGGTCGCGCTTTCGCGCCTGGCCGTCGAACACGCTTACCTCGCGACAATGACGCAGCACCGTCACCGCAACCGCGCCTCGCAGGTCGAGCGCTTCGGCCAGGGCCGCTTCGACGAGGGGCCTTGCCTGGGGGCCACGGGCCTGACGGTCTACTCCATTGACCAGCCCGGCTACCAGGTCTCGCATGCGGAAGCGTATGACAAGATCTTCGATGCCATTGACAAGGACCCCGAGATCGTGCCGTTCCTGCAGCAGAAGGGGATCGCGGTCAAGACCGGCGAGGACGTGCGGCGGTTCATCGAAGAGAACCTGATGGCCACGTGGATGCAGGGCGGGATGGACGGGGCCACCAACTCCAACGCGCCGTTCCACCAGTGGGGCCTGGCCAAGATGGCCGAGATGCTCAACTACCCGCGCGGCAACGAATTCTTCGACTGGCTCTACGACGGCAGCGGGAACATGCGGATCTTTGTGCCCAACGACTACTTCCGCGACGGCGCGCCGTATGAGTCCACCGGCGGCTACAACGGGATGCACGTGACGGCCCTGGGGCCGATCATTGATTCCATCGAACACCTGAGGGCGCTGCGGCCCGAGGTCTATCCGGACGAGAAGTACCCGTCGCTGTCCAAGTCGCGCCGCTACCGCAACGTCTTCGACTTCTGCATGGATACGGTCATCATTGACCGCACCTTCCCGCTCATCGGCGACAGCGGCAGCCCGCCCAAGTACAGCCCGCTCGGCGAGATCAACTGGCATGACGCTAGCGACGAGGCTTTCGAGCACGCCTACCGGCTCTTCAAGGAGCCGAAGTTCGCCTGGGCGCTGACCCACAGGCATGCCTGGAAGCCCTCGCTCGACTTCCCTTACACGCGCGAAGAGGTCGAGAAGGAAGCGGCCAAGTGGCCGGACGACTGGAACGACGCCAGCTCGCTCAGCGACGGCTATGGGGTCGCGATCCTGCGCGACGGCAAGGGCGACGACAAGCGCGCGCTGTGGATGATGTACGGCCGGGCGCGCAGCCACACGCAGGACAACATCATGGACATTGGCCTGGCCAGCCACAAGGGCGTCATCCTCCAACACATGGGCTACCCGCGCAACTGGGGCTACTGGGAGCACTCGTGGAGCAGCCACGAAGTCTGCCGGCAGTTCCCGTACCTGAACCTCGTGGCCCAGGCGCAACTCTTCGCCGACGCCGGCGTGGCGCAGGTTTGTGAAGCC
>Ga0209609_10002043_pt1 | contig 11641 bp, 8 predicted proteins | sample LakKivw325mmetaG_FD_184136 | JGI IMG/M metagenome (GOLD analysis project Ga0209609, IMG submission 184136) | Anoxic lake water microbial communities from Lake Kivu, Rwanda to study Microbial Dark Matter (Phase II) - Lake Kivu water 325m metaG... | ecosystem: Environmental > Aquatic > Freshwater...
CCAGGCACAATCACTGCCGCCGGTGGTGTTTGTGTCTTTGGAGTAAGTCCAGGAGAAAGTATGAGTTCCTGATGTTACTGGATAGGATTGAAATGACCAGTCGACTTCACCTGACCATTGTGCCTGCTGAGCTCCATCTATGTAAAACGTCAGGAAGTCATATCCTGATTCTGATGAGACTTTTTTAAAGAAGCTGATGTTCCCGTTGGCCGAAACATTCATCTGAAGACTCAGGGTCGTTGATGCGTTGTTTCCGATTGCGCCGGATTTGGCAGCATAAGTTCCGCTGAATTTCTCTGCCGTCTGAACGGTCCAGGGATCGGGACTGGTATTGTTCCAGGCAAAAGCGCCGAATCCGCCGCTCTCAAATCCTTCATCGGGAGGAGCCAGCAGGGTGATAGTGATTGATCTTGCTGCCGTATTATTGTTGTTATCGGTTGCTACGGCTCTGATTGTATGTTCTCCGCCGCTGACGCCTGTCGTATTCCAGTTCCAGGTATAAGGAGCAGCATAATCTGTGAAGGAAGGAGTCAGATTGTTGTCTAAATAAAACGCTACGTTTGAGATAAAACCATCACTGTCTGTGGCAGTAACGTTGACAGTTATGGTGCTGTTCAAGTCAAACACAGAACCATTGGCAGGAGCAGTAATGGTGCAGGAAGGCATACCTGAAATCAGTGAGTTCAGCGCCGCATTGGCGTTGACCATTCCATAACCGGTATAGCGGTCCCAGCCTGCTCCGCCGTCAATGGTCATGTCCGTAGCAGTAGATGTAATCACAGATCTCACTTGCGCCGGAGTAAGCGACGGATCCTTTGACAAGATCAGTCCTGCAACTCCAGCAGCATAAGGAGTGGCGCATGAAGTTCCGTTGAACCACATATAATAATCTGTTGAGGAATATCCGGTTGTCCCGACAATGTCAGTGGCAGGGAGGATGGTGGGAGCCATTATATCCACAGCTTCCTTTGCATCCTGCACGTTTGAGCCGTAGTTTGAGCCCCACCAGTATTCTCCGTCGGAAGAGGTTGTGCTTTTCCTTTGACCTGTCGGACTGGAAGCGCCGACACTGATGACAGCCGTGTGGTTGGAGGGATATGCGATGGTGGATGTATTGCTGTTGGCAGTAGCAGCAAAGATTACCACCCCCGCATTATAGGCATAAGTCAATGCAGCGTCTGTAGTGGGAGAGTCACCTTCACCCATTCCGCTTTCAGCGCCCAGACTCATACTGATAATATGGGCATTGTAGTCAGCAGCATGCGTAACAGCGTTATCTATTGCCGTAAAGTACATGTTACCTTGTGAATTAGCAACTTTAAGCGGCATCACACTGCATCCGCCTGCAATTCCGGTGACTCCGATGCTGTTGTTTGCTTTGCCGGCGGCAACACCTGAACAAGAAGTTCCATGTCCTTTATTTGAACTGTCATCCATCGGATTGCTGTCATTGTCACCATAATCATATCCTGTTACGAGTCTCAGGTCGGGATGAGTTGTGTCCACACCCGTGTCGATAACGGCAATAATGATGCTGGCATAGCCATAGCCCTGAGTGTGGTCCCAGGCAAGTTGGGCGTCACTATCATAACCGATCGTTCCGACTCCCGGTCCGGAATGGCTGCCGCTTTGGTAAACAGGAAGCTGGGCTGTGTTGTTGTGGCCCCAGTTGTTGGCATAATATGTATCATTTGGCACCACCTGAGTGTAGGCGATGAATTCAGGAACAGCTTGCTCGATAAATCTGCTTGTCTTCAGGATTTTAATGGTCTGCAGAATGTCCGTTTCCGTTGGAACCATCAGGATGAACCAGCGGTCGAATCCTGTTTCCTTCTCCCAGGCAGTATTCTTGACCTGCCTGTGTGCTCTCAGGATCTGGGAGACATTGAGTTCATTCAAAAAACGGTCCAATTCGTCAATTTTGAATGAATCCGCCTTCGCATAGACTTCTTTCGGGATATTGGTCAGGCTGTAAGCTTCTTCAGTTAACTGAACTTTGATTCTGTCAGTGGCATAGAGTTGTTTTTGTATCATGTAGCCCGGCACGGCATTTGCTGAAAGGGCAGCCAGAACTGCCGTCAGCAACAAACAAATCAAAACTGATCTGCGCATGGTTACTCCTTTTTGCAGTACTATATTATCTATGATAAACCTTGATTGGATTTCCTTTACATCTATGAACATTTATTCAAATGCAACATCTGTTCCTTTTTGTCAATCAGAATAAATGATTCTCATTCATTCCATACACCCATTACGGAACTATTACGGTACTACTACGGTACCAATACGGTAATTAACCGTAATGCTACCGTAATGCTACCGTAATGGTCAAGTAGTGCAAGCATGGAAAAAAGAACGGGGGAGAAACAAAAAATAAGGAAAATTTAAGGCGAAGTGAGACAAAGGAGAGACAGGGGAGATGCAGAAATGACACAAAAACAATTGACAGTTCAGAGCGCTGAGGGAGGGTGAACTTAGAAAAATAATACGAGGAGAAAGGATGAAGAAGATAAATCTGAAACTGCTGTGGATGGTGCTGTTGTTTCTGACGGTTCTCACGACTTTGTCGGCAGCGGGTAAAAGCAATGCGGAGAAGTACTTCGATAATTTGCTGAGGGGCGCTTATGACAAGTGTTATGCCATGAGCACGGCAGAAATGCAGAAAGCCATGTCAGCGAAAGTACTTAAAGATACATGGGAGAGCGTTCCCAAACAGATGGGCAGTATGTTGGGCGTGCTCCAGAGCACATCTGAACAGCGGGGGGAGTACTCAGTTTACACCTTTGCCGTGAATTTCGACAAACTGGTGCTGGACGTGCTGGTCACACAGGATGAACAAGGCAAGATAGCAGGTCTGCTGTTTCGCCCTTCCTCTGTGGCAAAGCCGGGAGTCAAACATGAACTTCCGGAATACCTGAAGACCGAGAATGTTCTGGAACAGGAGTTTACCTTTGAACTGGAAGGCCTGAGCCTTAACGGCAAGCTGACGGTTCCTGCTCAGGAAGGTGCTTTCCCATTGGTACTGATGCTGACGGGATCGGGACCCAATGACATGGATGAGACGGTCGGACCCCGCAAACCATTTAGGGACATGGCTTACGGGCTTGCCAGACAGGGCATTGCCAGCCTGCGATGGACCAAGAGGACACGCGATTATCCCGAAAGTGTGGGTGACCTGAGGTCTTTCACAGTCAGGGATGAGTACCTGCCGGAAGTGATGGCTGCCCTGAAAGCGGTGCAGCAGATTCCCAATTTCAAGCCGGAAGGGATCTTTCTTTTAGGACACAGTCTGGGTGGATACATTCTGCCGATGGCGGCGACGGAACTGGAAAACATCAGCGGTTTCATCATACTTGCCGCGAATGCCAGGCCTCTGGAAGACCTGGTTCTGGAACAATACACCTATATCTATGGCCTGGAAGAAATGACGCCTGAAATTCAGGAAACGCTGGACACGATCAAAAAGCAGGTGGAGGAAGTAAAATTGCTGGACGAGGAAAAACCAGCGCCGGAACATCTGCTGATGGGGCTTTCCAAGACTTACTGGCTGTCCCTGAACATGTATAATCAGGTGGAGACTTTCAAAATAAGTCCGCAACCTTTCCTGATCCTGCAGGGGGAAAAGGATTATCAGGTCACGATGGAGGATTTCGAGCTCTGGTCCAAGGCAGCGGATGAAAAAACCAATGCTGAACTGAAAAGCTATCCCGATCTGGATCACCTGTTCATGCACCGGGAGGGGATTTCCACCCCGGACAGCTATCTGGAGCAGGGCTATGTGGCAGAACAGGTCATTGGCGATATCGCAGACTGGATCAAGCGTCAGAAGTAGTTCTGAATTGGATTTAGCAGATAAAAAAGCCCGTCAGAACGACGGGCTTTTATTTTTCTAAGATTCCTGCCTTCGCAGGAATGACAATGTAAATACATTCGCCTCGAATGTATTGAAACAGACGAGGCGTCTGTATTTACTTTTTATAATTAGTGATGTTTATGGGTGGCCGGTTCGGTGACCTGTCCGGAATTCACTGAACGCTTGAAATAGTAAGTGTGCAGGAGTTTCAGGGCAAGCGGGGAATTGGGTTTTTCCAGGAAACGGGCATAGATGCCTTTTTCTCCCATAACTTCAGGATTACGGTGAGAAAGTCTGACCGGCAGGTTGCGGTCTTCTTCATACAGGGCCAGGCCTCTGCGGGCACGGGACGCGATGTCATTGCCATAGGGCTGTCCGCCGCCGCCGACGCAGCCGCCGGGGCAGGCCATGATCTCAATGAAATGCCAGGGTGATTCACCCTTGGTGGCAAGGCCTTCGCGCACTCGGTCCATGACCTTGCGGGCATTGCCAAGGCCGTGAGCAACCGCTACGCGCACTTCACCAAATCCGGGAACGTCAACTGCAGCTTCCTTGACGCCTTCCAGACCGCGCACCGCGGCGATTTCGACGTTTTCAAGGTCTGTACCGGTTACCAGGAAATAGGCAGAGCGGATGGCTGCTTCCATCACGCCGCCGGTGGCGCCGAAGATGGTTCCAGCACCTGAATAGAAGCTCATACCTTCATCCGGTTCCTCTTCAGGAAGATTGGCAAAATCGATTCCCGCTTCCTTGATCATGCGGAGAAATTCACGGGTGGTCAGAACATAATCGGTGTCCTGATATCCGGAATCATTCATTTCGGGACGGCGGGCTTCGAATTTCTTGGCGGTGCAGGGCATGATGGCAACGGACACTATCTTGGCAGGATCGATCTTATGTTCCTGAGCATAATAGGTTTTTGCCAGAACGCCGAACATGGACATGGGGGATTTGGCAGTGGAAACGCAGTCAGCCAGATCGGGATAATAGGTTTCCATAAACTTGATCCAACCCGGCGAGCAGGAAGTGATCAAAGGCCGTTTTTCTCCAGCCACCAGCTTGGTAACGCATTCGGTTCCTTCTTCCAGAATGGTGAGGTCGGCGGTGAAGTTGGTGTCCATGACAGAATCAAAGCCCAACTTGCGCAGAGCCGCATACATCTTCTTGGGAGTCACGGAGCCCAAAGGCATGCCGAATTCCTCTCCCAATGAGACACGGATGGACGGAGCTTCCTGGACCACGACATGCTTGTCGGGATCGAGCAAAGCTTCCCAAACGAGATCGATCTCGCTCTTTTCCCTGAGCGCGCCGGTGGGACAGTAAACTGTGCACTGGCCGCAGTTGACGCAAGGGCTGTTGGCCATTCCAAGAGAATAGGCAGTGTCCACGTGACTGTCAAAACCGCGGTCTGCAAAGGTGAGGGCATAAACGGTCTGCACTTCGTTACAGACAGTGACGCAGCGTCCGCAGGCAATGCATTTGTTGACATCGCGGATGATGGACAGGCTGGAATCGTCTTTCACTTTCTTATGCAGAATCGTGGGCAGGCGGTCAGGATCCACACCGAGGTTGTTGGCCAGGGTCTGCAGCTCGCATTTGTTGTTGGCGGCGCAGGTGGGGCAGACCACTTCGTGATTGCTGAGGATCATTTCCACCAGGGTCTTGCGGTAGGAACGCAGCTTGACTGTGTTGGTTGTGATTTTCATCCCTTCTGTCACAGGAGTGCAGCAGGCACGCTTGGGCAGAGGATTTCCGGCAACATCCACCACGCACACGCCGCAGTTGGCTGTGGGCGGAAGGTCCGGGTGATAACATAAACGGGGAATATGGATGCCGTTCTTGTCTGCGACTTCAATGATGGTCATTGTGTCTTCAGCTTCGATGGCGTGTCCATCTATCCAGACATTGACTTTTTTAGCCATGAGGTTTTCCTCCAGATCTCTATCTTATTTTTTGATTAAAGCAAGGAATTCATCTCTGAAGTTATCCAGAGCGCTGCGTATAGGCATAATCGGAGACTGTCCCAAAGCGCAGAAAGAAGTCTGCTGCATGGTTTCGGCAATCAGCAGCAGGTTATCCAAATCATCCTGTGTCCCCTGACCTTTTTTGATCTTGGTGATCAGGTCATAAAGCTGTTGCGAGCCGTTGCGGCAGGGTGAGCATTTTCCGCAGGATTCGTGACGGAAGAAACGCAGGATGGACCAGAGCATATCAACAATACTGGTGTTTTCATTCATGACCAGGATCGCTCCGGAACCCAGAACCGCAGCATACTGATTAAGGCTGTTCAGATCCATCTTCACATCCATCAGACGGTCGCTTAAGATAACTCCTGCAGCTCCGCCGATCAGGGCAGCCTTGAAACGGTAACCCTGTTTCATGCCGCCGGCGTAGTCGTTGATGATGGTTCTGAGCGTGGTGCCCATGTCGGCTTCACAGAGTCCTGGATATGCAACATCTCCAAGAATGGTATAGACCTTGGTGCCCGGGCAGTCGGGTGTTCCGAACTTGCGGTATCCGTCAGCGCCATACTTGATGATGTAGGGAATATTGGTCAGGGTTTCCACGTTGTTAACGATGGTGGGGCAGCCCCATAGACCTTTGACACCCGGGAAAGGCGGTTTCCAGCGCGGATTGCCGCGATTTCCTTCCAGGGATTCGATGAGTGCAGTTTCCTCACCGCAGACATAAGCTCCGGCGCCGATCTTGAGATCGATATCGAGGTCAAAACCGCTTTCGAAGATGTTCTTGCCCAGCAGGCCATATTCATAACACTGCTGGATGGCTTTCCTGAGGCGCGCAATGCTGAGTTTGTATTCACCGCGGATGTAGATATAGGATTTGGTGGCTCCCACCGCTTTGGCACAGATCATGATGCCTTCCAGAAGCTGATGGGGGTCGCCTTCCATGATGAGGCGGTCCTTGAATGTGCCGGGCTCGCCTTCGTCGGCATTGACCACGACATATTTCTGTTCGCACTCTATGGGGGCTGTGAAACTCCACTTCAGCCCTGTCGGGAAGCCTGCTCCGCCGCGTCCGCGCAAGCCGGAATTCTTGACTTCGCTGACGATATCCATCGGGTTCATCTGCAGAGCTTTTTCCCAGGCTTCATAACCGCCGGTACCCAGATATTCGTCGATGCTTTCGGGATCGATGATACCTGAATTGCGCAGGACGATGCGGCTCTCATAGTTGAACTTGGGGCTGAAACGGGTGCCTGATTCAAGCATCAGCCGGCGCACCGGACGGCCTTTCAGGAAGTGCTCATTGACCAGCTCAATGATATCATCTTTTTGTACGTTTTCATAATTGACGTTATCGGGATAGATGGTCAGGCAAATGCCTTTGCCGAAGAAACTCAGAGGGCCTGTTTCCAGGATGTTGACTTCATCTTTAAGACCGGCTGTGTCGAGTTCTGCTTTCAGTGCTTTGATGAAAGCTTCAGCGCCTGCCTGCTTCGAGGTTTCATTGATGCCTACCAAGACATGTGTTCTGAAGTATTTCATTATTTCACCTCTCTCAGTCTGGCTAAAATCTCATCTATCTTTTCTTCAGTCAGGTCGCCATAGACATCATCATTGATCATCATCACAGGCGCGTTTCCGCAGACACCGAGACAGGCACAAAGCTCCAGGGTGAAAAGCTTGTCTTTGGTGGTTTCTCCGATGCCGACGTTGAGTGCGTTCTTCAGTTTGCGCAGAATGTTTTCCGAGCCCTTGATATAGCAATGCGGGGATTCGCACAGGCGGATGATGTTCTTCCCGCGCGGTTTGGTGCTGTACATCGAATAGAACGTGATCACGCCGTAAATGTGATTGGATGGAATGTTGAGATATTCAGAGATAGCCTGAACCGCTTCCTCGGAGATATAATGCTGAGGATCGTTATCCTGAATGTCGTGCAGGATATAGATCAGGTTATCTTTGGTGGGAGTGTATTTGGAAAAAATCTCCTGATACATGCATTCTCCTTTTATTCTTCATATTCTGATTGTAATCTTTGTTTTTCTCTGCAGGCCTTGACTTCATCATTCATCTGAGGGATCTTGCTGATCGCTTTCACAGGGCAGACTTCCATGCAGGTCCCGCATTTGATGCAGTCGAGCTGATGAATGGTGAATTTCTCTTCCTTGCTGCCACTGATGCAGGTGACGGGACACTTTTTGGCACAGAGAGAACAGCCGATGCACTTGGCTTTATCAATGTTGAAGTGCATCAGGTCAAGGCAGACGCTGGTTGAGCAGCTCATATCCCTGATGTGCGCTTCGTATTCGTTCCGGAAGTATTTGATCGTGCTCAGGACAGGATTGGGAGCAGTCTGGCCCAGCCCGCAGAGGGAAAGCTGTTTGATCGCTTCGCCCAGACGGATAAGTTCCTCAATGTCTTCTTCCTTGCCTTTGCCGGAAGTGATGCGTTCCATGATGTCCAGCATCTGCTTGAGTCCGATCCGGCAGGGAGAGCATTTGCCGCAGGATTCTTCCACTGAAAACTCCAGGAAGAACTTGGCAATGCTGACCATGCAGTTGGAATCATTCATCACTATGACACCGCCGGAACCCATCATGGCACCTTTCTCTTTCAGAGATTCATAGTCTACGGGAACGTCCAGGTGCTCTGTGGTCAGGCATCCGCCGGAAGGGCCGCCCAATTGGACAGCTTTGAAATTCCTGTCTCCGACTATACCGCCGCCCACTTCAAAGATCATCTCGCGCAAGGTGATGCCCATCGGCACTTCCACTAGGCCTGTATTCTTTACGTCTCCGGTCAGGGCAAAGACCTTGGTGCCTTTGCTGGTCTTGGTTCCCATTGATGCAAACCATTCGGGTCCCTTCAGGAAAATGGTTGGCAGGTTGGCAAATGTTTCCACGTTGTTGACGCAGGTCGGCTTGCCCCATAGTCCTTTATCGGATGGATAGGGCGGTTTGGCTGATGGATGTCCGCGTTCACCTTCGATGGAGTGAATGAGGGCTGTTTCTTCGCCGCAGACAAAAGCTCCGGCTCCGGTTCTGACCTCAGCGTCAAATTCAAACTTGCTGCCGAAGATGTTTTTGCCTAGAAGCCCTGCTTCCCTCGCTTGTTCGATAGCGCCTTTGATTCTTTTGATGGCGAGCGGATATTCTGCCCTGATGTAAAAGAATCCTTTGGATGCACCCATCGCATATGCGGCAATCATCATTCCTTCCAGAACGCGATGCGGATCGCCTTCCAAAAGGGATCTGTCCATGAAAGCGCCGGGGTCGCCCTCGTCGCCGTTGCAGATGATATATTTCTGACTGTCTTTATTGCCGGCAGCCAGTTTCCATTTTGTGGCAGTGGGGAAACCTCCGCCGCCTCTGCCGCGCAGTCCGGATTTACTTACGATTTCAATCGCATCGGCAGGTTTCTTTTCAGTCAGCAGGGTTCCCAAAGCTTCATAACCACCCTGGGCAATGTATTCATCCAGACTTTCCGGATCGATGTAACCGCAGTTGGCCAGTGCGACTTTGACCTGCTTCTGATAAAAGGGAATTTCTTTGGCAGTGGAAACGACCTGTTCCTGTTTATCCTGAGCCATCAGCCGCTTGACCGGCCGGCCCTTGATGAAGTGCTCTTCCACCAGTTCTTCGACGTCATTGACTGTCACTTTCTGATAGAAGATGCCTTCCGGATAAACGATCATCACGGGTCCCAGGTCACAGGGTCCCATACAGCCTGTCTCTATGATGTTGATCTCGTTGAGCAGGCCTTTGTCTTTCAGGACGGATTGGATCTTTTCCTTGATCTTCAGCGCGCCTGCTGACACGCAGCCTGACCCGCAGCAGATGAGCAGGTCAATTCTTTTCAATGACATGGGATCTCCTCCTTATCAGTTACCGGTCGTAACCACGAATTCAGAGACGATCCTGCCGTTCACAATGTGTTCTACAACCACTTTCTTGACTTTTTCAGGGGTCATATTGCCATAAGTGACTTTATCTTTGCCTTCTTCCACCACGTCCACGACCGGTTCCATCGAAGACAAGCCCTTTTCACCCGTCTGGGTGACCAGGACGTCAGTTAAGTTGCGCTGGGAGATCTCTTCCAGGAAAGTCTTCATGACTTCTCTTGCTCCCATTGCGATGCCGGATGTTCCCATACCAACAACGACTTTCACTCTTACGTTGCTGCCGCGCAGCTTCATTTCTTCCTGAGCTTTCTCGCGGATTTTCTTAAGGTCTGCCAGTGTCTTCATTAGACATCCTCCATGTTTGTATTTTGTATTCCTTCTATTAAACTTTGTTCGATGTATTCAATCACGTCGGGATAGGTGAGAGGGATGTCTCCCAGCTCTTCTTTGATCGCTTCCGTATCGAAGTGGAAGGATTGTTCCTTACCCTTGTCCCGGCAGATCAGATTGATGTAAAAATCAATGTCCTGATGACCGACGATCGCTCCCAGCAAGGTATCTTTCAAATTCCCAAGGGGGAGACGGTCTATATTGTCTCTCTCGAAATCAGCTTTAAGTACCGTGCCCAGACACGGTTCACTGGTGATGGTAAAGCTACCGTTGCAGAGTTCGGCGTTTTGTTTGAAAAGCGGAATCCCCAGCCCGACTTTCTTGGTCCGTTCCTCCTTGGATGTGTAGAACGGATCCTGTGCCATGGCCAAAGTTTCGCTGTCCATTCCGCAGCCGTTGTCTTCCACAATGAAGCGCAATACATTCTGCTGTGAGTCATTGATGATCCTGATGCGGATGGAGCGTGCCCCTGCCCGCACTGAATTCTCTATGATGTCCAGCAGATGCAGTGATAGATCTTGCATATTATTTTTCCGTTACTTATCTGATTTGTATCTGTCGATGATGTCGGAGACCTGTTTTCTGGTTTCCAGCCTGCCGAAAGTGTCTTCACCGATCACGATCACCGGTGCCAGAGAACAGGCTCCCACGCAGCGGATTGCGCTGAGGGTGAAGAGGTTGTCAGGTGTGGTCTCACCCATTTTGATACCCAGAATATCTTCCAACAGACTCACGATCCGGCTGGCTCCTTTCACGTAACAAGCCGTACCCAGACATACGTTTACCATGTGCTTCCCGCGTGGCTTCATGGAAAAGAAATTATAGAAAGTGACCACGCCATAGATCTTGCTCACAGGCAGATTCATTTCCTTAGCTATGAATTCCTGAACTTCCATCGGCAGGTAGCCAAAGATTTCCTGAGCCTGGCGCAGAATCTCGATCAGCGGATTCTGCAGGTCCTTTTTTTCCTGAATAACGGTACGCAAGCGTTCATAGAGAACATTGTTCATTGCTGTGTCTTGCGCCATCGTTTCCTCCTTGATGACTTTATTTTTTTATGATATAATTTTTCTATCGTTTAAGTTTCTGGCTGCCATCTCCAGTTCCATCCTGCTTGGCTCCTGCATGAAAATCTTCGAACTCCCGCAGCCCAAATCACTTAGGTAATGAGCGTCGGAAGCCCTTAAAAAAGTATGTCCTTCCAGCTCCGGGTGCTGCTTCAGAAAGTCTTCCAGGATCAGGTTCGATGTAATTCCCAAGACAGGAAATTTCGGATTCTGCGGCAGAAAACCCAGTTGACCGAGGATGCTGTTCGCTGCCGCATCCACATGCGCCGGAAGACAGAATCCTCCATGCTTTTCCGCTGCCAGTACGGCTTCTTCCAGGCTCCAGATCACGGAATTGCTCAAGGCCCGTTCCTCGATCCGGATGATATTCTCTTCAGCATCGATCACAACCTGGTCTCCGAAAAACTCAGCATCGTTTGGTATGGGCGGCAAGGCGTCATACAATGCCCTGTCAAACTTCATC
>Ga0209609_10002046_pt1 | contig 11626 bp, 9 predicted proteins | sample LakKivw325mmetaG_FD_184136 | JGI IMG/M metagenome (GOLD analysis project Ga0209609, IMG submission 184136) | Anoxic lake water microbial communities from Lake Kivu, Rwanda to study Microbial Dark Matter (Phase II) - Lake Kivu water 325m metaG... | ecosystem: Environmental > Aquatic > Freshwater...
TTTTTGTTCTATCAAATTGCAGGGTTTCAGGTCGTATCTGATTATTCTTGTAAGAGATGGTTCTTCTGGCAACGCCGCAAGAAGGTCTCCAATTTCAACAAAACCCTTTGTATTCAGCAGGATTACTGTGGATTTTTTTTTGCATTCTGTTTCAACGATGATTCCACCTGACGCCCATGGCTTTTTTATTCTGTGTAACACAATGGTTCCTTCGATTATGATACCGGTGGCAAGATCAAAGAATTTCTTTGAGATTATCACACCAGAACTATTCGGCTGGGTCAACTCTATAAAATTGGTTTGTTTTTTTATTTTGCATTTCAGTGCATATTCCGGCCAGTATTCAAAGTTTTCAAATGAGAAGTCTTGTTCTTTTCCTTTTAATGCTTCATTTCCTTTCCAGTAATAAGGAATCAAACAACCCTGTTTGGTGAGTTTTGCAAGCTTCAATGGTGCCATCCAGGCACCTGCAAAAACAAGCAATCTGCCTTTTTCAGGTGGTTCAATTGAGTGGTGGTTTACCAGTATCTCTTTTCCTGTAGGATAAAAACGAGCAAAATAAGTCATCAGGAATCTATCACAGGGTCCTGTAAGAAATCGCCAGGAGTTTTTTTCTGCATGAAACGGTCCTTGCAAATTCCTTGCTGAATACACAAACATACCGATTTCTTCTTTCCTTTTCAGCATTGCGGCACCACGGCATCCAAGCATGGACTCATTTCCTCCCATAAGCATCCACCAGCGATTTCCTATTTTTTCAACAGCTCCAACCTCCCATGTTCTCAAACGTCCCCACTTATTCCAGCAAAACAAAGGAGGCGGTAATGCTTCCCATCTTATTCCATCCTTTGAGTGTGCCATTCCAATGGACTCCTGTATGCCCATAGGACCTGCTTTTGGAACAGCGGTAAAAAATCCAGTATATGAACCATCTTTATTTCGCACAGCCCAGATACCATCCCATCTGCCGGTATGATCAGTTTTATACCACTTTGGATCAGGGCTGAAACGGTATCTGTTATCTAACCTCTTCCACAGGATTAAATCATCTGATACCGCAAAGAATATTTCCTGTATACCATTGCGTGTTTCAGAAAAGTTCATAACAAATTTATCGCATGTTTTCCATACAGAGCCGGATCCAATATTTTCTGCGTCCTCAGCTTTGTGAATAATTTCGCCAGTTTCTTCCCAGTGCACTCCATCTCTTGAAACAGCCAGAGATATTCCATCGGAGGTTATTTCCGGTGTGGTCCGGTGAAGATAAAAGAGATGATGGATGCCTTTATGGAAAAAGCACCATGTGTCCCACATCCCACAGCTTTTCAAAGGTTTGAAAAGCATAACACTCTGTCGTTGATAATTTTACAGTTTACAAAACATCTTAACATTTTCCAGGGAAAATTCCAGGTTGATTTGACAAATTTACAAAAACTGATAGAAATAACATATAACATGAAGGAATAAAAACTTAACAGGAAGGAGATATGGCTATTGAATATCGGCGTCTTGGAAAACAAGGTGTACTGGTGAGCAACCTCTGTCTTGGCACAATGAACTTTGGCTGGTATACATCAGAAAAGGATAGCTTCAGGATAATGGATAGAGCCCTTGAACTCGGCATAAATTTTTTTGATACTGCTGATACCTATGGCTGGGGCGGTCAGCAGGGTGATACAGAGCTAATTATTGGAAAATGGTTTGCACAGGGAAATGGAAGGAGGCAGGCTGTTGTACTTGCGACAAAGGTTTATAATCCTGTCACACGAAAAGAAAACAGACCTGAACCGAATACTGATGGAAGGTCTCTTTCTGCGATGAAAATTAAGAAAAACTGTGAAAACAGTTTAAGACGATTGAAAACAGAATGGATTGATCTTTATCAGATGCATCACATTGACAGACATTGCCCATGGGACGAAATCTGGCAGGCATTTGGAGCGCTTATCAATCAGGGAAAGATTGTTTATGTTGGTTCAAGCAATTTTGCCGGATGGGATATTGCAACAGCATGTCAGGAAGCACAAAAACGCGGTTTGACAGGACTTGTTAGTGAGCAGAGTATATACAATTTAACCAACAGGACAATAGAACTGGAGGTGATACCTGCCTGTCGCTATTATGGATTGGGTCTTATTCCATGGAGCCCTCTTGGAGGAGGTCTTCTTACCGGGATAAATAAAAAGAAAGCAGGTGGCAGAAGGTCAAATGAAGGGATTCTTAAAGAAATTGAAGAAAAAAGAAATCAGATTGAAAAATACCAGGCGCTGTGTAAGAAAATCGGTGAAGAACCCGCTGTTGTTGCTCTTGCCTGGCTTTTGCATAACCCTGCTGTTACCGCACCCATTATTGGTCCGCGGACAGTGGAACAACTTGAAAATGCAGTACGTGCAACAGAAATCAAACTTGATAAAGAAATATTGCGGGATCTTGACTCAATTTTTCCGGGTCCTGGTGGTGAAGCGCCAAAACCATATGCCTGGTGATGATATTAAAAAGGAAAAGCATTGAAACCCATTGTTTGTTTTACTTCCACCTGGTATGAAAGAGAATTTGGAATAAAAAATCCAAACCCGTGGACAGCAGATCCGGACGAGCTTGTTGAAATATCTATAAGATTGAAAAAGAAACCCTATGAGAAGTTTCCTGACCTTGGTCTTGGAGATCCTGATCCAGAACCAGAATATCAATTTCTTCAACCGGATGCAAGATATGTTTGCGCGATGGCTTTTGGTGCAGATGAACCAAAATGGAGTGAAAAAAATAGTATGTTCTGGTTTGATAGAACAAGACCTGTTTTGAAGTGGGCAGATACAGTTGAAAAAATACGCTCAATTAAAATGCCTGTATGGCAGGACCAGATTCTTATAAGAAAGATGATAGAATACAATGAAAAAGTTGCCAGAAAAACACGATATCCTCATTCGAAAGAATTCATTGTCTGGCACAGGCAAATCAATGAGAATTTTATAAGATTTGCTGTTTTTTTTCCTTCATTGACATAGGACACTTTCTATGGGGAACAGAGGATTTTTTTGCAACTCTTGCTTCTGATCCGGTGTTGAGCTGTGCAATGCTTGATTTCTGTTTTGATTTAAGCACATCCTACACAGAATTTCTCCATAATTTTTATAAGATTGACAATTTTAATGGTTTGAGTTCATTTGGCGGAGATTTTTCATGCATGCTTTCACCAGGACTGTACAAAGAATATGCAATGGGTTTTGATATGAGACTTGTTAAAAGATATGGAAATCTTTTCTGCAATTTACATTCATGCGGACCATCATGGCATCTCTATGATGTATGGGCAACATATCCAAATAAGAAAAAGATTGTTTTGATGCAGACCCGGTATGTTAGGGGAAGGATGAAAAAACTTCGCGAAGCAATGCCCGACTGCCCGATACTTACATTCAGATAACCCTTCATCCACCGCAGTTTGATTTTGAAAATGAGTCAAAGGAAAACATTCTTGCTGCTGTTTTTGAAATTGCAAATGATTGTGGGGATAATACGGACATTTCCGTTATAATAGAAAAGTCAGGGAAAGATGTTGAAGATAAAATCAGGCATTTTATTTTGTGCATCAATGAAATCAACAAGAGTGCTGTTTCTAAACTCTGACATAATGTGTTATCTAATTATAAAGGTAGAAAGGAGGTGAGATCATGAGATATCTGACAATGATAATGATAGCCGGTGCTCTGATTTTTGGTTATGCAATGGCTTTGCACGGACAGGAAAAAGCAGCCCAGCCAGCGCCCTCTCAGGAAGAGATTGCTGCAAAAAAGAAACAGATGGCTGAGATTCAGGGAAAAATGAGAGCGATTGAAAGGCAGGTTGCTTCTCAGGATGAAGAGTGCAAGAAGATAACAGCACAGATGCGGGAACTGGAAAAACAGCGCAGGGCGAGAATGGCAACTCTTCTTGAAAAAAATGAAGAATATCAAGCGCTCAAGAAGCAGCTTGGTGAATTATTGCCGAAGCCACCAGCAAAGGAACCTGCCAAAAAGTAAGTAAAGGCAATAATAATGAAAATAGGGCTGGTTTTCTGCAGCCCTGTTCTTTTTTGCAATAAACCTGCTCCTGTAATAATATGTCTAATGTACAAATGAGCAAAAAGGATCAGATCATGAAAAAAATTGCCGTAATTTTGATCATACTGTTTATTTCGTGCATTTCCAGAGCACAACAGCAGAATCAGACACAGTTCAATCTTGAAGAATTTGAAATCATACATCTTTCTTCAGGTGTTGCCGGCGAAACAAACATAAAGACACAACCACAGCCAGCCCAGCAATCGCAGGCGCTTTCCAGGGAAGAAAGAGAACAGGCAATGAGAAGGTTGCGGGAAATACGTACAGCTATGAGGAAAATAGAGGATGAAACAAGCCAGCAGAATTCTGAACTGAAGGCAATAATGGATAAAATCAACCAACTGCAGAAGAAGAGAAAATCTCTTATTGATGAGATTCTTGCGGATAATTTTGAATACCAGCAACTGAAGCAAAAGATTGCATCCGGCGATTACCAGGCATCAGACACAATGAGACTTGCTTCTTTTGAAAGGCAGGCAGCACAGGATCCGAAGATAAGGGAGATTGATCGGCAGATCAGGGAACTCCAGCAGCAAAGGCAGACCTTGCTTCAAACAGTGCTTAAGGATAACCAGGAATATCAGAGTCAAAATGCAGAAAGCCAGTCAATCATGCAGGGTTTCAGAGCAAGCTTTTCGTCAACAGTATCACCCGGTACTCCAGCAATGCAGGTATATGGTAGTGGATCAGGTGGTTCTGGTGCACAGATACAGGTTCAACAGCCTTCATCATCTGATTCAGGACCCCGCTGGAGAAGAAACACTGATACTGAAACAGGTGCTGCCGGTGAACGGCTTTCAGGTGGACAGCCATGGAGAGGCAGGTCAGGCGGCAGGAATTAAACCAGTATCAACCACCTTCAAGAAGTTTCATCTTCATCTGGATATAATAAGTGAAATTCTCAAGCGGTACATCAGGCTGTACTGTATGATCAACTGTAGGTATGTATCCACCTGATTCAATCATAAACGGAATTTTAGAGTATAATTCTTTTTCTATTTCCTTTTTGCCGATAGCCAGAACTCTTTTATCAATTCCTCCTGCAAATGCAAGATCTTTTCCAAACTTTTTTCTCAGTCTCACAGGGTCCATGTCTGATGCCTGTTCAAGTGGCCACAGACAGGTAATGCCTGATTCAATCATCAGAGGAATCAGTACCTCACAATTTCCGTCGCTATCAAGCCAGAAGTATTTGATGCCTGCATTTTTCAGTCTATCAGTAATCTTTCTGTAATATGGCATAAAGAATTTCCTGAAAATTTCAGGTGATATCAGAGGGCCACCTTTTCCGGCAAAGTCTTCAAAAAAATTGAAGTAGTCAAAATCGATATCATTTATTGCTCTTTCAACGAGCACAAGCAGGAAATCTGTTGTGAAATCAATCATTTCTTCAACAAGTGCAGGATCGTCATAGAACATATAAGAGATTGCTTCTGTCCCCACCCATCTTCTCAGTTGTGAATAAAGTCCGATAGATGCATTTGTCAGCAAACAGAGCGGATACGACCTTGTTTTCCAGTTCCTCACCATTTCATCCCACCACAGTGGATATCTTATTGGTGAATCCGGATTATATCTTTTTTTTATTTCCTGAAAACTCTTTCTATCTGTCACAGGAAATGAGATATACTGATCCATGCACATCCTTGTTCCTCTTACAGTACCTTCCTTCAATGCTTTTGTGACAATGCCGTTTTCATGCCTTGCTGTTATTGTTCTTTCGTCCTCATGCAGGACCTGGTATTCAAAACCCGGTATCATACCTGTATTGATCGGTGCAAAAGCACGTCTGTCGATTTTGAAATAGGGCTCTCCTTCAAACCAGTTAAAGTAAAGTGCATCCTGCGGCAGACCTTCCTGCTGCCACCTTTTGATTGTTTGTCCCCAGAGCCCGAGTTCCCAATTGGGTACTCTGTCAGCCTTCTTAAATTCCATCACAGCGCAGAATCTTTCTCTATCTGTCATCACTCTGTCCTTTCAAGAAGTTTTACTCGGTTTTTCAACCTGTTAATTCTTCCATTTACTGCTGAACACACAAAGATTTTACAGTTTTTCCTTATTCTTTCAAGTATCTCAGGTTTGAATAGATTAATCCATTCCTGAGGTACTGATTGTATTCCGCTTAAGGCTCCTGAAAGCATTGCAGCTCTTCCCGCTATGGTGTCTGAATCCCTTCCAATGTTTGTTCCTCCGATCGCGGCAAGTTTCACATCGCCTTTCGCAATATAAAACATTGCAAGAGCAAGACCCAGAAGTTCAAGGGGATCAATCGGATGATAAAAAAGACATTTTTCACGCAGTTCTTTCCTTGCGGCCATCACATCATTATATTTAGCCGCAATATCAAGACATTTTTCAAGATACTCCCTGCAGCTTTTCACGTCTCTTTTATCAAATGTTTTTAATTGAGTTGAAGGTGCAGCCTTTATTGCCTGCTGGCATACACTTTCAACCGTGGCATCCGGAGTCAGGGCTTCTGAAACCGCTGCGACAAGTATTTCAGCGGCAATGACATCAAGTCCCCTTTGATACATATAAGATATTGCCTTTGCATCAATTCGCGCAAATTCCGGGTCTCCAATATGATACATTCCAACAGGTTCCATACACATTACTGTGGAACCGGTTACAACACTCCAGTGACCTGTGATTCTCGGGTCCCATCCAGACATGATAAGGTTATATGCATTACCCATGCAAAGGGCATAGAAATGGTCTCGATTAAGACGATTTCTCCATGTTTCACCAAAGTGTCTTGCCATCACCGCAAGTCCCTGTCTTTCAATATATGTCTCAAAAAGCAACATCGCCATCTGGTTGTCATCCTCTGATTCAAGTCTTCTGGGATCAAGGATTGTTTTTATGCCTTCAGGGTATTTTCTGTCAATTTCCCAGTCAAACCAGCACTCAACAGGAGAACCCATTGCATTTCCTATTGCTCCTGCAAGCACACAGCCGTAGATTTTATCAAAAAGCTTGTCTGAACCAGTTTCTGAGGGTGTTTTAAGTTTCTCAACCGTCCTGATGATGTTCTTTTCTTTTTTCAATCGCCTTTCAAGGACCTCAATCAAAGGAAACCATTTTTCTGCAAACGGAAGCGCCCACTCCAGCCATCTTTCTGGAAATATGCCGTATCCGTTCAGCCCTCCTGCAATTGCGCCCGCAACAACCGATATTATGTGGCATCCGGCATTATAGGGCACATTGATGAGCCCAAATAATTTTTCCGGCTGATTTCCATATTTGATCAGAAGCGGAAGAATAAATTCAAGAGGATTGAAAATCAATCTTTCAGGATTATGACCGCCGTTGTAATACCACCAGTGAAGAAATCCTTTTTCATCAGCATCAGCCATATTAATACCGGAGCGCACTTTTCTATTCATCTGATAGAAAACTTCTCTTGCGTTTCTGTGGGCAATCTTAAAAACCGTATCAATAATCTGATCCGCATCCACATTATTCCCCAGAGAAACAGCAATCGCCGCCGCGCATAATCCCGCCCAGTCAGCGCCCTTTCTTGATTGAACAACCGAAGCGAGTTCAACTCCATCAAGATAGGCATATTCAGGATCAGCTGCGTGATATATTCCAGCAGCTGGCATCGCGCAGCAAATGTTTGCTGTTGGAACAACGCCAATGGCTGAAATTCTTGGATTGATACCTTCTCTCAATAGTTCCTGAATTGTGTGGATGTCGTCCCAGTTGAAAACCGGTCCTGAAAGCTCTTCATCATTTCTTATAATTTCGGCAAACTCTTCGGGTGTGATTCTGTGCTGATATTTCATATAAGCTCTGATACCAGCATCAATAAAAGGAGTCATTTTTCTGAAGTTTATCCTTTTTTCCTGTTCCTGATATTTAAGAACAGGGTCCAGCTTTTTTTCAAGCATTTCTTCAGGGTAAATTATTTTCAGCTCATCAGGTTTAACCCATCTCAAAAAGCCAATCTCCGCACCAATATAAGCGCCAGCAAGACACCCTTTTATTTTCTCTTCAGTTTTTTTGTCCATGGTTTCTCCTTTCAAAATCAGGCAGACCAAAGTATCTTTTTATATTGTGTTATAAAAATTCAGGCCTGGAAAAAATCTTTCAGGTTCCTGAACTGTCATGAAACCTCCTTTTTTTTCTGTTAATTTATCATATAATCTTATTGAGGCAAATCATAGATGCGGAGGTAATAATGGCAGAGAAAACAAATGTTATACTGATACTCTCAGATGATCAGGGGTACTGGGCAATTGGATGTGCGGGAAACAGAGAAGTTAAAACTCCCAATATAGATCTTCTTGCAAAAACAGGCACAAGGTTTGAAAATTTTTTCTGCACATCTCCTGTGTGTTCTCCTGCAAGAGCAACGATTCTAACAGGAATGATGCCATCTGCTCACGGAATCCATGACTGGATTGCAGCAGGAAACACTTTAAAAAAATACGAGCCACAGAGTGAGCGTTTAATCCAGTATCTTAAAGATATTCCCGGTTACACCGATTATCTGAGCAAAAATGGGTATTTCTGCGGGATAAGCGGTAAATGGCATATGGGTGATAGCCACCATATGCAAAAATCTTTCAAATTCTGGAGGACCTTCGCAAAAGGTGGATCAGGTTATTATGGCGCGGTTATGATAAAAAACCAGAAGCCATATATTGAAAAAAGGTATATTACAGATGTAATTACGGATAATGCGCTTGAATTTCTTGATAAAGCGAAAAACAGAAAAGAACCTTTCTATCTGAGTGTGCATTACACTGCACCCCATTCACCATGGGAAAGAAAACATCATCCTCCGGAAATTTTTGATAAATATTATAATGAATGCAGTTTTAGTTCTGTCCCTTATGAGGTTGAAAAAAGACCTTCATGGGTCAGAAAGCTCAGTATTCCCGTGAATGACGAGGAGACAAGAAGGGTGTATCTGAGTGGCTATTTTACGGCAATTGAGGAAATGGATAGGAACATTGGAAGAATTCTGAACTGGCTTGAAGAAAATAATCTGAGGAAAGAAACACTGATCATTTTTACCAGCGATAATGGTATGAATATGGGTCATCACGGGGTTTTTGGTAAAGGGAATGCTACCTTTCCCCTGAATATGTTTGAGGAGTCAGTGAAGGTTCCGTGTATTTTTTCCCATCCAGGAACAATTCCTGAAGACAAAACTAACAGCATGCTGGTATCACAGTATGATTTCATGCCGACACTGCTGGACTATCTTGGTCTGGAAATTCCCGAAGATAGATTTTTGTGCGGGAAAAGTTTTGCGGATGTTCTTAAAGGAAAACGAAAAAACAACAGGGATTTTGTTGTTGTTTTTGACGAATACGGACCTGTGAGGATGATAAGGACAGAAAGATGGAAATATGTTTGCAGGTATCCCTATGGTCCCGATGAACTTTATGACCTTGATTGTGATCCTTGCGAAGAAAGAAATCTGTGCGGTGTGGCTGGCTTTGAAAAAACAGAAAAACAGTTCAGGCACAACCTCAGGGAATGGTTTTTGAATTATTCAAAACCAGAGTTTGATGGGGTGTATCTGCCGGTTACAGGCAGGGGTCAGATTGATATCTGCGGTGGAAAATCAAAAGGCCAGATTTCATTTAACAGAATCACATTTGATTGAAAAAAGGAGTGCAGATGATTTCAGATGAATATTTCAGAGACAGACCGCTTGAAATCGGTAAAACAAGACAGCTTCTGCTTGATGATCTGATAATAGAAGACGCATGGCGTATGAAAAGAGTTATGCATCAACCTTTGAAATGGTTCAAAAACCCTGTTATTTATAAAACTGAACCATGGGAAGCAGAAGCGGTGGGACATCCCACAGTTTTCTACGATGATGACTACGGGTGTTTTAGAGCCTGGTACATGTCATATTCTCACAGGAACTATTACACTCGCGGCGAAACAGGAATAATCCACTGTATGTGTTATGCTGAGAGTAAAGATGGAATTCAGTGGACAAAGCCACTTCTTAATATATGTAAATTCCCGGGTTTTGAAAAGACCAATGTTGTTTATTGCGGTGCAAATGGATTGACCGCTCGCGGCCAGGTCTTTAAGGATGATATGGAAAAGGATCCAGAAAAAAGATACAAAATGATATGCCTTGAAACATTTCCCTGGAAAGAAGGCGCGGAAGGTAAATGCAGCGGTCTGAGACTCCTTTACTCTCCGGACGGGATAAGATGGGATCCTCAAAAATCTCATTTTGTTCTTGATTATCACAGTGATACAAATAATCACATAGTTTTTAACAGAAATAAAAGAAGATGGCTTCTTTATTGCAGACCGACAATGTACTCTTCAGGAAGGTCAGGTCAGTTGAGGCATCACAGAAGGAGAGTATCTGTGATGGTGAGTGAAGACCTTATTCACTGGTCATATCCAAGGACAGTTTTTTTTCCTGATGAAATGGATCCTCCTGATTATGACCATGTTTATGTTGTTGAATATCAGAACTACTTTTTGATGTTTTATACGGTGATGGAAGGTGATACCCACGGAAGAAAAGAAACCCGTCTTGCATGGAGCAAGGATGGTTTTCACTGGGAAAGGTTTTATTCAAGGTTACCGTTTCTTCCCAGAGGAAATGAGGGTTTTTGGGACAGCGGAGAGGTTCTGACCTATTCCATGGTCGAAAAAGATAACAGCCTTATTTTCTATTACACGGGAAGCCACAGGGGGCAGCATCAGCAGGGTGAGCCGAGAAATGGCATAGGGATAGCCTTTCTTACAGTCGACAGGTTTGTTGAACAGAAAGCAGAAGATGAACCGGGTTACATCATAACAAGAGAATTTATTTGCCCTGCAAAATTCCTGAGAATAAACACCGGATATGCAGGTATTCCGAACAAACAGCAGTATATAAAGGCTGAAATAGTCCGAAGACCTGAACTCGGCAATCATGCCTTTTTTAATTATGCTTTTGAGGGCTATGCTTTTGAAGAGTCAATACCGATTTCCACAAACAGAACTGATGCACCTGTTATGTGGAAAAGAAAAAAGGACCTTTCAGAACTTGTGGGTAAACCAATCTATCTCAGGCTTGAATTGTTGAACATGGGAATCTTCAGTTTCTATTTTACTGACACCTGAGGTTTTTTGATGCAAAGAGATTTTCAAACTACCATCTGAGTACACATATATCACCATCATTTTCTTTTATGCTGCGCGGAAAAATCACCTCATTGCCATTCTGAATGAAGTTTATTTTATTGTCTTTTGCATCAAATGCTGAAACAATTTTTTTATCGCAATCAAGCTTCACATTGAAATTCTGATCTTTCCCTGTGGAATTTATTAAAAATAAAACCATCTGTTTTTCTCCTTCTCTGACAAAACTATTAATTCCAGAAACACTTATTTCGCAGTGTTTTTTTACTTTTCCTAAATCTGCGGCAAAAGAAACAATTTTTCTGACTTTATCAAACTCTGGATGCGTACTGTACTGTATACTGTAAGGGCTGAAAATTAGAGCGGAACAACCGACAATGATGGCGTTGCCTTTACCATATTTATTG
>Ga0209609_10002047_pt1 | contig 11622 bp, 14 predicted proteins | sample LakKivw325mmetaG_FD_184136 | JGI IMG/M metagenome (GOLD analysis project Ga0209609, IMG submission 184136) | Anoxic lake water microbial communities from Lake Kivu, Rwanda to study Microbial Dark Matter (Phase II) - Lake Kivu water 325m metaG... | ecosystem: Environmental > Aquatic > Freshwater...
TCGTGGATAGTGGGCTTGTTAACCCAAATAATCTATTAGAGCTGAATTTAGATATACCGTTGACAACGTGTAGGTGGCACATGCGTTACTGTTCAGGTCAGAACTATGCACAATATTGACCTCACCTTTATATTTCATGTTCACGTTGCTCAAGACCTCTTCGTTTATCTGCCTTCCTACTCCGGTTGCCAATATCTCCGCCGTCTCTGTAAGCACACCATAACTTGTCTGGCAAATCGGTGCTATATTGGGATATCCCGTCTCTTCCGCAAGAGCGAAATTCCTTGCATTTATCGCAAGCGTCGTGGAAAATGGTATTTCATTCACATAATAACCAAAGCCAGTGCACGATGAGTGCCGGGGATCATCGAGGTAGTCAATGCCTAGCTGGTCCAATATGAATTTTATGCTCTCGGTGATACCGGGATAATGAGCGTCTGCGAAACAGCTGTGGAACAGATAAAATTTATCCAGTGGAATCCTTTTATGGACTTCTCCAACCGCACCTTCCTTCTTAAATTTTTTGTTTTTTGTTTTATCTACAATGATTCGTATCTCATCAAGTGATTTTTGAGGTAGTTTTCGACAATGCATCTCGAGACCAAGCTCTGATCTGAACTTTTTCATATTCGAGTAGATCCTCTCCCATGAAGAGCCCCATTCCGGGATCTTATCTGGAGAAAGAGCATCAAAGGTGACACATAAACCCCGCTCATAGAGGGATTTGCAGTATATCTCCTCCCTGCATCTATCTTGATTTATGTTCAACCCTTTCCATTCGTTCTCCTTTAAAACCTTAATTATATCAGCCACACAATTACCTTTTGGGCATGCGTATTTGCAGGTATAGCACGAGAAGCACTTTTCCAGGGGGTAATCTTCGATTGTCCAACCTGTGATAAGGCACTCGACTAATCTTCTCGGATTGTAGTTCCTGTCGAGCGAAGCCGCAGGGCAACTGCCCGTGCATGCACCACATTGTACGCACGCATAGAAATCAGGGGCACGAGGATCTGTAAGCAGCCAATCTAACCTCGATTTCTTTAGTTCTTCTTCTCCCGGCCCCTGTTCTGCTTCGGAAATTTCTGCGATTTGGTGCGCGTTTGGTGAATAATTGATGAGAAGCTGTGCTAGTTCCTGTGTTCTCGTCTTATCTGCCTTTTTCTCTTCCTCAAGGATCTTACTAGTTATCATTTAGCTCTCAAGTACCCATCACTACGGAGAGTATTTAAAGGCATCTATTATCGTACACGGAATTGCCTATTTGTATAATTCCAGTGCGATAAGTTTATATGTGACCTGATCTTTTATACTATAGGGCATGACCGTCGCCGACGACCTTATTGCCGCGCTCTTCGTGCAGGGTAAGGCGCTCCCTGAGCTGTTAGCCAAGACTATCAAGCAGCGCCTGGGACTGAGCATCGGGGAATTCAGTGTGCGGTCGGGCATACCCGCGAGTACGCTCTATAAGATCCTCTCGGGCGAGCGCGATCCGAATCTCCGCACCTTCAGAAGAATCCTCAATACTATCAAGGAGGTCGAAGCCAAAGACCATCCGAAGAAGCGGAAGTTCATTGCCATCATCGGTATGCGGGGTGTTCTGGATGAGATCGAGCAGATGACGATCACCGCGGGAACAGAGACGATAGACATCAGGGAGTACGCCGTGACGGGAATCGAAGAAGCGATCGTCGAGTCGATCCAGGCTGAACGGGACGGGGCGGCCGCACTCGTCTGCGCGCCCATTGTCAGTTCCACCGTGGAGAAGGTCGTTACTATCCCGGTCGCCACGATCAGGCCGAAATCGAGCATTACCCGTGCCCTCGAGCTGGTGGCGAAGAAGATCAGTTAAGCGCTCGAGTGACCAGAAGTCTTCTTCGTCTTCCACTAGCCACCTCGAGCTGCAGCCGGCGAAGAGCGAGCAGTGACCTACCCTACCCTAGCCGGGAATAGGCAGGTGCAGGGGTTTCAACTCGGTGTGGCACTGGTCACAGAGGTACTGCTCGGGGCCAACCCAGCCGCCGGGAAGCGCATCTCCGATGATGACCTTCCCGCATCCACTGCATCGGTATTTTTTTCGTTCCATCGTTCTCACCTCCTGCTGAGCTCCTTACTTACTACCCCCCAGTACTATATAAATCTTCTCGGATCACGTACAGCCGCATGGAATTATATACTCGTACGCGACCGCACTGCGCGGCCGTGCGTACGTAGAGCGCGACACGTAGCTCATCGACCACTGAGTGGTGGTGGGGCACTGCACCACATCGCTGATCTGTCTGATCTTTTGTGCTCCAATGACCCCTAGCCCATCTTCCGCTTCTCGCCGGTCACCATGTAAATGACACGACCGGCGATGTTGCACGCGTGGTCGGCGATCCGCTCCTGGTGCAACGCGATGAAGAGGAGATGGCTCGCGCTTGTGATGGTCCGTGGATTCTCAATCATGATTACCATCAGCTCCTGTCGTATTTGGCCAAATAAGGCGTCCACCAGATCATCGCGATAGGGAATATCCATGAGCTTCTCGATCTCGCCGGTTGTGAATGCCGCGAGGCAATCGTCGAGCATACCCTGCGAGATCTCGGAGATCCGCGGGATATCGATCAGCGGTTTCGCATAGGGCTCATCCGCGATCTTCAAGACGATCTCAGCGATATCGCCCGCGAGGTCACTGATCCGGTCGAAATCGGTGATGATCTTCATGCACGTGCCTATGGTCCGGAGATCACGTGCCATCGGCTGCTGGAGCGCTAAGAGCCGCATACACTGGTTCTCAATATCGAACTCCATCTGGTCGATGAGGCTATTCCCCGCGATGAGCTTCGCTGCCAGCGCTTTATCATGGTTGACCAGGGCGTCAATCGCGTTCTTGGCTGACTCCTTCGCGAGCTGCCCCATGGTTAAGACATCACTCTTGAGCTTCTCCAATGCCTCCAAATAGTCCTTCCTCACCTTCATCTAGCCATACCTCCCCGTGATATAATCCTCGGTCCGCTTATCCTCAGGGCGCTCAAAGATCTTCGCGGTCCTGCCACACTCGATCAGTTCACCCATGAGGAAGAAGCCGGTAAAATCTGAGACGCGAGCCGCCTGCTGCATATTGTGCGTGACAATGACGAGTGTATATTCCTGCTTCAATTCAGTCAGTAGCTCCTCGATCCGCGCGGTGGAAATCGGGTCGAGAGCTGAGCAGGGCTCATCGAAGAGAATGATCTCGGGGTTGACCGCCAGCGCGCGTGCGATGCAGAGCCGCTGCTGCTGCCCGCCGGAGAAGCCCAACGCGCTCTCCTCGAGCCGATCCGAGACCTCATCCCATAAGGCTGCTTTGCGCAGACTCTCCTCCACGATCTTATCCAGGTTCTCATGCCGCTGGCCATGGATCCGCGGGCCGTAGGCCACGTTCTCGTAGATGCTCATGGGGAAGGGATTGGGCTGCTGGAAGACCATGCCCACCTTCTTCCGAAGCTGGATCACGTCTTCTTTCGCACTATAGATATTCCGCCCATCCAGTAGCACCTCGCCCGTCGTCTCCGCGCCTTTCAGCTCGTTCATCCGGTTCAACGCTCTGAGAAAGGTCGTCTTGCCGCAGCCCGATGGGCCGATCAGCGCGGTGATCTTGTTCGCCGGTATACTCATCTCCACATTCTTTAACCCATGCACCGCCCCATTTCCATAATAGACGTTCAACGCCTTCGTTTCTATCTTATTCATCCCCGCTTTTCCTCACCTCCTCCCACCGCCCATTTGTCGAAGGTACCGATTCCGGAGGACTAATGCAACCACACTAATCGCCAAGAAGAGTGCGATGAGCACGAGTGACGCGCCAAAGGCGCGCGAAAGTGCCGCGGAGGTGTGACCCTGCGTGGCAAGCATGTAGATATACACGGGGAGCGACCCAACGGGATCGAGGATTGATCGAGGTAAGAAGGATTCCAGACCCGAGCCCGCGGTCAAGAGCACCACCGCCGTCTCACCGATCGCCTTCCCCATGCCGAGCAATATCCCCGTGATGATGCCGGGATAAGCGCTCTTCAGCACCACGGTTCGTATCGTCTGCAGCTTTGTCGCACCCAACGCGAGCGATGCCTCACGGTAGGACTGTGGAACCGCTTTAATCGCCTCCTCACTCGCTCGTACGGTCCACGGGAGGATCATGAACCCGAGCGTCAGTCCGCCGGCGAGCATGGAGATGCCGAGGTGGAGATAATAGACGAGGAATACGAGCCCGAACAAGCCCTTCACAATCGAAGGGATCCCGGCCAAGCATTCCCCGAAGAACCGGACGCTGCGGGTGATGAGAGTATCGGGCGCGTATTCCGCGAGATAGATCGCGGAGGCGACCCCTAAGGGGACAGCAACGAGCAAGCAGATGAGAACCAGGCAGAGCGAGCCGATGATCTGGGGGAATATCCCGCCCTGTTCGAATCGATAAGGAGATTCGAGCAAGAAATCCAGGCTGATGGCCCCAATCCCATTGGCTACGATGTATGCAACCACGACGAAGAGGAAGAGGAGTGATACGAGCGCGGTGAAGCACAGACTCGCGGTAACAAGCCGCTCTTTTAGCGCCATCTCAGTCAGGAGCACCTCCGTATTCCCTTGCGGACCACCGTGGTGGTGATCGCATTGAGTATCGCGACGATAATGAAGAGGACAACACCGAGGGCGAAGAGCGCATGCTGATGCATGGAGCCCCAGACCGCATAGGAGATCTCGAGCACAATCGTGGACGTGAGCACGCGTACCGGCTCCAGCACGCTGGTGGGTATCCAGGGAATGTTCGGGTTGCCGATGACCATCAGGACCGCCATGGTCTCGCCGATCGCGTTACCCATGCCGAGGACGAGCGCAGCCAGGATGCCCGAGCGCGCGTTCGGCAAGATCACCTTCCTGATCGTCTGCAGCTGCGTCGCGCCGAGCCCGAGCGAAGCTTCCTTATAGGCGCACGGGACCGCGCGAATCGAATCTTCAGAGATGCTGATGACGTGGGGCAGGGTCATGATGGCGAGGATGATCCAACCTGCGAGGATGCACTCGCCGTAACCACCGATATTGTCTCTAATAAAGACCACAAGCACCATCAGGCCGAAGAGGCCGAGCACGATCGAGGGTATCCCGACGAGCATCTCCACACTCGGTTTGATAATACTGTGCAGCCAGTTTGGCGCGAATTCAGCCAGGTAGATCGCGGCCGGTATGCCGATGGCCGCGGCGAGGCCGAGTGCGCCGAGCCCCACAATGAAGCTGCTGATCACGACGGGTAAGATCCCGAATTGCTCGCGCGAGGGCCGCCAGGTCATGCCGAAGAGGAACTCGCGACCCAGGGCGAGTGCCGGCAAGCCCTCCTTCACAATGAACGCGATAATGAAGAGGACAATGAGCGTAGAGGAGAGCGCGCAGACGAAGAGGAGCCGTTCGGCGATTCGCTCCAGCAACCCGCCTTTGCGAAGATGCTCGAAGGCGTTCATTTCACCGCTTGCTCCTCCGCGTCTCCACAAGTAGCTCCTGGCCGCCGCTCGAATCGCCGGTGACGATCAGTAGCTCAGGTTCGAGCTCGTTGAGCGTCTCGACCACGTGCTCAGCCGATACGGGCAGGAAATGGGCCTCCGCAGTATGGATGTCGGAGATATACGCGATTCTCATCTTATCTCTCTACTCTACCACTCCTGTTTGACCAGAGAAACGAAAATGAGGGGGAAAAAAAGTACCCCGCAGCTCTTAGTTGTACTGTTGGTCTTTTGCTTTCTTCTTAGTTCCTCTTCCTGCTCCATACAGCGAGATACGAGACGGCTAGTAGTCCTCCAAGTGCGGTTACCGCCCCAAAGCCGGGCGCTTGTGGCGTTGGGGTCGATAGTGGCGTGTGTGTTGGTGTTGTGACCGGGGTAGGCGTGGCAGGTGGCGTAGCTGGTAGTGCAACGATCTTGATGTAGCCCATCTCCTCGACGACCTTTTGCCCCTCGCTGCTCAGAACGAAGTTGATGAACGCCGCTTCCAGGGTGCTCGGTTCGCCTTTCGTTAGCAAGTAGAGGTTCCTCGAAATGGGATACGTCCCCGCGACCACATTCTGCACCGTCGCCTCGACACCGCCCACACTGAGTGCCTTCATCGTCGCGTCCACGTACCCGAGTGAAAGATACCCGATGCTCGAGGCATCGCTGCTCACCGTCGCGCGCACTTCGCCGTTGGATGCCTTGACAAACGCCTTCGCCGCGATCTCCTTCTTCTGGGGCGTCATCACGTAGGTCTCGAACGTCTCGCGGGTGCCTGATCCTTCTTCGCGCGTGATCACCCGTATCGCGGCATCGGCGCCGCCGATGTCCTTCCAGTTGGTGATCTCGCCGCTAAAGATCTTCGCCGCTTGCTCCAGTGTCAGGCCACTGATCGGATTACTGGGGTGCACCACGATCGCGACGCTATCCATGCCGATCGCCACGGGCTTAAGGTCCGGATACTGCCCCAGCTCTGAGGGCTTCACGTCTCGTGATACCGCGCCGATATCGATCTCACCTGTGCCGGCCGCCTTGACGCCGTGGCCCGAGCCGCCGCCAGATACGGAGATGCGGAGGTCGGGGTTCACAGCCATGAGCAGCCGCGCGCACTCCTGGTTGATCGGCAGCACGGTCGTCGAGCCGGCGATGGTCAACGACCCGGAGAGCCCTGTAGGCGTCTCCGCCCACGCGGCCGGCACCACGCTGACGATCGTTCCCAGAGCCAGCAGGAGGAGCGCTCCTGCCACGTATGCTTTCACCTTGCTTCTCGCTTTCGCGTCTTCCATCTCTAGATCGCCATATATAAAAACGGCCTCAACTATATAAATACCCACATCCCTAGGGAGAAGTGCAACTATCTCATAGGTGATGCTAATTTATGGTCCAAAGTGCTCGCACGATTACCACCAGAGCCTCAGGAGCCAGAACGCGGCCCCGCCAATGGCGGCCGAGAGGGGGATGGTGATCGCCCACGCGGTGAGCATTCGCATCACCTCCGGCCAGCGGATACGCTGCAAGCTCTGGAAGAAGGTCCCGCCGATCACGGCTGAGCCCATGATGTGCGTCGTGCTCACCGGCATGCCCGCCAAACTCAGGGCGACGAGCGAGAGGCCCGCGCCCGCTTCCGCGGAGAAGCCGTGCTGCGGCCCCAGCTTCGTCAAGCGCATGCCCATCGTGCGGATCACCTGTGAGCCCATGGTGAACGTGCCGAGCGCCATGACCACGCCGCAGAGGATCCTTACCCACCAGGGCACGGGGAATTGCTCGCCCACCGGGGTGGCGATGAACCCACCGGTGATGAGGGCTATGGTAATAACGCCCATCGCGTTCTGCGTATCGTTCATCCCGTGACTGAAGGACATGAAGGAGGCGGAGAGGGGCTGGAGTGTCCTGAAGAAGCGGTCGGTCCGGGGTGCTGAAGTAGCCTTGTAATAGATAAAGAGCACCCAGCTGATGAGCGCGAAGATGAGCGCGCCACAGAGAAAGCCGACGAAAGGGCCGAGTGCAATGGGCAGGAAGACCTTTGTACTCAGGCTCCTCCATTCGACCACGCCCGGCCCGCCAGCTACGAGGCCGGCACCCATGATCGAGCCGACCAAGGAGTGCGTGACGCTGATGGGAATGCCGGCCGCGGTGCAGAGATAAGTCCAGAGGATCGCCCCTACTAAGCCGCCAATGAGGACGAGGAAAAGGAGCTCGGTCGCCAACTCGGTGGTCGACACGATCCCTTTTCCAATGGTCCTGGCGACTTCGGTGAAGGCGAAGGCGCCGATGAGGTTGAAGACACTCGATAGCGCCAAGGCCTTAAGCGGGGTTAATGCCCTGGTCGCAATGACCGTGGCAACCGCGTTCGCGCTGTCGTTCGCGCCATTCAGGAAGTTATAGATCAGTGCAAGGATGATGATGCTCACCACATAGGCAACTGCCGAGACCATCAAATGCCGCCCTTCAATCGAAAGGTCTCCAGAATGTTCGCCACATCCTCGCAATTATCCATGGTATCCTCCAGAATATCCACGATCTCCTTGATCAGGAGCCGTGCGAGGATCTCATTAGGATCTTCAACGGGCGTAGTCATCAGCTCCTTCAACCATCGCCGATTTACCCTATCGGCTTTGTTCTCCAATTCGTTGATCCGGATGCAGCAGGTTTCGATTGTTGTCTCATTACGGCGTATATCGCGTAAACAGGCAACCGCTCGGCTGATCTCCTGCGCCGTCTCGAGAATAATGGGCGCAAATTCGACGACGGGCTCGGGTATGCTCCGTTGCAGGGTAAAGGCCAACCGTGCCACTGCCTTCTCCACACCATCGATGACATCATCGAGGTTATGGAGGAAGTAGCGGATATCGCCTTTCTCCTCCGTGACGCGCGTATGGTCGTAAAACAAGCCCTGAAGGACTTCATGGACGATCGAATCACCTTCACTTTCGACCGCTTTGAGTCGATCTCTGACCTGCATGAGATGCATGCTGCGATCATCCGGATTGAGCGCGAAGGAGTTTGGGGTTTGCTCTTCCGCGGTAAGATATGCCAGCAGCTGTGCGGCAACCACGGCTTTATCCGCAAGCTCCTCAAAGCGGTCAAACACTTTTCGATCGTGGGGGAGGAAGGTGGCAAAGGAGTGGAAGACGGAATTGATGAGGAGCGCTTTGAGCAGCGAATTTGGCCCAACGGCGGCGGTTTTCTCATGCTCCGTAGGGATAGTAGCGGAGCGTATCCGCATGGTAGAACTCGTCATCGCATCAGTTACCAAGAGTGCCGACGTGCTATTTAAGCCTTATGAAATTATTGTGCCATACGCTCAGTTCCCGTGAAGGTCAATACTCACGAGAGGTACGCCACCAACTGCTGGAACGCTCTGCCCCGATGCGAGATCGCGTTCTTCTCCGCGGTGCTCATCTCGCCGAAGGTCCTGCCCTCGACCTCAAAGATCGGGTCGTACCCAAACCCGCCATGGCCGCGGATCTCCGTGGCGATGCGTCCTTCCACGGTCCCGATGAAGAGGATCGGCTCACGCTGGCGCACGGCACAGAACGCGACGACCGTCTTGAAGGTAGCGCGCCGTTCCTCGCCCCGCAGATCAGTCATCAATCGCAGGATACCAGCATTCCCAATTGTCTTGAAGACGAAGGCGGAGAAAGGGCCAGGGAAGCCCTGCAAGGCGGGTATCAGGAGTCCCGAATCCTCGAGGAAGAACGGGCGCGAGATCGTTATCCGCTCCCTGAGATACTTCGCACTTGCCTCGGCGACTGCTTCAATTGTCTCGAGCTGCAACTCGGGATATTCGTACTCGAGATGCTCGATGGCCAGCGCAGCCCCCTGTTGCGCGGCTAACGCTCGGATCTCCTGCACCTTGTGCGCATTGCTGGTAACGAAGATGAGCTCCTTCTTTGCGGCCATAGGACCTCATCGACGCCTCTTCTGCGGTCGCACCGCTTAATCTACTTCATGACCTACGGTATAAAAGGAACTTGAAAAGCGAAGCGAGCATGGTGGTCACGGGGAACATCAAACTGGAACATGGTGCGGGCGGTGAAGGGATGCACGAGTTGCTCAAACTCGTGCTCCGCTACTTCTCCTCCGAACAGAATGATACCGGCTCGAACGCGGCGATCGAGGTACCGCTGGCGGCGCTGGACGACGCCGCGGTCGTTGAGCAGATCGTCTTCACCACTGACTCCCACACGGTGAAACCACTCTTCTTCCCCGGAGGCGATATCGGCTCACTGGCCATTGCGGGCACGGTGAATGATATCGCGGTGATGGGCGCCCAGCCGCTCTGCTTATCCGCGGCCTTTGTGATCGAGGAGGGCTTTCCGGTGGCTGAGTTCGAGCGGATCCTGGCGAGCATGCGGCGGACGTGCGACGAGGCCGGGGTCGCGGTGGTCACGGGCGATACGAAGGTGGTGGAACGGGGCGCGGTGGAGAAGATGATCGTGAACACCTCGGCGATCGGGAAGCGAACCGCGGCACTGGACCGTAACCTGGCGGAGGTGCGGAAGTATCGGCCGATCACCAGCAACTGGTTACTTGACTCCAATCTCCGGGACGGCGATACACTCATCGTCTCCGGCTACGTCGGCGACCACGGGGTTGCCCTGCTCTCCTTCCGCGAAGGGTTCGAGTTTGATACCGCGTTGCAATCGGATATAGCGCCCTTGAACAAGCCGATTCAGACGATCCTGGCGGTCGGCGGGATTGTGGCGATGAAAGACCCGACACGAGGTGGGCTCGCGAACACCCTGAACGAGTTCAGTGCGAAATCGCACGTCGGCATCCTGCTCGAGGAGGAGCGGATCCCGATCCGTGAATCCGTGCGGAGCGCCTGTGAGCTGCTGGGTATCGACCCGCTGGAGATCGGTAACGAGGGCAAGATGGTGATGGGTGTGGTGCAGGAGAAGGCGGACGAGGTGCTTGCGGCACTGAAACAGACGAAGGCGGGGAAGGACGCGGCGATCATCGGGAAGGCGACGAGCGAGCTGCACGGCGTGGTGATGAAGACGCGGGTCGGCGGCCGAAGGATTGTGGAGACGCCGATCGGCGATCCCGTGCCGCGGATATGCTGACTTTTATCTTGACTTCTTTGGGTCATTACGTTCAGCTGATGTGCTATGAAGGCTGAATGCCGTGGCTTTCCTGATTAATCGTATCGCTCTCCGCCGTTTCAGGTGTTAGTGTGCCTTCGTAAACCCCAGCTTGCCGGTTACAATCCCCGCAAGCTGCTTGGCCGCGTCGGTCTCGAGCAACGCGTCAACGTCGCCGATCGCATCTTCCAGGTCAGTATCGAATCCGATAGCGCCCAGGAAGGGCACGTTATACCCCTTCAGCGCGTCCAGCACCGTCGAAGACTCTCTCAATTTCATGTTCTCGACCACGCCGAGCACGGGCTTCTGCAGCTCCCCGAGCATCCGGATCACCTTCTTCACCGTCTCGAGCGCGACCTTCGAGGCGGTCGTGATCACGATGAACTCAGCCCGGTTCAGCCAGCGGATAACGTCCATTGCCGCATCGCCGATGCCCGGCGGCATATCCACCATGAGGAAATCGAGAGCGCCCCAGCGGGTGATCGCGAGCAGTTCCAGCATCGCATTTGAAGTATCAGTCCCGCGGAGCGGCGTGGGTGCGTCGCCACTGAAATACGTGATGCTCATGAACGCCACGCCATGCACCTGTGGTGGTGTGATCCCCTTCTCCTCTTCCGGAAACACGCCCTCATCCAGGCCAAGGATGACATGCGCGGAGGGCGCGGAGAGATCAAGATCGAGCAGGCCCACCCGGTAGCCCAACCGCGCCAGGGTCAGCGCGAGCACGGTAGCGGTAAAGCTCTTCCCGATCCCGCCTTTGCCGCCCGTGACCGCGATTATCCGCTTCACGTCGGCTAATCGCTTCGCAACTACGCTCAATCGCGGATCCACCGTCATGGTACGTACGCCTACTTCGTCCCTTTTATCCGCTGAATAGTTACCCCGCGCCCCTGGATCACCTCAAAGTCCGGGCTCTTGCACTGCGGGCAGCGCAGATACGCATGCGCTACTTCCGGCGCGAAATGCACCGCTTCACCCGCGTCCGCGCGCAGGTTCGCCGCCTTGAATGCCCACTCGTGGTCGCAGACGCGGCAGCGGAAGAT
>Ga0209609_10002048_pt1 | contig 11621 bp, 10 predicted proteins | sample LakKivw325mmetaG_FD_184136 | JGI IMG/M metagenome (GOLD analysis project Ga0209609, IMG submission 184136) | Anoxic lake water microbial communities from Lake Kivu, Rwanda to study Microbial Dark Matter (Phase II) - Lake Kivu water 325m metaG... | ecosystem: Environmental > Aquatic > Freshwater...
ACAGGCCCCGAAGCAGTGCCAGGTCTGTGTTTCGGGGAACACGACGAAGGAGGGGGTTCGGGTGTCGGCGTGGAAGGGGCAGAAAGCGGAGTAGCTCCGTCCCGATTTGCGCAACTCTACATATTCGGAGACCACATCCACAATATCAAGTCTGGATTTGACTTCGTCAATCTTGCTCATTCGATGTCACCATTATTTCGCTGGGTAAAGAGAAAAGCCCCTGGCAAGGGGCTGCTAATCATAAGGCGCGCTTCCACGAGGACCAAACCAGAACGGCTTTACAAGACATTGAGCCTCGTCTATCTCGTACATGATACGCAGCCCCCTCGCTAATCTGTACCGATAGGTACATTGGTAGTCTGCCTTCAAATGTGCAATCCTCGGATTCTCAAAATCGTGAGGTCCTTTGCAAATCTCCTCTAAGGCTTCTCGATAGAGTCTCACAATGTCCCTGCTCTGTCTTCTCAGGTAGCTCTTAACCTGCCGGGCTTGCTTGCCTACTATGAAGGGCTGTCCTCGCTGGAGCATTTGAATCCTTTTGTGGCTTGATCAGGTGTAATCCAGATCCTGCCAAAACTCGTCCCAAGATAGCCCTCCACCGGCTCTTACTTCAGCGGCTGCCTCAAGTATAGCCTCCCTCTCCTCAGGCGGACAAGACAGTTCTTCAATAGTTGCTTTCCAATTCTTGATAGCCATGCTCAACTGCCCAAGGTCACTGGTGTTACACGTTGCAATCGCGTGCTGGATAATATCACGAGCCATTTCAGCCAGGTATTTCTCAGGGATATTATCCACCATCCAATCGGCCCACTCGACAGGCAAAGGCACTGGTTCTGCGATGGGGGTGATTCTGATTTCCCGTTCGACGAGGGTCTCCGCGAGTAGATCTTCTCTATCCATCAGAAGCTCCTTCCACATGTAGTAGTTCACCCTGCAGGGGTCACCACCAATTATAGTTCGGAAACCCTCAATGTCAAGGCCCAAGCGCTAGGCGGCAAAGGCTATCTCAAAAGCGGTGGCACCTCAGGGGCTCATCTTGATGGGCAACAACCGCCCATCAAGCCCCAGAGCCCAGCCCTGACCGGTCCGGGGGTCAAGGGCCAGGGCGGTGAGGGGTTGGAGACGGGGCAGGGGGATCGAATCCACGAGGGTGAGGTCGTAGCCATCGAAGGCCAACAGATGGTCCCTCTCAGGGATGTAAAGCTGATGCCGGACGGGATCAGCCAGGAGGGTGTCCACGGCCCACACCTCTGTGGCGGCCGCGTGGCCGCCATTCTGGAAGGTGATGGTGTAAGCCACCTCCTTGCCGGGCTGGACGGAAGAGGGCCAGGCGCTCTGCACAATTGTCACCGCCGGCTCCTCCGGCCCCTGAGCGTGGGAGGAGAAGAGGACCCATCCTATAGCCAGCGCGATCAGGGGCCCGGTGAGTGCCAGGCCAAGAGCCCAACGGGGCTCGGTCACTTCCCTCAACGCCCCTAAAACGCATCGGCTGATAGCAGCCCAGACAGGACTACCATCAGCCGACGGATAGCAAATGGCAGGGTAGCAGATAGCGAATGGCAGATAAAAGCTATCGGCCATCAGCCAGGTTAGGAAATACCTAGCTGTTTCTCCTTCTCCGCAACCATCAGCCGGGTTTTGACCACCGTGTCTGGGTTGAGCGACATGCTGTCAATGCCGCACTCCACCAGGAACTCGGCAAACTCCGGGAAGTCGGAAGGCGCTTGGCCGCAGATGCCGATTTTCCGGCCTCTCCTACGGGCAGTGGTGATCGCCTGGCTGACCAGCCTCTTCACCGCCTCATTCCGCTCGTCGAAGATGTGGGCCACCAGCTCCGAGTCCCTGTCCAGCCCCAGGGTGAGCTGCGTCAGGTCGTTGGAGCCGATGGAGAAGCCATCGAACACGTCGGCGAACTCGTCGGCTAGGATGACGTTGCTGGGGATCTCGGTCATGACGTAAACCTCGAAGTCGTTCTCCCCCTGCACCAAGCCGAACTCACGCATGGTCTCAATGACCCTCTTTCCCTCCTCCGGGGTGCGGCAGAAGGGGACCATGGCCTTGACGTTGGTGAGCCCCATCTCATCCCGGACCTGCTTAAAGGCCGCGCACTCCAGTCCGAAAGCAGGCCTGAAGTTCTCATCGTAGTAGCGGGATGCCCCCCGCCAGCCGATCATAGGGTTGTCCTCATCCGGCTCGTAGAACTCACCGCCGATCAGGTTGGCGTACTCGTTGGTCTTGAAGTCGGACAGGCGGACGATGACATCGTGGGGGTAGAAAGCCGCCGCGATGCGGGCGATGCCCTGGGCCAGTTGGTCGGTGAAGAACTGAGCTCTGTCCTCGTAGCCCCTGACTTGCTCATCAATCAGGGCTACCACCTCTTTGGCCTTTCCATCACCATTGGCCGCTTGCTCCTTCAGCGCCGGGTAGTGGATGAGGGCCAGGGGATGGATGCCGATGTGGGAGTTGATGATGAACTCCAGCCGGGCCAGCCCCACGCCGTCGCAGGGGATCTGCCCCTGGATAAAGGCTTTCTCGGGGATGCCCACATTCATCATGATCTGGGTCTTGGTGGGGGGAAGCTGGTCCAGGCTGAGCCGGTCCAGGCGGTATTTCAGCAGCCCCTGGTAGATATTCCCCAATCCCTCGGAGCAGTCCACGGTGACCTCCATCCCCGATGTCAGGACGGAGCTGGCGGTTTCAGTACCGATGATACAGGGGATGCCCAGCTCGCGGGAGACGATGGCCGCGTGGCAGGTGCGCCCGCCTCGGTCGGTGACGATGGCGCCGGCGATCTTCATGATGGGCTCCCAGTCGGGGTTGGTCATCTCCGTGACCAGTACCTGGCCGGGCTTGAACTGCTCGATCCCGCCGACGTCCATGATGACGTTGGCCTCGCCCTGGCCGATCTTGCTGCCCACCGCCTCGCCCCTCACCAACAGCGTCCTGTTCTCCTCTGGCTCTTCCAGTACGTAGGTCTCCAGGACATTCATGTCCCGCAGGGCGTGGACCGTCTCCGGGCGGGCCTGGAGGATGTACAGCCGGCCGGTGAGGCCATCCTTGGCCCACTCGATGTCCATGGGCCGGCCGTAGTGCTCCTCGATGATACAGGCCCACTCCGCCAGCTTCAGGATCTCGTCGTCGTTCAGCACGAACTTGTCCCTATCCTCAGGGGGGACCTCCACCCTCCTGGTGAGCTCCCTCCCATCCCCCTCGGCGTAGACCAGCTTGACATCCTTGATACCCAGTCGTTTCTCGATGATGGCTTTCTTGCCCTGCTTGAGGGTGGGCTTGAAGACGTAGAACTGGTCTGGGTTGACGATGCCCTGCACCACGAACTCGCCCAGGCCATAAGAGGCGGTGGTGTAGACTACATCCCGGAAGCCACTCTCGGTGTCTATGGAGAAGATGACGCCTGAGGCAGCCAAGTCGCTGCGCACCATCTCCTGCACACCCACGGAGAGATAGACATCGAAGTGATCGAAGCCTTTGTCCACCCGGTAGGAGATGGCCCGGTTGGTGAAGAGGCTGGCGAAGCACATCCTGACCCGGTGGAGCAGGTCTTCCTCGCCTCGAACATTGAGGTAGGTTTCCTGCTGGCCGGCGAAGGAGGCATCGGGCAGGTCTTCCGCTGTGGCGGAGGAGCGCACAGCCACATCCGGGTTCTCCACGCCGAGCCGCCGGCTGAGCTTCCGATATGATTCTCGAATCTCCTGCTCTAGGTCGGGCGGGAGGGGGGTGTTCTCGATGAGCTGCCGGACCTTCTCTCCTCTTTCGGCCAGGTTAGCCATGTCGTGGGTGTCGAGGTCGGAGAGGATATCCTGGAGCTGATCCTCGATGCCCCCCTCTCCGAGCACGCGACGGTAGGCATAGGCGGTTATGGCGAAGCCGCCTGGCACCTGCACCCCTTTGGCTCCCAACTCCCGGATCATCTCTCCGAGAGAGGCGTTCTTGCCGCCCACCAGAGGCACATCCCTCATACCCAGTTCTTCGAACCAGAGAATGTCCCTATTGGTTCTATCTTTAGTCATACTTGTTTACCTCCCTAGATATAGATTTGTTGTCTTATCCACGGTTTTGGAAATCAATGTTTGATAACGACGAGTTTTCCATCGCAAAACCATTGCGGTGAACCGCTAGGGCGCATAAGCGATGGCCAAGATATCAAGGGATCAGCTTCGCCTTGCCACTGAGGATGGATAGGATCTGAGCGTCAGTTGAAGCCAGCCAAAAGAAGTTGATCGCTCTGAGTTTGTCCTCCATGTCGCCCTCGCGAAGCCCTTTGGCGAAGTCGTAATAGAGGACGGCCATGACGGGCTCACATCCCACACTCTTGGCCAGGGCGATGTTCTCCCTGGCCCTCCGCTCCACGAAGTCGAAAAGCTCGATCAGAGCCTTTTCATACTTCACACCGGCGATCTCGCCTGCTTCATCCACCTCGGCCTGCAGAGAGTAATACTTGGCGATGAGCATGGAGGAGTAGCTGTAGGAGGCGAGGGAGCTGCCCAACTTGGCGTAGTTCAATTCCGGCCCGGGGGTGAACTTCTCCTCGACGACCGGAAGGGCGTCCAGGCAGGAGAGGGCGAAGGTGTAATCGAGCTCCTGGCCGACGAGTGCCGCCTTGAGTTGGTTGGGGTGCACACCCAACTGCTCTGCCAATTCATCCAGAACGACGGTCTCGAAGTAGTTGATATTGGCCTCAGAGGCCCTCCTGAGCACCTCCGCCATTCGAGCGGTCTCCTCCTCACCCGGCAGCTCAATCTCCCCAAAGCCCATGCCTATCTCGGTGGAGTCCTCCGCAGCCTCCACCATGTGGTCGGTCAGGGCGTAGAAGAGGGTGGCCAGGTAGATATCCGTGAGCAACTCCTCCTCGGTCTCGACCTCTCTGGCGAGGATGGACGCTGCCATGCGGCTGAGCCCCATGGCCGTGGTGAGGTTACCGTAAGCGTCGGCAAGGGAGACCAAGTCGCTCAGGGTCCTCGGCCTCTCCACCCTAAAGCGCTCGAGGAGGGCGAGTATCTTCGTCTCCACTGCGCTCCTTGCTTCCACGTGACTGATCGCCGCCTCAAAGCCGGAGAGCACCAACACCTGATTGAGGCTTGCCATCTCGTAACCAACGGAGGCGTAGGAGGCAGCCTCCAGAGCCTCCCCATACGCCGACATCATCATCCCCTGCCCGAAGTAGTCCTCTGATTCTTGAGCGCACTTATCGGCGAGGGTCATCATGTCCTCGGTCTCTGCGATCTTGAAGGTGTCATCTATGGCGTCGTAGTCGGCGCGTAGCTCCATATACCTGGCAAGCCACTCCCTCGCCTTGGCCCTCACCCTGTCGAAGGCCCCCGGTGGCAGCTCCGGCCTTACATCTCTTGCTCCCTCCGGCTTGGGCAACGCCTTGCCGGTCAGAAGCGGGTAGGCCTGGTAGATGTCGGCCACCTCCTTCACCTCGATCCCCAGCCTGCGGCCATGCTCGACCACGTCGACCCACTCCTGCTTCGCCATGTCGAAGGAGTATCTGAGCCCGACAGGTATGAGCACCAGCGTCTTTCCGGCCTCGGCCGCGCCTTCGAGCTTCTGGGGGATGCCCCCCACCGGCCCTATCGTGCCATCAGGGTTGATGGTCCCGGTCATCGCCACATCCTCTTTCATCTTATCTCCTAGGAGTACGGCGAAGACCGCTGCAGTCATCAGCCCGCCCGCACTCGGCCCATCTATCCTCCCTTCGACGTCGAAGGTGTAGCGGTATTCGGCGGGGTCCACACCGAGGACGAAGGCGCTCATTATGGAGGCCATCCAACCTGAGGCTCTCCACATGGGGCCGCTTCCTGCCACCTCCTGCTCGTAGAAGCCCACCCGGAGCTCCCTCTCTGGATTGGGCTCCACTCGCACCTTCAGCCTGCTTGTCCCTCCGAATGGCCCCTCAGGTCCGACGGCGAACCAGAGGGGATGGACCTCCATCTCCCCTCCCACCACCCGTGTCGGTGAGGGCATCGGCGTCGGCGTGGGAGGCTCCTTTGTCGGCACAGGCGTCGGAGTAGGTGGCAGAGGCTCCTCTGTCGGTGCAGGTATTGAAGTCGGCGTGGGAGGTTCCGCCGTCGGCGCGGGCGTCAAAGTAGGTGGGAGGGTCTCTGGCGTTGGCGCAGGCGTCGGCTTGGGCTGGCAACCCGCACTCAGCAAGAGAACCAGTATGATGATGATTGGGAACCCTTTCCTTTTCACTTCTTGTCTCCTTTTACGAGGCTCCGCCCCCGCCTATAACATTGAAACTCACCCTCGCGAAGGTGCAAGTGGACAAGGTAACCTAATCGTCTACTGGGCAGCAAAGGGTCATTCATCTCAGCAAGCTGCATCCAACAGTTGTCATCTCAATACGAATCGACTAAACCCTACAACTCAGAGCTCTTCTCATGCTGAGCGAGAATCAAATCAGTAGTTCCAAGCCCTTCAATTATATAAGCATCGGCTCAATCTGGCAAGCTGCTTGCAGGCCGGATCAGAAGCCCTCCACCTTGCTCAGGTCCACGATGCCCTTGGGGAGTGCGGCGATGCGCTGCAACAGCGCCAGGCGGTTCTCTCGCAGAGCCCTCTCCTCAGTCATCACCAGCACATCGTCGAAGAAGCGGGTGATGGCAGGAATCATGGAGCGCAATTCCTCAAGGAGTTCATCAATGGGGCTCTGCGGTGTGATACGCTCCGCGGCCCGCAGATAGGCCCTGTGCAGCTCCTCCGTGGCCGGCTCGATGAAAAGCGCCGGGTTTAGAGGGAAGATCTCCTCAAAGTCGCGCACGATGCGCACGCAACGGGCGTAGGAATTGAGGATGTCCATCCAATCCCCGCGCTCCACCCAGGGGGCAAAGGCTTTTACTGTCTGGGCAGCCAGGTAGGGATTGTGGCCTCGCTCGGCCAACACCCCCGCCACCACATCATAGCGGTATCCTTGCTCCCGCAGCCAGCCCTCCAGCCGTCCCTTTATGAAGCTCAAGACCTCCGCCTGGGTCTGGCTGCTGGCGGCGATTGGGAGCTGTTCTGCGGCCAGTGCTAACCCCTGTCGCAGATCGAAGTCTATCCTTCGCTCAGTGAGCACCTGGATCAAGCCCATGGCCGCACGACGCAAGCCGTAGGGATCGGCCGAACCGGTGGGGGCCAAGCCCACCTGGAACAATCCTCCCAAGCTATCAAAGCGGTCAGCCAAACCAACTACGATACCTGACCCAGATGTCGGCATGTCATCACCTGAGAATCGAGGCAGGTAGTGCTCGTATATAGCCTGAGCCACTTCTTCTGACTCGTCTGAGTACCGCGCATATTCCAATCCCATCACCCCTTGCAAGCTAGTGAACTCCACCACTATCTGGGTTGCCAGATCTGCCTTGCACAGGTGCGCGGCCCGAAGTGCGATGGCCCTCTCCCCCTCTGACAGTCCTAACTTCTCCGCCAGGGGGGACACCAGCTTCTCCAACCGCTTCACCTTGTCCAGCATGGAGCCCAACTGCTCCTGAAAGATGAGGGTGTCTAACCGGGGTAGAAAATCCTCCAGTGGCTGGCGGGTGTCGGCCTCGAAGAAGAAGGCGGCGTCGGCGAAGCGGGCGCGAAGCACCTCTTCGTAGCCGTGGCGCACGCTTTCCTGGTCAGTGGTGTCGCCATTGCGCACGGTGATGAAGTAAGGCAGTAATGAGTAATGGGTAACAGGCAATGAGTTATCTTCCTCGCTACCTGTCCCTTGTTGGCCTGTTGCCTGAACTACTGGAAAGTAGCGCTGATGCTTTTTCATGGCCGTGATGAGCACTTCAGAAGGCAGGGCCAGGTACTGCGGCGAGAACTCTCCCCGCAAGGCGGCCGGCCGCTCCACCAGGTTCGTCACCTCGTCTACCAGCGCCGGGGCCTCGGGGACGACGCCCCCCACCTCGGCCGCGAGGGCGTCAATCTGGTGGCGGATCTCAGCCCTGCGCTCCTCCCTGTCCACCACGATGCCCTGTGCTTTCATGGTAGGCAGGTAGTCGGAGGCCGAGGCCAGTTCCAACTCCGGCGAGCCGTCGGGGCGCAGGCCTCGGGTGGTGCAGCCGCTGGCCACACCGGCGTATGCAAAGGGGATGACCTGCTGGCCGTAGAGGGCCACCAGCCAGCGGATGGGGCGGGAGAAAGCCACGTCGCTCTCGTTCCAACGCATGGCCATCGAGAAGCGCAGGGAGGCAATGAGGCTGGGGAGTTCCTCGGTCAGCACTTCGGGAGCAGGACGGCCGGCCTCGATCTTGACGGCCACAGCATATCGTCCGCCATCCATCTCCCGCACCTGTAAACTCTCCACCGGCACGGACTGCGCCCGGGCGAAGCCCTCAGCGGCGCGGGTGGGGTTGCCCTGGGCATCGTAGGCGACCTTGGCCGGCGGCCCCTTGATGACCAGCTCCTCCTCCACCTGCCTGGTTGCCAGCCCCTTGATGACCACCGCCAGCCGTCGGGGCGTGCCAGAGACCCAGACCTCATCGTATGGCAGCCGTGCGCCAATGAGCATGGTCGGCACCCGTTGGCGCAGTTGCTCGATGGCGGCGGTCACATCCTGTGCCGGCAGCTCCTCGGTGCCAATTTCCAAGACAGCGTCGCAACATCGTAGCGTCGTAGCGTCGTAGCTGCCTTCCACCTCTGGGCTAGGATGCTGAGACGCCAAGACACCAGGACGCTTCCAAGGGAATCTCATCTCCTCCCGTTGTTGGAGGTACGCCTCTGCCACCTGCCGCGACAGCTCGCGCATGCGGGCGAAGTAGTGGGCCCGCTCGGTGACGCCGATGGCCCCCCGCGCATCCAGCACGTTGAAGGTGTGCGAGCATTTGAGCACGTAGTCGTGGGCGGGGATGACCAGGCCGTGCTCCAGGCAGGTTCGTGCCTCGGCTTCGTACAGGCCGTACAACTCGCGCACGCGTTCCACATCGGCTTGCTCGAAGCTGTAGACGCAGTGCTCCACCTCAGAGCGCAGCAGCACATCGCCGTAGGTGAGTCCTGCCCCCCAGTGGATGTCCACAAAGTCGTCCACACCCTGGAGGAACAGCATGATCCGCTCCAGGCCGTAGGTGATCTCCACCGAGACTGGATCGAGAGGGAAGCCGCCGGCCTGTTGGAGGTAGGTGTACTGGGTGATCTCCTGCCCGTCGCACCATACCTCCCAACCCAATCCCCAGGCCCCCAGGGCGGGTGACTCCCAATTGTCTTCGACGAAGCGGATGTCGTGCTGGCGGGGGTCAATGCCCACTGCCTTGAGGCTCTCCAGGTAGATTTCCTGCGGGTTGCCGGGATCGGGCTTGAGGATCACCTGGTATTGATAGAACTGTTGCCAGCGATTGGGGTTCTCACCGTAGCGGCCGTCGGCGGGGCGGATGGAGGGCTCGACGTAGGCCACGCGCCAGGGCTCGGGGCCCAGGACACGCAGGAAGGTGGCCGGGTTCATCGTGCCCGCTCCGACCTGGACGTTGTAGGGTTGCCAGATGAGGCATCCCTGCTCGGCCCAGAACCGCTCCAGACGCATGATGACCTGTTGGAAAGTCAATGGTTTCTCTTTTCTCATTCCTGTCTCCGGACCCTGTATAATCCTCCCCACCGTCTCTCCCTCACCCTATAGAGATACGAGCACTCGCGGGAGAAGTCACACTCTTTCCTCCTGTCTAGAGCTCTTCCTGACCTCGGACCAAGAACCAAGGACTGCAGACCACTCAGGCAAGCAACATGCGCATCGGCTGCAGCGTGCGTGTGAAGGGGTTCAGGACCAGCCCTAGAACCTCCAGGGTGACGGTCCCTAAGAGGGCCTCGTCACCGGGTTCGCCGAGAATGACGGGCGTATGGGCTTCCCCCTGAGGTAGGGTGATATGGCACTCTGAGACCTGGCGCTCGATGGTCGTGCCATCGGCCAGGGTGAAGATCACGGATCGCTTCGGGGCCAACTCTATTGCCTGCCAATCTTTATAGGGAAGCAGCGTGTAAGTTGCTCCGCTGTCCACCAGAAAACGCACGGCGGCCTGTTTGCCCTTTGAGCCGGTGACCACGCCTTCAACATAGGTAACGCTCATTGCCGTTTCCCTCCTCCTCAGTTCCCTCACTCCCCTTAGCTCCCTGGCTTCCACCCACCACTTGGCCTCTATCAGAATTCGGTGAACTCCCGCCGCCTCAGCACCTCCAGATCGAGTGTGCCGGATTTCGGGTCAAGCCTGATCTCCCAGCGCTCCATTGTTAGAGCGCCAATGAGGACATCCAGTTTGTGACCATCGGCGTGACCGAGGTCCTCCACAGGCACAGCGTCGGTATCGAATCCCAGCCCTTCGATCTTGCCCCCGATCAAGCAAAGTTCCCGAATTTCAATCGTCCTTCCACCCAAAGCAACCCGGAAGGGTTCAACCACCGATTTTCTGGAGGCGGTGGCAACCAACGTATTTCGTACATAGGTGAAGACTGCGCCAGTATCAAACAGTGCCATGGCGGGCTGGCTCTCAATCTCGACAGTTTTGATAATTCGTGCCATGATTTTGCCTCCCTGTCTCCTGCTTTACTGATCCCTATTGTACTTGATTGTCAGTGGGTGGGCAAGTGACGACCTGGCGATACACTGCCAGCGTCTCCCGTGCCGTTCGCTCCCAGGAGAATTTGGCTGCCTGCGCCAGCCCTTTCTCCCCCAGTTCCTCCCCCAATGGCTGATCTCCCAACACGACCGCCGACGGGCGACGGCTGACCACTGGTCCTGGAATATCTCTCTCCAGGGAGACTCTCTTCGCTCGCAGCAAGGGCTCTGATTGATGGTCGGGATGGACGGGTGGAAGCTTCGTAAGAGAGTAGGGCATCATGGGGGATGGAACGGAAGCAATTGATGGAGCGCGGGGCATTCAAGCCGGCCTCCGGGAGGCTGAACTGGCTATTCCTTTGCACCCTGATCTGTTTCACCTCCTGCACGAGGGACACCGGCTCACCCCAATGGTGGAGATCACTGAGATCGCTGCCTGGCGCATCTGATCGCGCAAGGCATAATCACGGCTGAAAGTCTCTTTCCGAGTCAGCCTGTAAACCAGCGAGCACCACTCCCGTCCTTTCTGCCAGGCCTTGATCTCCTCAAACTGCTTAATGGCTGTCATCATATCCCTCCCGAAACTAACCTTCAACTTGTAACTTTTAACTTGTAACTACCTTCCTCCAATCAGCACATCCTGTATGCAGATATGGGGCGCGCCGATGCCCACTACCAGCCCCTGTTGACCCTTGCCACACATCCCTGCGGGAGACCAGGTGAGGTCATTTCCGATGGCATTAATGTTGGCCAGGGTGGTGAAGAGATTACCGCTGAGAATTACATCTTTCACCCTCTCCGCGATCTGACCTTGACGGATCATGTAGGCATAGGCTGCGCTGAAGGAGAAGTTCTCCAGCGCCGTCTGGCCACCGAAGGCGTCGCAGGCATACACTCCCAGCTCAATATCGGCGATCATCTCCTCAAAGGGGGTGTCGCGAGGCTCAATGTAGGTGTTGGTCATACGCACGATGGGGGGATAGCGGTAGTTGGTGGCGCGGGCGTTGCCTGTGAGCCTCTCGCCCATCTTGGCCGCCGTCTCGCGGGAGTGGAGCCGACCCACCAGAATTCCACCTTTTATGAGCTCTGT
>Ga0209609_10002050_pt1 | contig 11619 bp, 11 predicted proteins | sample LakKivw325mmetaG_FD_184136 | JGI IMG/M metagenome (GOLD analysis project Ga0209609, IMG submission 184136) | Anoxic lake water microbial communities from Lake Kivu, Rwanda to study Microbial Dark Matter (Phase II) - Lake Kivu water 325m metaG... | ecosystem: Environmental > Aquatic > Freshwater...
AAGTTTTCATCGCCTACCGAGCTTCCGAAAGAAGCGAAGGTGAAGATGAAAATAAAGTTTTCATCGCCTACCGAGCTTCCGAAGATGAAGAAGAAAACAAAGTTCTCTTCGACTACTTACTATTTTAACAAATCCTGTTTTAATTGGTTAATTCGGGAAAACGCGGCATCGACTTTTTCTTTTGAAATCTCTCCGTTTTCAAAAGCTTTTATGAATTCATCCAAACCTTTCTCCACCCCCAGTCTATAACCAGAAAAAATCAAAATATCTACCCCAGCCTCGACTGGCTTTGTCATAATTTCCTTTAAGGAGAATTTTTTTAATAAAGAATTTTGGTCCAAATCATCAGAGATAATTAAAACCTTTTCTCCCAGATTATTTTTAAGATATTGAATGGCTTTAGCCGAAAGAGTAAAAGGTAAAGAAGAATCAACTGGCTGATAAATCACGTTTGAAGTCATTATCAATTCGGGTGCAGCTTCCATTGCCTTTTTGAATTGAGAAATTTCTGGGACCTCAGTCTTTTCCCCTAATTCTTCCTCCGGATTAAAAGATATACCCGAATAACCAGGAAAATGTTTTATTGCCGTTAAGATTCCAGCTGCCTTCTGACCTAAAATTAAAGATTTGGCCAATTCTCCAATTTCTGAAGCTGATTCCTGAAAAGAGCGGTTAAAAAGAAAATCAACTGAACTTACCGTATCCAAAAGGGGGGCTAAATTAAGATTCACCCCCAATTCTTTAAGCTCGCCACCTCTTTTTAAACCAATTTGATAAGATACTTCCGAATCTCTAATTTCTGATTGAGGAGTTTTTTCTTCCAAAAATTCAATTCGGGAAATCATTCCGCCCTCTTGGTCAACGGCAATAAATAATGGAAGACCGGTTTCTTTTAAAGAAATTTCTTGAAGTCCGGAAATTAAATTCTTTAGTTGTTCTTTGTTTTCAATATTTTTCGAAAGTAAAAGTACCCCTCCCGGTTTATATTTCTTAATGAAATTCTCCAGCTCGGGCGTGACGGTTTTTCCTTCAAAGCCAACGATAAATAATTGACCAACCTTTACCTTCCAGGTTAATAGTTCTTCCGCTTTTTTTATCTCATCAATTGTTTTTTTCAGGCCTTCAATAGAGGTGGCGAAAATGAAGTAATCCTTAAATAAGGCATAACAGATTCCAGAATCTTCTTTGGAAATGGTTAAATAACGAAAACTAACATTTTGATAAGATAAGCTCTTAAAAGAGGAGGCTAAGGTGGCGATTTTCTGACCAGAGAGAGAAACCCCTTCTTTTTCAAGTCTTTTCTCCCAATCTTTTAATAAAGCGTTTAATCCTTCTAGGTCTTCAGTCTTTGAGATAAAGACTGTTCTTTTTCCTTGCTTTTGAGAATAAATAGCCAGAGTGTAATCTTCTTTTAATTTTCGGAAGATTTCTTCGGGAGCCCCTATTTGAAAAGCTTGGGAGAGATTTTCTAAAGAAGCCAGACGATTTTCACTAATGTCTTTAATTGCAATTCTGGTAAAGGTTCCTTCTGGTAATTCTTCAGCCATTAGCTGGTTAAAAATAGCTGGAATTTCATCTGTTTTTGAAACCTCAGGAGTTTTTGTTTCTCTAACCGAGATTAGGGCTGGAGGAATAATAATCTCAGGCTTTTTAACGGCCTCTTCTCCTGGCGGAATAATCTCTTTTTCTGGAGGAATAACTTCTTCAGTTGATGGTTTTTTTGCGCCCAAAAACCATCCCAAAAAAACGATAATTAAAAAGACGAGAAAACAAAAAAATACCGCTCTTATTAAAATTTTTTGAAAAGTTTTAGGATGAGTCACCTTCAGCGTGGGCCCGAGCACAACTTTTTCTTCAATTTTTTTAGGAGGACCTGCCTCAGGTGGGGCTTCCGGGATTGGCGGGATGATTTTTTTTCTCATTGTCTCAATTTTCAAAGCAACAATTCTTTCTTTTTCTTTTTGAGCTTCAATTTCTCGCAGGCGAGCGATATCTTTTGCCATTGTTCGTATTTCCTCTCGTCTTAGAAACTCTTTTTTTTCTTCAACTTCTTCGGCCATGAATAATTACTAATCAAACACGAATTTGGACGAATATTTGTTATTGGTGATTATTCGTGAAAAATTCGTGATTTATTAGCGGTTTATTTTTTAACCGCTTTTAAAGAAAGATTAATTCTCCCCTGTTCATCAATTGAAATTACTTTGACTGGCACAATCTCCCCGACCTTAACCACATCTTCAACCTTCCTTACTCTAAAAGGAGCCAGCTGGGAGATGTGAATTAAACCTTCCTGCCCGGGAAGGATTTCAACAAAAGCTCCGAAATCTAAAATTTTTTTCACTTTACCTTGGAAAACCTCGCCAACTTTAATCTCTCTGGTAATGTTTTTTATCCAAGCAATTGCTTTTTTAGCCGCCTCTTCTTTTTCGGCGGTGACAAAAATTTTCCCGGTATCTTCTATATCTATTGAAACTCCGCACTCTTCAATTATTTCGTTAATTACTTTTCCTCCCGGACCGATTACCTCTCTGATTTTTTCCGGAGGGATAAGTAAAGTTAAAATTCGAGGGGCGAAGGGAGAAAGTTCAGGCCGCGGTTTTTCTAAAACCTTCTTCATTTTTTCTAAGATTTGGAGCCGGGCCTGCTTACCCTGTTCCAATGTTTCTTTTAAGACTTTCTCATTAATACCATCGATCTTTACATCCATTTGGATAGCGGTAATGCCCGTTCTTGTTCCCGCCACCTTAAAATCCATATCACCATGGTGGTCTTCCGGTCCCTGGATATCGGTTAGAATTTTATAATTTCCCCTTTTGTCAGTCATTAAACCAAGGGAAATTCCGGCTACCGCAGTTTTTATCGGCACTCCGGCATCCATCAGAGCAAGCGAAGAACTGGAAACCGAAGCCATAGAGGTTGAACCGTTGGAGGACAAAATCTCCGAAACAATCCTAATGGTATAAGGAAACTGGTCAAAGCTTGGAATGATAGGCAGCAAAGCTTTTTCAACCAACATTCCATGACCAATGTCCCTTCTGCCCGGTCCCCTAATTGGTTTGACTTCTCCGGTAGAGTAAGGAGGAAAATTATAATGGTGCATAAACCTTTTTTTGCCAACAATTTCCATTCCCTCTAACAATTTAACGTCTCCCGGCGTTCCTAAGGTTAAAATTGATAGGGCTTTTGTCTGGCCGCGACAGAAAAGGCCGGAACCGTGAGTTCTGGGCAAAATTCCTGCTTGACAAGAAATTTCTCTTATTTCATTTAATTTTCGGCCGTCCGGCCGCGTTTCTTTCAAAATTATGATTTCGTGGACTAATCTATTTATTTCTTTTTCAAAAAAATCTCTGGCATATTTAGTTTTTCCTGTCCCTGGATATTTTTCTTCAATGTAATAAGTTAACTCTTCCTTTAGCTGATTAGCATCTTCCATTCTTTCAGTTTTTCCCGGCTGGAAAATGGCTTTTTCTAATCGGTCGCCAATAAATTCCTTAATTTCCTTTTCTAGTTCGGAATCGATAGGGGCTTTCTCAATTTTAATTTTTTCTTTTCCAATTTTTTTAACAATCTGGTTCTGAAAATCAATCAGTTTTTCCAAAAAAGGCTTAGAAAAATCAATCGCTTTTAAAACTATGTCTTCTGGAATTTCAGTTGCTTCTGCTTCCATCATGTTAATGAGGACTTCATCGTTTTTATTTACTGCCGCTGCCACTAAATCTAAATTACTTTTTTCCCTCTGTTCATAAGTCGGGTTTAAAATAAACTTGTTGTCCAGACGGCCGATTCTGACAACAGCAATTGGTCCTGCCCAGAGAATATCAGAAATGGCCAGGGCTAAAGAAGCAGCAATTAAACCAATTATATCCGGGTCATTTTCCCTGTCCCAGGAGAGACAGGTGATGACAACCTGAACCTCCCTTTTTAAATCTTGAGGAAAAAGCGGCCTGATAGCTCGGTCAATCAGCCTCGAAGTTATAATTGCCTCATCGGTAGGACGACTTTCTCTTCTGATATACCTGGCTCCTAAAATTTTTCCAGCAGCATAATATCTTTCTTCATAATCGACAGTCAGGGGGAAAAAATCTATTCCCTCAATTTCTCTTTCGGACATTACTGCTGTTGCCAAAACCATGGTATCACCGTAACGGACAAAACAGGAACCGGAGGTTTGTTCGGCTAGATTACTTATTTCAAAAGTTAATTCCCTTCCGCCAATTTCAAGGCTAAATTTATGGGTCATTTTTTAAATAAATATTTTTCGGGATTTTCTTCCAGGTCGATAAAGTCATCAGCTATTTCTTTTAGTTTCCCAGAAGCCGACCTGCCAAAAGCCACTATCTCCACCCCGGCCGGTTTGGCATATCTGATGTATTCGACCAGAGGCACAAAATCACCGTCGCCGGTGACTAAAATAATAGTATCTAAAAAATCGCTAAATTTTATAGCATCCACGGCCATTCCTACATCCCAATCTCCTTTCTTTAATCCGCCCGGAAAAACTTGGAGGTCTTTCATTTTTACCTCGATTCCTATCCGTTCTAAAGCCTCAAAAAAAGATTTTTCCTCTCCTCCCTCGGTCCGAATAGCATAAGCAATTGCTCGAATTAGCGTTCTGCCGGCAACGGCCGTTTTTAAAACTTCGGAAAAATTAACTCTCGCGCCGTAAAGGTTCTTCGCCGAATGATACATGTTCTGGACGTCAATTAAAACCGCTACTCTTTGAGCTTCGGGTTTGACTCTTATTTTCATAATTACTTTTTTAAACCTATTTTCTTAACAATATTATTGTATCTCTTTACGTCCTCATCCTTTAAATAATTCAAAAATCTCCTTCTTTTTGCCACCATTTTCAATAACCCCCTTTTTGAATGGAAGTCCTTGGGGTGGGTCTTTAAGTGTAAAAGCAATCTTTTAATTTCCTCACTCAAAAGAGCAATCTGAACTTCGGGCGAACCAGTGTCCAAATCATGGAGTTTATATTTTTCAATAATTTTTGTTTTTTCCTCAGGTGTTAGCATACTTAATTTAATTATACACTATTAACTAATAACTATCAACTAAAAACTAAAATCGCTCTCTGAGCGATTTTTTGTGCCCCCACCAGGGCTCGAACCTGGAATCTTCCGGTTAAGAGCCGGTAGCTTTTCCATTAAGCTATGGGGGCAGTTTTTATTTCTATAATTGAATTGGACAGTTAATTTGAAACCAACCTTTCTGAAGACCGGTCCATTTTTCTACCCCGATAAATTGAAAAAATAAATTAATAATCAGCCAGGCGGCAAACATAATAATCAAACCAATAAATACGGAAGTAATTAATCTTTTGGCCTGACTGATCCATTTTGGACCGCCTTTTCCTTCGCCTACAAGGGTTTCTGCTCCACCAAAATAGCCGAAGATAAACATTACTCCGCCAATCACCAGCATTAAAATGGCAATTGAAGGAACCAACTTAAATAAAACAAAATCAATTATTTCGTCTAACATGACAAAAAAATGGCAAAATTGACATCGAATAAATTTGGGAGTCCCCCCAACGCATTTCCCATTTTTCCAGCTGCCGGCCACATAAACATATTTGCCGCAGGGAACTAAACCTTCGTAACAGACATCAGTACTATCGGCTTTATAAGTTCCAGCCAAACCCATCAAAGGAAATAGTAAACTTCCCAAAAGAATAATTAAAAATATTTTTTTCACCCCGTTAGAAGTCTGCCTTTATATAGCTCTTAGCTAATTTCAGACAGACCTTTGTATTTAATTATACCCCGTTGTTACAGACCCCGTTAGAAGTTTGTTTTTATACGATTAAACATCGATTTCAGATAAACTTGTGTCTTCCTGTTTTACCCCGTTAGTTTAGCCCAAAAAATTTTTTAATAAAAAATTTTTTGCCAAAAACTTCTAACGGGGCGAGGACTTCTAACGGGGTTTCATATGTTTCTATGCCCCCGGAAGGAGTCGAACCCTCACCTCAAGATCCGAAGTCTTGCACGCTATCCATTACGCTACGGGGGCGATATACATTTTTTAATATTACCAAATCAGTTGAAAAAAACAAGCTTTTGAGCTAAAATTGAAATACATGGAAATTCCAAAAGAAGTAAAATCGGTTATTAATAAATTAAAAGAGGGGGGCTTCGAGGCTTATATTGTTGGGGGATGCGTCAGAGATTTTTTAAGAGGAGTGGAACCCGAAGATTGGGATGTGGCGACCAACGCCAAACCAGAAGAGATTCAAAAAATATTTCCAAGAAGTTTTTATGAGAATAAATTTTTGACCGTTACCGTTCAGACCGGGAGTAAAAATCCAAAATTAAAAGAAATTGAAATTACTACCTATCGAAAGGAGGCAAGATACACTGACAAACGCCACCCCGATGAAATAAAGTTCGCCAAAACCATTGAAGAGGATTTAGCTCGCCGAGATTTTACGGTTAACGCCATCGCATTGAAAATTGAAAATTCATTGAAAATTAAAAATTTAAAATTAAAAATTGTCAACCCTTTTAATGGCCGAAAAGATTTAGAGAGTAAAATTATCAGAGCAGTCGGAAAGCCGGAAGAGAGGTTCAATGAAGACGCTCTGAGGATGATGAGGGCGGTGAGATTTGCCGTGACCCTGGGCGAAGGTTGGGCAATTGAAGAAAAAACAGCCGAAGCTATAAAAAAAAATGCACCCTGGCTTCAGGCGATTTCTAAAGAAAGAATCAGGGATGAGTTGATAAAAATTGTCAGAACCGAAAGAGCGGCTGAAGGAATAGAGCTTTTGAGAGAACTGAAACTTCTGCAATATATTATTCCCGAATTAGAAGATGGTTATAAGGTCACCCAAAATAAGCATCATATATATGAATGTTACGAGCATTATCTAAGGTCTCTGGATTATGCGGCTAAAAAAAAATTTAATGAATATGTCAGATTAGCTGCTTTATTTCATGACATTGGCAAGCCAAAGACGAAACGGGGTGAGGGACCAGACGCCACCTTTTATGGCCACGAGATAGCTGGAGCGAAAATGACCGCTCGAATTTTGAATCGTTTGAAATTTCCCCAAAAAGAGATTGAAAAAATTGTTAAACTGGTCAGATATCACCTTTTTTACTATAATCCTGACGAGGTCAGCGAGAGCTCGGTTAGAAGGTTAGTTCGTCAGGTCGGGCCAGAGAATATGGAGGAATTACTGCAAGTAAGAATGGCAGATAGAATTGGTTCGGGTGTTCCTAAGGCCGAGCCTTATAAATTAAGACATTTGAGATACACAATTGAAAAAGTTAGTCGAGACCCGATTTCCGTCAAAATGCTCAAAGTTAATGGGAACGATGTGATGAAAATTTTAGACATTCAACCGGGACCGAAAGTAGGACAAATTTTGGATGTCTTACTGGGTTATGTTTTGGAGACGCCCGAGAAAAATGAAAAAGAATTTTTAGAAAAGGAAATTGAAAAATTGGGAAAATTATCAAAAAAGGAGCTCAGCTCCTTGAGCCAGAAAGCCAAAAAAGAAAGGGAAAAATTAGAAATAAAAAGGGACGAAATGACAAAACAAAAGTATTGGGTCACTTAGCTCGGGAAGACAATTTTTAGGATACTCTCTCCGCCCCAGCGAGGCGGAAGCTCAGTTCCTAGGAGGCAGCCTCGCTTTCAGCGAGAGCTGAACTCCCGCCGGCAAATTTTCGCCTCCGGCGAAACCATGCAATTTGCCTGTGGATGGTCCATAAAAATTGATTCCCTCGCCCGTCAATTTGTATCGAAAGTTAAAAATTGGAAATCGAGAATTTTAAACGGGGGCTGGTGTAACAGCAACATACACGCTTCGGGTGCGTGGGATTAGCAGTGCAAATCTGCTGCCCCCGACTAAAAAATGAGACCAAAATTAATTTTATTCGATTTATTTGGGACGCTAATTTTTTCTACAGAAAAAATTAAAAAGGAGGATTTCTTCTCTTTTTATCAAAAAATCGGATTTAAACTCCGAACGAAAGAAGAAATAAAACTCTTTACCTCCGTTTTCGCTCGTTTAATGACCGAGAGTGAAAATTGGCAAGACCTCAGCCAGAAGCTTCTTGAAAAATTTGTTCAAAAAACAGATGAAGACGCCGTTAATAAATTAGCCAACTTTTATCGAGAAAACCTTGTTTATCAGCTTTACGACGACGTAAAAGAAGTACTTAATTTCCCCTGTCAAAAAGCGATTTTAACCAGTGCCACCTCCTTTTTATTTTCTAATCTCGGGTTAGAAAAATATTTCGCGATTTTTACACCACGGGAAACGAAATTTTTAAAACCTGACCCGAAAGCATTTTTATACCCTCTTGAAAAACTGGGAGTTAGGCCTCAAGAAACAGTAATGGTGGGTGATGAAATCGAAAGAGATTTAATTCCGGCCAAAAATCTTGGTATGGAAGCAATATTAATTGATAGAGAAAACAAGATTAAAAACCCTCAAATTAAAAAGATTAGTTCTTTAGTCGAACTTAAACGTATTTTTGGGCCTGTAGTATAATGGTAGTACACAGCATTCGCATTGCTGTGATGCGAGTTCGATTCTCGCCGGGTCCACATGTCTACAAGGCAAATCGGTAATTGGGGTGAGAGAATTGCCGAAAATTATTTAAGAACAAAGGGTTACCAGATTTTGGATAGAAATTTTTCGTTTAGAATGCTGGGCAACCCTCAAAAAGGGGAAATTGACATTGTTGCCAAAAAATCTGATATAATTAGTTTCATTGAGGTAAAAACCCTGCGTGGTCCGGCTGTATCAATAAGTCCAGAAGAAAAAGTTAATTTTGGAAAACAGAGAAAATTGGTAAAAACTGCGGAAAGTTGGTTAATGGGAAGAAAAATTCCTTTAAATACCAAATGGCAAATCGACGTAATTGCCATTGAAGTAAATCCAAATAGAAAGGTTAAAATTAATCATTTCGAAAATGCTATCCCCTATGTTTAATTTAATTCTTTTAATTATTTTTGGTTATTTGTTAGGTTCTATTCCCTTTAGCTATTTGATTCCCAAAGCCAAAGGGATTGACATTAGAAAAGTTGGTTCAGGTAATGTTGGCAGCACTAATGTTATTCGAGCCATGGGTTTGAAATTTGGATTATTGGCAACAATATTAGATTTATTAAAAGCGGTCATCCCGGTTTATTTAGCCACCAGATTTTTAATTTTTGATTGGCAAATTGCCCTGGTGGCAATCACTCCAGTTTTGGGTCACATTTTTCCCGTCTGGCTTGGTTTCAAAGGGGGAAAAGGAGTAGGAAGCACAATTGGCGTTCTCTTAGTTCTTTTAGGATGGAAACATTTTTTGATTTTGCTTTCAATTTGGGTGATAGTAATAGCTATTTTCCAGATAATGAGCGTCGCCAGCCTTTTAATGTCAAGTTTTCTTCCTTTATTTTTTGCCATCTTTTCTTATCCCATGCCTTATTTTTTCTTAGCCATTACTTTAGCCATTCTTATCTGGTGGGCCCATCGAGAAAATTTAAAAAGAATCAAAGAAGGGATGGAGCCAAAATTTAAATTAAAGAAGTCGATATGAATAATAGAAATTATAATGAGGCCAGAGTTGCCCTTTTCGATTTAGATGGTACTTTAGTTACTTCTCATCTTTGGCTAGGAATTGTTAAACGTAATTTAAAAACAAAAGAAAATCTTTTTTCAACTTTCTGGTATATACTAAGCCATCTTGGCTTAGCCCCCTTTTGGAAGATGCGCATTGTTTCTACTGAAAAATATTACCGAAGTTGGGGCGAAGATTTGGCTCTGCTGATAAAAGGGATAGAAGTGGATAGGGCAAAAGAAATTTTTAATTGGTTATCTGATGAATATCTATTACCTACCCTAAAAAAGAGCGTTTTTGAGAAATTGAAAAAACATCAAAAAGATGGTTGCTTAACTATTCTAACTTCGGGCAGCTTCCAAGAACTACTTCAAATTATTGCCCGTCGTCTCGGCATCGATTTTGCCATCGGGACAGAGTTAGAAATTGTTAAAAATAAGTTTTCAGGTAAAATTATCCATCCTTTTTGTTTCGGCAAAGGAAAAGCAGAGAGGGTGAAGAGTTTCCTGTCTAAAAACGGTCTGAAAGTAAATCTCAAGGATAGTTTTGCTTATTCGGATAGTTTTTTTGATTTACCGATATTAGAAATGGTTGGCAATCCGGTGGTGGTCGAACCGGATAAAAAATTATTAGAGGTTGCTAAAAATAAAGGCTGGCAAATAATATGAACAAAATTGGTTTAGTTATCGATGAGGGGGCAGATTTGCCGAAAGAAATAATCGAAAAATATCAAATTGAAGTTGTGCCATTAAAAATGGATTGGCCAGATATCGAAGGATTGCCCGGCAAAAACACTTTTCAAAAAATGCGGGAAGCTGAAACAAGGGGAATCAAAAGTTTTGGCAAAACCTCTCAGCCCTCACCAAAAGACTTTGTAGATGTTTTCCATCGGCAATTTGGGAAATTCGAAGAATTAATTTGTATCACCATTACTTCGAAACATTCGGGGACCTATAATTCGGCCTGTCAGGCAAAAAATTTTTTAGAGCCAGAGAAACAAAAAAAAGTATTTGTCTTAGATTCTTTAAATGGAAGCGCTGGTCAAGGACTCATAGTTTTAAGGGCGATCGATTTAATCGCCCAAGGAGACAAAAATGCAGAAGAAATTTTTAAAGATTTAGAAGGTTTCCGGTCAAAAATTACTCTCCGCGGGATACTAAAAGACCCAAAGTGGTTGGAGGCTTCGGGCAGAATTTCCTCAGCTGTCGCTAACTTGATAAGGAAAATGGAAAAAATTGGCTTCCGACCAATGCTGGGAATTAAAAATGGAGTGATAAAAGCTGTTGGAATAAAAATAAAGGCAAAGGATATTCCTACCGCCCTTTTAAATGAGTTTAAAGAAAAAACAAAAAAATTATTATCAGAAGGTAAGAAAATTCGAGTGGCAATTACCCATGGTGATAATTTAGAGATGGCTCAGAGATTAAAAGAGATGATTAAAAATGAATTTAACGAGGTAGAGATTGCTTTTATTAGTTTAATTGATAATGTCCTCGGTGTATTAGTGGGTCCCGATGCTCTGGTTCTGGCTTGGTGCGAAATTTAAGAATATTCTTTCAATGGCGGTGATGTTTGAGAAAATTGCCAAAATTATTATTGGATAAATCGCCCAGTTAAGATTAAATATCCCTAAAAATATCGCCAAGATTATTAAAATTACTCTCTCTGCCCGGCCCAAAAAGCCCTTTTTTAATTCTTCAGTGACTAATTCCTTCTCTTTGGCTGCTGCCTTTGAATAAGTAGTCATTAAGGAGCCAAAAAAAGCAAGGAAAATCCAAACCTGGGCTGGTAATAAGAAAAATTCTTTTAAAGGTAAAAATAAAAACCCAAGCAAAATAATTCCTTCTACATAACGGTCACAAATTGTATCTAAGTAAGCCCCCCTTTTTGTTTCAATTTTCAAAAATTTAGCCACCGCACCATCAATGAAATCCAAAAAGGCGGCCAGGAAAAAGAAAACTAAAGTGAAAATTAAATTAATCTTGATTAAAAAATAAAAAGAGAGAATAGCAAAAAAGAGAGAAATCAAAGTATACTGATTAGGAGATAGTCC
>Ga0209609_10002055_pt1 | contig 11593 bp, 10 predicted proteins | sample LakKivw325mmetaG_FD_184136 | JGI IMG/M metagenome (GOLD analysis project Ga0209609, IMG submission 184136) | Anoxic lake water microbial communities from Lake Kivu, Rwanda to study Microbial Dark Matter (Phase II) - Lake Kivu water 325m metaG... | ecosystem: Environmental > Aquatic > Freshwater...
ATTGAATAAAAACATAAATATAAAAGATACTACAATCCATGATGTAACAACCGGTAAAAAATATAATGTCCTAAAAAAAATTCTTCCTTTAATCTTTTGATTTAAGAGAATAGCTGCAGTCATCGCAAAAATCATTTGTCCTGGAACAGTGGCTATGCTATAAATTATCGTATTTCTCCATGATATATTTAAAATAGGATCATTAAATGCATTAATATAATTCCTAAATCCAACAAATGTGCTTGAACCAATAATCTTCCAATCATAAAAACTCATAAAAAAAGACCTTACAATTGGATAAAGAATAAAAGTTAAAAATAGAGCTAGCGGTACTAAGATAAAAATGTAAATATTTCTATTTTTATATATATCTATAAATATCTTTTTGATCTTCTTCATACTTACATTATATTCATTTGAATTCTAAAAAAGTTTGGGGCTAGCTTTGCTAAAACGAGCTAACCCCATCCTACATAGTTACTAATTAGTATTTTTCTATAATTGTATTTATTTCATCTGCTACTCCATCCAAAGCTTCTTGTACCGTTTTTACTCCATTTATTGCTTCTTCAATTCCTAATTTAATAGCAGCATCCATTTCCTGCCAACCAGGATGTACAGTTCTCGCCCTTGCCGTTTTTAGTTGTTCCAGAAAAATTGGGTAAAATTCATGATTCTTTATGTAATCTGATTCAGCAATCGTATTAAGCACTGGAATCTGCCCAGTTTCTGCTAATATGAGCTGAATTTCTTCAGAAACCATAAATTCTACAAATCTAAAAGCAGCATCTTTATTTGCAGAACCATCAAAAATTACAAGATCTTCTCCACCGATTACTGAAATAGATCCCCCCTTACCAGTCGGCATAAGTGCTGTATTGATTTCAGCATCTGGGAATTGACCACCTATCATACCGTAAAACCATGGTCCACCTTTAAACATTCCATATACATTATTTGCATATCCATCCTGCATTCCAATACCACCGCCAATAATTGTATCTGCAATGTAACCATCATTGAAAAGATCAACAATAAATTGCACAGCATTTACACTATCCTCACTATTAATGTAACCAGTAGCCGTTGTAATATCTTCATCAGTTACACTACCTCCACCACTCCATATAAATGGCAAGAAGTTCCATGGAGAGCAATCACTGATAGCTAGCCCCCATTTTTCTCCAGGTTTAGTTAGTCTTTCGGCATCATCTGCAAATTCATCCCATGTCGTTGGAGGTCCATCAATTCCAGCTTCTTCAAACATTGCCTTATTCCAAAATATTAACTCTGTATTTGTGGTAAGTGGAATCCCATAATAATTGTCGCCCCACTTGCATGTATTAAGTGGGCCAGGGAAAACCTGCTCTGCTATAGAGGAAAAACTATCATAACTATCTACTGAAGCTAGAGCACCCATTTCAGCAAATTCTGGAACCCAAATAATATCCATCCTTACTACATCTGGTACTACTTCACCTGCAATACCAGTTACTAATTTTGTATGAAACTCCTCATATGGAATTTGCTGTTCTACAACAGTTATATTTGGATTTTCTTCTTCAAATCTTGGTATGACAACATCTGTTAAAGTTACATACTCATTAGATTCAACATTATATGTGTGCCAAAATGTAATAGTTACAGGTTCAATAGCTTCCTCTTCTACTACTTCTTCTGCTGGTGCTTTTTCAACAGGAGCAGCTTCCTCTTTGCAGCCAGTTCCTATTAAAGTAAGTGATAGAATAAATGTAATAATAATTAGCCATAAAATTGTTTTTTTCATTTCTTCTCCTCTTTTATTAAACCAACTGATTTTTAAAAATCATACCCCAAATTACAAATATAAGCATCACCCCCTCTTTAATATTTACATATTTTTCTTTAACCTTATAAGATCACCTCCTGTCATGTTAATGTAATAATGAATTACTTTTATTATTGGAAGCGCTTCCAATTTTAATGAAAAAAAACAAAACTTTTTAACTATTGAACTTCTTATGATATAATGGAAGCGTTTCCAATTTAGTTTTAAATTATAGAACAGAAAAAAATAAATTGCAAGGACATAATATTTATGAGTAAAAAAGATAAGTATTCAATTTATGATGTCGCAAAAAAAGCAGGCGTAGGCATTGCTACAGTATCCAGAGTCTTAAATAACAGTAGATTTGTAAAAAAGCAAACAAAAGAAACTATATTAAAAGTAATTAAAGAACTAGATTACAGCCCTGATTTTTTTGCAAGAAATCTTGTAAAAAAAACCAGTAAAACCATAGGTCTCCTGATACCGGATATAATAAATCCGGTTTTTTCAGAAATGGCAAAAGGTATTAGCGATAAGGCATTTGATAGCAATTATACTGTTTATCTATGCAATACTGATTCTACTGTTAAAAAAGAAATTGAATTTGTAAAAAACCTTCTGGAAAAACATGTTGAGGGTATTATATTTATCTCTACTGAAATGAGTAAGTATGAGGGTGATTTTGAACATTATCTATATTTGCATAAAAAAAATGTTCCAATAGTTTTTATAAATGGAATGCTTAAAAACATCGACATTCCATTTGTTAGAATTAATGAGGTAAAAGCAGGTTATACTGCTACCAACTATATGCTTAAAAAGGGTTTAAGAAAAATAGCATTTTTAGGGGGATCTACTAATTTTATCCCGACCAGAGAAAAAATCGAAGGCTATACCAAAGCCTTTAAAGAATTTGGCCTAAATGTTAATAAAAAATATATAATACTTGATAATTTCGATATAGAAAGTGGATATAGAGATGCAATTAAACTGCTTGAGATGGACAATAGGCCAGAGGGTATAATTACTGCCAGTGATGTTCTAGCAATAGAAGTGGTTAAAGCATCTAATTTAAAAGGTATTAAAATTCCTTCCGAACTAGAAGTTATCGGTTTTGATGATATTGGTTTGGCATCTATTTATAATCCATCTATCACAACAATTGCTCAGCCAAAGTATGATATGGGTGCCAAAGCATTAAATATGCTTGTTGATTTAATTAATAAAAAAGAATTAAAAAAGAAAAGTGTTCTAATCAATCCTGAACTTATAATAAGAGAGTCATGTCCCTAAAGAACCAGATTATGAAAATATGCTCCAGACATCTATAATCCAGTTTTTGACATTTAAATCTAAATTATATTTATATTTAGGATTACTTTCAAAAATAAATAGCCTGGCAGACCTTGTCATAAATACTCTTAATATATTGGTAATCATTTATCTTTATTTTAATTCTTATCACTTTTTTATAAGGTCTTTTGCAATCCTTATCAAGAGTTCTTCGAACATAATTTTAGAATTTTCGTTATTTTAATTTTTGTTTCTATACCTTCCACAGGATCTTTTAAAGGTAGAACTCCCAGTGTATTTGCTTCCAGCTATAAAGCTTTAAAAATTTTAAGAGCTTCAGGGTATGAGATGGATTCATCTTTAAGCTGGTTTTTTTCTAATTTATGAAGTAGTCTGGTGTTCCTAATCATTTATAAATTCTTTTATTTAATTTTTTTATTTTTATATTTTAAATATGTTAATTTATTATAACATAGAATTCACAAGAATTTGATTCTACCGGCAGTGAGAATAAAACAGATATGTACTCAAATAATGAAAAAATATCTCATTTCTGATTTGAAGATAAATCCGGAGCTTATAAAAATTATGTCTTTTGAAGATAGAAGGATCCTCCAGGAGTTTGAAAAAAAACCTATATCATTTATCAATTCCTGGATTTCTAACAGCGAAAAAATCAATTACCTGCTAATTGATGAGTTTCAATATGCGAAGGATGGCGGGCAAAAATTAAAATTTGTACATGATACGTTAAAAAATATTAAAATAATAATAACAGGTTCTTCATCTCTGGAAATTGTTTCTAAAGTTAAGAGTTTTATGACAGGCAGACTTTTGACTTTTAATATGTATCCATTTAATTTCAATGAATTCTTAAGATTCAAGGATAGGAGACTGGAAAAAATTTATTGTGATAATACATTTAAAATAGATGAAATCATTTTTAATCCTGATAATTATAAAAAAGGCTTATCAAAAGAAGTATCTGATAACCTGCCATCCGGTAAAGATATGTATTTTGAGGAATTTTATGAATTATTTAATGAGTATTGTATCTGGGGAGGATATCCATCAGTTATAATGTCTTCCGTAAAAGATGAAAAGAGAAAAGTCCTTTCAGAAATTTTTAATAGTTATATTTTATATGATATAAAAGGGTTACTGGAACTAAATACCGAAAGAGAGTTATTTTTACTCGCACAGATACTTGCGGCCCAAATCGGCAGTATTGCTGTTTATAATAATCTCAGCATTGCCAGTGGTCTTATCTACAGAAAATTAATTGAACACCTGAACGTCTTAAAGTCAACTTTTATCATAAAAGAAGTCAGACCGTATTTTATCAATAAACAAAAAGAATTAACAAAAAATCCAAAAATTTATTTTTTAGATAACGGTTTCAGGAATTACCTGATTGAAAATTATAACAGTTTAAATCTGAGGCCTGATTCCGGGCAGATATTTGAGCAATATGTTTTTATAAGATTAAATGAAATTTGTTCCGGCAAGGGAGCGTTACATTTCTGGAGAACCAAGGCAGGAGCTGAGGTTGATTTTATTTTCCTCAGGGGAAACGATATAGTACCCATTGAAGTTAAATTAACGGAATTTAATAAACCCGTTATAACAAAAAGCCTTGCCAGTTTTATTAATATTTTTAATCCAAAAACTGCGTTTGTTGTAAATAAAAACTTCTGGGGGAAGTCGGTTGTTTCCAATACTAAAGTTATCTTTATACCTGTTTATTATTTGTAGAGAAATACGCATCCACTGCTGAAATCTTTGACACTCCGCAATTTTTTCTGCCTGTAGGAATTTTTCTAACATCAACTAACTGATATAGATCTACCGTGGATTTTTAATTAAAAATAAATAATTCAAGTGATACTAATATTAATACTCCTGCCCGGGGCTTCTGTCACACGCACCAGTGTTGATAGTTTAATATCTTCTGTGTGATTTTCTATTCTTGAAAATCGCACTCTTTTTGGTACCAGACTGCCGTGCAAGTTCTTCTTACGTTAATTCTGCAACTCTTAAAAATAACTTGATTGTATTCCAAAAATATTGTATTATTATGCATAAGCACATTTGATTAAGGAATAAATAAATTTTATTGCCTTTGTATCCTATATTGAGTACAATTGTACTCAATATAGGATACAATAACAAAGGCTAAAAAATTATGATACCATCATTATACATATCAAAATCAAAAATTAGGGAGAGCTTGCTTGTGCTTTTTTTCACAAATCCCCATAAGAAATATTACTTACGGGAACTTGAAAGACTCCTTGGTTTTTCAGCCGGCAGCATAAGAAGAGAACTGCTAAAACTTGTGAGTGATGATTTATTTAAAACAGAAAAAACAGGTAATTTATTATACTACTCTTTAAATAAAGATCATCCATTATTCGATGAGCTGAAAAGCATAGTTTCTAAAACAGCTGGTGTTGAACACAGCCTGAGAAACGAGCTCTCTAAAATAAAAAATATTAAAGTTGCACTTATATTTGGCTCTTTTGCCTCAAAAAAGGAAAGTATGAAAAGCGACATAGATGTAATGATAATTGGTGACCCTGACATTACAAAACTAAATAAGAAAATTTCACTTCTTGAAAATAAACTGAAAAGAGAAATAAATCCCGTAATATATTCATTTAAAGAATATAAGCTTAAAAAAAAGGAAAACCGGCAATTTATACTGGATATCTTAAAAAAACCTAAAATTTTATTGATAGGTAAGGAAAGTGATTTATAAATATAAGAATACAGTTGCCTCACTTAAAAGAGATGGTTTTATAAAAGAATGCCCGATTGATGTTAAAACCATTAATAATTTAATAAAAAGATCCTTCAGGGATATCGAAACAGCCAAAAGGAACCTGGAAATTGATAATGACTGTTCCTATAACTATGCGTACAATGCTATTTTACACGCTGGTCTGGCATTCATGGAATCAAAAGGTTATAGACCGGATATTATTGGAAAACATGCAATTATTGTTAAATTCATTAATGAAGTTTTAGGTAAAAAATTTTCAGGATTAATAAATAATTATGATTTTATGAGGAAAAAAAGACATAAATTTATCTATGAACCGGATATTCCATGTTCAAAGATAGAAGCTGAAAAAGCAATTAATACAGCGGTAGAATTAATAGAAATAATTAAAAAATATTTAAAAGAGAATAACCCCCAGCTCAGCTTTGACTTCTAAGAATCGATAAGATTAAAGAAGTTTTAAATTATGTCTAATATTATTTCGTTCTAAACAGATTCAGTTATCCCCGGAAGTTTTTCATCAGAAGTTCCACATCAGACTTATCCATTTTCCAGTTCAGCGCACCCAGGTTCTCCTTTAAGTGCCTGATATTTCTTGATTTTGATATGGTTACCACATTATCCTGTGAAATAAGCCAGTTAATCCCTATCTGGCTTCCGGTTTTCCCGTACTTTTTACCAAGTTTTTCAAGTATGCTGTCTTTTGTCCTCGAAAAAAGCCCCTTTTCTACAGGCCTCCAGGCAACAATCATTACATCATTTTCCTTTGCATATTCAATGGTACCGTCAACGGCGGGGCTCTTATGTGCTAGATTATAATAAACCTGGTTGCAGACAATTTTATTTGCGGTGCAGCCCTGGGCCTCCCTGAACTCTGAAACGCTGAAGTTACTTAAGCCGATATGTCTTATATACCCTTTTTCAACCAGGTGGTTCATTGCTTCCATTGACTCCCTTATATCAATAGAAGAATTGGGGTAATGTATAAGGTAGATATCTGCATAATCTGTCCCGAGCCTCTTTAAACTCTGCCTGCAGGAATTTATAAGGTCGCTATAACGCAGGTTTGATGACCAGACCTTTGTGGCTATTATAAGGGTGGAGCGGTCAAAACCTCTTATTGCCTCGCCCACAAGTTCTTCCGCATGCCCAGACGCATATATTTCGGCTGTATCAATATGCGTTATTCCCATCTCAATAGCAGTCTTTATGGCATTAATATCCGCCTTATCATCATTATCAGGGTCCCTTTCCTCCCTGCCTCCAACCTGCCATGTCCCGTATCCGAACACCGGAAGCTTGAAACCACTTTTTAATTTCTTTTTTTCTATGCGCATGATGAATATAATAATAAATATAATACAAGCTCAATACAATAACTCAGTCAAACTTCTATATATTTAAATAAATTTTGCATAAAATCAATTTTCAAAAAACTTATAAATAAATATTAATTTTATTTCATTAAAGTAGGTTTTTCTTTGAGAGTATTTCTGGAAGTACAGGAAGTGCATATAGCGGTAGATTGATAAGCCACCCCTCTTTTCTATAATCTGACATAGACAGGCGAATACTTATTTCAGGTAAATATTTTTCTCTATATATTTTTAGGCTTTTTGCTCTCAGATTTTCTGAAGCCTTTACTTCAACAGGAATAATTCTATTATCTATCTGTATTATAAAATCAATCTCTGAAGTCCCTGCCTCTGCAGACCAGTAAAATACCGAATGCAATTTTTCACATTTAAACTGCTGCAGAACATATTGCTCGGTTAAAGCTCCCTTAAACTCTGTTAAAATTTTATCTTCATTAAGAAGGGTTTTTGCATCAAGGCCAGATAAAGCTGAAAGTAACCCCGTATCAAGCATATAAAGTTTAAAAGCTTTAGTATCTTCATAACTTCTCAAGGGTAATCCCGGTTTTGTTATCCTGTTTATTTTGTGGATAAGTCCGCAATCAGTAAGCCACATCATTGCAAGCTCATAATCTCTGGCGCGTGCACCCCTTCGTACAAGGCCATATACAAATTTTCTGTTTTCCCTTGCAAGTTGAGAAGGCACAGAATTCCAGAGCATTCGTATCCTGGGTACTGTTTCATTCGGGGCATGCTTTGAGAAATCCTGTTCATAAGCGGCAATAACTCTAAGCTGTATTTCCCGGACCTCATTATAATCCTGTCTCTGAATAAATGCAGCAACTGCTTCCGGCATCCCCCCTATAAAAAAATACTGCTTTAATAATTCCATATACCGGTCTTTAAAGCCTGATATTAAATCCCAGTCCTTATTTAATAAAAGATCAAGATATTTTTGCATTTCCATAGCCTGCATAAATTCTGTAAAAGATAAAGGAAACAAATCAAGAAAGGATACTTTACCCACCGGGAAAGACGTTTCGGGATGAAGAGCAACTCCAAGAAGAGACCCCGCAGCAATGATGTGATACTGAGGTGCGTTTTCCTGAAAATATTTTAGGCTGGTCAGCGCCCGCGGTACTTCCTGGACCTCATCGAATATAATAAGTGTATTTTCAGGTTCAATATTACAATCCGCTTCCAGACTCAGACCTCTTATAATACGGGGAATCTCAAGGTCGCCTTCAAAAAAGTGCTTCATCCTGTCATTCCCCTCAAAATTGACATAAGCATCTTTCTGGTATGAGGTTTTCGCGAACTCTTCCATCAGCCATGTTTTACCAACCTGCCGTGCACCTCTTATTATAAGAGGTATCCTGGTACTACTTTTCTTCCATTCTTTTAGTTTATCCAATGCCTGTCTGTACAAAAGTTTTACTCCTTTTATTTACTTTAAGATATTATTTATAATAAACATAAATCCATTAATATTATAACCGAATAAACACATAATTCAAAGGATATTATGTTGTTATAAACACATATTTATAAAGAACTTTGTGTTAAACTGGAGCCGTTTCTATTTAAAAAATAGTTATCACGATTCTTTAACCTTGTTATTCCAATATTCTACATAAGCATGGTATGCTTCAACTGTTGTTAAAAAAGGCAGATGCTGTCTTGCGGTTAAAATATATGCAGGTACAGTTTCTGCCCCTAATCTATAATCTTTTTCAATTCTGTGGTTTCCATCTATAACATTGTATCTTCCCGGACTTATCTCAGCCAAAATAATTGGCATAGTTATATCAACTTTATCAACATGACTTTCATTAATGATAGCTGTGCCCCTTCTGTATTCTTTGACACTGATATTTTTAATTTCAAATCTTTCTTTATTGTCGTCAATAAATTTCAGCATTTTTGTTATATTGAACACAAAGTATCCATTTGGAAAATACTCTTCACCTTCTTCCGTAGAAGCAGGAACATAATTTTCATCAATTTCCAATATTAAAGGATTCTTTCTTTTTGCCATATTCTCACCTTTAAAATTATAATCAGGATTTTCTCTATTACTGTTAATATTAAAGTTACTCGTAATCAATAACTAAAGCCACGGCTGTTACAATTTCCTGCATTTCTGTTGCAGATAAAACTCCAATTCTTTTAGTAAGCCTCTTTTTGTCTACACCTCTTATCTGTAAAGCATCTACCGCTGAAATCTTCGACAATCCATTAGATTTATTTGGAACTAATTTAACATGCCATAAATTGCTATTAAAATTTTGCTTCCAATCTGTTATTGGGGCAATTAGTTTTATTGGTAATTTTCCTACACCATCAGAACTGATGATAACAGCAGGTCGGAATTTCTTCATCTCTGTCCCAACTGTAGAGCCTAGGTTTACTACCCATATTTCTCCTCTCCTGGGTTCTAAAAGTTCAGTATTCAACAATATCTCCTTCCTGGAAATCATCTGTATCTGAACTACATTCATAAGCACCGGCAATTTTTTCTGCTTGTTTTGCTAAAATCCTGCGTCTCTCTTCCAGAGGTAACTTTATAAAACTCTGTTTTTCCTTTAAAACCCGTGGTTTTTCTATTTTTATTTCTTCATCAATCAAACTATTTGCTTCTTCCTGGGTTATAATTCCTTCAGAAATTGCCCTTAAAATATTCTGCTTTAGCCATATAGGTTTTTCCGGTTTTTTCTCTGCGGGCTCATGTTTTTTCCAATTTCTCTTATTTATTTCAATGCACCAGTTTTTATAATATGAATCATTTATAATATGAAGTTCTCTAAGACGATACAGAAGAGCCTGGATAGAAAGTCCAAAATGCTCTTTTAGAAAAAGTAATTCCTGCAGAGTTATAAAAGATCTTTTTGTACCAACTTCTTTAAAAATTTCTGATGAAGGAGCCAAAAAAGCCGAGCCAAAACGATATGCAGCTTTCTCTTCATCTATATCTCCTGAAATATTAAGAACAATATGTCCAAGTTCATGAGCAAGATTAAATCTCTGACGTTCGCCACAGGCTTCGGAGTTTAAGGCTATTGCTGCTGCTTTAGGCTTATTTTCTTCATAACCAATAGCAGTAAGGCCATCAAATTTTTCGCTGGTATTGATATTAATTATATGGATTAAATGGGTTTCCAATAAGTTAACCATGTTTGATATAGGGTCCAATCCGATATTCCAGCTATGTCTTAAATTTACTGCAGCCTTCTCAACATCATAAAATCTATTAATTGAATAGTGCTTAACAGCCAAATCTACTTCTATATTCTGCAACAATAAATCCTGTAACCAGATACGCTCTTCCAGCTTTTGCTCTATATAATTTTCAATTCTTACCATCTCTTTTTTAGGGAGTCTTGATTTTTTTCTGTATGCAATAAATTTTATAGAAATTTTAGGCTCGCTCCAGAGATATAACGGTTTAATTTTTAACACTTCTGCAAGTTTATTTAATATTACCGGAGATGGTCTGGAAGTTTCTCTTTCATATTTTGAGAGTGCCTGCCTGGTTACAATCCCACCCATTTCCATCGAAAGTTCCTCAAGTGAAAAACCTCTGGCTAAACGCAGCCTCCTCAGTTTCTGTCCAATCATTCTTATCCCTCCTTACAGTTGACAATAATATTAATTTTGTATAATTTTGTCAACTAATAGGAAAATTTCCTCTTATTAGAATTTTTCTCTCATCAAGTCACTGGTATAGATATACCAAAGTTTTTTCCGCAGCCGCAGGATTCTGCAATGTTTCATAGAAATAGTCTGGCTTTCTTTAGTCTTAGAATCTCTCTTTCCTTTAGCATATTGGTCCTCCTCGTCGGTTCTTTCCTCCCTTAAGCTTTTAAGTTATTTAAAAGCCTAAGGGTATCAGATTTTAAATTAGTCCGACAGGGTGTCCGGATGCTGCCGTTACGGTGTTCGGATAATTCCGTTATGCTGTCCGGATGTTTCCGGAATCAGTGTCCGGATGTGGCCAAAATATGCAATCAAAATTTTAAAAAATTAATCCTAATTGTTGAAAAAAACGCAATACTTGATTTGCAGAAGCCAGGATCTTATTAGCTCTATTTATATCTATTTGATAATTATCTCTATAATCAGCTTTGTTTCTCTCATCTCTTAAATTTCCAAGATAATTTCCGATGCAAATTTCTTTTAAATTATTTGAAAATTTAAATTGATTCATCACAAATTCATGAGTATTTTGTAAACGAATTTGAGTATTTTTTATATCTCTTAAATAATTTCTTGCGATACAAAAAATTCCATAGTAAGCACGACTTACAGAAGTTCTCAAATAAGCTTTTTCCAATGTATTATTTTTAGAAGAAC
>Ga0209609_10002056_pt1 | contig 11583 bp, 9 predicted proteins | sample LakKivw325mmetaG_FD_184136 | JGI IMG/M metagenome (GOLD analysis project Ga0209609, IMG submission 184136) | Anoxic lake water microbial communities from Lake Kivu, Rwanda to study Microbial Dark Matter (Phase II) - Lake Kivu water 325m metaG... | ecosystem: Environmental > Aquatic > Freshwater...
CAGGATGGATGTTTATGATCTTCCATCTGTACTTTTTTATTATCTGCTCCCCCACTATCCTCATATAGCCGGCAAGGCAGATCAGATCGGGGTTGTAGGCATCTATTGTCTTAAGCAGCTGCGCTTCGTAGGCTTTTTTATCGGAATAATCCTTGTGGTTTACTACTACAGCAGGAACCCCGTGCTCTTTTGCTCTTTCAAGGCCCTGCACCCCAGGCTTGTTCGAGATAACAGCCTTTATCTCTGCAGATACCAGGCCGCTTTCAATAGCATCTATTATTGCCTGTAGATTTGAACCCCGGCCGGAGATGAGGATAACAAGATTTATTTTTCTCACCGCATTTGAATTATAGCATACCGAAATCAGACTCCAGATCTTACGATATATAGGTAAGAGGGGGTAAGAGGACGGTAAAGAAAGGAGAACGAAGATGGCAGAAGTATCAAGAGCTGAATTGAACAGACAAATGGCGGCAGCAAGAGCACAGGGACAAAGGAATAACACCATAACAAGAAGATGGGAAACAGCCTGTCAGTTCGTTAAGTTCATTGCAATGGCCCCTCTTTTTCCGCTTACTTTGACGGGCTGCGCAGGAGCTGTGCCTGCATCAGGAACCGCGCCGGCACCGCAATCAAGGCTTGCCATAGATCAGAGTGGCAATGTTCATGTTTTTGTCGGGAACAAGGAAAGGATCATCTGTAAGGAGCCGGTACAAGTACCCCTAGAGCCAAAAACAATAGAGCTTCTTAGGGAGTCCACCGAGGCCGGAGTGCTTACTCTTTATGTAAACTCCAACGGCCATCTCAAAATGCATAAGACACTTACTCAAAGCTGCGGGAGCGGAACAGATTACAAAATGAAAGTGTCCGAGTACAAGCCAGGAAATGTCATACCCCCCGATGCAAAGATCCTGAAAGACGTCAAACAGGTGTCCGGCTGGCATTACATAATCGCGGTTGATCCCCAGGGCATCATTTATTCTTATGTGGTAAATGACATCACCGGCCAGAGCCCTATAGCTCAAGGCGGAGGAACGATAGTCTACTGATCCTTTCACGTTAACTAAAAGGGCGTCCTTACCAGGCGCCTTTTTTGTTGCACCAGAATGCTCTAAGTGATATTATTTCTTTATGATCTACAAAGGCCTTATAGAAAAATACAAACAGTATCTTCCAGTCACGGACAAAACTCCGGTTATTTCTTTTTTTGAAGGCAACACTCCTCTGCTATTCGCAAAAAGGCTCAGCGAAAAGACCGGGCTTAAGGTCTATTTGAAATACGAGGGTGCAAACCCCACAGGCTCTTTTAAGGACCGCGGAATGACAATGGCTATCAGCAAAGCAGTTGAAAAAGGTTTTAAGGCGGTTGCCTGCGCCTCAACGGGAAATACTTCAGCATCTGCAGCCGCCTACAGCGCAAAAGCCGGGCTCGACTGTATCGTTGTGATCCCGGGAGGAAAGATAGCTCTCGGCAAACTGGCTCAGGCCCTGATGCACGGGGCAAAGGTTTTTGCCATCGACGGAAATTTTGATAAAGCTCTTGAAGTGATAAGGGAACTGTGCTCAAACTACCCAGTTGAACTGGTCAACTCAATTAACCCTTATAGGATAGAGGGGCAAAAGACGGCCGCTTTTGAGATCTGCGATTTTCTCGGCTCTGCTCCGGACTATCAGTGCATGCCGGTGGGAAATGCCGGCAACATTACCGCCTATTGGAAAGGCTATAAGGAATACAGGGATAGAGGAAAAATAAAGGCTCTGCCAAAGATGCTGGGCTTTCAGGCGGAGGGCTCTGCCCCGATAGTGCTGGGACATCCTGTGGAAAAACCTGAGACCGTGGCCACAGCAATAAGGATCGGAAATCCGGCCAGCTGGGACAGCGCCGTTAATGCGGCAAAAGAATCGGAAGGCTCTATCAGAATAGTGACCGACGAAGAGATACTGGATGCTTATAAACTTTTGGCATCGACCGAGGGAGTTTTTTGTGAGCCGGCTTCTGCCGCCTCCATAGCAGGTCTTTTGAGGTACGGCAAAGAGATCCCGAAAGGCGCAACAGTTGCCTGTATCCTTACCGGGCACGGTTTGAAAGATCCCGATAACGCCGTCAAAAAGGGCAGCGCCCTCATAAAAGCGCCTGCCAGCGCCAAAGAGATCGCAAAACTGCTGGGATACTGATGTCTGTTGTTTCTATAGTACGCTGCAACTCCTACATTGAATCCGAGGTCGAAAGAGCCGTTAAAGAAGCCGTTGACCTTATCGGAGGCATCTCTTCCTTTGTCAGTCCCGGCCAAAAAGTTCTCCTAAAAGTAAATGCGCTGATGGCAAGCGCGCCAGAAACCGCCTGCCCCACTCACCCCGCCATGGTAAGTGCCGCGGCAAAACTCGTTCTGGACCTCGGAGCCATACCCGTTATCGGCGACAGTCCGGGAGGTTCAAAAACAGTTTTTGATAATGTTTTCGAGACCTGCGGCTACAATAAAGTTGCTAAGGACCTAAATATAAAGACCCAGGACCTGAAAAAACTCCCTGTTAAGCAGGTCAATATCAAGCTCAGAAAAAAAACGATAAGCGTTCCCGTGGCAGACCTTTACAAAAGCTTTGATCTGGTCATAAATTTGCCCAAGTTCAAAACACATATCCTGACCGTTACCACCGGGGCGGTAAAGAATATGTTCGGCTCTGTCCCCGGGTTCTATAAGTCCAGGCTCCACTTTATCGCGCCGGGCATTGATGATTTTGCCTATGTACTGCTGGAAGTATACAAAAGCACTCTGCCCGCCCTTACCATAATGGATGCGGTGGAATCGATGGAAGGCAACGGACCCTCCGGCGGAAGCGCGGTTAAGACTTGCGCTGTCTTTGCTTCTGACAGCGGTCTTGCGCTTGACATTGTATCTGGGCGCTGTGCGGGCTTTGAAACAGTGGAACTTCCGGTGCTTGAGGCCGCCAAAAGAGCAGGCCTTAGCACTGAATTCTCCAACATCAGGACCGTCGGGACACAAAATTCAAAAGGCCTCTTTGGCAGGTTCAAAAAACCGGTCAGTGTCTACAGGCTTACAAAAAGAGTGCCTTCTGTACTGATAGACGGGTTTGGCTTGATATTAAGAAACATCAAGAACCTGCCGCAGATCGATAAAAAAAAGTGTATCGCCTGCCGGACCTGCGCCGTCAGCTGCCCGGCCAAATGCATTACTATTGTAAAAGACGCCAGATATGATATAGACTATAACAAATGTGTGGCGTGCTTCTGCTGCCACGAATTGTGCCCGGAAAAGGCAGTGAGGATAAAAAAGAGCCTGCTGGCGCGCATTTTATCGTTATGAACCAGGAAAAGATCGACATAGTAATAACATCCAACAGCCCGGGAGAGATCTACTCCTTTGTTAGGCCCTGCGTAAAAAGCATCAAGGCTTTGCTTCCCTCCGCCAGGATAATCCTTGTCATAATGCCCTGCCAGTATGCCAGCGGCAGAGAAATAGAGGTGGCCAGGAGTTTTGAAGAAGTCTACGAGATCATCTTTCCCGAAGAGTTCAGGGCTTGGATGTTCAAGAACAAGCCCCCCAAAGGCATTACATTTGCCCAAAAAGGGGTGCTCCTGTATCTCGGAGGGGACCTGCTTCAGGCAGGATTGCTTGCAAAAAAACTTGGATACAGGGCGGCAGCCTATATTAACGACAGGTTCGGCTGGAACAGGTTTTTTTGCAAATTTTTTGTCGCCGATGACAGGATGGCATCTAAGGCCGTAAAAAAAAGAATACCAAGGGGTAAGGTCAGGGTAGTCGGGGACCTGATGGCTGAGGAACAAAAAGAAACGGCCTCAAAAGAAAAATGGGGGCTCGACCCCGGTAAACCGGTAGTTGCCTTTATGCCCGGCAGCCGGAGCGCCCACGCAAAATTTATGGCGCCGTTCTTTGTCAGGACTGCGGAGTTAATGAAAGAAAAATGCGATGCACAGTTCGTCCTGGGACTGTCACCTTACATTAATGTTGCTTCTCTAGAGAAATACCTTAAGACCGTGCCGGACGGCATGATCAAGGAAGACCTGGGCTCTTCAGCCAGGCTTTCCGGCGAGAACGGCCAGAATTACCTCATTTCCCAAGCCGGAGCCAGGCTTTTGGTAATGGACCGGGCCCCTTATGAGGCTATTGGAGTAAGCGATCTTATCCTGACCATTCCGGGGACCAATACCGCGGAAGCCGCCTCTATGGGCAAGCCCATGCTGGTACTTCTTCCGCTTAACAAACCCGAGGTGTTGATCTTTGACGGCCTGGTTGGGATCGCCGGGGAGCTGCCTCTTATAGGAGGAGGGATAAAAAAGCTCACCGCCTATGTGCTTAACAGGCTTATAAAATATACTGCGCTTCCCAATATAAAGGCCGGAAGTTTTGTTGTGCCTGAACTAAGGGGTAAATTGACCCCCGCACGAACAGCCGAAACAGCGCTCGAACTGCTTCATGACAAGGAACTTCTAGAAAGGACCTCAAAAACGCTGAAAGCCGTTATGGGAAGTCCGGGTGCCTCAGGCAGGATAGCCGAGGAGATCTCCCATCTGCTTAATGTGTCCGGCGGCCCGGATTTGTTATAATGATACGCATATGAAACTCTTGGCCCGCCTTCTTTCCTATGTCAGGCCGTACACGGGACAGCTGTTCCTTGCCTTTATCTGCATGATCTTCTTTTCCCTGTGCAACATGGCGGTGATCCCTCTAGTAAGCCATGTATCAAAGGCTGTCGCCGACAGGAACTTTCCTTTTCTAAATGCTCTGATCGGCGCGGTGGTCCTTGTCTTTTTTATAAAGGGGCTCTTTCAGTACGGACAGGCATATCTTTCATCCTTTATCGGCCAGAGGGTCGTGACCGACCTGCGGGTCAAGATCTTTGGGCATCTGCAGGACCTGTCGCTGAGCTTTTACAGCAGATGGAAGACCGGGGAAGTGATGTCCAGAGTGATAAATGACATCTCCATGATACAGAACGCGATCGTGGTCAGCGCTACCGAGATCCTGCCGCAGCTTTTGACCCTTATAGGAGTTCTGAGCTATCTCTTTTATCTTAACTGGCAGCTAACTCTTATGGCGCTGCTTACCGTCCCTGTTTTTGTGCTGACGATCTCAAAGTTCGGACAGCAGATGAGGGAGATAGGGCGCAACGCCCAGAAAAAGATAGCCGACATCTCTTCCATACTGCAGGAGACGATCTCGGGAGCAAGGATAGTCAAATCGTTCACCATGGAAAAGCACGAGGTGAAGCGCTTTGCCCGCGAGAGCGAACACAGCTTCGGCTGGTCCATGAAAGAGGCCCAGATAGATGCCACCCAAAAACCACTTATCGCTTTTTTGCAGGTGCTTGCGGTAGTGGCGGTCATCTGGTACGGCTGTTTTCAGGTGGTGGCCGGAACAATGGCACCTTCGGACCTGATAGCATTTTTTGCCGGCGCCGTTCTTTTGATAGACCCCGTTATTGTCATCTCAAAGATAAACATCACGCTGCAGAGAGCCCTGGCATCTGCAGAAAGAGTATTTGAACTAATAGACATAGTGCCGGAAATAAAAGATGCCAAGAACGCAAAGGATATGGGCAGGATAAAGGGCGATGTAGAATTCAATAATGTCAGTTTTTGTTATGATAAAGGTTCCGAAGTGCTCAAAAACATTAGTCTCTGTGTCAAAGCGGGGTCAAGTCTTGCTATAGTCGGGCCTTCGGGTTCCGGCAAGACCAGCTTTGTCAACCTGGTCCTGAGGTTCTATGATCCTTCCTCGGGCACAGTTCTCGTGGACGGGATCGACATTAAAACGGTCAAACTGGCCTCGCTTCGCGATCAGATGGCCGTGGTCCCCCAGGAAACGCTTCTTTTTACGGGGACGATAAAAGAGAACATACTATACGGGACCCCGGGAGCAAAGGACAAAGAAGTTATCAGCGCCGCAAAGGCGGCCAATACGCACGATTTTATCACCGCTCTCAAGGACGGCTACAATTCTCATGTCGGAGAAAGAGGCATGGCCCTTTCCGGCGGGCAAAGGCAAAGGATAGCCATCGCCAGAGCGATATTGCGCGACCCTAGGATCCTTATCCTTGACGAAGCAACCTCTTCCCTTGATACAGAATCAGAACGCCTTATCCAGGACGCAATGTCCCACCTTATGAAAGACAGAACCACTTTTATCATCGCGCACAGGCTCTCGACCATACAGAACGCGGACAGGATCATCGTGCTCAAAGAAGGTTCCGTTATCGAGGACGGAAGTCACGAAAGCCTGATGGCCAGCGGAGGTTTTTACAAGAACCTCTACGAGATGCAGTTCAGCGGATAAACTGATATTGTCCCGACGCTAAAGCGTCGGCTCCTTGTATAAAGAGACCGGAGCCGAACCTTTAGGTTCGGGTATAAAGTAGAAACATGAAAATACTATTTCTTTCCAACGGACACGGGGAAGACCTTATAGCCGCAAGGCTGATAAAGGAAATGCCGCAACAAGAGATCGCGGCCCTGCCCATAGTCGGCGCCGGGCTGCCCTACGAAGAGCTCGGGATAAACATTCTTGGCCCGAGAAGATCTCTCCCCAGCGGGGGCTTTATCTATCAGAGTATTTCAAACATGATCAGGGATATCGCTTCGGGACTTGGCAAGAACACTCTTGACCAGATACGCGTCCTTAGGCGGCAGAAGTCCGAATTTGACCTTGCTGTCTGTGTGGGAGATATAGTGCCGGTCATCGGAGCTCTGTTTTCCGGTCTTCCATTTGTGTTCATGGGCAGTGCCAAATCCGATCACTATGATTACAGCTATACTCCCTGGGAAAAATTCATTCTAAAGAGATATTGTCTTATGAGCTACCTTAGGGACCAGAAAACCGCCGATAATTTTTCAAAAGCAGGCATAAGGTCCGTTTATCTGGGAAATCCCATGATGGACTGCTTTGAAGTGACCGGAGAGGATTTTGGCCTGGACAAAACCACCAAAGTCGTAGGGATACTGCCGGGCAGCAGACAGGACGCAAAAATGAACCTCGAAGATATTATCGCGGCTGTAAAAGAACTGGACAAAATGGCGGCGCAGCAAAACATCAAGATCGCATATCTAGTATCAGTTGCCCCAACCCTTGACATTACCGGGCTAACGCCGACCCTGAGCAGACCTGTCCCGAGCGCAGTCGAGGGGGTTGAAGGGTCGGGACTTAACCTGGTTTTTTCCACTAAATTCGGGGACTTACTTGAGCGGTCGGACATCATCATAGGCCTTGCGGGCACCGCCAGCGAACAGGCGGCCGGCATGGGGAAACCAATAGTTGCTTTTGCCGGCAGAGGCGTGCAGTATACGGCATCCTTTGCAAAAAGGCAGACCCAGCTGCTTGGAGAGGTTCTGTCGGTCGTAAAAAGGGACCCTTCTGCGGTCGCCGGCGAAGTATTGTCCATACTGACCGACACAAAGCGTTATCAAAGAATGTCGGAGGTTGGAAGGTCAAGGGTCAGCGGAAGAGGCTCAAGCAGGAGGATCGCTGAGCACATTATCTCCATTGCCGGAGCTGCGTCCAAATGAGGCTGGCATATGACCTTCTGGATCCCGTGGGCCCTTACGAATCGGAACTGGTCCTTGCTTTGATAGACTGTCATCCGCAGGTGCATCAGTCCGTGTTCGTTCAGGGCAGAAAAAAAAGAAAAAAGATAGAGACCCTTGCGGGAGCGCTGTTCGAACCCGATAGAGAGGCAAAAAGCGCTTTCCCCTGGCTTAGGAAAGAGGCCGGTCTTGCCTTTAAACTGGATGAAGAACGGACAGACATACTGTTCTGTCCGGGCCCCCGGCTTACCTTAAGACAGCCCTGCAAGACAGCGGTCCTTGTACCAGACCTCGATCACATGATATTTCCCGAGCACGGGATAAGGGGCGTCGAGAACCGCATAAGATGGTCGATCCAGAAGGCCGCCATAAAAAAATCCAACCGGGTGCTCACCTATTCTTCCTTTTGCGCTAACCACATCTCAAGGCTCCTCGGGGTTGCTGCCTCAAGGATAGCCAAGATACCTGCCGCTGCGGACAGAAATATGGCCCCTGTTTATGACAGGGACCTGATCGAAAGAACAAAAAAAGAGAACGGGATCCGTGGACCCTACCTTATCTTTGCGGGCGGGTCGTCAAAAAAGAAGAACTTGAAAGACCTGGCAGAGATACTTAAGATTTTTCCTGACCTTCCTTCTCTTGTTGTTTCGGCAGAAGTGGACAAAGAACTAAAAAGCTTGCTTGCCGGAACCAGGCTGATCTTTACCGGCTTTAAGAACAGGACAGAGTTGGCCGCCCTGTATTCCGGCGCGGTCGCCTATGTGACAGCCTCGAGCTATGAGGGCTTTCCCTGGGGAGCATTTGAAGCAATGTGCTGCGGAACTCCTTCTGCTGCGTATGACAATTCTTCTTTCGGGGAAATACTGGGCGGCTCCTGCCTTCTGGCAGATAATTCATCAAAGTCTTCGCTGGCAGCGGCAATAAAAAAGATCTGTACAGACGGGCAGTTGAGGCTTAAATTGCAGGCGCTTTCTCTGGAAAGGGCCAGGTCCTTTTCTCCAAAATGTGCCGCTAAAGAAGCGATGGAAGTGTTCTCTTCGGTCCACAGGGACAGGTATTTCCCGGATGAAAAATAACACCAGGATAAAAGCGGCTATAGAAGGAGCTTGCCTGCTGGAAAAGAGCTCCGAAGCCGGGATATATGCTAATAACCTTATTGAGGGTTATGGTTTCCTGGAAAAGAAAGATATTTTCTTTGTCAGGTATCCAATGTCTTCCCTGTTCAAGAAAAGCCTGCTTAAGCTGAGGCAGCACAATATCAAGCCAAAAAGGATGTTCTTTCCACGGGACTTGGACCTTTATCATAACCCCTGCCTGTCATCTGCAGGACAACCGGGACCCCTTGGATCAATGAAGCACATAGCCACTGTGACAGGGCTTACCGCTCTGTCCTGCGAAGGTCTAATGGATGAACATCACAGAAATATCGCGCGCTCGCATCTTAAAGCATCGCTGGCCCTTCAGGACGCTGTGATAGTCTGTTCCGAAAAGGACAAACAGAGCCTTCACAGGGAATTCGGGCAGCCCTATTCAAAAATAAGTGTGATAGAACAGGGGATCGAGTCATTTTTTGCTCCGGCCACATCATATGAGGTCTCGCTCATCAAAGCCAGGTATTCTATAACCGGAAGATACATGATGTTTTGCGGCGACCTTGACGAAAAGAACAACATTAAGACACTGCTTGAAGCCTACAGCGCGCTCAAATATGAGTCCCCTCCCCTGCTGGTCCTTGCCGGAGAGGCCGGCTACCTTGCGGAAAGCCTTTGGCAGACGGCCTCAGCGCTCGGGATAGAAAGCTCGGTAAAACAGCTTAAGAATGTAAAAAGAAAAGAACTGCCGGCTCTTTTTTCGGGAGCCGACTTTCTTGTCTTTCCGGCCATTGATGCGGGGTTTGCGCTGCCTGTGCTGGAGGCCCTTTCCTGCGGCTGCCCCGTCGCAGCATCACAGGACACTGCCGCAGAAGAAACGGCGCTGGACTGCTGTGTGTCTGTGCCGGCAGGCGACGCCGAAAAGCTTGCAAAGGCCATCAGGACCCTTATGTCGGATGAAAAATTAAGGGCCTCTCTTTCCCAAAAAGGGCTTTTGCGCGCAAAGGAGTTTTCGGTCGCAAAAATGGCATCAAAAACCCTACAATTGTACAGGGAGGTCCTAGGGAGATGAAACTGCTTATACTTGCCCGGATGACCTCGGCTTTTTCCGGCAACACCGTTAATATAAAACCCATAGGCGGCAGCGAATCTGCCCTTTTTTATCTCTGTAGGGAACTTGCAGCGCTTGGGCACGAGATAGAGATCTTTAACAATTGCGGCAAAGAAGCCGGCATTTACGAAGGGGTTAGATACGAACAGTTCACCACGCTTGCCGACCTTGTTAGACGCTCAAAAGAGAAGGAATACGATATCTTTATTTCTTTCCGCGACCTTCCGGCCTTTCTATTTCCTATAAGGGCCAAGAAGAGGATCTGGTGGGGACACGATGATTTTTCCAATGTCTGGAATTACAGCGATCTTCGCGCTCCTTTGGGAAAAGCTTTTCTTAGGTTGGCGGGTTTTTTGACGGACCGCTTCTGCGACAGGCTGTTCGTGGTAAGCAAATGGCTGGGTCAGCTCTGCACGGACCTTTTGGGAGTGGACAGTACTAAGATCTATGTCACAAAGAACGGCGTGCATCTGCCCTATTTTAACAACCCCGAACCTGAAGGTTCGGCTCCATTCATTTCCGGAGCCGACTCTTTAGAGTCGGGACGGGATCCCTACCGCCTTGTCTACACCTCCGTCCCCGCAAGGGGGCTCGACATCCTTCTGGATATCTTTCCAAGGATAAGGGAAAGGGTGCCTGAAGCCACCCTGCATGTCTACTGCGGCTGGGACCTGGGAATGCTCAAAGAAGAGGATAAAAGGCTGGCCCAGTCCCTGTATGACAGGACAGAGCAGCCCGGGGTCGTTAGGGAAGGCACTAAGAAGCACTCGGACCTCGCAAAGGACCTGCTCAGATCATCATTAATGCTGTATCCCAGCCACCCTGTGCCCAGAGCGGGTTTCTTTGCGGAAACCTCCTGCATCGCCGCGCTTGAGGCGCAAGCTGCGCTCTGCCCGGTGATCGCGTCAAAAAGAGGCGCGCTTGCCGAAAGCATTGTTGATAAGAAGACCGGCCTTCTTATAGAAGGCGACCCTTACAGCGAAGCTTTCAAAGACAGGTTCGTCTGCGAAACAGTTGCACTGCTCAAGGACCCTGAAAGACTATCCGGAATGAGGGTAGCAGCAAAAGAGTATATCCGCGACAATTATTCCTGGGAGCTCATTGCAAAAGAATGGACGCTGGAGTTTGAAAGGATGCTAAAGTGAAAAAAAAGCTTTTTGCCACCGGCATGGGCGGCTGCGTGGGGCACTACCTTTTTGACGAGCTTGCCAAAAGGGACGACCTTGACATGACCTTTCTGCTGCGAAGTCCCCAAAAGGTCAGGTACAACCTCAACGGCATAGATGTGATACAGGACGATTTCAAGAACATAGAAAAATACGCCGCCAAGTTAAAAGAAGCCGACCTTGTCGTTCACCTTCTTGCCGACTGGGGCACAGAACTGGGCAATTACGATCAGACAAAAGCGCTTTTAGGATGTCTTGATCCCTCAAAAGTTAAGAAGATAATATATTTTTCGACAGCCAGCATCCTTGGCCGGGACAACAATCCGGACCCGGAGGCTCTTTTATGCGGCACGCCGTACATAAGAGGCAAGTATAAGATGCATGAAGAGCTTAGTATTTCTCCGCTCAGGGAAAAGATCATCACTCTATATCCTACCTGGGTGCTTGGAGGAGACAGCTTGCACCCCTATTCACACGCGTATCTTGCTCTTAAGAACACCGGGACCTGGCTACGCCTTCTTTCCTTTTTTGACCTTGACCTAAGGTTCCACTTTATCCACGCAAAAGATATTGCCCGGGTAGCACAACACCTGCTGTTCAACGAGGCCGGAGAAAATGAGTTCGTCCTGGGGACAAAAGAAATTACAGTCGGAAAGC
>Ga0209609_10002057_pt1 | contig 11578 bp, 12 predicted proteins | sample LakKivw325mmetaG_FD_184136 | JGI IMG/M metagenome (GOLD analysis project Ga0209609, IMG submission 184136) | Anoxic lake water microbial communities from Lake Kivu, Rwanda to study Microbial Dark Matter (Phase II) - Lake Kivu water 325m metaG... | ecosystem: Environmental > Aquatic > Freshwater...
CCTACTTAGATAGCTGTTGATCTCTTCCACCTGAAAAAGATCCACGCTCAGGACATGTTCGATGAAGGTGAATATCTTCTTTCGCACTTCCGGGGCTAGGTGTGGATACCACAGGGGGCTGGCGATCACTAATCCCCGCCAGGCGAAGAAGGGCTGGACAATGGAAAGGACCTCCTCATCGCCTGTAAGCTCCAGATACCGCTCCCAGAAGAGCTGAAAGAGGTTTTGAAAGGGACCTGTCAGGAAACCATACCTTTGCAAGGAGAAGAAGATGTAATTGATGGCCATGCAGCTCAAGTCATCCGCTGGCTCCCCCCACTCGCCCCGGCTGCGGTCCAAGAGGGTAAAATCCGTTCCCCGCCGAAAGAGCACATTGAAGGGATGGAAATCGCCATGCACCTGGCTGAGGCGATGGACTTTGTCCTTAATCCGCCAGCGCCAGGACACGCACTGCTTCTCCACCCCCTCCAGGAAATCGGGGCCGGCCAGCTCGAAATCGGGGGAGTAGCTGTCCGTCAGCCCCATGATCCCCTCGCCGTGGCCCACCAGGTCGCGCAACCGGCGCCGATAAAGCTCCGGAGCATCCCTCTTGCAGGCATGGATCTGAGCCAGGTATTCGGCCAGGGCCAGGGCCCGTGCCTCATCCTCCTCAGCCAGTTCCTCTGTGGCCATGATGCGCTGTAGATCGCGAACATAGAGGCTGCCAGGGGCATATTGGGCTAGGAGGAAGAACTCCTCCGTTTCCCTCAGAGACATGAGCGCCCCATCCTGGGTGAAGGCTCCCACATCCAGGGAGCGGACGTGGTGGGGCAGCCTGTTGAAGGTGGCGTGGTCGAGGAGCAGGGAGCAGGCCCTGTCGGAGGCCTGCTCGTGGCCGAAGATGTTAGGGCTCATAGTATGCAGTACTATCCTCTCCCTCTCCCCTTCACGCTCAAACTCAATGAGGACGGGGCGGCCATAGCCGAATCCCTTGAGCTCCTCCCCTGACTCGTCCCCCTTGAACTCTCGCAGGGAGATCACCTTCACCTGGGCTTTGAACAGGGAGCCCAGATATGCTTCCAAAGCATCTCCCCTTAAAGTCGGCATCTTCCGCTCCTTTCAGCTTGAGCAGGGGCGTCATTTAATGACGCTCCTACGATGACTCCAGGTACCGGGCCCGCATCGCCTTTGACAACTCGGCGGTGAGGTACATGGCCCGTACCGCGCTGGCGATATCGAGCCCACCCAGACCGCAAGCGGGCGCTACAAAGGAGGCGCGAAGCAGTTCGTGGAAAGGGGTATCCACTTCACGGGCCAAGGCCTGGACCAGCTCAACCAGGCGGGGCAGCAAGGTATCCACTGAGTGTCGTCGCACCTCTGTACTGGCCGGCACGATGCCCCAGGCGATCCATCCTCCCCGCTTCAAGAAGGCGCGGACCGGCTCTACATACTTCAACAGGCTGTTGCCGAAATCATAAGCGTCCAAGCTGAGGACATCAATGGATGCCTCCAGGGGCAGCGACCAATCGATGTCCCCACAGCAATGCATCCCTTTGAAACCCTCGATGCCTGCCAGCACCTCCTCTAGCAGGGCCAGGGCTCGCTCACGGTTGAGGGGCGCAAAGTCGGGGCCAAAGGACCGGAGATGGGGCACATCCACCAAGATGATCGTCCTTGGAGCCAGCTTCCTCAGCTCTCGCTCCTGCCAGGCTGCCTTGAGGTGCAGGTGCTTGGCCACTGCATCGGCCAACATCTCGTCGTGCAGGATGGGGCGGCCTTCCTGATCGGGGATCATCAATCCCCAACTGAGGGGCCCGATGACCTGACCCTTTACCAGTTGGGGCCTGTGGCCCTGCCCCTGAAGCGCCTGAGCCAGGGCCTTCAGCCCTGCAGCGTCTTGAGGAGCCACAGCAGCCCAATCCAGATCGTGGGTTAGGTAAGCTACGTAGAGTTGCTCCAGAGCCGGCCCCAGTTCCTGGCGGGTATCCACATAGATGCGCTGCTCTTCCCGCACCAGTCCCGGAAAGCCACCACTGAACTGGACATAAACATCCTCTCCGAAAGCTCGCTTGGGAAGCTGGGGCCAGGCCGGTGTTTCAGGGCAGTACTCCAGCATCAGGCGGCAGGCCTGGCCGGGATCGGTATAGGGCAGGCTGCCTATGGAGAGAGGAGCTAGGTTGGGACAGAATTCGGACATCGCTTGTTTTGTCTACGACAACTCTCGCGTCACAAACTCGGCCGGCGGCAGGAGTATCAGCAACCACACGCAGCACGGCAGGCCGCACGGACCTCTCGAATGGCTTGCTCGACATCGGCAGCGACTTCCTCTTCGGTAAACGGCTCGTTTAAAAGTTGACCCAGGGTAAGTTGTATCGTCACTGCCATCTCCTGTTACTCCTTTCCAACTACCACTTCCCGTAAATTCCGCTCCAAGGGCGGGTAAAGGACACCCTTTTCGGTGATGATCCCCGTCACGTACCGGTGGGGCGTTACGTCAAAGGCCGGGTTATAGACCTCCACCCCCTGTGGAGCAATGCGCACTCCGCCTATGTGGGTCACTTCCCGAGCGTCTCGTTCCTCGATGGGGATGTCATCGCCGGTGGGCACAGAGAGATCAATGGTCGAGGTGGGTGCGGCCACGTAGAAGGGGATGCCATTTTCCCGCGCCACGACGGCCAGTTTGTAGGTGCCGATCTTGTTGGCTACATCTCCATTGGCCGCTATCCGATCAGCGCCCACCAAGACCAGGTCAATCCGGCCGGTGCGCATCAGGTGGCCGGCAGCGTTATCGGCGATGAGGGTCATGGGAATACCCTCCCGCACCAGTTCCCAGGCGGTGAGACGCGCTCCCTGCAGCCGGGGGCGGGTCTCATCTACGAACACGTGGATTCCCCTGCCCTGCCCATGAGCCGTGCGCACGACACCCAGCGCGGTGCCATAGTCCACAGTGGCCAGCGCACCCGCATTGCAGTGGGTGAGGATCCGTGCTCCCTGGGACACCACCCTTGCGCCGTGAGCTCCAATCCGCCGATTGATGTCCACGTCCTCATCGGCTAGGGCCTGTGCCTCGGCCAGCAGGGCTTTAGCCATGGAGCCCACATCTGCGCCAGCGGTCATCTGTGCTTGGGCGCATCGCAGCATGTGCTCGATGGCCCAGGAGAGGTTCACCGCCGTGGGACGCGCGGCCCGCAGGATCTGCGCTGCCTGCTTTAGATCGGCCAGCAGTCCAGCAGGGGTGGAGGCCGGGCTATTCCGGGCCGCCAAAGCCATGCCAAAGGCTGCGGCGACACCAATGGCCGGTGCTCCGCGAATGGCCATCTCCCGGATGGCGCGGGCCACATCGTGATAGCCATTGAAGGTCAAAATGGTGCACTCCTGCGGCAAGCGGCGTTGATCAATCAGCCTGACCTGTTTCCCATCCCATTCAATGGTGCGCATGGACACTCCTCGCCTTTCTCGCTCAGCCAATGTGCACTGGCTATCGTAGCACGGTCGAGGGGTTTTGTCAAACTGAAAGCCTTGCGATCAGCTCCCTTTTGTGCTAATATTGACAGGCCTGGAGGTCTGAACCTCCCGCAGGTTTTTAACCTGCGGGAGGTTTCCGCATTGCTTTTGAAGGGAGGGATGGGCATCCAATGCGTGCGGTCCTGCAACGAGTTCAGCGTGGTGATGTCTCCGTAGGTGAGCAGATAGTGGGGGAGATTGATGGTGGCCTGGTCGTCTTGGTCGGTGCCACTCATGAGGATGGGGCAGTTCAGGCCGAGCAACTGGCCCATAAGATCGCTAACCTGCGCATTTTCGAGGATGAGGAGGGGAAGATGAACCTCTCCGCCCTGGACATCAGAGCGAGCATTCTCGTCATCCCGCAGTTCACCCTGTACGCCGATTGTCGGCGTGGGCGGCGGCCCAGCTTCACTCAGGCGGCCCCACCGGATGTGGCGGAGCCGTTGATTGCGCACTTTGTGGCGACGCTTCGCGAGACGGGCGTTGTCCGGGTAGAGACGGGGGCTTTCGGGATGCACATGTTGGTCCGAATTCACAACGATGGCCCGGTCACCATCATCTTGGATACAGATGAGCTGTGAAAAGCCAGTCAGCCGGGCCCATAACGGAGGCCTGAGACAGAGAAGCGGCCCAGGGTCAAACCCTTGGGCCGCTTCTTTCACTTTTGAGGGGTAGACGGCTACAACTCACCCAGATAGTCGCGCAGCAGGCGTGCCCGTCGAGGGTGGCGCAGCCGCCGTAGAGCCTCATTCTGGATCTGACGGATACGTTCGCGGGTGAGGCCGAACTTCTCCCCCACCTCTTTCAGGGTGTAGCTGTGGCCATCCTGCAGGCCAAAGCGAAGGCGCAGGATCCGGGCCTCGCGAGGGGTCAGTGTGTCCAGTACCTGCTCCAGCCGTTCTGCCAGCAGCCCTTGGCCTACAGTCTCTGTGGGGGAATCAATGAGTTCATCCTCAATGAAATCGCCCAGCTCGCTGTCTTCCTCCTCGCCCACTGGCTTCTCCAGAGAGAGGGGTTGATAAGAGGCCTGAAGCATAAGCCGCACCTTGCGGGGTTCCAGTTCCATCTCCTCCGCGATCTCCTCAGGTGTGGGCCGCCGCCCCAGCCCCTGCTCCATGAGCTGCGAGGTCTTATACAGGCCGCGGATGCGCGCGCTCATCTGGATGGGGATGCGGATGGTGCGCCCCTGGGCAGGCAATGATCGGGTGATGGACTGCCGGATCCACCAGGTGGCATAGGTGCTGAAACGATTGCCACGACGATAGTCGAACTTCTCCACCGCCTTCATGAGTCCCAGATTCCCCTCTTGGATGAGGTCCAGGAAGGAGACCCCGTGTCCTCGGTACCTCTTGGCAATGCTGACCACCAGGCGGGTATTCGCTCTGGTGAGCTGCCGGCGAGCAGCCTCGCCGCTCTCCACCTCTCGCAGTAGTCGGTTGTGCTCACCAGGCCGATGTTCATTCCTGGCCAGCTCTCGCTCCGCTTTGCGTCCCTGCTCCAGTGCCTTGGCCAGTTGTACCTCTTCCTCATAGGTCAGCAGGGGCTCATGAGCCATCTCCTTGAAGTAGAGGCTAATGGTGTCATCCGCCTCGATACCGCCGAGATCCACTGCGTCCGTGACCATTTTCTTGACCATGGCCTCTTTAGCCGATGATGAGGCCCTGCGCTGTCCATCTATCTGCTCAGCCGGCTCATTGTCTCCATAGAGGGCCAAGACTTCTACGCCGCGTTCCTGCAGGATATCAATCACATCCTCGATCACATCCAGATCCTCCTCGGCTTCTAGGATGGCTTCCCATATCTCATCCAGACTGATAGAGCCCTGCTCCTCTGCCTCTTCCAAAATTTGCTTAATGACATCTCCTTTCACTGCCAACATCGCGTCCACCATCTATTCCGACCTCCATACGGCCCAGAAACTGCTCACAACCAGTGGAGGGTATGACTAGCCAGAAAAAATCCGCCGATGGCTAAACTATCGGCGGAGTGCCCCTCTTGGTTTTGCTTTTTTTGGGCTTGTGCGGCAGGAAAAAGGGGACATATTCCTTTACCCACCCCTCTTTTCTGCCCTTTTCAGCTTTCGTCGCCAGCCCCCGCCTCTTGCAAGCGCTTATATTATACCACAAAATCGAAGTTATGTCAAATCTTTTTTCCGAATTGTCCCAAAGGCTGTCATCCCTCACGGAACCCTTGTCCTACCACGTAGATCTCCGAGCTCTCCTTTCGGCTGGCCCGGGGGACATGAGGCTTGCAGAAGCGGAACACAGACCGCACCCTGCGCAGGAACTCGGACAGGGACTCTCCTTCGAACACCTTGAGGACCATATTCCCACCAGGGCACAGGTGTTGGCAAGCGAAGTCGAAAGCCGCCTCGGCCAGGGCGATGGATTGAAGATGGTCGCGCAGGTGGCTGCCGCTGAGGTGAGGGGACATATCGGAAAGAATGACGTTGGGCTGTCGTCCGCTCAACGCCCCTTCCAGTGCGGCGACGGCCTCTGGCTCCAACATATCGCCTTGCAGGATCGTCACCCCGGGGATAGGATCCACGGGCTGCAGGTCCATGCCGATCACCCTGCCCTCAGGGCTCACCAGTTCAGCAGCCACCTGTGACCAACTGCCAGGGGCACATCCCAAGTCCACTACCGCATCTCCCCGATGGATAAGATGGTAGCGGTTGTTGATCTGTTTGAGTTTATAGGCTGCCCGCGACCGGTAGCCCTCCTGTTTGGCCTTTCGAAAGTAATGGTCGCGCTGCCGTTCCTGCATCCATTTGGACATGGGACCTCATTCGCCCCGAGGCCATTTCAGATGAACTGCTGATAATTCTCTCGCCTGGCGTTGCACACAGGGCAGCGGTCGGGGGCCTCGCCCTCCACAGTGTGGCCGCAGACGGAGCAGATGTAGACTGGTCCGATGTCGTAGTCCTTGCCCGCCTCCACTGCCGCTTGGGCCTCTTTGTACATAGCGGCGTGAATTTGCTCCGCCCGCCAGGCCCAGTCAAAGCTGCGCACTGCGCCCTTCTCCTCCTGGAGCTCGGCTGCCGCTTTGTAGACCGGGTACATCTCGGCGACCTCGAACTCCTCACCCTCAATGGCCACCTCCAGGTTCTCCGCCGTGGGGCCCAGGCCGAAGCCGGCGCCAGCGACCGTCAGTGCCGCGCCCCAGGCGTCCTGCAACTGCTGGAAGTGGTTGGCAGCGTGGACCTGCTCGGCGTAGGCGATGGCCCGGAATAGACGGGCCACGTTGGGGAATCCATCCCTCTCCGCCTTATCGCCGTAGATCAAATAGCGCATGTGTGCCTGGCTCTCGCCAGCAAAAGCGCTCCTCAGATGGCTCGCTGTCATGTCGTGCATAGTTTCTATCCCCCCAGTGAGTATATTGGGGCGCAGGCCCTGGAGATCCCCCCGCTGACCTCCAGGGTCTGCCCCAGCCGCTTCAGCTCACGCCGATCTCTTTGCTGCTCTCCCACAGCCCGTGGATGTTGCACAGGGCCAGGGCGTGCAGTGTGCCAGGCTTGCTGATCTTCAGCGAGGTGCTCACCTCGTGGTGGGTGTAGACGGGGCCTTGATTCGGGCCGGCGACGGACTCACCGTGGGCGGAGAACTCAAAGTGGCCCACCTGGTAGGTGAACTTCTCCCCCTCCGGGTGGAAGTAGAGGGAGATCCAACGGATGTGGTGTTCGGTGGTGTTGGGGTGGGCGATCTCTTTCCCCAGGCTGACTTTCACCTCGAAGAGTTCACCCGCCTTCGCCTGGTCTGGAGCCTCAATGGCCGGCACGTGCTTTTCTTTCTTCCAGTCTGCCCTCTGAATGCATGCTCCCAATTCTGTCACTTGATGTGCCTCCTTTCTCAGTCTATCAGTTCATCTGGGCCTGGGTATAAGACAGAGCCTTGAATCAAGCCGTCTTGTAGTGTTCCAGATGGCCGTCACCGGCCCATGGGGCGATCCGTTCCAGCAGACGGTTTCGTTCCTCGTCCGTGAGCGGTGCCCAGGCCCGGACAATCTCCAGGTTCTGGGCGAGGACGTCAAGCGAATCTATCCCGCTCACCAAGGTACTGATGGGCAGGGACAGGGCGTAAGAGATCGCCTCGCTAGGGGTGATCCCAGTCTGGACTATCTGTCCCCTACCCCCTAGACTCTTCATGCCGATAATCCCGATGCCGCGCTCAACCAGTATGGGCAGTATCTCCTGGATGAAGCTCCGGTAGTGATAGTCCAGGAGATTGGTCGGCATCTGAACGGTGTCCCATTCGAAATTCTTCCCCAGCATCTCTTTGAACAGATGCGGCCAGCGGTGTCCGGTGAAACCTATGAATCGGATCTTCCCCTTCTCCCGATCCTTGATCGCCTCTTCGATCGCGCCTTCGGAGAAGATCCGGTCTGGTTCCCCCTCGTGGATGATCTCGTGGAACTGGAGCAAATCTATGTGGTCGGTCTGAAGCCGCCTTAAGCTCTCATCCAATTGACGTCGGAACGTAGCCGCGTCACGACCGTGGTTCTTGGTCATAAGGAACACCTTATCCCGATAGCCCTCTTTCAAGGCGAGCCCCATGATCCTCTCGCTCTCACCGTCGTTGTAACATCAGGCATTGTCCAGGAAATTGATCCCCTCATCTCGGTGTCCGTTCCCTCGACGCTCAGCAGCTTTAACCCCAACGCCTCGACCGCCATGGGGATCTCTTGCTTCGACGCCGGATGCGTGCCGATCACCTCGATGATGTCACCCGGCGATGCCTTCCGCAACGCCTTGCGGGTCTCCACCAGCGGCACGGGACACGTTTCCCCCCGGCAATCCACTGTGATGTTGGCCTCAGCCACCGGGCATGTCGCTTCGCGGGTGTCTACTTTGATCTCCTCCATCGCTTCACCTCACTCCGTGAACTCCACCACCACCCTGTCCACGTCCCACCGGTGCTCCAGTTTCTCCAAGATTTCCTCGCGGATGTTAGCGGCGAACTGGTGGCCAGCGGGCAAGTCCAGCACCACCCGCACTGTCCCATCAGCGACTGCGATGCCTTTGACCAGTTTGGTGCGCACCAGGTCCAGCCCGGTCAACGGATTCATCATGTGTCTCAGGCGTTTGCGCACCACCTCGACCGTCGTTGGCACACGTTCCTTGACCAGGCTGTGACGCTCCTCGTAGGTCTGGATAGCTGCTCACAGCCCGTCCACGGCCAGGACGGAACAATAGCCGCTCGATCAGCCGGTCGCGCATCTCTCGCAACCGGGCGGTCTCCTCCGGCGTCACCAGCTCCACTGCCTTGGCGAACCCCACCGCGCCGGGGATGTTCTCCTCCCCGGCCCGCAGGTTGAACTCCTGAAAACCACCATCCATCCACTTCGCCAAAGGAGTGCCCTTCCGCACGTACAGCCCGCCTATGCCCTTCGGCCCGTGGATCAGGTGGGCCGTCACGGTGACCAGATCCACTGACACCTCGCGCACATCCAGCTCCACGCGGGGGAAACTGTGGGTGGCGTCGGTGTGAAAGAGGGTGCCTCCCTCGCGGCAGATCTGGCCGATGGCCTCAACATCCTGTAGCGTGCCGATCTCCTGATTGGCCGCCTGAACCGAGACCAGGATCGTCTCTGGCGTGATCGCCTCGCGCAGTTGGTCCAGGTCCACCCGCCCATACCCATCCACGTTGAGGTAGGTCACCCGAAAGCCCTGCTTCTCCAGGGCTCTGGCACTGTGGAGGACCACCTGACCAAGCGCGAAGGTGCGCTCCTGGATATAGGGGGCAATATCCCGCAGGGCGTCTTCATCGAGTTGGGCAAAGAAGGGTAACTGATGCAGCTTCTGAAGTGTGGTAACCATCAACTCACCTGCTTCAGGATCGCCTCCTGCCGGGCCCACATGATCGCTTCCTCCTCTGGGGTTGTGTGGTCGTAGCCCAAAAGATGCAGCACCCCATGGATGACCAGCAGGGCCAGCTCCCTGTCTGGTGAATGGCCCTGCTCCTCAGCCTGGGCTCGGACATGGGGGTAGGAGATAACCACATCCCCCAGATAGGGGATTGTGCCCGGCGCTTCCACAAATCCCTCAGCCGCACCTCCAAAGGCCAGGACATCGGTGGGAGAATCCACTCCCCGATAACGGCGGTTCAGTTCTCGCACCCTGTCGTCGTCGGTGATCACCACTGTCAATTCGCCCTCGCCCGACAACCCCTCCTGTACCAGCACTTCGCGAACGACCTCCTGCACCCGCTGGGCATCCACATGTGCGGTGAAAGGGCGGGCGACCTGGACTTCAATCAAGAAAGCCATAGCTCATTCCGATGGTGGGAGAGACCCCTCTGGATATTCGATGCGAGGATGGCGGATGCCCTGCAGGGTGGAGACGAAGATGTCGCGGATACGGGCCAGATCGCGCAGGGTTAGCTCGCTCTCATCTAGTTCCCCCTGCGTGATCTTCTCCTGGGTGATCTTCTGCACCAAGGCGGCGATCTCATCCGGATCGTTGACTCGGGAAGCACGGGCTGCAGCCTCACAACTGTCGGCCAGCATGACGATGGCTGTCTCCCTGCTCTGCGGCTTAGGCCCTGGATAGCGGTAATCCCCTTTCCGCACCTCCTGCCCTTCCTCTGCCTGCTCCTTGGCACGGTGATAAAAATAGCTGTTCACTGCTGTGCCCTGGTGTTCAGGGATGAAAGCGGCAATGCGGCTGGGCAAATGGTATTTTCGTGCCAAGGCCAGTCCGTCAGCCACATGGCTGATCACAATTTGGGCGCTGGTGCGGGGATCAAGCCGGTCGTGGACATTCGTCCCCTCCACCTGATTCTCGACGAAGAAGTAGGGGCGCACCGTCTTGCCCACATCGTGGTAGTAGGCCCCCATGCGGGTCAAGAGGGCATCGGCGCCGATGGCCTGGGCGGCCTGTTCAGCCATGTTGCTCACCAGCAGACTGTGATGATAGGTGCCGGGGGCCCGGAGGAGGAGCTGCTGCAACAGGGGGTGGTCCGGCCGAGCCAGTTCCAGAAGTTGTAAGGGGGTAATGACGTCGAAAAGCTGTCCCAGGAGGAAAAAGCCGGCCAGGGCTAAGCTGGCTGAGAAGCCGCCATTGACCCCGCTGGCTCCTGCCAACACCAGTAACTCCCTAAGGTCCATGTCTTGCCTCGGCAGTCGAAAGGCCAGGATGACGACGATGTTAACCAGAGCGATGGAGGCTGCAGCCCAGATGAAAGTATTGAGCCGCTCCACTTTTTGGACCTGGAGGATGCCTACGATGCTGCCCAGGAGGAGATAGCTGACCACTTCGAAGGATCCCTCGGCCATCAAGCCTGCCATCAGGCTCATGAGCAGGGTGATCAGGATGGCTAGATGAGGATTGAGGAGCACAGCCAATAGAATGCCCAGAGCGGCCAGGGGAAACAGGTAGGGCAGGACGGCGTGGCCGGAGACGATGAACCTGGCCCCCAGGAGGAAGAGTCCATTGAGCAGCAGCAACAGAAGCAACAGGCGGGCGCGGTGATGAAGGGACTCCTCCAAGCGCAACAGGTACAACCCCAGGACGAAGGCCAACACCAACGCCAGGCCCGCGATACCCAGGAGGCGAGGCCATTCCTCTTCCGGCTGACGGAGGCCCAAAGCCTCCAGTGCTTCTAGGGCCAGTGCATCCACGATCTCGCCCTGCCGCAGGATGATCTCATCCCGCTTCCAGGTGCGACTGATAGGCTCCACGCTCTCCCGGGCCTGCTGGCGTGCCTTCTCCGTGAGTTCGGCATTGTAAAGACTATTCGGTTGGATAAGCTGGAGGGTGATCTCCGCCACGACTGCGGCCTGTGCCTCGTTGAGGTCCAGGGCGATAAGGGTGGGCACCCGTCGGCGCGCTTCGGCCACCTCGCTCGCCCGTATCTCCTGCCGCATGGAGTGATCCAGCACCCGCACCGTCTCCTCGGCCACGCGCTGCCAGTCAGCGGGGGAGAAATCCAGGATCCGGGAGCGGGTAGTGGAAGAAAGCTGGAGGCCCTCAATGGCCTCCAGCATGGCCTCCTTTTCCCCAGTGGAGGCATACCTGTCATATCGCAGGGCATCCAGGTAAGCCAGGATCTGGCGCGCCCACTCTACCTGCCGACGGGCCACTTGTGCATCGGGCGGA
>Ga0209609_10002059_pt1 | contig 11577 bp, 6 predicted proteins | sample LakKivw325mmetaG_FD_184136 | JGI IMG/M metagenome (GOLD analysis project Ga0209609, IMG submission 184136) | Anoxic lake water microbial communities from Lake Kivu, Rwanda to study Microbial Dark Matter (Phase II) - Lake Kivu water 325m metaG... | ecosystem: Environmental > Aquatic > Freshwater...
TGCCGGCACCTTCCTGAACCGCTACATTCCCTTGCGGATGAAGCTCAACCCCAACCAGCGCCCCGAGGACGTGCTGCACGACATGTGCGGGGCGTTCTTCGGCCCGGCGGCCCAGCCGTTGGAACGCCACTACCTGACCATGGCGCAGGTCACCGCGCGCGCCCACCCCGGCCTCGGCGGCATCGGCGTCGGCACGACCTACTACCACCGCCTCTTCACTCCCGACCAGATCAAGCAGGCCCGGGCCTGGCTGGACAAGGGCCTCGCCGCCGCGAAAGGCCAGGGCCTCTACGAGCAGCGCGTCGCGATGGTGGACCTGGCCCAGCAGTACCTGGAAGCCTACCTCGGCGGCGTGTGGGCCGCGCAGGCGAAGGACTACGACCAGTCCGTGGCACAGTTCGACCGCATGGACCGAACGCTCGCGGCCCTGTGTGAGAAGGGCTGGGCCGACGCCAAGGACGCCCCGGGCCGGGCGAAGACCATGCGCCTGAAGGCCCTCGCCGAGAACTTCCCCCAGAAGCTCGGCTATGTGACCGACTGGCAGCTCCTCGGCCCGTTCGACAACACCGCGCGCGACGCCGACCTGCGCCCACAGCCCTTCGAGCCGATCAAAGACCTGGGCGGGGTACAAGCCCCCGCCCTACAGACGACCGCCCAGTGGTGGCCCTACCGCAGTCCCGGCGGCTTCCTCAATCTCGAACAGGCCCTCGCCTCCCGGCAGGGCAAGTGGACGCTCTCGTACGCCTACGCCGCCACGACCGTCAGCGCCCCGCGTGCGGGGGGAGCCCAACTCCGCCTGGACAGCTTCTTCCCCTTCCGCGTATTCCTCAACGGGGAGGAGGTCTTCCACAAGGCCGGCCTCAACGCCGACTGCCCGGACCGCCTCGCCGCCGACGTACGCCTCAAACAGGGCCCGAACCTCATCGTCGTGAAGCTCAGCCAGACCCAACTCGCCACCGACAGCTTCCCGTGGGGGCTGTACCTGCGCGTCGTCCCGGACGAGGCCCCCTCTCTGGTCCCGCTCCCCGAACGCTGGCCCTTCCGCACCGACCCGCAGGGAGTGGGGGAGAGCGAGCAGTGGTTCGCCGTGGGCTACGACGACAGCGCCTGGCAGCCCCTCCGCCTCGGGCAGGCCTGGGAGGGCGCCCTCGGCCCGTACGACGGGGTCGGCTGGTACCGGGTCAAGTTCACCGCCCCGGCCCAGCTTCCGCCCAAGCTCGCCTTCGAGTTCGGCGGCGCCGACGAGCAGGCGTGGGTCTATCTGAACGGCAAGCTGATCGGTGAGCGCACGGTCAAGTCCACGGGGAGGACGGTGGGGGAGATCTGGGAGGAGCCGTTCACGATCCCGATCCCGGAGGGCGCCCTCAAGCCGGGCGCGGAGAACGTGCTGGCCGTCCGTGTCCACGACTCGGCCTACGCCGGGGGGCTATACCGCGCAGTGAAGCTGGTGGCGGCGCCGTAGGAGAACAAGAGTCGCGGGGTACAAGCCCCCGGCTACGCTACGCCCTCCAGCACGGCCCTGCCCTACAGCCGCCCTACCTCACCCTCCCAATCCACGCCACCACCTGCGCCCTGATCTCGTCCAGGTCCCCCCGCTGCGGGTCCAGTTCGTCCAGCCACTTCCGCGCGTCCGCCGCGGCCTTCTTCTTCGCCCCGGTCGCCCCGTGGATGGCCTGTTCCAGCGTCGTCACATACCGCACGTCGTCCACGCCCTCGCGGAAGCCCTCCCACTGGATCGTGTCCACGACCCCGTTGACGGTCGGGTAGCTGAAGTTGTGGTCGCGATAGCTGCGATCGTCGAAGTCGTTCCACACGTGGTTGAAGCCGTGCTGGTAGGCGTAGTCCATCGCGCCGTCAAAGCCCGACTTCCACAGCACCAGCCCGAAGTTGCGCCGGTAGATGTGCGGGTCCTCGACCCCGACCTGCGGGTTGGCGTAGCAGAACGCCTCCGAGCCGACGGAATGGTACTTCTTGCCCTCCTCGGGGTCCGGCGTCCCGGCCAGCACCGCCGTGTTCAACAGCTTCCCCATGGCCTCGAAGGTCTTCCTGTAGCACGCGACAAAGGTCTTGCCGCCGGCCTCCTGGCAAGCCGCCCAGGTGGCCTTCTGTGACTCCAGCGCCTCGCCCGTCGCCTCGTCGGTGCCGTAGAAGTACACCTCGTCATAGCCCCAGGGCTTCAGGAAGGCCAGCCACTTCTTGATCTCCTGCTGTAGGCCCGGCAGTTGCTCGGCCGGGCGGGGCCCGATGCCGTACCCGAGGTTGTAGAACCGCCCCGCCGGCATCCCGACCGCCTTGCGGATTTGCAGTTGCTTCGTCAGCAGTTCCTCATTCCAGCCGGTATAGTTCGTGGGGTAGGGGACACCGTGGGCCAGCATGTCCTCCATCTCGGCCCGGTACTGCTCCTCGGAGCGGCGCTCCGAGTCGATGTACGGCTGGCCGTCGGCGCTCAGCCGGGCCCGGTAGTAGATCGAGTACGTCAGCCGCGAGGGCTGCAGCACGAACGGGCGCACGGTCAGTTGCACCGGCAGCGAGGTCTTCCCGCCCGAGGAGTTGAAGCTCAGCGTCCCCGCGTACGTCCCGGCCGGGGCCTGCTCCGGCACGTGGATCGTCAGCCAGAATTCCCGCGCCGCGCTGGCCTTCACGTCTACTGCCTGCAGCGTCGCTGCGTCAATCGGCCGCGCGTCTTTCAGGTTCGAGCTGTCCGGGTCGCTGCACACGAGATACTCCGTCTTCCCGTCCGCCCCCGTGCTGCGCAGGTAGTTGGTCTCCTTCTCCACATCCACCCGCACGAGTGCGTCATCCTTGAGCAGCAACTCGGGAATGAGCCACTTCTTGGGCGTGAAGCCGATCCCGGTGGAAGCCCCCTGGAACCACGTCTTGACCACGCGGATGTTGACCTCGGAGGCCGGGATCGTGCCCGCCTTGCCCTTCAGGTCACTGCAGGACGCCGTCACGCCCGTGAGGTCCCGGAAAGCAAACACGAACGCGGACACGGACTCGTATTCACCGGGGCAGGCCGCGGCTTGCAGCCCCCCTCCGCCCGCTGCCGCCAAACCTCCGGGGGCCTCGCGCCGCATCAGCGTCGTCGGGTGGTTCCACGGGTACGCCACATAAGTCCGCCCCTCGGCCTTGGCCTGGCGAATGGTCGCCAGCGTCTGCGGGGCGTTGCGCAGGCTGGTGATGATCTGCCGCAACTCCTGCACTTCCTGCGGCGAACCGTACTTGGACTTGCTCAGCGAAGCCAGCAGTTCCTCACCCCGGCCGACGCTGGCCTTGAGGCTTTGCACGAACGCGGGCGCATCCGCCTCGGTCGCTTCGGCCTGGGGGACGACCTGCCGCACGGTCGCCAGTTGCTGGCCCCAGTCGGCCACTTCCGCGCGAAACTTCGCCTGGCCCTCCTCGAACGCCGTCGTCGCCCGGCCGAGATACTCCTTGTCGTCCGGGACTTCCCCCTCGATGCGGACGTCGTCCACGTAGACGACCGCGCGCTGCCCCGCCTGGCCCTGCAGGAAGATGGCCCAGCGGTCCAGCATCGGCGCGGTCTGCTCGCCGGTCACGCCATACACGTGCCGCGGCACCACCCCGGCCGCGCCCTCGGTGCCGATGGCCACCAGGTCCCCCTCGACCAGCTTCCAGTCCGTCGTCCCCCGGTAGCTCTGGATGCTCCCGCACCCGCTGTGGTGCGTCGGCGGGTACAGGGCGTTGATGCCGAACCCGGCGGAGGCCTGGTTGCCCTCGCCCAGCCTGACCCGCGCCGAAATCGTCAGCTTCCCGGCCAGCGGCACGGGCACGGAGACCCCGTAGTAGTAATACGGGCTGTCGCCGAAGGTGATGTCCAGCTTGAGCGCGTGAGTGCCCTCGAAGGCCTGCTCCTCGGTCGGGCCCAGGAAGTTGACCGTGGGGGCGGCGCCGCGGCTGGCCCACAGGGCCACGGGAGGCGCTTGTCCCTCGAAGCCTTCACGGTATGAGAACGGCTTCAGCGGCAGATCGGCCGCCGGGGCGAGGGGGCAGATGAGGCACAGCAGCAGGAGAGCAACGAGCACGCGCATGACAATCACCTCGGGAAGAGTCCGTCCGGTTGTGGCAGCATTATACGGCAATAAACAGGGCCTGACCCTATTCTTCGTGAACTTGACACGCCGGCCAAACCGACGTACAATTCCGCCTGCAACTGCGGCGGCTGGTGCCGCCGCTGCTTGCTTGCGGGTGGTGGCAGGCGTGGGGCTGTTCGCGGGGGCTGACCCCGCCCCTGCGCGTTGACAGACCACCTCGTCTGGCCTATACTGAGCCGGACGGGCCGCTCTCGGCCCGTCTTTTGTTGCCCCCCGCTCCGGATGCCACCGGCACTCCGGGCCTTGCCGGTGCGGGCACGGGGCTCATCAGTCCCCGGAAAGGGAGATCGCTGCAATGCAGCCTCGCAGTAAGTGGTGGATCATCACCATCGCCGTGCTGTTCGTCCTGTCCTTCCTGTATGCCTTCCAGCCCCTGCGGCTCAAGCCGAAGGCTTCCGAGGTCAACAGCACCTTCCGCTACACCTTCGCCCAGCCGTTGGTGAAGGCCGACGCCGAAATGACCACCCGCGCCGCTGAGATCAACCAGTACCTCTCCTCCAAGGGCCTGGGCTCGGAGATTGACCGGGTCGAGTTCAAGGAAAAGAACGTCCTGGAGATCGAGACCTTCGCCCTGGACAAGGACCAGGCCGAGAGCGACCGGCAGAAGCTCCTGGCGCTGCTCACCGAAAAGTACCCCGGGGTCACGGCCATGGCCATGCCCGAGGACGCCCAGCGCGAGCAGCCGCTGTCGGTCTTCGGTCCCCTGGCCTTCTACCGGCCGACGCCGCAGGTGCAGCTCGGCTTGGACCTCATCGGCGGGGCGCACGTCGTGCTGCGGGCCCTGCCCGAAACGACGCTGACCTTCAAGGCAGCCGAGGACAAGCCGCTGGTGAAGACGGCTGCCCCCGCGGCCGTCCCCGGCGCGGCGCCTGCCGTCAAGCCCGTCGTTGAGGCCACCCTCACCCCCGAGATGCTCTCCGACCGCGTGCGCAACGTCCTGGTCAAGGCCGGCGTTCGGGTCGAAGGCACCGACGATCTGAAGGTGGACTTCCCGGCCGCCCATGTCATGGTCGTCAAGACCCGCGCCGAGAGCCAGACCGTCGCCGACAAGCAGAAGGGCCTGATCGTGTCCCTGCTCGAGCGCACCTTCCCGGGCGTGCCGATCGTCGCCGACGACCCGATGTCGCTCTTCCTGGACAAAGAGACCGCTGAGAAGGTCAAGAACATCATTGAGAAGCGCCTGTACGAGATGAGCGAGATCCGCGAGCCCGTGCTGCAGACCCAGGGCCTGGACCGCATCATCGTCGAGTTGCCGGGCGTGAGTGAGCCCGAGCGCGTCGTCGCGATCCTCAAGTCCACCGCCATGCTGGAGTTCCGCGTGGTGCCGGACCGGTACGACGCCGTCGGCGCCGAGCAGGACGACTACACCGAGTGGCGCGACAAGCAGACCGGGCAGACCGTCCCCTGGTCGCTGGTGCTGGCCGAGACCAAGCCGGACTTCACCGGCCGCGACCTCAAGAGCACCGCCACCGTCAGCCCCGACTCCCAGAGCCCCGGCTACTGGGTCGTTAACTTCGAGTTGCGCGACGACCGCAAGCAGGCCTTCCGCGAGTTCACCCGGCGCAACATCCAGAAGAAGATGGCTATCGTCCTGGACAACAAGTGCCAGATGGCCCCGGTCATCAAGAGCGAGATCCCCGGTCAGGGCATCATTGAGGGCCGCTTCACCGCCCAGGACGCCGGCGACCTGAAGCTCCTGCTCAACGCCGGCGCCCTGCCCGTGCCGCTGGAGATCGCCGAGAACCGCACGATCAGCGCCACCCTGGGGGCCCACGCCATCCAGCGCAGCCTGTTGGCCGGCGCCATCGGTCTCAGCCTCGTCGTCATCTTCATGATCGTCTTCTACCGCCTGCCGGGCCTGCTGGCCGACGTCGCCCTGGCCCTGTACGTGCTCATCGTGCTGGCGGTGTTGACCTTCACCAAGACAACGCTCACGCTGCCGGGCATCGCCGGCATCATCCTGTCCATCGGCATGGCGGTGGACGCGAACATCCTGATCTTCGAGCGCCTCAAGGAGGAGATCTGGGCGGGCAAGTCCATCCGCGCCGCCATTGACGCCGGCTTCGAGCGCGCCTGGACCGCCATCCTGGACTCCAACGTCAACTCGATGATCGTTGCGGCCGTGCTCTACTTCCTGGGCACCAGCTCGATCAAGAGCTTCGCCGTCACGCTGTTCGTGGGCGTGGTGTGCTCGCTGTTCACTGCGGTGACCGTCTCGCGGTGGATGGTGACGATGATCGGGCACAGCCGGCTCGGCCAGCGGCTGCACATGTTTGGAGTGCACCAGGAGACGAGCTAACCGCCGTCCGTGACCGTGCCGCTACGGCTCTTGCCGGCTTCGGCCCGGCCGAAGCTTAAGGAGGTCTGTACGACGTGGACTTTTTCCGCAGACAGAACTGGGACCTGGTCGGCCGCAGCTGGATCTGGTTCACCTTTTCGGGCATCTTGCTGGTGGCCGGCATCGCCGCCTGGGCCATCTTTGGGCTGAACCTCGGGATTGACTTCACCGGCGGCGGGCTCATCCGCTACGAGTTCGCCCGGCCCATCGCGGCCGACCGCGATCAGCAGGTGCAGGTGCTCAGCCGCACCAAGCAGGCCCTCGGGCAGGTCAATCTCGCTCACGCCCAGGTGCTCGTCAGCGGCAACAACGAGCTGATCATCCGCACGCCCCCCGTGGGCAATGACGAAGCGGCCATGTTGCAGGAACAGCAGGTGCGCCAGCAGGTGGACCAGCTCTTCGGCGCCGACTACGGCCCCGTGACGGCCCTCGGCCGCGAGAGTGTCGGGCCGATCGTCGGCGCGCAACTGCGCCAGTCCGCCCTCCACGCCCTGATCCTCGGCTGCGCGCTCATCCTGCTGTACATCACCATCCGCTACGAGTTCAAGTTCGCCGTGGCCGGGGTGATCGCTCTCGTCCATGACGTCTTCATCCTCGTGGGCTTCATGGCCCTGCTGCGCCTGGAGCTGGATAGCTCCTTCGTGGCGGTGGTGCTCACCGTGATTGGCTTCTCGGTGCACGACACCATCGTCATCTTCGACCGGATTCGGGAGAACCTCAAGCTGCACCGGCGCGCCAACTTCGCCGACACGGTCAACGCCAGCCTCTTGCAGACCATGGCGCGCTCGATCTATACGGTCTTGACCACCCTCCTGACGCTGGTCGCCCTGGCGATCTTCGCCAGCGACGCCATCCGCGTCTTCGCCATCGGCATGGTCATCGGGATCGTCTCCGGCGCCTACTCCTCGATCTTCAACGCCAGCCAGGTCGTGGTGGTGTGGGAGCGCTACCGGGCCAGTCGCAAGACGTCCGGCGCCGGCACGGTGGTCCGCCGCCGCGAACGCGCCCGCCTGACGGGCACGACCGCCGTGGCGGAGATGGAGGACGACGTCGAGGTGGAGGCCGAGGTCGAGGACGAGGAAGCCGAGGACGAAGCTGCCGCCGCCGGCGGCGCCCGCCGCCTCAGCGCCCACGAGGCCCTCGCTCGCGCCGAGCAGGTCGCCCAGGAGGAGAAGCGGGAGGAGCGGCGCGAGCGCCGCAAGGCCGCCAAGGGCAAGGGCAAAGGGAAGCGACGGTTCTAGTCGTCCAGCATTGCAGGGAGTGACGAGAGCCGGCGCCGCCTCAGGCGTCGGCTTTCTGCCAATTATGCCCACCCGACAAGCCGCCCTTGAGACCGCACGAGCCGCCACGCTCTCCATCGTCAGCAACTCGGCGCTGACGGCGTCCAAGCTCGCCGTCGGGTTCCTCACCGGCTCGGTGAGCGTACTGGCCGAAGGCATCCACTCGGGCAATGACCTGGTGGCCTCCTGCCTGGCCTGGTTCGCCATCCGCAAGGCAAATGAGCCCGAGGACGAAGAGCATCTCTACGGCCACGGGAAGTACGAAAGTCTCTCGGCCGCGGCCGAGGCCGCCCTCATCGTCGTCGCGGCCCTCGGGGTCATGTGGACGGCCGTCCGCCGCCTCCTGCTGGGCGAGACCGGCGATCTGCAGCACGGCCCGGCGCTCCTGGCGATGGGCTTTTCGGCCCTCGTCAACATCTTCGTCTCGGCGTACCTGTTCCGGATCGCCAAGCGCCATGACTCCGTGGCCCTGGCCGCCGACGCCTGGCACCTGCGCGCCGACGTCTGGACGTCCCTGGGCGTCTTTGCCAGCCTCGGCCTAATTCTGCTCACCGACTGGCACTTCTTGGACCCGGTCGCCGCCCTGCTGGTCGGCTTCCTGATCCTGTTCCAGGGCGGGCGCATCGGCCGCGAAGCGGTCAACCAGTTGCTCGACCGGGCGCTCCCCGAAGCCGAGATGACGTTGATCCGGGAGACGCTCGCCGAACATGACGACATGTTCATGGAGTACCACAAGCTGCGCGCCCGCAAGGCGGGCCGCGAGCGCCAGATTGACTTGCACCTGGTGACTTGCCCGCGGGTCACCGTCGAGGAAGCCCACGCGGTGACCGACCACCTGGAGGAGGCCGTACGCGGCCACTGGCCGGCCACCCGCGTGACCATCCACATCGAGCCCTGCGCGGAGCAGCGCTGCCCGAACCGGGGGGCCGACGCCCGCGATCCCGAGGTGTGCGCGCTCCGGCAACGCACCGCCGCCCGCACTCAGAAGTGAGGAGCCCCATGGAACACATCCTACGTCTGTTGGCCCAGGACAGCCGCATCACCGCTGACGAGATCGCCACCCGCCTGGGGCGGTCCGCCGAAGAGATCCGGCACACCATCCAGCAACTCGAAGACGACGGCATCATCGTCAGCTACGGCGCGCTCATCAACTGGGAGAAGAGCGCCGACAACAAGGTCTTTGCCTTCATCAACGTCGAAGCCGTGCCGGAGCATGGCAGCGGCTTTGACTCGGTCGCTGACTACATCAGCCGCTTCCCGGAAGTCCACTCCTTGTACTTGATGTCGGGCTCCACGGACCTCCAGGTCGTCGTCGAGGGCGACGACTTCCGCGAAATCGCCCGCTTCGTGGCCGAAAAGCTGGCCCCTGCTCCCGGCGTGCGCTCCACCTCCACCTCCTTCGTGCTCAAGAGCTACAAGATGGAGGGCATCCTCCTGGGCGAGCAGCCCGATGACCAGCGCCTGGCGGTGTCGCCATGACCGACCGCTCCCTCCCCCTGAGCCAGAAGGCCATTGGTCTGGCCCCCTCCGGCATCCGCAAGTTCTTCGACCTCGTCATCGGCATGGATGACGTGATCTCCCTGGGCGTCGGCGAGCCGGACTTCGCCACGCCCTGGCACATCTGCGACGCCGCCGTGGCCGCCCTGCGCCGCGGCGTCACCTCCTACACCAGCAACGCGGGCCTGATGGACCTGCGGGAGGCCATCGTCGAGGACCTCCAGCGCCGCTACGGCGTCGGCTACGACCCCGAGCAGCAGGTGCTCGTCACCATCGGCGTCAGCGAAGCGCTGGACCTGGCCATGCGCGCCACGCTCAACCCCGGCGACGAAGTGATCGTCCCGGAGCCTTCTTATGTCTCCTACATGCCCACGGTGGAGCTGGCCGGGGGTGTGGCCGTGGGCGTGCCGACCGTCGAGGCGAACGACTTCAAGCTGCGGCCCGAGGACCTCGAGGCCGCCATCACCCCCCGCACCGTCGGCCTGCTCATCGGCTACCCGAACAACCCGACCGGCACGACGATGAGCCGCGAGGAGTTCGCGCCCATCGCCGAGATCTGCACCCGGCACAACCTCCTGGTCTTCTCTGACGAGATCTACGCACACCTGACCTACGAGGGTGAGCACGCCTGCTTCGCCGCCCTGCCCGGCATGGCCGAGCGCACGGTGCTCTTCAACGGCTTTTCGAAGGCCTACGCGATGACGGGCTGGCGCCTGGGCTACGCCTGCGGCCCGGCCGAGATCATTGGCGCGATGAACCGCATCCACGCCTACACGGCGCTCTGCGCACCCGTGGGGGCCCAGATGGCCGCCCTCGAGGCCCTCCGCCACGGCGAGGCCGAGATGCGCCGCATGATCGAGGAGTACGACCAGCGCCGCCGCCTGTTCGTCAAGGGCCTCAACGACATCGGCCTGCCGTGCTTCATGCCGCGCGGCGCCTTCTACACCTTCCCGCGCATCGCCCACCTGGGCCTGACCGCCAAGGAGTTCTCCGAGCGCCTGCTGTTTGAGCACAAGGTCGCCGCCGTGCCCGGCACGGCCTTCGGCCAAAGCGGCGAGGGCTACCTCCGCTGCACGTACGCCACCAGCGCCGAGCAGCTCAAGACCGCGCTCGACCGCATGGACCAACTTGTCGCAGACATCAAGGCCGGGGCACGCTCTTGACCGAACCGCCGCCGGGGATGCTGGACCTGCGCACCCTCGTCCCGCCGGGACGCCGGTGGGTGCTGCTGCTGCTGACGGTGCTCTCGGCTCTGGCCACGTGGACGGCCTTCCCGCCCTTTGAGCTGACCGGTTTGGCCTGGGTCGCCCCGGCGCTGCTGATGCTCACGCTCAGCCAACTCACACCCCGCCAGGGCTTCCTGCATGGCTGGCTCTTCGGCACGATCTTCATGGGCGGCATCGTCAGCTTCGTCGCTCCTTACGGCGCCCTGCCGTGGACGGTCCTGTCCGCGGTCATGGGCCTGTTCTACGGGCTCTTCGGGCTGGCCGCCGCGGCCCTGCGCGGCGCGCCCCCGCTCTGGCGCGTGCCGGCCCTGGCGGGCGCCTGGTTCCTGATCGAATTCCTCCGCGGGCACGTCGGTTCGCTCTCCCTGACCTTCGGGGACCTCGCCTACAGCCAGGAAGCCAACCTGCCCCTCATCCAGATCGCCTCCGTGTTCGGCCACTACGGCGTCAGCTTCCTGATGGCCCTGCTCAGCGCCGGGATCAGTTGCCTGCTCGTGGCGATGCTGCCGCTGACATGGCTGCGCCCCACGGACGCCCTCGGCCCGCTGGCCGGCTCCCGCGTGGACTCCCTGCGCCGCTTCAACCGTGACGCCGGCCGCGTCGCGCTGGCCTGCTTCGCCCTGGTGATCGCCGTCTACGTCGGTGGCCGGTTCGTCGGCGAGGCGGGCAGCAAGCGCGTGCGGGAGACGCCCTCATCCGGCGGCGCGCGAGTGGCGATCGTGCAGGCCGAGGGCGTACCCGCGCCCGGCGGGCGCAGCAGCGGCGCGCTGATGGCGGAGTACCTCCGCCTCTCTGCAGAGCACCCCGCCGACCTCATCGTCTGGCCGGAGACGGCCATCGGCGCCGCGCTCAATCTCGACCCGCCCCGGCAGCAGCAACTGGCCGAGCTGGCCCGGCGCAAACACGCGCACCTGATCATCGGCGCCGGCGAGATGACCGGCGGCCGCGTCTACAACAGCGCCTACTTCATCCGCCCCGACGGCGCCATCGCCGACCTCTACCGCAAGATGGACCTGGTGATGTTCGGCGAATACGTGCCCGGCCGCCAGCGCTTCCCATTTCTCAAGCGCTACCCGATCCGCTCCTTCGACTACACCGCCGGCCCCGCCCGCGTGCTCTTCCCG
>Ga0209609_10002064_pt1 | contig 11558 bp, 8 predicted proteins | sample LakKivw325mmetaG_FD_184136 | JGI IMG/M metagenome (GOLD analysis project Ga0209609, IMG submission 184136) | Anoxic lake water microbial communities from Lake Kivu, Rwanda to study Microbial Dark Matter (Phase II) - Lake Kivu water 325m metaG... | ecosystem: Environmental > Aquatic > Freshwater...
CAACGGCGGCGGTTGTGCCTGAACCGCAAAAACAATCAAGAACTAAATCATTTTCATTTGAAGATGCTTTGATGATGCGCTCTAATAACGCTTCGGGCTTTTGAGTTGGATAGTTAAGCGATTCGATTCCTTGTGAAGATATTAAACTAATGTCGTCCCATAAATCTGACACAACAACACCTGGATTTTCATCGAGATAATATTTCAGATTGGGAACACCATCTTCTTTTTCAGGCAATACTAACAATCCTTGTGCTAAATATTCCTCTAATCTTTGTGGTGTTGTGACCCAGTGCATACCTGAGCGCCCTCTTTTGTTAGGGTCAACGCCTCTCCATGTTTGACCAGTTTCACCAGCGCGCTTGCCGCTAACTAAAACGGGAACAAGACGATAAAATCCTTTCTTATCCTGTTTTTTGTATAGAGTTTTAGATGCTTCTGATAATTCCTTGCGCTGAAACTCAAATGTGTATTGAGGAGATTTTGTGTAAAAGAAGATGGTATCTTGAGCGCGTTTCCAAATCTTGCCAATGCTCGAAACATTACTGCTTCTTTTCCAAGTGATTTGATTGACAAATCTCTCAGCACCGAATATTTCATCCAGAATCAGTCTTACATGACTGTTTACCCTCCAATCACAATGTACGTAAATGCTTCCATCTCCTTTTAGTAATTCACTCAATAACACCGCCGTTTCATAAAACCACTGCAAATAAGATTCCATTCCGCGCCCCCATGTATCGCGATAAGCTTTTTGTTCAATAAGACTTGGCTCTTTCAAGAATTCTGTTGTTTCATCTTCCTCTGTTTCAGGATGGTCGGGAATTGTTGCGGTAAACGAAAAATCTGCGCCCACATTGAAAGGTGGGTCAATGTAAATCAGGTTCACTTTGCCGGCAAACTCATCCAGCAGGGAAGGTAGTACATACTTTTTGTCCCCCCAAATTAAACGGTTGCGCCAGTCAGGGTCACGTCCTGCGCTGAACAAGTCCAACATGCGCTGGCGCTCGATGGCCGACTCGTTGACCGTCTCTACGGTTTGAAAAGGGAGAGACACGCGCAGGGGAGCGGCGCGTTTTCCATTTTCGTCATATTTGCCCTGCCAGATGAGTTCGGTCATGTTGAATCTCCTAACCGGTATGATATAAGGATACAGGAAAACCCTTGTTCCCGCAAGTGCGGGAAAATCAGACTTCCGGTTTCTTTGAAACTTCGGAAGTCTGGGGGTTGAATTGCCAAAATCCTCACGCTCCGGGCAAGTGCTGGATGATGTGCTGGCGCAGGAACCGGATGTTTTCCCCCGCCGCCGTCTCGGCGTCCGGCTCCGGCAGGAACTCGCCGGAGACCCAGCCCGCGTAGCCGGTGGCTTCCAGCGTGGCGAGAATGGACTTGAAATCCAGGTGACCCGCGCCGGGATACCAGCGGTTGGAATCGGCCACGTGGAAGTGATAGATGCGCCCCCGGCATTGTTGGATGCTCGCCTCGATATCCGCCTCCTCGATGTTCATGTGGAAGGTATCCAGCAGCAGCCCGAGGTCATCGGCGCCGACGCACTCGATCAGATGCAGGCCCTGGGCGGCGGTGTTGACCAGCGTCGTCTCGTAACGGTTGATCGGCTCCAGCGCCAGCCGGACTCCACGCGGGCGGGCAGCCGCACTGCACTCACGCAGGGCCTCCACCAGCCAGTCCATGGCTTGCTGATGCTCCACCCCGGGCTTGACAACCCCGCGGATCAGGCCGAGGATGACGACTGCCCCGAAGCGGGTCGCGAGCGGGAGGTGAGACTCGATTCGCTCGACCGCCGCGCGGCGGATCGTTGGGTCTGGGTCAGTGAACGACAGGCCCTCCTCGCCCCATGCCTGCCCAGTCCCGATGGCGGGGACGGATAATCCACACGCGCGAGTCAGCCGTTCCAGTTCGTCGAGGTTCACCAGATTCGGGTCCCGGATCGCCAGTTCGACGCCGTCATAGCCCAGGGCGGCGATGCCCCGCAGGTTGGCTTCCAGATCACCCTTGAAGGTGGCAGCCTGGAACCGGGCGGGTTGGGTGGAGAGGACGATGGAGAGGTTCATGGTTTGGTCTCGATACGAGCGTGGCGGTGGTCGAGTAGGCGTTCTTTGCCGTATCGAGACCCCGCCACGCTCTACTCGACCAGCGGTTTATTCCGCGATGTACGTGATCTTGCATTCCGAGCGGTCGGTCTGCAGCTTGAGGATGTTCTCGGGCAGTTCTTCCAGGCTGATTTTCTTGGTGCTCATCGGGGTCATGTCCATGCCAGTGGCCATGCACGCGATGACGCGCGGGAAGTTGCCGTGCCCGGAGTGGCCCTGCGCGCCGACGATGCGCGCCCGGCGGACCTGCAACACTTCGCCGGTGACCGGCATCTTGGCCTCGGCGCGGGCGGTGACGACCACCGTGCTATTCAGCGTGCGGCCTTCCCAGATGACGCGTTCGATGCCGGGATAGACGACCGCCGGTAATCCAGTTGCTTCCATGAACATGTCCGCGCCCATGCCGCCGGTGATCTCCAGCACGCGCTCGGCGAAATCTTCCTTGGCCGGGTTGACGTGGTAGTCGGCGCCCAGTTTGAGGGCCATGTCGGCGCGTTCCGGCTGGGTCTCGGAGATGATGACCTGCGAGGCGCCGGCGCGCTTCAAAATGGCACAGGCCGCGATCCCGACCGGTCCGCCGCCCAGGATGACGGCCCGGTCGCCGGGGCGGATGCCACCGCCGCGCTCGATCACTGCATTGTAGGCCACGCTGGTCGGCTCGACTAAGCTGCCAGCAACGAAAATGCTCTCGCCGGGGTAGTTCTCGCGTAGCGGCTCGAGGCTCCACAACGTGCGGGCGGGCAGGACGATGTATCGGGTGTATGCGCCGTTGACGTTGAAGCCGACCTCGTTCAACTGTTCGCAGTGGTTCGGCTGGCCGTCGGCGCACGGACGGCATTGTCCGCACCAGAGCATCTCTTCGGTGGTGACCGCTTCGCCGCCTTTGAAGGGCTTGTTGGTGCGCTTGTCACGTGCATTCCTGCCCGCTTCCACCACCACGCCGGAGAACTCATGCCCGAGGATGGTCGGGAAACCGGTCAGGCCGGGATAGAAGATGTAGCCATCCTTATCGGCCTGTGCCATGTGGACGTCCGAGCCGCAGATGCCGCAGGCCCTGACTTCCATCAGCACTTCCTCGGGGCCGGGCGCCGGGATGTCATACTCGCGGATCTCGAGCCGCGGGTTGCGCCATACCTGGCTGCCCAAATAGGTTTGGCGGCCTTCGATGTCCTTCGCGCCCAGCTTGAATCCCGGCTTCGGGTCCCAATCGGCGATCAGCGTCACGCCTGGCATTTTGCCTTTCATGATCCTCTCTCCTTGTAAACAAGTCCTCAAGTGATTTGATCGCTTGGTCTCGATACGGGCATTGCGGTGGTCGAGTAGCCCCGCAGGGGCGTACACTTGCACCTGCACTTGTAGCGCAGGTGCAAGTGCAGGTGTCGAGACCCCGCAACGCCCTACTCGACCAGCGCTACACTTCCGTCCCCTGGCCGATGCGCGGGATGCCGTAGACCGGCTTCCAGCCCGGGCTGAGCGGCTCGCGCAGATAGGGTTCCATGTCTTTGGCCGTGCGCAGGGTGACTTCCTCCACTGGCGGGACCGCACCGGGTGGGAAGGCTGCCAGCACATGGTCGTTCCACAGGGTCAGGTACTTCAGGATGGCAGCTATCGGGCGCTTGGCCTTTTGTGCGTCGCCGGCCCTGGCCTTACCGACCACGCCCTCGGGCGTTGCGGCGATCTCGATGGCGAAGTGGCCCTCGCCCTCCGACCAGCGACTGGGGCGCCCGAACGGGTCAACCGACTTGTCGAAGTGGCCCTCGGGTAGGTAGCTCTTGCCCTCGGTATCCACGGCGTAGCTCATGTTTACCATCTCCGGGTGCAGCAGCAGACTGAGGGAGGTCTCGGATTCGTCGGCGTGGACGAAGTCCGTGCTCATCTGCCCGCCGCGCTCGTCGGTACGGAAGAACTCGCGCACGCCGCGGTGCCAGTCCAGCACGCGGAAGACGCCGGGCAACTGGTAGCGCTTGACGAACTCCTGCACCGCCGACTCCAACATCCACAACTGGCCGTGATTGTTGACGATGAGTTGCTTGCGGAAACCATCGTTCCACAGGCCGAGCATCACATCGATCATCATTTCGCGCACCACGTGCTCGCGGACGATGACCGTGCCAGGCATGCCCATGTGGTGGTAGGGGTGGCCGCCGTACATCAGCGGGGGCAGCGCCAGGTTGACTGGCGCGCCGCGCCTGGCAGTGAAGCGCCGCACCCCCTCGCAGATGGCGCTGACGTAGAGCGTGTCCGCCGCGCTGGGCAGGTGTTGTCCGTGCAGCTCGGTGCAGCCGACCGGGATGAAAACAATGTCGTTCTTTTTGCGGTTGGCCTCCACCTGCCAGCGAGTAGTGGTCTGGATGTACGAACCGGGCTTGCCCCACTCCACCGGCGAGGGGATGCCGTAATCGGCCAGAATGGCATCAATTTCTTCGTCGCTGGCATCCCACACCTGTTTCTTCATCCGCCCGACTTCGTTGTCCTCGAAGAACAGGTCTGGCTGATCAGTGGGGAGAAAACCCCTGGGTATGTTCGTGTTTGACATTTGATATTCCTTTCAGCTACCCTCGCCTCCTCCTCTCTCGTCCGCATCGGGAACGTTTTGCGAGAAGAGGAGCAGGATGAGGAATTACATCTTCATTACGATCTTCATGGCACTCTTGGGCTTGTGTTCGAGCGTTTTCATATCCAGGCCTAGCATGTCGAACGCGCCGAGGCCCTCATCGAACGGGATGACCTTGGTGAAGAACGGTCCCATGTTCAGGCGCTTCTCCTGGTAAATGCGGATGGACGGCACCATCGTATTCTGGCCGAGGTACAGCCCGAGGATCTTGGTTGCCCAGCGGGTAACCTCGTTCGGGATGACGGTGGCCTGGATGGACGAGTCCATGCCGAAGGGTAACACCTTGCCGCCCGGGGTGACGCACTGCAGCGCCTGTTCGAAGGCGTTGCCGGTGGCTTCGATGACAATATCCGCTTTGCGTCCGTAGGTGAACTCGGTGATCTTCTCGACCACGTCCACCTCGAGTGGATTCCAGACTGTCAGGCCGCACTCCTTTGCCACACCGATGCGGAACGGGTCAATCTCGGTCACGGCTACCTTGGCGGCGATGTTTCTGGCAAGCTGGGCAAAGAGGTAGCCGATTGGCCCGTAGCCCAGGATGAGCACGTAGTCGTAAGGCAGCATCAGCAGGGTGTTCATGCCGTTAACCACCGTCGCCAGGGTCTCGACCTGGGTGCCAAGGATGTCGTCGATTTCGTCTGGAAGCACGTAACACTGCTTTTCGGGGATGAGGCAATATTCGGCGTAGCCGCCGTCGCGCATCACGCCCAGGGCGCTGGTCTTGATTTCGACGCACTGGCTGGTCAGCCCCATGCGGCAGAAGGAGCAGAAGCCGCAGCGGATGTTGTTGTCGACCGCTACCCGGTCACCGATCTTGACGTGATGCACGTGCGAACCGACCTCGATCACCTCGCCGCAGAACTCGTGTCCCAACACGGTATCCGGCTTGAAGTGATGTTTGCCTTCGATGATTTTCAAATCCGAGCCGCAAATGCCCACGGCGTTGACTTTGAGCAACACATCGTCCGGTTCATTGACGTGAGGGATCGGCCTTTCCTCGTAGACGAGGTTGCCGATACCCTTGAAAACATAAGCCTTCATCTTATCCATAACTTCCTCCTGCCACCTGTTATTTGAGCCAGGTACACAATTTTCATAAGATCAGAAGTTACGCAATTGAAAAGGATTCAGGCGTACACCCTGAACCACTAAGTTCTAAAGGTGCTACACTATTCCGGCAGAACCGGACGGGGGCCGTAGGCTTGCCAGGCTTCCCACATCGCCATGACATTCTCCGGTGGGACGTTTGCCTGGATGTCGTGCACGGCAGCAAAGACAAAGCCGCCTCCGGGAGCCAGAGCCTCGATGTTTCGCTTCACGTGTTCCTTGATTTGTCGAGGGGTGGCGGTACCCAACACCCGTTGAGTATCCACACCGCCGCCCCAGAAGGCAAGGTCGCGCCCGAATTCGCGCTTCAATTCGAGCAAATCCATGCCCGGCGCACTGATCTGCACAGGGTTGAGAATATCAATCCCGGCATCAATGAGATAAGGGATGAGGGCGCGCACCGCGCCGCAAGTATGATAGAACAGCTTGACTGGAGCCTGTTCCTTGATGAATGAAAAGAGTCGCTTGTGACGCGGCTGGATCAGACAGCGGTAAGTCTTGGGCGACATAAGCGGTGCGGCTTGCCCGCCCAGGTCGTCTGCTTCGATCACAACATCCACCAAGTCGCCGATTTCCTCGAGAGCGTGCTCCCAGAAGGCACACTTCCATTCCAGCAGACGGTCGAGCATATAGGCCACGAAATCCTGGTTGAGTAGTAAGTCAATGTAAAATTGCTCATACCCCCGCATCCATGAATAGACTTCAGTGATCCCGGCGCAAGGTCCAGCCAGGACAACACACTTCCCTTTGGAAGCCGCTGCCTTCGCCTGGGAGCGCAGGGCTGCAAATCGCCCGGCGTCGAGCGGATCGGGGAGAGGATAGGCTCTCAGTTCAGCCAGCGAGGTGGCATCCGTCAGCGGGTGGTGGTACATATCGTAATAAAGGCCGCCATCTTTGGGCTTGCGCCAGCCAATCCCCCATTCGTCAGTGTACGCCTGGTACGCGCCCTCGTCTCGAAAGGCATACCGAAACGCCGCTGCTGCGCCCGGAATTACCATCCGTACATCGGTTTGAAGCCGCTCGGCTAAATCCTCGTCTACCAAGGCTAATTGCTCTGCGATGAACGCAATGCGGGGTTTGACTGTGAGCAGAGCCAGGTATCGGCGTAGATTCTGGTAAGCAGCAACGTGGATGGTGCTCAAACCTGTGCCACCCAGATCGAACGGCACGCGATCTGGCTCTCGATGGTTCAGTGATCGCCACACTCGTTCGCGTGAATTCATGGGCGCTGTTCTCCGGTCATCCAGACTTCCAAAATCTTGGCTACCGCTGGATGCGCGCCGAGCCGCCTTTGGCGAAGGCGCGCACCTGCTCCACGGTCGCCATGGTCGTGTCGCCGGGGAAGGTGGTCAGCAGCGCGCCGTGCGCCCAGCCCAGGTTCACCGCCTCCTGCTCCGGCTCGCCAGTCAGCAGACCATAGAAGAAGCCCGAGGCGAAGCCATCCCCGCCGCCAACCCGGTCGTAAACTTCCAGCTCGCAGGTCGGGGAGACGTACGACTGGCCGTCTACCCAGGCCACCGCGCCCCACGAATGCCGGTTGGTCGAGTGGACTTCGCGCAGGGTGGTGGCAACGACCTTGATCTGAGGGAACTTCTCCACTACCTTGCTGATCATCCCGAAGAAGACACTCGGATCGAGGCCGGACCCTTCGCTTCGCCCAGGGCTTCGGCTCAGGATAGACCGTGAGCCTGCTTCCGGCCCCCCCAGGCCGAGTCCAAGCTGGAGGTCCTCTTCATTGCCCACCAGCACGTCCACGTTTTCGACGATGCGGCTCAGGATGGAGGCGGCTTTTTCCTGTCCGCCCCAAATGTTCCACAATTTGGCGCGGTAATTTAGATCGAACGAGACCACTGCCCCGACGGCCTTGGCGGCCTTCATCCCCTCGATGATAAGCTCGCCGGTGGTGGCGGAGAGGGCAGCGAAGATCCCTCCGCTGTGAAACCAGCGCACGCCGTTCGCAAAGATGGCCCCCCAGTCGAAGTCGCCCGGCTTGAGCTGCGCCGCGGCTTCGTTAGCGCGGTTGTAGAACACAACCGGGGCGCGCACGCCGAAGCCGCGGTCGCTGTAGACCGTTGCCATGTTCGGGCCGTTGACGCCGTTGTGCTCGAACTGTTTGTAGAACGGCTTGACGCCCATTGCTCGCACGCGCTCGGCGATCAGGTCGCCGATGGGATAGTCCACCATGGCGGTGACGATGCCGGTCTTCAGGCGGAAGCAGTCAGCCAGGTTGGCAGCGACGTTGAACTCCCCGCCGCTGACGTGAATCTGGCACTCGGTCGCTTTGCGGAAGGGGACGGCGCCCGGGTCGAGGCGGTGCACCAGCGCGCCGAGAGAGAGAAAGTCCAGCGCGGCGTCTGGTTTGATGTTGAGGCCGTATTTCATGAGAGCTCCTTTTTATTCCTTGCCATAGCGAGCGAGTGTCTGAGCGAGGTGTGATTTGTGCGCCACAACCAAAGGACAGCGAGCAAACCAATTTTCACCTCTTTCGAGAGGATCGCTTTATCACCCTCGACTTCGCTCACGCTCCGCTCAACGCGAATATCTTTTGTCAGGTTATGCGTGTTAATTTACGACAGTCGTTCAGAGCGACTAAAGTCGCCACTACATGTGATAATAATTTCTCACTCGATACAACATCTCTCCCGCCCGCGGGACGTAGAGAATGCCTTCGGCCTCGCGGCCCTGCCACTCGTCTGGGCGGACCGCGGCCGGGTCGAGGTAGCCCAGGTTCAGGCGGGCGCAGTCCTCGGCGGGAATTTTACTGGCTAACGTCACTTTGACATTTGGCTTTTCGACGCCGTTTTCCATCATGCCCGAACCGCGCAGGTGAGTGCTGTGCGCTAGGACGCCGAGCGGGATGTGCTTGAAGCGCTCCCAGTCGCTCAGGAAATAGGGCAGGATGTGGTAGCCGACCTCGTAGATGTACTTGCCGTGAACGTGGCTGACCACAGCCAGATGCGGGGCGTAGATGACGACTTCCCCGCCGACCGCAACCGCCGGTTCAAGCTTGTACATCGCCTTGGCGGCGGTCCACAGTTCATCGTACATGGCCGGGGCGCAGGAGAGTACGCGGCGGTAAGGTTTATCGCTCCAGACCACATTGCGTTGCGCGGACAAGTCCGCCGCGGCACTCCAGGCCTCGAACAGGTCGCCGATGAATATTCCTGCCAGACCATGCCCTGAGCTGACAGGCTGAGCCTGCCGTCCCCCGCACCTGCGGTTCGGGGCAGGTGTCGCACCGGCGTGCCGCCGGTGTTCGCCTGTCCTGGCGGCCAGGCCAGGGCGGCACGCTTGCACCTGCGCACACTTGCCCCGGGCGCAAGTGCCGGGGAGTGCAGGCGAACGGTGTCGAAGCCCTGTCGAAGGGTCATGCCCATCCATGACCAGCGCAGCGAGCGTAACCGGGGTGCTGAGCCGCCGCGCCGCGGCGTGGATCATCGCCCGCACCGGGGTCTCTTTCAGGCCGATGGTCCCGACCACGCCTACTAGCGCGCCCAGCCAGTGGGTGGCGTTGATCATCTCCGGCCCGGAGATGCCCGGGAACAGGTACTTCGCCCCGCCCGAGAAGCCGACCACCTCGTGGGGGAAGGTCGGGCCGAGGATGAGAATATGATCGTATTCCAGCGCGGCCCGGTTTATCCGAATGTCCACCCGCTCCGGCAAGGACGGGTGCCAGCGTTCCCCAGCGATAGCTTTGATTTCATCCTGTTCCATCATACCGATGGACGCCAGCATAGACGGATTGCCCCAGGCATGGTTCAATATTTTGACCCGGTGGGGACGGGTCTGAAATCCGCCCCCTACGAACAAGGAGGCGCGTTCTTCTGCCGTGATACCAACCAGCTTGTTCAGGCTCTCTTCGCTCAGCGGCGGATGCGTCCCCAAGGCGACCATGAAGTCGAGTTGTTTGGCGTCGTGCAGGGTTTCCACGATGGCGCGGAAGAGGAAAGGTAAAGGCAGCGAGCGGGTGTGATCCGGGATGAGTACCAGCACCCTCTGACGCGTAAATCGCCCGTCGAGGCCCTGATGCAGGGTTTTGAGGATTTCCTGCTCGGTGAGCAACTTGCCTCGTGGGGCGGTGGTTTGCGAGAAGATCATATTCCTGTTCCATGTAGCGGCGACCAGCTGGTCGCCGCTACAAGAATCAAACACCGCTGAATGCAGAAAACCCGCCATCCACCGGGATGACGACCCCGGTAACGAAGGCCGAGGCGGGGGAGACTAGCCAGAGCAGCGCGCCTGCCAGGTCGTCGGGGAAGCCGAAGCGGCCCATCGGGGTATGCCCGATGATGGACTTGCCGCGCGGGGTCAGGCGCTGCCCTGAGCCTGTCGAAGGGTCGCCGGAATCCTTGTCTGTCAGCAGGAAACGGTTCTGCTCGGTCAGGAAGAAGCCCGGAGCGATGGCGTTGACGCGGATCTCGGGCGAATATTCCTGCGCCATGTGGACGGCGAGCCACTGGGTGAAGTTGCTCACCCCGGCCTTGGCGGCGGAATAGGCGGCGATGCGAGTCAGCGGGCGAAAGGCGTTCATCGAAGAGATATTCAGAATGACGCCGGATTTCTGTTCGGCCATCAGTTGGCCGAAAACCTGCGAGGGCAGGATTGTCCCCATCAGGTTCAGATCGAAGACCCAGCGCAGGGCCTCGGCAGGCAGATCGAAGAAGGATTGCTCGACGTTGGTGGTGGCGGCAGGCTTGTTGCCGCCCGCGCCGTTGACCAGAATATCCACACGGCCGAATTTCTCCAGCACAGTTTGCGCCGCGGCTTCGATGCTGGCTCTGTCGAGCACATTGCAGGCCACGCCGATAGCGCCCGCGCTGCTGGAACGGAGCTCGGCGGCCAGGGATTCGGCAGCCTCCGCGTTCAGGTCCAGCACGGCGACTTTGACCCCGGCTGCGGCCAGCGCCCGGCACATGGCCGCACACAGCACACCCGCGCCGCCGGTCACGACGGCAGTTTTGCCAGAGAGATCGAAGAGTTGTTGGAAGGAAGAAGTGATCATAGAATTTTCCGCAATCGTGTGCTGGCCTCGACACTTGCACCTGCGCTGCAAGTGCAGGGGTACGGCGGCGCCGGTCGAGTAGCCTCGCAGGGGCGTACCGAGACCCGCCGCCTACTCGACCAGCGGCTCAACGAACGACTCCAAATGCCGGATGAAATGCTTTTCCAGGTTGGCGGCATACGCCTCAGGATTGGATCGCAGGAAGTCCATGAAGCGATCGTAGAAGCGCAGGTCGCCGGTGGCCGTTTTATCGGTCAGGACCGAGCCGAAGGTCACGTGCAGAATTTCGCGGGCGTCGAACTGGTCGAGCAGCCCCGGCCAGTTGCCGACCGCGCTCGGCAGGGGCGCGCGTCTCAGGTCCGCCGAGACGTGGTAGCTGACCCGATCGTGTTCGTAGCGCTCCCGGGCAAAAGTGTAGATCTCTTTGAGGAAAGCCGGGTCGAGTGCAGCGATGGTGCGCAGAGCTTCGAGATAACTTGTCCCGGCGGTTTTGACGTGGATGCGCTTCCCCCAGTGTTTCGCCAGCAGCGGGTAAACGCTGAACTTATCCGAACCCGAATGCAGGCTGATCTTGTAAGTCCCAAAATGAGCCGTCACCGCAGCGTGGCGGGCCATTTCCTCGTCCAACGCAGCGAGATCGCCGATGTAATCCACGCCTTTCTCGAAGCGGCCAATGAAGCGCGGTGCAATCGAGGTAAAGCGGACGCCGCGCCGGGTCAATTCG
>Ga0209609_10002065_pt1 | contig 11558 bp, 11 predicted proteins | sample LakKivw325mmetaG_FD_184136 | JGI IMG/M metagenome (GOLD analysis project Ga0209609, IMG submission 184136) | Anoxic lake water microbial communities from Lake Kivu, Rwanda to study Microbial Dark Matter (Phase II) - Lake Kivu water 325m metaG... | ecosystem: Environmental > Aquatic > Freshwater...
TCCGGTCGAGCTTCAGCTAGTACGGACGGAGACACGAGCCGATCGTAAACCACGACATCGGCACGACTGATGCATTCGAGACCCTTGAGCGTGAACAGGCCACGGTCACCCGGTCCGGCTCCGACCAGATAGACCGTCCCCACACCAACCGGTTTAGTCACAGAACCTACCCCACAATTCCTATCTCCTCGTCAGTCAGATAGCACGCGGGATCAGGCATCCACACGTCTTGGTACACTGCCTCTGCCCGGACACGGAAGTTGCCGTTGCAGATGTCCAACCACTTGCATTCCGCGCAGCGGCCCTTGAGCAGATTCCTTCGATTCTTCAAACCGGCCATCAAAGGGTCGGAAGTGTCCGTCCATACTTCGGAGAACCTGCGTTGCCTGACGTTGCCAAATGAGTGGTGCCACCAGAACTGATCGGCGTGAACGTTACCCTCATTATCAACGTCTGCGATGCCGACGCCGGAGCTGTTGCCTCCGTTCCAGCGCAGGAGCTCGAGTACTTCCTCCGCTCGCGGTGACTTCTCCCGGAGCATGCGCATATAGAGGTACGGCCCGTCGCAATGGTTGTCCACTGTTAGTATGTCTACACCCAGTCCGCGGCGATGGAAGTCCGCGGTCCGATCTATGATCAAGTCAACAGCTTTTCGAGATTCCTGGCGGGTGAGGTCATCCTCCTGCATCTTGCTGCCCCGGCCTGTGTAGACCAGATGATAGAAACAGGCTCGGTTGATCCGGTGCTCCTCTATGAAGTCGAAAATTGCATCTAGTTCCATGTAGTTGTGCCGCGTAAGCGTGAGCCGCAGCCCGCACTTCTGACCGACGGCTACGCAGTTGTCGAAGCCTCGCATTGCTTCTTCAAAGGCGCCTTTCTTGCCACGGAACGCGTCATTGCCACTGCCTATGCCGTCCAGACTGATGCCTACATACCCAAACCCCGTATCCCTTATCCTCTGGGCAACCTCTTCGGTTATGAGCGTGCCATTGGTCGAGATGACCGGCCGGATGCCCAGTTCACGAGCCAGCCGTGCTAGGTCATACATGTCGGACCGCAGAAATGGTTCTCCTCCGGAAAACAGCAACACCGGAACGCCGAATTCCGCCAGATCTCTGACCATAGCCTCAGCCTCGGAGAAAGAAAGCTCGTTTGGGTAGTCTGCGCTGTCAGAATCAGCGTAACAGTGAATACATTTGAGGTTGCACTTTCGTGTGCTGTTCCAGACAACTATTGGCTTCTTGTCACTCGAGTATTGCAGCAGGTGAGCAGGTAGCTTTCCACTTTCTCGACCATATCGAAGTGCATCCCCGGTGGTAGCCGTTCCACAGTATAGCTTGGTAATGCCTATCACTTATGAGATCCTCGGCCGTCTCCTGATCCCGTTTCATCCAGGAAATACGCAGGACTGCTCTTCTTGAACTCCGCGGTTGTATACAGCACTCTGTAACTGTCTATTGCCGTTGCTCGGGAGATAGCGCGGACTGTCTCCTCGCACTCCTTACGCGATCTGCCGTGAATCATAGTGTACAGGTTATAGGAGAAACCTTCAAACCGCGGGCGCTGGTAGCAGTGACTTACGCTTGCCCGCTGCGCAGCGGTCTCGCCAAAAGTCGCGGCGAGTTCGTCAGGCACGTCCCACACGACCATAGCGTTTGCGGTGTATCCGGCCTTGTGGTGCCGCAATATTGCGCCGAACCTGCGAATGGTTCCATCGGATTTCCAGGCGCGAAGTTGCTCAAGCACGTCATCTTCAGAAGTTCCGACCTGTTGTGCGATATCCCTAAACGGTTCGACAGAAAGCGGTATGCCGTGTTGCAGAACCCTGATAAGTCTCTTCTGCGTTTCGGTCATCAAAAGCTGAACTCCACCCTAATCTTGTACACGTGCTCCGCCGGCAACGCATGCATATCTTGGATCCCGGTTTCTGACTTGATGCGCTCGAGGGTGCTTTTCAGCAACGACTGGTCCGCACACACCAGCGTAAACCACAGATTGTGCTCAAAATCGCGCCCGTAGTTGTGGGTTACCTCTTTGTACGAGCTGATGATGCAGGCGACTTCCTCAAGCCGTGTGCTGGGCACCTTTGCAGCCACAAGCGTACTGCAGTGGCCCAGGCTCGCGCTGTCAAACGCAGGACCGACCCTGCGTATTACGCCAGATGCCGCCAAGGCTTGCACCCTGCCCAGCGCTTCGTTCTCTGAAATCCCCAATCTCTCTCCCAGTTGGGCATACGGATGTGAACATAGGGGAAAGTCAGTCTGTATAGTGCTCAGCAGTCGCCTGTCAATATCGTCCACGAGTCTCACCTGTCAGACGGGGCCACGGGTTCATACACGCAATAGGGCTCGGGTGCCAGGTAGTTGCCGGTGCAGCCATAGGCTCTTGCGCGGCAGCCCATACAGACCCGCCGGTATTCGCAATACCCGCACTTGCCTTCGAGATTGCGGTCGTCGCGCAGCACACGGAACACCTCTGCGTTCTCCCAAATGTCTTCGAATGACTGCCTGCGAACGTTTCCCGCGGAGACGGGAAGATAGCCGCACGGATAGACTTCACCAACGTGAGAAACAAAGCACACTCCTGAACCAGCGAGGCAGCCTTTCGTCACAGCGTCCATTCCTTGAGTCTCAAAGGCAGGCACGACACCTCCGGCCTTCGCATTCTGCCTCATCACTCTGAAGTAGTGTGGAGCGCAAGTGGCCTTGAGGGCAATCGGCGCGTTCTTTGATCTGTGATAGAGCCAGTGAAGAATCATCTCGTAGTCCGCCGGATCTATCATTTCGTCTTCGGCGATTTCTTTACCACAACCGGTCGGCACAAGCAGGAACAGGTGCCAGGCTATGGCTCCGCGCTGGGTAACCAGGTCAAGAATGTCTGGCAGTTCCTCAATGTTGTGCTTCGCAACCGATGTGTTGATCTGATAAGGCACGTGAGCGGCTTTCAGACATTCGACGCCTTGCCAGGCCGCATCAAATGATCCATCAACCCGCCGAAATGCATCATGAGAGTCTGAGTTGGCCCCGTCTATGCTTACACTCACGCGGGCTATGCCTGCATCCGCTATCTTCCGGGCGATATCCGTGGTGACCGTAGTTCCATTGGTCGCCAGCAACATTCTGAGGCCAAGGCTGTTACCATACTCGGCGAGCCGGAATACGTCCGGCCGCACAAGAGGCTCCCCTCCGCTCAAGACGACGGCGCACTTGGAGCAGGAAGCGATCTCGTGAAGAAGTCTCTGGCTTTCTCCGAAGCTAAGTTCGTCGGGCGATCTCTGCTCAGCGGGGCACGCGCGGCAGTGCACGCACTTCAGATTGCAGGCCGCCGTAAGCTCCCAGAAAACCATCCTCGGTCCGTCTGGAGCACCTCCAACCGGACACAGGTTCTGTTCGTTGACCTGGTCAGCGGCACAATCAGTAATGCTTGTACTGTGCGGAAGGGCCATCCACTGCTCCGAGACAATGACGACTCGTCAATCTAGATCACATTATACAAGAGCAGTCCGCATATGTCGACCGGTATCGAGTAAGAAACGGGCCACTGCGGGTAGGAATCAACAGGCGATTTGCGCTATACTACAGAACGAACGGTTTCGCAGGGACGGAGTAGGAGTGGAACAAAGGGGACACTGCAATGGGAGATATGCTTGTTGATCTGCAAAAACTGCCTGACTATCGCGAGGAGCTCGAAAGACTTAACGAGTGCGGCATAATAGTCCGTAGAGCAAAGCCAATGGAGCTGTCGATTGTGCGCAGGTTTGTTCACTACACCTTTGACGAAGGTTGGGCAGACCAAGCAGTCAACACATTTACTAATCATCCGCCCACATGCTACATTGCCACATACGACAAGAGAATCGTTGGTTTCGCTGCGTACGAGGGCACCTGCAAGAACTTCTTCGGACCCACAGGCGTACAGACCGATTTTCGCGACAGAGGCATCGGACGAGCCTTACTCATAGCTTGCATGCACGCGATGCGTGAGATGGGCTATGCCTATGCTGTGATCGGCAGCGCGGGCCCGGTAGACTTCTACGCCAGGCACGTCGGCGCCATCCAAATCCCCAATTCCGAACCAGGTATATACACCGATATGCTGGATAGAGGAGAATCTGAGGCGCTGGAGTAACAGAGCATCAGAAGCGCGTCTACTCGCCGGCCAGCTCCGCTTTGAGCATGGCGGCAAAGTCGTCGAGCGATATTGCGCCTTTGTCTCCTTCGGCTCTGGAGCGGACAGACACCGCCCCGGCCTCGGCCTCGCGGTCGCCCACAACGAGCATATACGGAATCTTCTGCATCTGCGCTTCGCGGATCTTGTATCCCGTCTTCTCGTTGCGGTCGTCCAGGTGCACCCGGTAACCGGCCGTCTTGAGTGACTCCACGACCTTCGCACCGTACTCCACGTGCCTGTCGGCTATAGGAAGCACAACGGCCTGCACAGGCGCAAGCCACAGCGGAAATGCGCCGGCATAGTGCTCTATCAGCACGCCCATAAACCGCTCGAGCGAGCCAAACAGCGCACGATGTATCATTATTGGCCGGTGCTGCTGGTTATCCTGTCCGATGTAGGAGATGTCGAACCTCTCCGGCTCGTTGAAGTCCACCTGGATTGTGGAACACTGCCAGAACCTGCCTATCGCATCCTTGATCTTGACATCGATCTTTGGACCGTAGAACGCTCCCCCACCCTCGTCCACTTCATAATCCAGTCCCTGGTCTTCGAGCGCAGAGCGAAGAGACTCAGTGGCCTGCTTCCACACTTCATCATCACCCACGGCCTTCTCAGGCTTGGTTGAGAGGTACACCTGGTACTCGTCAAATCCAAACCTTCGCAGAATGCTCAGCACAAACTCGAGAACTCTTTTTGTCTCAGAATCCAGTTGTTCGCGCGTGCAAAATATGTGCGCATCGTCCTGTGTGAAGCCTCGCACTCGCATCAGCCCGTGCAAGACACCAGAGCGCTCATATCGGTATACCGTGCCCAGCTCGGCCCAGCGCATAGGCAGTTCACGATAGCTTCGCACCCTGGATTTGTAGATCAGCAGGTGGAACGGGCAGTTCATAGGCTTGATAAGATAGGGCTGACCATCAACATCCATCTCGGAGTACATGTTCTCCGTGAAGAAGTCGAGGTGACCGCTGGTGCGCCAGAGCTGCTGGTTGGCAATGTGTGGGGTAAAAAGCAGATCGTACCCGCCGGAAAGGTGTCGGTCGCGCCAGTAGTCCTCAATCATCTTGCGAACAAGCGCGCCTTTCGGATGCCAAAACACAAGACCGGGCCCCGCTTCTTCCTGTATCGAAAAGAGATCGAGGTCTTTTCCAATTCTTCTATGGTCGCGCTTTTCCGCTTCCTCCAGAACCCGCATGTGGTTGCCGAGTTCTTCCTCAGTCTCAAATGCGGTACCGTACACGCGCTGAAGCATCCGATTGTGTTCGTCGCCCCGCCAATAGGCGCCAGCCGTACTGAGAAGCCTGAACACCCTGACGTCACTGGTCTTGTCAAGGTGAGGTCCCCTGCAAAGGTCCAGGAATCCGCCTTCGTCGTAGACCGAGATAGTCTCGCCGTCTGGCAGTTCTCGTATCAACTCCAGTTTGTACGGCTCATCCTTGAAGAGCTGCAGCGCTTCGTCGCGGTCAACTTCTCTTCGAACGAATGCCGCGCCGGACTTCACGATTCTGTGCATCTCCTCCGATATCTTTTCAAGATCCTCAGGAGTGAACGGTTTGTTGACGTCAAAATCATAGTAGAAGCCATCCTCAATCGATGGTCCAATCGCGATTTTCACCTCGGGAAAGAGGTTCTTCACGGCGTGCGCCATTACGTGTGCCGTTGAGTGCCGCAGAACGCTTATGTCAGCCATCATTACTCCTCGTCAAATCCGTCAGGATGGTTTCTGTGCCAGTTCCACGCGGTCTCGACTATTCTAGTTAGTTCAGGAAACTCTGGCTTCCACCCGAGTTCCCGTGATATCTTACCCGAGCTTGCCACAAGCACAGCGGGGTCGCCGGCCCTGCGCTCTGACTGCAGACACGTAACCGGCAACCCGCTGACTTGCTCAACGGTGTTGATGACCTCTCGGACGGAGTATCCGCTTCCGTTTCCGAGGTTGTAGCAATCAGTCTGCTTGCCGTTGCGCAGAGCATCGAGTGCCCGCAGGTGTGCCTGCGCCAAGTCATTCACGTGAACATAGTCACGCACACACGTTCCGTCCGGCGTCGGCCAGTCCGTGCCAAACACCTTGATGTCCTTGCGCTTACCCATAGCTGCGGCAAAAACAAGCGGAATCAGGTGATGCTCAGGTCGGTGATCTTCCCCGATCTTACCCGAAGGATCAGCGCCTGCGGCGTTAAAGTAGCGCAGAGAGATTGAGCGCATCCCGTAAGCACGCTGGTAGTCTGCAAGCACCCTCTCCAACATCAGCTTGGATGCCCCATACGGGTTTGTGGGGCTCTTCGGGTGGTTCTCGTCGATAGGCGTGTAGCTCGGCTCGCCAAAGACCGCCGCCGTAGAAGAGAATATGAACTGCTTCACGCCGGCATCTATCGCGCACTCCAACAGAACCAACGCGCGAGAAAGGTTATTGTCATAGTATCTCCCAGGCTGCTCAACTGACTCACCAACCGCGGCGAACGCTGCGAAGTGCATAACCGTGTCAATCGTCCGTGAGTCAAGAACATCTCTCAGGACTTCGCGGTCGCCAATGTCTCCCAATACAACTCTGCTGCCGCACGCGGCCTGTTTATGCCCGTATATGAGGTTGTCCAGGCATATAACGTCCTCGCCCCGTTCCACGAGCTTCTTGACAGCGTGAGAACCTACGTAACCCAAGCCGCCGGTAACCAGAACAGTCAAATCGTTTCCACCATGCAAATGAACGTCGCAGGTTCATTATACTAGAGAACGCCTCCCAGGCTCAAGAGCGCGACATGGCTTGGGACGCGGGCGCGCAGGGCGTGGCAATACCGATCGTCAGAACTGCAGACTACAATCCGGAGGCTTCCGCACCTAGAATGGAGAGCGAAGAAACCAGACTGTCTCGTTTTGCCCCAGAATTGAAGGCAAACAGCGACACGCCGTCCAGACCGTGCTTGCGAGCGGCCTCAAGCTGGCGCTTGACGCTAGCGACGGTGTTCTTCTGCACGTCGATTCCGACATATATCGGTGTCCCGGTAATCCACTTACGGAATCCTGCAGCCCACTTTCTGAATTCAGTCGCGCCCTTACTAGTTGCTTCGGCGCGGTAGTTCATGGGAGCTACTACGTCTACAAGTCCGCTCTTCACCCACCCTGACCAGTCCTGGAATACGTTCTGGTAGGACTCCCATTTGCACGGATCGTCGCGGTAGTCACCCCAGCAGACGGTGGCAGCGGAGACCAGCAGACCGGGTTTAGACGAGTGCACGGCATCCCTGACCAGTCGAACAGTTCGCGTAACCTGTGAGCGCCGCCAGTCACCCCAGCGTGTGTCCGATGGCTGGGGCCTACCCGAGACACCGGTATCAGCGGCATATCTGGCCAGCGCCGGTGGAGAATAGCCCCATTCCCGGCCAGGGTATCGGATATAATCCAAGTGAATTCCGTCTACGTCGTAACGATCAACTATGTCTTTGACTACTTCCGCTATGTATTCGGCCACACCGGGAGCTCCGGGATCGAGAAACATCCCGTCAGCCGCCCTGGCGCTTCCCCGGAAGTCTCTGTTCAGCCATTCGGGATGCTGCCTGAGTACGTGTTCGGCGGACGCAGCCGCAGGGTCTTTGCCCGTCCATACGCGAAACACGTTCACCCAGGCGTGAACCTCGATGTCCTTTGCGTGTGCCGCTGCTACCACGTAGCGCAGAGGGTCAAACCCTGAACGATATCCTTCACCGGCAGGCTCCAGAGCGGACTCATAGTATGAGTCTGCGTTCTTGCGCACCTGGATATAGAGAACCTTAACTCCAGCCCGTCTCGCCGCCTCAACTGTAGCGTCAGCCTGTGCCTCATTCAGAAAGCCCGCGTTCCACGCAGTTACCCACGCAGCGCGTATTTCGGAGGCCTCTGAGAGTGAGCAAGCGAGGCACGCGACTAGAGCGAACGTGCTTACGAATCTGATCATATCTTTGTATTGCTGCCTTTCTGCTCAGTCCGGTTGGGCTGGTGCAAAGGGTATGTTGCCAGCCGGCGGCTGTGGCGGCGCGCTGCTCGGCGGTGTACCTGGCTGCGTACCCTGCGGCCGCGGGATTGCCTCAAGCCGTAGCCTCGCCGCCTGTGCATATTGGTCGTTCTCGCCGTACTGCACTGCCATATTATACATCATTTCGGCATTTGCGTAATCTTGCTTCTTCTCATACACCATACCGAAGTAGTAGTACCCTTCGGCTTGTTTGGGCCGCATTCCTAATAGATCCTGGGCGCGCGCTTCCAGGGACTGATAGTCGTTGCGTCTGATCGATTCGGCGGCATCCTCCACATAGGTCGCATAGATCTCGTTGTTGGCCATCTGGGCATAACGCGACTCGGGCGCAGCACTCATAGCCTGTTTCCATTGCCCGATAGCCTCCTGCCTCAGCCCTCGGCGCATCAGATCGACTCCTTGATTATAATAGTTTTCGGCTGCGGGAGCTCCCGCAGCGCTAATGTAGCTTTTGTAAGCCTGGCCGAGTGCCCAGATGGCGAACAGGAATATGCCGAGCAGACCGATGGAGAGAAGCCCAATTCCGAGAGTGTGTCGCGTCTCAGCACTTAGAATGGGTTTGGGCGGTGTGACCGGGGTTGACTGATACGAGAACGGCCCTGCGGACCCTCCTGAAGACGGTGACGGCATTGGGGTTCCGTACGGAGTGTAGGACTGATTCTGCAGAGTGGTGGGCGGCCCGGGAGCAGAATACGTTCGCGACGGCGAACCATAACCACCTGTGACGCCGGTCGGCTGCAGTAAATGCGCTGGATCGCTAAAGCTGTCATTACTCAGGGCTTCTGCCATATCGTCCGCGCTGGAAAACCTGTCCGCGGGATCCTTGGCCATGGCCTTTCTAATCGCCGTAGACACGTTTGGTGGCACCCCGGCCGGAGTCGGCGCTTCCAGATTCATTATGTTGTAAGTTATCGTTACAACAGTGTCTCCAATGAAAGGCTTCTTCCCGACGACCATCTCGTACAACACTACTCCCAGCGAAAAGATATCACTGCGAATGTCAATCGACTTGCCCGATACCTGTTCCGGTGACATATAGCTGGGGGTGCCGAAAACCTGCCCATCCTGAGTGATAGACGCCTCGCCAATAAGACGGGCAATACCGAAGTCTGTGATCTTAATATGGCCGCCTGGCAATACGTGGACATTCTCCGGCTTGATATCACGGTGTATCACCCCATTCCGGTGGGCGTATGAAAGAGCCTCGCTTATCTGCAGAGCGTAGTTCACAGCATCCTGTATAGGCAGCGCACCGCGTGCTTTCAGGACATCGCGCAGTGACTGCCCTTCCAGCAGTTCCATCGCTATGAAATAGCGGTCGCCATCCTTGCCCACTTCAAAGACCGTGACTATGTTGGGGTGACTGAGTCTGCCGGCCGCTTTGCCCTCTCGCCAGAACCTTTCAATCCGCTCGCGCCTATCGTCACCGGTCAGATTAGGCGGGATGCAAAGTTCCTTTACCGCAACACGCCGGCTTATGCTCGGATCAATGGCCTCGTAGACGACGTCATTGGATCTTGCAATCTCGCGAACTATCTGGTATTTCCCGATTGTGTTAGTCGAGGATTCCGTCAAACTGTGTATCAATCCTTGTTGCGGCAGACCCGGCCGGCCTACTTCCGGCCAAACAGTGCTGAGAGTCCGCCGCGTTTTGGCTTCTTCTCTCCCACGATGTCGCGGATGGCAAGCACGAGAACGGTCGCGTTGTCGTGTCCGCCGGCTTCCAGAGCCATGTCCACCAGTTCCCACGCCGCCTGGGACGGCGACTTCTCTGCCATCGCTCTGCGCACCTGCTCTGCCTCAACGAGTCCCGAGACGCCATCAGAGCAAAGCAGGAAGACGTCGCCCACCCTAACGTCGCGGCAGAATATGTCCACTTCAACAGTCGGAGAGTTGCCGACAGAGCGGGTAATAACATTCCGGTAGGGTGAGGACATAGCCTCGCGCTCAGTCATTCCGCCCCGTTTCACCTGCTCGTTGACCCACGAATGATCGTCAGTAACCTGCGTAATTACACCGTCACGCAATGCGTACAGCCGGCTGTCGCCTACGTGGGCAACGAAGGCTTCGTCGCCGCGCACTACAAGCACAGTTAGCGTTGTTCCCATCCCTGCGCGCTCGGCGATCGCCGTTGATGTGTCATAGACAAGTGCGTTAGCCTGCTGGATAGCGGCCCGCAGAGACTCTTCGAGCAGTGGTGAGTCATCGGAGTAGTACGACTTTATGGTAGTCTTCAAGGCCAGTTCGCTGGCAATCTGACCAGCCGAATGTCCGCCCATCCCATCGGCAACGGCATATAGCGATCCTTTTCTCGAAAGCACATCCGGTTCCTCAGGCTGGAAGAACTCGTACTTGTCTTCGTTGTTGTCTCGCACCCGGCCGAGATCCGTCCGTGCGCCCAACGTGCTTACCACGCGAATATCCTCGGCCCTGCGAATCCGTTCTTCCCATTCTGCTATCAACTCCTGCGAGTTGACCTTAGCGGTCACTTCGCGATCGGAATCGTCTGCAGTGAGGATCTCTGGCTCCTCTGTGTTACTCATCGAGTATCACCTCAAATCGGAAATGGCTGCGTCCCACGGTAATCTCATCACCAAGTTGCAGTGAGTGTGGCATTATTGGCGTAATCTTTGTTCCATTGACGAATGTTCCGTTCGTGGAACCCATGTCGGTGATGGTTATGCCGTCCTCCCCAATCTGGAGTTCAGCGTGTAGAGCCGAGCAGAACTTGTCTTTGATAACGACACTGTTCGCCCGCTTGAGCCGGCCAAGTGTGTTTATCCCATCCGTGAGCTGAAATACGGTCTGGCCATCGCGAGAAACAAGAGCAAATGAACCGTTCTTAGCCTCCATATCTTTGCGGAGCTCAGTGATATCCAGTCTGGCCGTAACCTCGACATCCTCGGACGAGAACACTTCGGTCTCTTGATCATACAAACTCATCTCTTATTGCCTCCAATATGAGTGGGGTCTGCCCAAACGTCACCTCGTCCCCCGGATTCAGCGGCACTGCCGCATTGGGTGCGATTTTCACCGCATTGATCAACGTCCCGTTTGTGCTTCCTATGTCTCTGACAGTTACAGAGTCTTCCGTCACTTCAAGTTCCGCGTGTTTGCCCGAGCAGTACTGGTCCGAGATGACTATGTCGTTTTCGACAGTGCGGCGACCCAAACGGAGAGTTCCTTTGAGAAGGTCATACCTCAACGAGCCGTCTCGTGAGACCAGAACGTAGAGGGCACGTTGATCCTGCGTCTGCGCCCCAGTTTCATCGACGATGCCAGATGCGTCTGCTTCCTGAGTCGCGACGCTGGAATCTGTGTCTGTGAGGGACATTTCAGGCGAATCTGCAGTTGCGGAGAGATCATCGGACGCGCTCTCCCC
>Ga0209609_10002066_pt1 | contig 11557 bp, 12 predicted proteins | sample LakKivw325mmetaG_FD_184136 | JGI IMG/M metagenome (GOLD analysis project Ga0209609, IMG submission 184136) | Anoxic lake water microbial communities from Lake Kivu, Rwanda to study Microbial Dark Matter (Phase II) - Lake Kivu water 325m metaG... | ecosystem: Environmental > Aquatic > Freshwater...
GGCCTATCATCCCTCCTGTGCCTATAATGATAAATTTATCTGTGTCCTTCCCCCCAGAGAAAATACCCTTGATATCGAGATCCGGGCCGGAGAAAAGAATTTCAAGTAACTCTGCCCCGCCTTCGCATCAATCTTCCCAAACCTAAGACAATGAAGAAGATGGCCAATGTGCCAACGAAGGCCGAAAGGGCAGTGGAGAGCTTTTCATTCTTGATCCAGGGGATGGCATAATCGGGTAGGGGAGCGAATTTCCAGATTTTCCAGCTTTCTCCTTTCTCCAAAAATCCCTTTTTTTCTGCTACCTTTTCTAAGCCATCGGGATGGGGAGAGGCGAAAGGGGAGAGAAAAAGGGCCAAGAGAAGAGAAATCCCCAAACCGATATAAATGAATCCATCAAGCTGTCTTTTCATGGAATACCTCCTTCTTCACATAACAGGTCACTAAATCTGGCCTTGTTTTCAGAATAAGAGAGACGGCTGTCGTGGTGATGATGGACTCACCGACCCCGATAATGGCGTGGACCCCTGCCATGGCGCTTAAAGCCACCTTTAAAGGAGAAGTCCCTGAGATCGCCAATTCGATGGATGCTGCGGTAGCTCCCATCACAACGGAAAACCAGGAGGAAATGGCGAGGGCGGTAAAGAAACCTTTCAGGCTTTTTTGGAACAAGGTGTAAAGAAAGATAAAGATGCTGTAACCTCCCAAGGCCCCGATCACACCCATATTGAAGATATTGGACCCGATGGCCGTTAATCCGCCATCAGCAAATCCCAGACACTGGACCATAAGAACGATCGTCATAATAATTAATCCAGCCCAGGGTCCCAGAAGGACTGAAGAAAAGACGGCACCCAAAAAGTGACCACTTGTCCCCCCTGCCACCGGAAAGTTGAGCATCTGTGCGGCAAAGATGAAGGCCGCGGTCACACCCATCAGAGGAACTTCTCTTTCTCCAAAGTTTCGATTTACCCTCCTGACACCATAGGTACATGCCCCTGCTGAAATGACGAAGGTCACCGCATTGACGCTGTTGCTTAAAAATCCATCGGGAATATGCATAAATTCCTCCTTTCAAATCCCCCCATCCCCCTTAAGTTGTGAAAAAATTGGCCTTCTGTGAATTTGGCCCCAAAAGGATGGGCCACTTTTCGAAACTTTAGAATTGCGACATTAGAATTTATGGGCAACCATCCTTGACAGTAATGCAACGAAATGAATGCGTTTCGGGCTCTTTCGTTTACCTCTATAAGGTTTCGCTCTAAAGTTTCTCCAAGCGCCCCATCCTTTTGGCCGAGGTCTTATTTTCCTCAAATTCTAATTTTTTCACACCTCCTCTTTTCTAAAAGAGAATGAGGGAGTTAAAACAGAAAAGCCACGAAGGTCTACCACTTCTGTGAAGAAAGGGCCTTCGTGGCTCTTTTTAAGTTTCGATCCGGAGGAGGGGACGGTTTCAAACCGTTCCCTGTAAGTTGAGATTTCCTATTAAACTTCTTCCAGGACAATACGATGATCGATGAGGTTCATCTCTTTGATTCTCGCCCTAATCCGTTTCTGTTCCCCGAAGATATTCTGAAGGTAAAGTTCGTCCTTCTCCGGACGAAGAACGGAGATATCCTCGAGAATCATTTCTTCCTTCCCTTCTTTGATTAAGTATGCATTAGCCTCACACATGGTCTCCTCCTCTTTCAACCCCCCAACCCCCCTTTTATAATGGGGGGCGAGGGGGGATTCAGTTTCAAAGGATGATGATCTCCCGGATTCGTTTAACGAGCTGATCGATCAGATGAGGCAAGGGTTCTTTGGGAGCTCCGATGATCTCCACCTCCGGCATCCTTAACGGGAGAAGGCATTTCATTGCAGGTGATGAGGCGATGGCCTCTGCCATTGTGGGGGTCAGTTCCCCCATCATGGAATGGGCTAAGATAATACCTGTCGTCCCGATGATCAGGTCTGCCTTCTCCACCGTCTGAACAATGGCATTCTCTCCGGAGGCGCCTCTATTCGCCCCCGCCTTTAACATCGCTCCGGTTGCCATGGCATTTGTTCCCAAACCGATGATCTCCACTTCTTCTCCAAATGCCTCTCGGAGACGCTTGATGATAACGGCCCCGATCCCTCCACCCTGTCCATCAATCACCGTGATCAAACTTTTTTTCTTTTCCATTGTCGGGCAAATAAAAAAGCCACTTTTCAGCTCCTCCTTCGTCCGGAGCTTAACCTTCGTGGCCAATTTTTATATAAATGGAATGAAAGAGTTTGTCAATAAATTTTTTGGATTAAGGGCTAAAATATTTTTTAATGGCGTTTACAACACCCTTCGCCATCTTTTCCTGGAACTCACTCCGGTTGAGAAGACGTTCCTCTTCTCTATTCGTAATGTAAGCCATCTCGATTAATACGGAAGGGATATCCGGGGCCCTCAATACGATAAAATTGGCCTGGCGATTAGTGGTGTATTTCGGAGGGCTCACTCCTTTGATCTCATCGATGACCATTTCAGTAAACCGAAAGCTTTCCTTCATCGAATTGTTCTGCAAAAGGTCTAATAGGATCTGATTCAGATTGGGATCCCTGGAAATGGAGGCAGGCCGGAGGGAGGCTCCCCCCAGGATATTTGACATATTCTCTTTGTCGGCGAGCAACTTGGCCGCCTGGTCCGTAGCCCCCGAGAGGGAAAGACAATACACAGAGGAACCCCTCACCTGAGGGCTGAAGCTTCCATCCGTGTGAAGGCTGATGAAGAGGTCAGCGTTATATTCTCTGGCTATTCGAACCCTCTGTTCCAGGGGAACGAAGTAGTCTCCCTTTCGAGTCAGGAAAGCCCTGATCTCTTTCTGTGGATTGAGAAGATGGAGTATCTTTTCTCCGACCTTTAAGACAATGTCTTTCTCCATGGTTTTCCGTGGGCCTATTGCACCCGGGTCTTCTCCTCCATGGCCGGGATCAATGACGACAATCTTTGTCCCCCTGGGTTGAATCTCTTTTTGTTTCTGCCGTTCCTCCTGCTCTTTCTTCTCCTGTCCGATGTCGACGAGATCAATGACAAGACGGTGGGGCTTATCAAGATAGGGTTTGAGAGAAAAGATGCTGGTGCTCAACGGCCTCTTCTGATAAAGGACGAGCTTTGCCTTTCCATTTCCAAGGTCGCTCAGGGTCAGTTTCAAGAGATGATGATCGTTGATTTCGATCTCCTTTTTCAAAGGGAGAGAGGTGATGCGGGAGAATTCCAGATGGTATTGGGGCGGGTCTTCCTGGGAAGAACTCTGATATTGAATCGGTTCTGAAAGGTCCAGGACAATCCGGGTATGGTCAGGGGCAGACCAGAACCGAATGTCGGTGATGCTTGCCCCGTAGACGGAAGGGATTCGGAAAAAGAGAAAGAGGATGCCGGCAATGGAAAAAATTTTAAGAGATGAAGACTTCATCTTTTAAGTTACCGATACCATACCGGATAAAAGATGTCAAATATCATCGGGCTGTTGCCCAAATCGATTTCATGCTTCGACAAGCTCAGCATGACCGGAGAGGTTACATCATTTCAATAAATCACCGTTCGCCCTGAGCCTGTCGAAGGGGAAACGGTGATTTGAGCAACAGGCCTGATCGTGCCGGGATTGAGTAACCGTGCCCGCAGGCATATCTATGATGGTCCCATGACACAGCTACGGACAGATGATTCTGTTAAAAATCTTTCGATTTATAAATACGGCAGGGGACGGCCCGGAGGGAGGTCGAGCCGATTCCAGGTTCATAGGGAGGGTCGTTGCTGGTTAATATATTCAGATTTGATTCCTTCCAACCGCTGAGCTCAAGATCTCCCCGTTCCGGAAACCACCACCCAAAACTGAGGACGACAACCTCCGGATTGATCTCCGGATCTATTTTCGCCTTCTGACAGATGGTCCCTTTCTCTGTTTCAATCGCCACCCAGTCCCCTCCTTGAATCCCTTCCCTGGAGGCAGTTTCAGGATGGATCAGAATAAGGGGGTCCGGAGAGAGTTTTCTGAGAGAAGGGAGATTCCGGCAGGAAGAGTGAAAATAGAATGGGTCTTTGGCAGAGGTGAAGAGGAGAGGGTATTGCTCCGGTAGTTTTAAAGATTGAGGGGGTTCCCGGTAATCCGGAAGAGGGTCATAACCCCAATCCCTTAATTGGTCAGAAAAGATTTCAAATTTTCGAGAGGGCGTATGAAATCCCCTTTTCTCGTAAGTCTTATACTCCCATTTTCCCTTGAGGAGGCCGATGGTCTTGAAATCATCATAGGTGACACCGGCGGGTTTTAGAATTTCGTCAAGGCATTCGCTCATATCCTTCCAGAAGTATTGTCCGCAACCGAGCCGTTTGCCCAGTTCATTCAATATCTTTGAGTCCGGCCAGCATTCCCCCATGGGCTCGACCATCTTGGGCCGGGCAAGAATAAATCCATGAGGTAACCCGAAATGTCCGATGTCATCGAACTCAAAATGGGTCGCTGCGGGAAGGACAATATCTGCCAATTGGGCAGTCGGGGTTAAAAAGATCTCGGAGACAGCGAGGAAATCGAGTTTCTTTAATGCCTGAAAGGTTTCTTTTGAATTGGCATAACTGAGCAGGGGGTTTCCTCCCTGGATATACATCCACCGGATAGGGTGAGGTTTTTCAGTGAGGATGGCCTTTACAATCAATTGGGAGGGTACAAAGCCCATCATCGTTGCCAGTCTGAACTCCGGGCTAAGAATCTTCTCGTTTTTGTCCGGGAATTTTTTAATCTGGACCAATTCGCCGGGTCTCATGATGGGGGGTCCCATTCGATTTACATTCCCCCCCGGCACCTCCAAATTTCCGGAGAGTGCCATCAGGAAGAGCAAGGCCCTTGCGGATTGGAAACTGTGGATATGATGTTCCAGGGCATTTCCCCACTGGATACAGGCAGGTCTCCGTTCTGAATAAAGATGAACCGCCTCTGTGATCTTTTCTTTTGGGATCCAGGTGATCCCGGAAATTTTTTCTAATGAGTAGTTTTGAAGATGCGCCTTCAACTCCGTAAAACCTTTCGTCCAATTCAGTATAAAATCTTTATCATAGAGATTTTCTTCCACCATCACTTTCAGCATTCCTAAAGCCAGGGCAAGGTCTGTCCCGGGTCTTGGTTGAAGCCAGAGGTCCGCCTTGGTGGCGACAGAAGTCTTTCTCGGATCAATGACGATCAATTTTGCTCCGAGATCAAGCGCCCGTTTTAAACGGGATCCGATGATCCCTTCTTCGTTCGTTTGGAAGAGGTTACTTCCCCAGACCATGATGCAGGAAGGGGGGTGTTCAAAGTCTGGAACAGGGAAAAATCCACAGGTGAGATTGGAGGCCGTCTCCCTTGGCATATGACAGATATTTCCAGGGGTGGTGATGTTCGGAATATTGAGGAGATTGGCCAGACGGATCATCAAATAAAGTTCCAGCCCTTTAGGGGTTCCCTGAGCAAATGATATGGCTTGCCGGCCGTCTCGGCCTATCGTTTCTTTGATCTTCTCTGTAATCGTTTCCAGGGCTTCGTCCCAGGAGATGCGCTTCCACTTTCCTTCTCCCTTTCCACCGCTCCTTTTTATGGGATATTGAAGACGGTCAGGGTGATTTAGCCTCTCTAATTGGGCAAGGCCTTTAGCGCAGATCGCTCCTCTGCTTAAGGGGGAGTCAGGATCGGGTTCAAGTTTTATGATTTTCCCGTTCTCCACATGGACCAAAATCCCGCATCCACCATGGTCCATCCTGGCGCAGAAAGTTTTAACAATCATCGTCTCTCCACCTTTGAGTCCTTTTTAACACGATCAGGGGGTATTGACAAGTTTCAAAGGCTCAAAAACTGCTTGTCACCCACTCGGTTTGGTGTTATATTTTTAAAAAATCTAAGTGTCGGAAAGGAGGACATATGAGCAAGAGGGTAATCGATTTGCTGAATGCGGCCCGGTCGAGGGAGTTGACAGCGATCTCTCAGTATATGGCTCAACATTATGAACTGGAGGACAGGGATTTCGGGAAATTGGCCTCCAAGTTTAAGGAGATTGCCATCGCTGAGATGAAACACGCGGAGAAACTGGCAGAGAGAATTCTATTCCTGAAAGGAGAACCCACCTCAAAGCCTGACGGTCTTTCCAAGAAAGGGCAGGAAATCGCAGAGATGTTGAAGACCAATATGGGCCTCGAGTCACAGGCGATCAAAATGTATAACGATGCCTCCGTCGTCTGTACCTCTGAAAAAGACCAGATTTCAAAAGAATTGTTTGAAGAGCTTCTCAAAGACGAAGAAGACCACTTTAACTACTTTGAGAATGTGAAAAACCATGTGGATAAGCTTGGAGCGGCCTATTTAGCGACACTGGCAGGCTGAAAAGGTCTATCCCCTCTTAGCCCCCTTTTCTGAAGGGGGCTAAGAGGAATTGAGGTGTTCCTCCTCCGGCCGCCTTCCCACAAGGCATATCTCACACTACCCTGTGCCCCCTGATTCCCAGATGAACTCGCCCCATCCTTGACAGGAATTTAAAAAACGGATTAAATTTACCTTGGGTTGATCAGATTGAAAATGAAAATAAAGGTTTCGGCAATCCTTCTTGGCGCCGGGGAATCGAGAAGGATGGGGGTAAACAAGCTTTCGCTTCCATGGGGAAGAAAAACTATTCTGGAACACTGTCTTCATACCCTTCTTCGATCAGAGGTTGGTGAAGTCATTGTCATCATGAACCCGCGGATGAAAGAATCGGAGAAAAAATTTATATTACCGAAATGCAAAGTGGTTATCAATCCTTATTATCAGAATGGGATCAGCACCTCCATCCGGATGGGTGTGCGGGCCATTGATCCCCAAAGCCGGGGAATCCTTATTGCACTGGGAGATCAACCCTTTCTCAAAACGAGAACGGTCAATGCATTGATTAAGAGATTTGCTAAACAGAGGAAGGGAATTATCGTGCCCTCTTTTCGAGAGGAAAAGGGACATCCGGTGATATTTCATCGTACCTATCAAAACGAATTGCTCAAACTAAAAGGAGATGAGGGAGGAAAATCGATTCTTCAGAAGTATTCCAAAGAAATTTGGAGGGTTCCCGTGAGGTCTTCGGGAGTCGTTCGAGACATTGATGTCCGGAAAGATTATAAAAAATTTATAGAGGGTCAGCATGCCAAGAGAATACCGATGAGGGAGTTCAATGAAAGGAGATAAAAGATTATCAGAGATCACCGTCCTGATCAGAGGGGCGGGGGAGATGGCAAGCGGTGTTGCCCACCGGCTCCATCGGGCCCATTTTAAGACCTGTATGCTGGAAATTCCCCGTCCCCTTGCCGTGAGGAGGGAGGTTTCATTCTGTGAGGCGATCTATGAGGGGAAAAAGGAGATAGAGGGGATTGAGGCGAGACTTATCTCTTCCCCGGAAAAGATTCCATCCCTGTGGAAGAAAGGAATAATCCCGGTCTTGATTGATCCCGAAGGGGAAGAGGCGAGAAAATTTTTAAGTCCGGATGTCCTGGTGGATGCGATTATGGCTAAAAAGAATTTGGGGACTCAAATCCATGACGCCCCTCTGGTGATCGGACTTGGCCCTGGTTTCACAGCGGGAAGGGATGTTCATGTCGTCATTGAAACGAACCGGGGTCATCAACTGGGAAGGATGATCCTGGAGGGTTCCGCAGAGCCTGACACAGGAGTTCCAGGAGAGATCGGAGGGTATACGGTTGAACGGCTCCTTCGAACAATGAAGAAGGGTATTTTCCATCCCCAAAAATCGATCGGTGATCGGGTGACCAGGGGTTCGGTAGTGGCTGTGGTGGATGATTTTCCTGTCATCGCCAGGATCAACGGGGTCGTCAGAGGGCTTCTCCGAGAGGGGGCGGAAGTGAAAAAGGGAATGAAAGTCGGGGATATTGACCCGAGAGGGAAAAGTCAACTCTGTTTTACCATCTCCGAGAAGGCCAGAGCCATTGCCGGAGGAGTACTGGAGGCCATCCTCTACTGGTTTAACCGTTAACCAATCTTAAAAGGAAGTGAAGCTGGGTGAGATCGCGATCCCCCCTTCGAGAGGCCTTAGGCCTCCGGTCAAGAGAACTCCTCAGCCTGGTGGGGGCGGGTGGGAAAACAACCCTGATGTTTCGTCTTGCGGAAGAGTTATCTCTTGAAGGAAAAAAGGTCATTACCACCACCACGACCAAGATACTGAAGCCCTCACTCAAAGAGTCCCCCTCTCTCCTGATAGGCCGGGACCAAGAGAAGATGAAACAGTATGTGAGAAGATCCATTGACCAAGATCGACATATCACCCTTGCATCTGAGAGGATCGGGTCAGGGAAGCTGAGGGGAATCTCCCCGTATCTTGTCAATGAGCTCTGGAGTTCGTATGATATGGATGGATTGATCGTAGAGGCTGACGGTGCCGCAGGGCGCCCGGTCAAAGCTCCAAGGGAGAATGAGCCTGTCATCCCTTCCTGCACGACCCTTGTGGTTGCGCTCCTGGGTTTGGACGGGTTGGGGAAAGATCTGAACGAAGAGAATGCTTTTCAGGCGGAACGGATTTCGCAGTTAACCGGGACCCCTGCCGGAAGCAGGATGACTGAAAATACGATGGCACTCCTGATGACCCATCCGGAAGGCCTTTTTAAGGGAACCCCCTCCGCATCGAGGAGGATTGCATTTCTCAATAAGGCCGATATCCCCAATGGAGTGAAAAAGGGAAAGGCGATCGCGCAAAGAATCTTGGAGGAGGAACATCCCCGGATCGAAAGAATCATCGTGGGGCAGCTCAAAAGGGAACCCCCTGTGATGGAGGTGTTTTTTCCCTTCAAAGAAAATATATCAAAGGAGAGCGGATAATGAGACATAAGAAGGAAATGATCGGTTTGGTGATTTTATTCTTTCTTCTAACCTCCCTCACATTTGCAGAAGATTATCCTCTTCAGTACTTTCTCAAAAAGGTTTCCTCGAAAGCGGATACCCTTTCCAAAAAAGAGAGAGTGGAATTGCTTGACCGGATCAAACAGTTGCTGGAGCAGGTCCAGGAGGTTCATCGAAAATTAATTCAGTCAGTTCAGACAGGGGAGATGGAGATCCAGTACCAGGAGGGAAAGTTCTGGGTCTCCAAATTAGAGGAGGATCGAACATCGATGGATGTGGCCAGTCAACAGATGAAATCCCTGCTGGAGAGGCCCACTCGGCTTGTGCCCGCGATTAAACTTTATAAATCTCTGAGAAACCTTTCATCCAATTTTAATGCCTACAACAATTTGCCGCTCTTTTCTGCTTCGGTGGGGGATCTGGCTCCTGAGTTGGAATTGTGGACAGATCCCGTATTCTATCAGCTTTACCTCCTTCCCCTTGCGCAATCGAAAGATTCGGGGGCAAGGACCTCACCAGGGGAGAAAAAACCTGTCTCCAAGGTAAAGAAACCTTAGCTCCTCGATTTATAAATTCAATGTTATTAATGATCAATATCTTCGGTTTGAATTGGGCCCTTAAACAGCAGACTTGATTCTGATGTTCCCGCCTGAGAAGATTTATAGATGAAATGGAATAAGGGAGTAAGGTTATTTCCTTCAATAAGAACCTTCGCCAGTCCTTCCGTGGGCCTGGTGGCGATCCTTGCCCTGACTTTCTACCTCCGTCTCCTCCTTTTCGGACAATCGATTGATGGAGATGCGGGGAACATGGGTTATCTGGCATGGCGGATGTCTGAAGGGGAGGTTTTAGTCGATCTGGAAGGTCCGGGAAAACCGCCTCTCTCTTCTATGGCTTATGCCCTGTTCATCCATTTTTTTGGCCCCTCTCCAATGGGTCTCAAGATATTTGGCACCCTTTTCATTCTCATGGCGGTTCTCGCGATCTACTGGGTGGCATCTCAGGCCTATGGAAAAGGGGTGGGACTGTTTGCCGCTTTGTTATTCGGGATCTTTTCCTCCGGGCCGATGATCGAAGGGGGATCGGTGAACCTGGAGACCTTTTTGCACTTTCCGTATATCCTTGCCATTGGCTTTTTTCTTAAGGCCTCCCGATCGAACCGTCTTCGGTGGTACTTTCTTCCAGGTCTCGCGGGGGGGGCGGCGATGCTCGTGAAACAGGTGGGTGGAATCGTCTTCATCATCTTTCTCTTCGCCGGGTTCCATGAGTGGTTAAGAAGAAAGGAATCTCACCCGCTCAAAGAGTGGTCTTGTCGTTATATCCTGCTGGGAGCCGGGGCATTATTACCCCTATCAGGGGTCCTCATTTTTTATTCCTCTCATGGATACAGCCTGGGACAACTTTACCACTCCCTGTGGATAAGCAATCTCCAGTATATCCGGCGGGGATACGAATACACCTATTTTTTAAGCGAATTCTTTTCCAGTATGAAGAGGATTCTCCCTGAAAACAGCCTTCTCTGGATCGGGACCCTGTTCAGCGGAGCCTACCTTGTAAGGAAGAATTGGCATGGAGAGTGGCGGACAACGGATTGGGTCCTGCTTGTGTGGGCGATTGGGTCATTTGGAATCCTCTGGATCACAGGGACTTTCTTCTGGCACTATTTTCTTCAAATCCTTCCTCCCTTTTGCGTATTCACTGCATTTGGATTGGTCACCGCATGGAGGTTTTCAAAATCCCTCCCCCTCCGATTGAAATCCGCAGTCCTGGGGATCGGAGCGATCATCCTCATGGCTTCACTCATCCTCCTCATCAAAACAGATTATCCGTTTTACTTTTCCTATCACCCTGTTGAGCAGACGGTCTTCCAGTATAAAGTCAGGGAAGGGGTCATCGATGGATACGGAGTCTATAACATTGTTCAACAGGAGATCGCTTTCTATATCCGCGATCATTCCGACCCCCAAGAGACCATCTATGTTTGGGGAATCGCTCCACAAGTCTACTATTTAGCCCAACGGAGAGCAGCAACCCGTTACCGGAATAATTACAACATGAGCCAACTGGTTACCCGTTATCCATTAAAGGCGCTTGCGGCTTATGCTCCGATGGTCATGGAGGAGATAAGACGGTCTCCGCCTGCCTACATCGTGCAGATATTCCGCCTGGAAGATTTCCCGGAACTTCAGGATTTTGTCCGAGATCATTATACGGTTGTTAAGAGAATGGAGGCTCCCATGCCTTCTTTCCGTATTCACCTCTACCGAAGGCGTTCAGATATTCGGAAGAGCCGGGATTCAAATTGAGGGGATAAAGACTTACGATCGGGTGAGTTCCCCATTCAACATTTTAAAATAAATTGCTATAATCGAAACTGATTCAACGGGAGAGGAAGAGATGATGAAGGATGTTTATGCTGGGATTGTGAAAGGCCTTGAGGAAAAGGTGAAGATGGTTCTGGCCACACTCATTACCCGTGTCGGTTCGGCACCCAGAGAAGTTGGGGCGAAGTATTTAGTCAGAGAGGATGGAAACGCCTTGGGCTCGATTGGAGGGGGTTGCGTCGAAGCCGAGGTCTGGCAGGGGGCTCGAAGGGTGATGGAGAGAGGGGAGGGCGGAGTCCTCCATTTTAATCTGACGGCAGAGCAACTGGCTGAGGGAGGGCTCATCTGTGGCGGGAAGGTGGATATCTTTCTGGAGCCCATTAAGGA
>Ga0209609_10002067_pt1 | contig 11554 bp, 12 predicted proteins | sample LakKivw325mmetaG_FD_184136 | JGI IMG/M metagenome (GOLD analysis project Ga0209609, IMG submission 184136) | Anoxic lake water microbial communities from Lake Kivu, Rwanda to study Microbial Dark Matter (Phase II) - Lake Kivu water 325m metaG... | ecosystem: Environmental > Aquatic > Freshwater...
CTTGCACACCACGTGCAATCTGGTGTCACCGCTGCAAATGGCTGCCGACATGGTCGAAGGTGCTCTCGAGTATATCCGCGCGGGCTTGCCGGTCGATTTCGCCTCGGAGCCGCAGATGGGCGCTACGTCTCCCGTGACCCTGGCGGGTACGATCGCCCAGGGAATGGCTGAATGCCTCGCAGGGCTGGTTCTTTCCCAAGTGGTCAACCCGGGGTGCCCCGTGTTTGTGGGAACCGTAGCAGCAGCAATGGATATGCGCCACGCGACCATCGCCCTGGGAGGCATAGAAGGTGCGCTTGTAAATGCCGCTCACGCACAGATGGCGGCCTACTATGGAGTGCCGTCTCGCGGCACTGGTTCCAACACCAACTCAAAGACGCTCGATTTCCAGGCGGGTTACGAGAAGATGATGACTCTGCTGATTCCGATTCTGGCCGGTATCGATATGTTATTCTACCCCGGCACGCTGGAGCATGCTGAGACCATCAGCCTTGAAAGCCTTGTGCTCGACGACGACCTTTGCGCTATTGCTCTCCGTGCTCAGGAAGGCCTGCGTGTTACACCGGACTTGCTCGGAGTGGAATTGATTGGCCAGGTCGGTCACGGTGGAGCGTTTCTGGGAGTGCCGCAAACGGCACGAGAAATGTTCACCGAGCACTTGGTGCGCGGCCTTTGGGATCGTCGCCGTCGTGCGGATTGGGAGACTGCAGGATCACCGTCGAGCGACGACGTTGCACGAGCTGAAGTGGAGAGAATACTGTCAGTCCCGGCGAGTCCACTATCGGACACCCTTGAGCGGGCGCTTACGGCGGAAGTGTCGCGCATATCCAACGATGCAAAGTAGGCGAACCCAGCTTGGTTGTCGCGACACGCTAAGGTATCGGGAACAATCCTGAACTTGATTCAGGACCCGATACACCACCCCACCTCCCCCTAACCCCCTCCGAAACGGAGGGGGAAGGGGGAGGTGTTCCACACTTGGTTGTCGCGTATCAGAGGAGGAATGATGTCCATAATCAAGTTTCACGATGTAATGAACAGGTTCTATTCTGGTGAGCCTTGTGGTGAGCAGGAGTTCGATATGCGCCTGTTTCAGGCAGCGGAGCGGATGAAGAAGAAGTTTGAGATCCGCTACGACCCTGAAAACCCCGTGCCGTCTGACGCGTCATTGGCAGACCGCTGCTTTGCGGCCGCACGTGAGCTGTATGCGGACGTGGGAACTTACTGTCTGGACACAAGTACAGTAGCTAGATTCTCACTGGACGAAATCGACAACGCTCTCGGATGCGCACCCAATGAGACTGTTTGGGGTGAAGGTTCAGACGCATTTGGCATAAGGCATCGACCGGTGGGCAGCGACGTGCCGGTGTTTGTGTGGGGGGGACTGCAAACTCTGTTGTTCAGCGATGATGAGACGGCGCTGCGGGTCTATACTGCCTGCTGCCGTTGCCGGTCTGTGGGAGGCGTCATCGGTGGTATGGTGCCCAGCGCCGAATGCACGGGCGACGTGAAGGCGGATTCTCCTCATGAGATATTTCCGTACAGACGCAGCGCACTGCTTCAGAGGCGGGCAGCGGCGGAAGCGGGCAGGCCGGGAATGCCGGTATCAAACGGCGCACCGAAGAGCGTCGCTCATCTGGCGATGTATGCGGGCGTGGACGGCTTCAGACCAAGTGACGGCATAGGCACCGGCGGCGTGCCGGAACTGAAGACGACCTTTGACAGGCTTCAGAGGGTTGCGTTCGGTCTGGCCGCCGATATCCACATATCCGCGGGATTGGGTGCCATGATAGGCGGATTCTCGGGCTCTGTGGAGGGGGCCGCAATTGTGGCTGCCGCCGGGGTCTTCCAGAGCCTATTGGTAAACCAAGCCCAAGTGGCGCTGATAACAGCGACGCCCATCCAGACGCAGAGCCGCTCGACACGCAACGGTATATGGGTGAGCGCGCTGGCACTGCAGGCACTGAATAGAAACACACATCTGATTCTTGCCGGAGCCCACGGAGATCACCCGTCGGCCGGACCGGGCACGGCGCAGTATTTCTACGAGACCGCCGCGGGGTCGATTGCCGGAGCGGTATCCGGCGGGCACAGTTGGGGCGCTACGCGGAAGTTCAAGACCGGCAGGGTGCACGACTATGGCACGCCCCTGGAGTCGGAGTTTCTTGGCAGGATATGCCACGCCACAGAAGGCATGCAGCCCACGCAGGCCAACAAGGCCGTGTTGGCTTTGCTGTCCCGGTATGAGAATAGCCTTGCCGATGCTCCTGCCGGACTTACCCTGCACGAGCTCTATGACCTGAAGTGCGAGCGCCCGCTCGATGCCTACATTGATGTTTACAACACAGTTGCTGGGGAACTCCGCGGATTGGGAGTGCCACTACCCGACTACGGCCAGCAGGACTAACTGGAGGAGCAATGGAAAATATCGACGATCTGACTTCAAAATACGAGCGGTTGCACTCGGCAATCCTCGGCATGGATGACCATGAAGCTGCTGCGGCAGCCGGAGACCTGCTTGTGTCAATGGTGGATCCGAATGATGTTATCGACAACATCATACGGCCGACCGCTGATGAGATAGGCGACAAGTTTCAGCGTGAGGAGTTCTTCCTCCCACAGTTGATGCTTGCGGGAAATGCTCTGGACGCGGCCATGAGCGTCTTGCTGAAAGCAATACCCGCATCCGGAGAACAATCCAAGAAGACCGTGTTGATAGGTACGGTCAAGGGCGACATCCACACTATCGGAAAGAACATCGTCGCTATGATGTTGCGGACGGGTGGGTTTGACGTGCAGGATCTCGGCGTGGACGTGGACGCATCGACCTTTGTCAAAGAGGCCGTCGCACGCGAGGCCGATATCATTGCGCTCTCATCTCTTCTTACGACAACTCTGCCTTACCAGAGGGATGTAATCTCGGAACTGAAATCGCAGGGACTGCGCGAAAGATTCCGCGTGCTGATTGGGGGTGGTCCAGCGACACAGGAATGGGCCGATGAAATCGGAGCCGACGGCTACGGCAAGGACGCGGGCGAGGCACTCGCGGTTGCTCGGCGGATCACTGGAGGTGAATAGACAGATGCCCAAAAACCAACATCGCATACTCTATCTTACATCGCACGATGTCGAAGACGCCGGTGCCAGTATGGCGCTTGCGATCGATTGCGTGGAGAAAGTCCTTGCGCTCCACGACAAAGGGCAAGTAAACCTGCCGTCCAAGGTAATCCTGGACATGGATGAGAGGCGACATGGCAGAATCAACGCAATGCCTGCATACGTGGGTGGTGATGTCCATATGTGCGGCATAAAGTGGATCGCCGGATTTCCTAACAACCCGGTGCGGCATAATCTGCCTCGTGCAAACGCTCTGGTCATACTCAACAACGCTGACACAGGGCTTCCGATTGCCATAATGGACGGCACCCGCATCAGCGCGCTTCGAACCGGTGCTGTGACGGGCGTTGGTGCGAAGTACCTGGCGCGTCGGGAAGCCGCAGTTGTCGGTATGATCGGCGCTGGTGTGCAATCGCATACACAGCTTGAGGCACTTCGGTGTGTTCTTCCAGACATATCTCGGATCAAGGTGTTCGATATTCGATCCGAGGCGGCGGAGGCGTTTGCCGCGCGATACGATGATGTCACGGTAACGATTGTCACAGGGCCGGAGGAGGCCGTGCGAGGCGCCGATATCGTCGTGACCGCGACCGTCGCTGACGAACCGATCGTTAAGGCTGACTGGCTGGAACCGGGATCACTCTTTGCCCACGTTGGCTCATACCAGGAGGAGGAGGAAGCCGTGATTCTTCGCACCGACAAGGTGGTTGTGGATATCTGGGAGGAAGTGCTCCATAGAGGAACTCCGCTTCTTGCCCGAATGTTTGGCGAGGGAAAGATCGACGAGTCGCGCGTGTGGGCGAACATCGGCGAGATCATCAACGGCAGTAAGCCGGGACGGCAGCACGACTCGGAGCGGATATTCTACAGTCCGCTGGGGTTAGGTAGTGAGGATGTGGCGTTTGCCTCTGCCATCTATCATAACGCCGTGGAGAAACAAGTCGGCACATATCTGCCATTTGGGGAGTGAGTCTGAGGTGACGCAGAGAGAACGGTTCATCGCTACAATGCTGTTTGAAAAACCGGACCGGATTCCGTTCATGCCGGGTTGCCCGAGGGAGTCCACTTTGGCGGAGTGGCGCAGGCAGGGGATGCCGGATATACGGCATCGATTCGGATGGTTACATTGGAGAACTGATTCCAATCTGGGTCGAAGCCGGCTTCCAGGCAACCGATCCCGTGGAGGTGGCGGCGGGGAACGACCTGCCGGCGTATCGCAGGGAATACGGCAACAGAATCGCCTTCAGAGGCGGGGTCGACAAGCGGAACGTGGCCAGGGGTGGAGATGACATCAAGCGCGAAGTGGAGCGCCTGCAGCCCGTCATCGAGACTGGTGGCTACATTCCAGGCTGCGACCATGGTATTCCTCCTGATGTCTCATGGCCCGCGATGGTGGAGTTCGCGCGCCTGCTGGCAAGCTCCACGGGATGGTTGAGACGTACCTGCTAGCTAGGAAACACCGGTCTCTGCAACGCGCTGGAACCAGGGACTTGCAGCAAACCAAGACCGATTGGAGAACAAATGACGCACGCAGACAACATACGCCAGGCGCTTGCTTGCCGCGAGCCGGCGGAGACGCAGTATGAAAGGAACGGCTGATGAGCAGACTTTTTGATGCATACAGGGCTTTTCACGAGCAGGGGTTCGTTCCCATATTCGTAGACGATGATTTCGACTCCAGAATGCTCGTTGAAGCCTGCGTTGCAGCGGGATGCAAGGGAATAGAATACACCCTCAGGCGGCGCGACGCACACATAATGATCCCATGGATTCGTGCGAACTACCCAGATCTGTATTTGCTGGTGGGGAGCACAATTGATGATGACAGGATCGTGACCCAAATGAGGAAGCGCTCGCCTCAGCTTCTCACCATCACCGAGATAGATTCAATGGGTGTTGATGGATTCGTTTCGATGATCGGCTGGAGCGAAGACAGCATTCGCCGCTACTCCGGCAACAGGATAGTGATTCCCAGCGCGTGGACCGTGAACGACGCCTTCTTCCAGGTCAAGGCAGGGGCTCATTTCGCGAAGCTGCTGGGGCCAGAGACAGACCTGGTCAGGAGGTGCCGGATGCAGGCGGCGTTTGACTACTGTCCGATAATGGTTACCGGCGGAATGACTCCTGAACGCATTCCCACAGCCATCGAGGCAGGTGCCGCCATGGTCGGGGCGGGCTTCGACCTCATCCTGAAGGGCTTTTCCGCGGATACCGGGGTCGAGCAGGCAGCCCAAGCCATTGGGATCTATCTGCAGACAACTCGCGCAGCCCGCGGCTGCCTCTATCCCGATTTGGACCTGGCTTCTGGCGACGATGCCGCGGGCTGGCTGGCCGCGCTACCCCACTGTCACCCATTCGACGAAGCAAGCTTGCAGACAAAGGAAGATCACAATGGCTGAAATCAGACGCCCGAGCAGCGATCACGCTTCCCTGGCGATCAACATCCAGCACACCGTCCGGCGGGAGGAGTACCTGGACTACATGACCTTCCGGTCAAACGAACGACCGCTCTTCACCGAGATATGGGGCCCGCTCATCGGACTAAAGGAGGAGTGGGCCGAGCAGGGGGCTACCCCTGAGGAAATCGATATGTCGGCTTTCACCTACAGATCGCCGATGCGAGCCTATCTTCCAGTCAACACTGGCTGGCTGGGCGCGGATGAAGTCGTAGTCATCGAAGAGACCGCCGATCACCGAATCGTCCGCGATGCGATGGGACGTACGACCAAGCTCTGCAAGGGGTATGCGACCATTGGGCTTCCGATGACATTCCCGGTCAAGAACATGGACGACTGGCTGGAGATCAAGGAGCACTACGCCTTTTCCGAGGATCGGTTTGCGCCGGGCTGGCAGGCGGTCGCACGGGGATACATCGAAGCAGGAATCGCGACGATCGCCAGGATTCCCGGCGGGTTCGACGAGCCCCGTCAACTCATGGGGGAGGAGGAACTCTGCGTCTCCTACTACTCCCGGCCAGAACTGATCCACGACATTCTGGAGACCATTGGTCAGACGGCTTTCGAGGTGCTCGACCGGGTGTCCTCTGAAGTGCCGGTGGATGTGCTCTATGCCCACGAGGACATGGCGGGAAAGAGCGGTTCGCTGGCCGGTCCAAGGCAGATCGAGGAGTTCATCAAGCCGTACTACAGGAAGATCTGGGACATGCTATCCTCCCGTGGGGCCAGGCTCTTTATGCAGGACTCTGACGGTGATATGAACGCCACTATCCCCGCGATGCTGGACGCGGGGGTCAACCTGATGTTCCCCATGGAGCCCGCTGCGGGCATGGACATTGTGAATGTTCGTCAGACATACGGCCAACGGCTCGCGTTGATGGGAGGAATAGACAAGCATGTGCTGAGAAGAAGCAAAGGGGAGATCGAGGCTGAACTGGAATACAAGATTCCACCAATGGTCAGAGCCGGCGGCTGCGTCCTGGGACTCGATCATCGCATCCCCAACGGCACCCCGATCGAGAACTACCGGTTTTACCATCGGAAAGTCTGGGAGATTATGGCACGAACCGCGAACGGCGCGTGAAGAACGCCGGCGACCCCACGCTGCTTACGCACAACAAACATCCGCGGAAACGAAAGGACGGGAAAGTGAACACATCCGAACTGGAACGCAAAGCCCTGCGCCTGGAGGCGGTGGTGGAGACGAAGATCGTGCGGGAGCACGGGATGATCCCGATGTTCGTCCGCGCAACTGACTACGAACTGCCCACTGCTGAGGACTACCAGGGAGCCTACCGTCATCGACATCTCAAAGGCAAGACGGAGGAGGAGCTTGGTCTGCCGCCGATGCATGTCAATCGGGCTTGGGAGAACACGGCAACGGATACCGCATACTATTTGTCGGCCATGGCCTATAAGTACCGCTGCACGGGCGATGCCAAGGATCTGGCGATATGCCGCCGCACCTTCGGCGCTTTGAAGTTCATTTATGGCCTGACCGCCGAAAAGGGCGAGCGGGGGCGGCTGTGCAAGCCCTACGGCGGGGTCTGGAGCAACCAGTCTTCCGGCGATCAGACGCAGTGCGTGTCCTGGGGTCTGGCCGCTTATCGCGGCATTGCACCGCCGGAAGATCTGGCTGACTATAGCACTATGATCAAGGAGGCGGCCGATTACAACATCCAGACGGAGTATATCGAGCCGCACGGGTATTTTGCGTGGACGCCGGAGGAGTTGTGGGATGCCATTTTCGGCGACGAGAAGTGGAGCAAGGTCCACTGGTCGCATGGCGTCATTTTCGTGACGCAACTGCTGCTAGCCTGGCAGGCCGGCGGGGATGCCCGGTTCCTTGGTGAGGTTCGGCGCTGGTATGACGCTTGCGGCTTGGATGAGCGACCGTGTGGAGACACGCAACGCAACCTCTATCTGGGATCTCTGATGATGGAACTGGATCCGTTCAATCACGAGATCTGGCGGAGTATGATGCATGGAGCCTTTGACGGGCTCGGTTCCCGCATTTTGCCGGACGGCACATCATCCTATCATATCGGCCGGTCCGCTATCGACGCCATGGGTTGCGCCACCGCGCAGCGCTGGTTCCCGGACGTGGACATGACATCCATTGCCCGCCACATCCTGGAGAAGCTGGGCGAGGACACGTTCCGCTTCATCCGCCCCGGCGAGAAACCAGCCTGGGCGGGCGCGGACGACACACTCGAGCAATGGGCGGTCGAGTCGAAGCTGATTGACGGCGACAGCTTGACGGCCTGGCTGGCCGCCTACTGGGAAGGGCACTGGCGTGAATGCTGGTAGAGCGATAGTGAAGCCCGTTCTGGTTTGCGCCGCCGACATAGCACATCTTCCAGAAACACGAGCTATTCTGGAGGGTGCGTTTGATCTGCGTGTGGTGCGTCCGGCCACGACTGAGGCGCTGGCCCGCGCACATCCGGAGGCCGACGCCTACTACGCTGCCCTCGACAAGCGCGGTATCTCCGTGCTCGGTCTCAAAGACGAGCGAGAACTGCTAGACCGCATCACCGCCACGGCGGAGCTGGCCTGGGCTCTGACGCTGGCGTGCGTTAGACTGTTGCCAGCGGCGTTTGATGCCGCGCGGGCTGGATACTGGGCTCGCGACGCGCTACGGGGACATCAACTTGCCTACAAGACATTCGGCGTCGTTGGCTGTGGACGCCTGGGCACGATGGTGGCCGATTACGCCCGCGCGTTTCGCATGACTGTCCTCGGCTGTGACGTGCGCGATTTGCGGCTCGCGGACGTGGAACTGGTCGATTTTGATTCGCTACTGCGGCGCGCCGATGTGGTCAGCATCCATATCCATCTCACCGAAGAGAACCGCAGCCTGTTTAACCACACCTCCCCCTAACCCCCTCCGAAACGGAGGGGGAAGGGGGAGGTGTTCCACGCGGTGATCGGTCGCATGAAACCCGGCAGCGTATTGATCAATACCAGCCGAGGAGCTATTGTCGACGAAAGCGCCGCAGCCGACGCGCTTGAAAGCGGACATCTGGGAGCCTATGGGACCGATGTCATCGACGGCGAATGGCGTGATGATTTGGATCGGCACCCGCTGATCGTGTATGCTCGACACCACGAAAACTGCGTTATTACGCCGCACATTGGCGGAGTTACGCACGAATCACAGGCGATGGCCTATGGCCACGCCGCCAGACGGTTAGTCGCATTTTTTTGAGACCTCGGAAAGGATATGAGCGGCGAGGATTTGTTGGGATCGACACGCCGATCACGGATGCGTGCGGCGTTTGCCGGAATCGTCCAGGAGGTTCCCCCGGTCAGCATTCGCATGGATCTGTGGTATCAGGACGCCGTCAGCCGGGGCGTTTTGCCAGGCGATCTTTCGGGATCGTCCGTGGAAGGGATTGAGGACAGGCTTGGATTCTGCCGCTGCCGCTCGTTACCGAACGCACCCCTGCCTGGTCTTTCCCGAGGGATGGGTCGAACGCAGCGATACGGACGGCGAGAGACATATACGCTACCGCCTGCCCGGCGCAGTCTTGGAGAAGGTGGAGATTACCACCGATGAACAGGCACGGGCCGGAATGCGGGGGGGCAATAGTCAAGTACGCCCTGCTCCGTGCGCTGAAAAATGCAAGAATCGTCGCCGATTTCGATGGGTTCGCAGCTTTTGATCGTAATGTCGGCGACTCCGGACTGCCATTACTGATAATCGGCTCCTGTCCGGTACATACGCTGATGCTGGAGTGGTTTGGTTACGAGCGTTTCTTCTATGCCATGGCCGACTGCCTGGTGACGGCACCGCTCGTTCCACAGACTATGGAGGATTGCGACCAAGCGTGGCGGAGGCACATCGTTTGCTGGGGCGGACTTCCCAGCATCCTTTTTGACCCCGGTGTTTCCGAAACCCAGTTTCACGAGCACTTGCGCAATCTGTTCGCCTTTACCTACGGCAAGAGCAGTTTCATTATTGGCGCATCGGATAACGTCATGCCCGGCGCATGCTGGGATCACATCTGTGCCATCGGCGAGATAGTTGGCGCCTAACGTTTCGGTTTGCATGCTGTATCCCGTGGGGGAGGACTCCCGCGCCCTCCCGTGGGCCGGCAACCACACTGCCCGAGCATGTGGAAGCGCTCCTCTACGGCTTGCGGCACCCACCTGCGCGACAAACCCCGTGCCCTGTTGATTCGGCGGCATCGAGCCTGCCGCACGCAACCGCGTCATCCGACAAAGAAACCGCGTCATCCCGAACGCACAACGCGTCATCCCGAACTGGATTCGGGAACCATCTTCGCACCCCGTGGGTGCGGCAATCCCCTGAACTTGATTCAGGGTCAGCATGACGTGTGGCTGCAGGGGATTGCCGGGGTGCGCGCGTGCAACAAACACAGCAGAGAGAACTGCCCCGACGCGGCAATATCGTGAACTTGACTGCCGGGTCAGGGGATTGCCGGGAGGAGGCTATTGCACATGAGTAACTGGTTTACATCCTATGGGGCCGGACGGAAGCGGATGACGCGATATCTGGTGCCATTATCGGCTATCTGTCTTCTGCTCTGCGGATTCGCTGTTGCTCAAGAGCCGCAAGCAGCGGATGATGAAGCGGACGCAAAGAAGATCAGTTGGGGCTACGAGGCCGACTACAACGGAAAGTACGTGTGGCACGGCATCGCATACAGCCAGGGGGCAGTGCTCCAACCATCGGTCTGGGCGACCGCCGGCACCGCCACGGTCACAGCTTGGGCAAACCGCACACTCGAGGCAGTTGATGGTGCCAGCCTGAATGAGGTTGACTATACACTGTCCTGGGAAAGCAACTGGCGCGATGCAACCATAGAGCCGAGCCTGCAAGTCTACACCTATCCAGGCCAAGTAGACTCCCCATCGACGGCTGAGGCTGGCCTCAAGATCACCTGGCCAGTCGGGCGATTCTCACTTTTCACGACACAGACCGTCGATATTACCGAGTATGCCGGGGCATACTTCGGGGATATAGGCATGTCCTACGAGAAGGAGCTGCATCCGAACACCGGGATGGAGTGCAGCGCTAGCCTGGGCTGGGCGTCGGCGAAGTTCAATGAGACCTACATCGGGCCGCACATATCGGCCCTCAATGTCGCTTCGCTCGATATTGGACTCACACACACGGTGAAAAGCGGATTCTACCTGCGCCCTCACGTGTCATTCACCCGAATTCTGAACGGGACGCTTCGCGATGCCGTGGACGACCCGGACATCGTCAATCTCGGCATTGCCGTGGGAATGGAGTTCTGAATTGAGCGTGGTCGCAAAGCGAATGCTATTGATTCTCAGTGCTGCCATCGCAGTCACAGGCCTCGTCACTTTAGCCTGGACAAGACTCGACAAGATCGCGTCGTCGTCACTTTACGACACAACGAAGAAAGAGCAAGCGGTGCTTATTGAGAAGCTCGTGAAGCTCAGGGGATCCAAGCTTGAGAACATCCAGTTGGACTACTCGTACTGGGATGAAATGGTTACCTTCGTCAAGACCCTCGATCCACACTGGGCAGAAGTGAACATCGTCACCGGGATGGATACATACGACTTGACGGCCGCTGCGGTATATGCCCCCGATGGCCGAGTGGTCTACTTTAAGAGCAGAATCGGCGACCCGGATATGCGAATATTTGACCTCACTGCTGAGCAGGTGAGAGGTCTGTTTGCGAAGAAGCCTCTAGTTCACTTTTTCGTATCAAGCCCGCGCGGCATATGTGAGGTCAGGGGTGCGAAGATAGTGCACAGCAACGACACAGCCCGCATCGAGCCACCGTCCGGATACTGGTTTGTCTCAAAACTCTGGGACAGGCAGTACCTGGACAGTCTGGGCGGACTACTGGAGGCAAAGGTCTCGCTGGATCCACCCGGCGCTTCGACAAAGCCTTCGAATGCAGAGACAATGCACCAAACCATGGTCCTTCGACAGCCGCTGAAATCCTGGAATGGAGAGCATCTCGGCAGTCTACGAA
>Ga0209609_10002074_pt1 | contig 11539 bp, 9 predicted proteins | sample LakKivw325mmetaG_FD_184136 | JGI IMG/M metagenome (GOLD analysis project Ga0209609, IMG submission 184136) | Anoxic lake water microbial communities from Lake Kivu, Rwanda to study Microbial Dark Matter (Phase II) - Lake Kivu water 325m metaG... | ecosystem: Environmental > Aquatic > Freshwater...
ATCATAAACTGCTATATAGTCCCTGTGATTTTCGAAACCGTAAGCCTTATTCTTTGAAAGAAGCAGAAAAATTATTTAATAAATCCAAAATATTGAAAAAGGACGGCACTTGGATCGGAGATAACCCAAAATATTTTACACTGCCTGAGGTTAGAATGAAGCATGGCAGCAGATATTATTCTGGATCCCGCAACAAAAGAGAAAGCCGCTTGCCTATTAAACCTTGGCTAAAGTTTTTTGGTTTTTGGCTTGCAGAGGGCTGGACTAGTGAAGGCAAGGATGGTGATTACAACGTTTGTGTATGTAACAATGATAAAAATTTACTTAATGAAATGAAACAACTTCTTGAATGCCTTGGTTATAAAGTTTATCAACGAGGCAACCTGGTTAGAGTTAGAGATTTTCAGTTATTTCATTATTTGAAGCAGTTTGGTAAATGTCACGATAAATTTATTCCCTTAAATATTAAATCTCTCTCGAAAAGGTTGTTAGAAATAATGCTACAGTATTATCTTGAAGGAGACGGCCATATTTATGGGAGAACCGGAAAAGGCACATCGGCAACCACCACTTCAATCCGTTTACGCGACGATCTGCAAGAGATAGCCCTGAAAATAGGGCTTTCAGCTTATTACAAATTAGGTCAGAAGAAAGGAACTCCGTTTTCTTCGTCTTGTACTGAAAAGATATACAAACAAAGAAACGATACCTGGGTAATTTATTTTATCAGGCATAATCGACCGATAATTTTACCCTCAGAAATAAAGAAATATAATTATACCGAAGCTTGGGCGGATTACGAGGGGTGGGTCTTCTGTGTAGCTGTGCCTAATCATGTAATTTATATTCGTAGGAACGGCATTCCTCTTTGGTGCGGTAATTCCGATCCCGCTATGAACTGGCGGCTGTCCGCCCTTGATAGATTCAGCTTGGTCAGTAATTCTGACAGCCACAGCCCCCCTAAGATCGGCAGGGAAGCCAATGTTTTTAATTGCGATATTAGTTACTCGGCATTACGCGAAGTTTTGAAGAACAAGGATAAGAAAAGATTTCTCTATACCGTTGAATTCTTCCCCGAAGAGGGAAAGTACCATTTTGACGGTCACCGGCTCTGTAACATCAGGTTTTCTCCCTCCCAGACCAAAGAGCACAAAGGTATTTGCCCGAAATGCGGAAAGCCGGTTACCGTTGGGGTAATGAATAGGGTGGAGAGTTTAGCTGACCGGCCAGGGGGTTTTGTGCCAGCCGAAGCCATTCCCTATAAGAACCTTATCCCGTTGGATGAAATTATCGCGGAGGCCAAGGGTGTGGCCAAGACTTCGGTAGCGGTGGAGCGGGAATATCGCGCCAGCGTAGCCCAGTTCGGCAATGAATTCAACATTTTAATAAGGGCCTCGGAAGATGAACTTTTAAGAGGACTGTCGCGTCGGCTGGCCGAAGGGATTTTGAGGATGCGCCAGGCCAGGATAGAAATCCAGCCGGGTTTTGACGGAGAATACGGCAGGATTTGTGTTTTTGGCAGCGAAGAGGCGAAGGGCGAACAGGAACAGCAATTAAGCCTTTTCTGACGCGGAGGTTAATAGAAATGGCGTTTCCCATTTACAATGTAAGTTTTAGGAGAGCGCATCAAGATAGTATTGTTGTCAACGGCGAAATAGTCAATGAGACCGGCAGAAATTATGCCATGGCAGCATTCAAGATACTGCTTTTTGATAAATACCATTTAATAGGCAGCGGTATTATTAAAGTCCATGATTTTCGTTCTAGGGCCATCAAAGAATTCGAGGCGTTAATAGAAGGCATGGATTATAAGATAATCCCTTCAATTTTTAAATACGAGGTATTATTTGAAGGTGGGTATTAATTGAAATATGCGCCTGTGGCCCAATGGATAGGGCACCAGCCTCCGGAGCTGGTCGTGCAGGTTCGATTCCCGCCAGGCGCACTTTGAAACCTTAGTGTTTTGCTTCCGCGCGCTCCAAAATTTTCTCATGCGCGCTTCAGCAAAAACACTAAATTTAAGCGAGGCAAAGCTGCGGATTACACACTAACAGATAAAATATGCTATGAGAAAACAAGTCGTAGGGATTGTGGGTGGAAGGAGTTGTTCAAAGAAAGTGGAGCAAATAACCCAAAATTTAGGCAAAAAACTCGCTAAAGTGGCTAATATATTAGTCTGTGGAGGGCTAAGTGGAGTAATGAGTGCAGTTTGTAAAGGATTTCAGGATGCCGGAGGCCTAACTATAGGTATTATACCCACTTACGATAAAAATGACGCTAATCCCTATGTAGATGTTGTTATCCCTAGTGGTTTAGGTTTAGCGCGGAATGTTTTAGTGGTAAAGAGCGCAGATGCAGTCATAGCTCTTCCAGGAAGCGCAGGTACGCTTTCTGAGATTGCTTATTGCCTGCAGCTGGGCATACCGGTAATAAGTCTGGGTTCCTGGGATATCAAAGGCGTGGTTAAGGTCAAGACAGCAGACGAGGCAGTGAAAAAAGTCAAACACATCCTCCAAGCTCAACAAAGGAAAGGCTAATGAAAGCAATTCTTATGTTACAGGACGGCCGTAGTTTTTCGGGAGAGACCCTGAATAGTACCGAAAGAATCGGCGAAGTGATTTTTAACACCGCAGTGGTTGGTTATCAGGAGATGGTTACCGACCCCGCTAATGCCGGCAAGATTTTAGTATTGACCTATCCGTTAATAGGCAATTACGGGGTTGCCCCTAAATTCAACGAGTCTCGTCAGTGCTGGGCGGGGGGATTAGTTATCAAAGAGAACTCCCGGATTTACTCCAACTGGCAGGCTAAAAAGAGCTTTGACGATTTTAGCAGAGAACATAACCTCCTCGTCATGCATTCCGTAGATACCCGTGCGCTAACCGTGCACCTGCGCAACAAAGGCGCGATGCCGGGTATCATCTCGACCCGCTCTACTGTCGCCAGAGAGCTATTGGCAAAAATTGAGGCCTGGCGTAAGAACAAGCCCCAATGTTTCTTAAGTAAAATCTCGGTGACCAAACCCACGCTCGTCGGTAAAACCGGTTCCAGGCCGCACTTGGCAGTTTTAGATTTAGGGATCACTGCCGGCATTACTAACCAATTGCTGGCTTTGGGTTTTTCCCTGCAAATCTTTCCTTATAATACTGCCGCCGAGGAGATTTTACGCAGCAGGCCCCGTGGTTTAATTATCACTGGAGGACCGGAGGATGAGCCGGAGCTATCAAAGGTAGTCGCAAACGTAAAAGTACTTTTAGGGCGACTGCCGGTTCTGGGAATTTCCTGCGGTCACCAAATCCTGGCGGTAGCATTAGGGGCAAAGATTATTAAAATGAAAGTGGGCCACCGCGGCCTGAATTACCCGATGTATCAGGGGCGGTCTTACAAGGCCGAGATTACGGCGCAGAACCACGGCTGGACAGTAGACGCCAACTCCCTCGTCAAAATCAAAGGGGTTAAGATTACCGGTTACAACCTCAATGACCGCACCGTTGAAGAGATGGAACATAGAAAACTCAAACTCATCGGGGTGCAGTATTACCCGGCTAGCCCCGGTTTCAATGAGATAAACAGCGTATTCAAAAGGTTCATTAGAATGACAAAGGAGCGTTAGAAATGCCGCGACGTCGAGACATTAAAAAAATTCTTATGATTGGCTCAGGCCCTATCATCATCGGTCAGGCCTGCGAGTTTGATTACTCCGGTTCTCAGGCCTGTAAGGCCTTAAAAGAAGAGGGTTATAATACGGTGCTGGTAAATTCTAACCCCGCCACCATTATGACCGACCCGGGGATGGCGGATTCCACCTACATTGAGCCGCTGACAGTGGAGATAGTAGAGAAGATAATACAGAAAGAACGGCCCGACGCAATACTGCCGACGCTCGGGGGGCAGACCGGGTTGAATCTGGCGTTTTTTCTGATGCGGCGCGGGATTTTAAAAAAATACGGCGTCGAGTCCATCGGCGCTTCGGTATCTGCTATCTCAAGGGCGGAGGACCGCGAACTTTTTAAGAAGGCGATGCAGGAGATTGGCATCGACGTTCCCAAAAGCGGCATTGCCGAGGGCGTCGCGCAGGGTATGCGTATAGGTTTAGAGATCGGTTTTCCTTTAATCCTGCGGCCCGCTTATTGCCTTGGGGGTTCCGGCGGTTCCATCGCCTACAACAAGCAGGAGTTGGAAAAATTTCTGGATAAGGGTCTTGGCACCAGCCCGGTGCATCAGGTATTGGTGGAGCAGTCGGTTTTAGGTTGGAAAGAAATAGAATTTGAGGTAATGCGTGACTGTGAAGACAACGTCGTCATTATTACTTCAATGGAGAACGTTGACCCCATGGGTGTGCACACCGGAGATAGCATTGTGGTGGCGCCTGCCCAGACCCTCACTGCCGAAGAGTACAGCAACTTCGTATATCTGTGCCGTAAAATCATCCGTAAAATCGGAATTACCGGCGGAGGCGCGAATATTCAATTCGCCCAGAATCCCGAAAACGGCAAGATCGTGATTATCGAAGTCAACCCCCGGCTTTCACGTAGCTCTGCCCTGGCTTCCAAGGCCACGGGTTTTCCTATCGCCAGGGTGGCAACCAAGCTGGCAGTGGGGCTTACTTTACCTGAGGTAACCAACCAGATTACCGGCAAGACTACTTCTTTCTTTGAGCCCACCGTGGATTACTGTGTTTTCAAAATCTGCCGCTTCACCTTCGAAAAATTCCCCAAGGCGGAGCGCACCCTGAATACCTCGATGAAGGCAGTTGGCGAAGCGATGTCCATCGGCCGCAATTTTAAGGAGGCGCTGCAGAAGGGGATACGCTCCACTGAAATCGGCCGTTTCGGTTTAGGCGCAGACGGTAAGGACAAAATCAGCGATAAAGAATTGGCTCGTGCCTCCGGCGGTTTATTGGAACAGATTAGACACAAGATCCGCGTCCCTAACGACGAAAGGATATTTTATTTAAGATACGCTATTAAGGCCGGGATGCCCCTGGAAGAAATCTACCGTCTTTCCAAGATTGACCTTTGGTTTCTGGATAATATGAAACAGCTCGTGGAGCTGGAGGACAAAATTAAACGATACCGCAATCCCAACGGCAGCGATGAAATTAAGATGCCGGCAGAGCTTTTAGAGGAGGCTAAAAAAGACGGCTTTTCTGACCGTCAGGTGGCGTACCTCTTAAATACCAAGGAGGAGGCCGTGCGGCAGCTGCGTAAGAAAAATAACATTAAGACCGTTTACAAGCCGGTAGATACCTGTGCCGGAGAGTTCGAGGCTGAGCGGCCCTATTTTTATTCCAGCTACGAAACCAAAGACGAGTCCCGCGGCGGTAAGAATAAAAAAGTCGTGATTCTGGGAGGCGGACCTAACCGTATCGGTCAGGGTATTGAATTTGATTATTGCTGTTGCCATGCCGCTTACGCCTTAAAGGAAGAAGGCCTCGACAGCATTATGGTGAACTGTAACCCCGAGACCGTTTCTACCGATTACGATACCTCGGATAGGTTGTATTTCGAGCCCATTACGGTAGAGGATGTCTTGAATATCGTCGAAGTAGAGAAGCCTTTGGGTGTTATCGTGCAGTTCGGCGGCCAGACCCCCATTAATCTGGCAATACCCCTGATGAAGGCGGGAGTGAATCTGTTGGGGACGAGCGCGGACAGCATCGATATTGCCGAGGACCGTAAGCGTTTTAAGCAGATGCTGGATAAACTCGAGCTCCTGCAGCCGGAAAACGGCACCGCATTTACTTTTGAAGAAGCCAAAGAGATAGCCAGAAAAATCGGTTATCCGGTATTGGTACGTCCTTCCTATGTTTTGGGCGGCCGGGCAATGGAGATTGTCTACGAAGAGGCGGTGCTAGAAAGGTTTATTACCGAGGCCGCCAGCGCATCAGGAGAGCATCCGGTTTTGATCGATAAATTCCTGGAGGATGCCATTGAGGTAGACGTGGATTTGATCGGGGATAAAGAAACCTTTGTAATCGGCGGGATTATGGAGCATATCGAAGAGGCCGGCATTCATTCCGGGGATTCTGCGATGGCCCTTCCCGCATACACCCTCTCCGTCGATATTCTTAATAAAATCCGCGAGGCAAGTTATAAAATGGCAAAGGAACTGGGAACCGTGGGGTTAATGAATATACAGTTTGCGGTCAAGGAGGAGAAGGTCTATGTCCTGGAGGTTAACCCGCGCGCCTCGCGAACCGTGCCTTTTGTATCCAAGGCTATCGGCGTGCCTCTGGCTAAACTTGCCACGAAGGTGATGTTGGGTAAAAAATTAAAGGAGCTGGGATTCACCCAGGAGATTATCCCTAAGCACGTCTGCGTGAAAGAGTCGGTCTTTCCTTTTAACCGTTTTCCGGGGGTAGATATTATCCTTGGCCCGGAAATGAAATCCACCGGTGAGGTTATGGGTATCGACCGCGACTTCGGACGGGCTTACATTAAAAGCCAGATTGCCGCAGGCCAGAAGATTCCCACCAAGGGCAATGTCTTTATCTCGGTGAGGGATAAAGATAAACGCCAGGTGGTATTTATCGCCAAGAAGCTCGCGGACCTCGGATTTAACATCTATGCTACTTCTGGAACCGCCTCTGCCTTAATGCAAAATTCTATTCCGGTGAAAGTTTTACCCAAGATTGCCGAAGGCAGACCCAATGTTCTTGACCTTATGAAGGACAACAAGATTCAGCTCGTAATTAATACCCCCTCAGGTAGAATCCCTCGCGCGGATGAGGTAAAGATCCGCTCTCACGTGATTCTTTACAATATACCCTACACTACTACCATCTCTGGCGCGCAGGCAACCGTCAACGGCATTGAGATTTTGGCAAAGAAGGGGTTAAAGGTGGAATCCCTGCAGCAGTATCACAAGAAAAAGCGCGTCACCTTCAAGAGGGAGCAGGTTAAAAAAGCCGGGAGGAAAAAGAAATAGGATGCCGGAGCTACCCGAAGTAGAAACCATCAAGCGGGAATTAGAAAAAGCAATTACAGGCAAAAAGATCACCGCGGTTTTAGTGCGTCATCCTTTGGTTATCAAAGAGCCCTCCGTTGATAAATTTAAAAAGGGGTTAACCGGCGTTATCATCAAGAAGGTGTTACGCAAAGCCAAGGTTTTGATTTTAGAGCTCTCCAGCGGTAAATCCCTCGTGATTCATCTGAAGATGGCTGGTCAGCTTGTTTATCCCGGCAACGGCAGAAATAGCCGGGTTAGTTTTCGTTTATCCGACGGCAAACTTCTGGATTTTAACGACCAGCGGCTGTTTGGGGAACTCAGACTTTTAGATGATTGGCGTTCTCTAAAGTTTATTCAGGGCCTCGGTCCGGAACCCTTTGACCTGACACCAGAAGAGTTTAAGGCAAGGTTCGCCGCTAAAAAGACCAAAATCAAACCCCTGTTAATGGACCAGACTTTTATCTCGGGGATAGGCAATCTCTATGCAGCGGAGATACTCTTTCGCGCCAAGATCGATCCCCAGAGGCCGGCCTGGCGCTTATCCGATAAAGAGAAGGAGGTTTTGTTCCGTCGCACCAAAGAGGTTCTGGAGGAGGCGATTCGCTACGGCGGCTCTTCGGTAGATGATTATGTGCGTTTAACGGGCAAGCCCGGCGGTTATGCTGCGCACCATAAGGTTTACGGCCGGGAAGGCAAATCTTGTTTCGTATGCAAGACCCCGATTAAAAGGATTACCCTTGGTTCGCGCGGCACTTATTTCTGTCCTAAATGCCAGAGTTAAAAGATGAAGATACGCCTTAAGATTAACGGCGCGATTATCACCGCAGCTTTGGTATTACTCGTTATCTTCCCTGCTTTTTTCTTGCGGTCTGCCAAGGTGGGGTTTTGGGACGAGCTGACAGAGATATTCGGCGTCAGCGCCATCCTTTTAGGCCAGCTTTTTCGCGCTTCTGCCCGCGGCTATAAAGCCGAACACTCCCAAAACGGCCGCACTTTGATTCAGGGCGGGCCTTACAATCTGGTACGCAATCCGATGTATCTGGGTATATTTTTAATTGGCGTGGGTATTGTATTAATACTCTTTGAGTGGTGGGTGGCCTGTGTTTTCCTGGCAGTGTTTGCCACGCGCTACATCCTGCCGATATTTAAGGAAGAGAAGAAATTATTGGCACTTTTTCCCAAAGATTATCCGGCTTACTGTTGCAGGGTGCCCCGTTTTTTTCCTTCCTTTAATATGTTAGCACAGAAGGATATCAGCGAATACCTGCCGCTTCGGCTCTCCTGGCTCAAGAAGGAAATTGGCGCGGTATTAGCGGTATTATCAGCGACCCTCTTGTTAGAATCCTGGGAGGATATTAAAAGCCAGGGAGTAAGAATTTATTTTAAAGAAAGCATTGGTATCTTTGCGATTATTTTATCATTTGTAATTCTGTGTGTTTATTTAGTCAGGCAGACTGCTGCCAGCCGTAAGGAAAATGTTGCAGATAAAAGCTAAAATACTGCATCATAAAAAGGTAAAACCAGGGTATTATCGCGTAGCGCTTATCGCTTGCGGTATTGCCAAGGAGGCTCAGGCCGGACAATTCGTCGAAATAAAAGTAAACGATGCCTGGGAACCGTTGCTGCGCCGGCCTTTTAGTATTCATAGGACGCAAGGGAGCGCTTTTGAGGTTCTTTATGAAGTAGTAGGCCAGGCGACCCGGCTTTTATCCCGGAAAAAGCCGGGCGAATATTTAGAGGTTATCGGTCCTTTGGGTAAAGGCTTTGATTTTTGTAGCGACAGTTACGCCCCGCTTTTGGTTGCCGGAGGCATGGGAGTGGCTCCGCTGGTTTTCCTCGCCGAAAAGATGGCTGCGAGCAATAAAAGAGCAACGGTTTTGCTCGGGGCAAGAGATAAAAACAGCATCTTATGCGAAGAGGTCTTTCGGAAACTGGGATTTAGTGTTAAAATAGCCACAGATAACGGTTCCCGCGGCTTCCGGGGTTATGTTAGCGGATTGTTAGAGCATGAATTAGCCGCCGGCAGTTTTATGCCGCAGCTTGTTATATACGCCTGCGGCCCGCGGCCGATGCTCCAGGAAATATCCCGGATATCCCGGCACCATAACATCCCTGCCTGGGTATCGCTGGAGGAGCATATGGCCTGCGGCCTGGGGGTATGCCTCGGTTGCGTGGTGGACACCGTTGACGGCTATCAGCGCGTTTGTAAAGAAGGGCCGGTATTTGAAGCCCGCCGGATTATCTGGAAAAGCAAAAGTGCGAAAGGAGAACGGTTATGTCCGCAAAGCCTTTTGTTTCGATAATCATCCCGGTAAAAAATTTTGAGCGCACTATTGAGAAGACCTTTGAATACCTGCTTAACGTAGATTATCCCCGTGAATCCTGGGAATGGGTTATTGCCGACGGCGGCTCCAGCGATAAAACCATAGAGATTATCAAAGACTGGCAGAAGAAGTACCCCTTTATTAAATTAGTGGAGATTCCCAATTGCCCTTCCCCGGGTTTTGCGCGCAACAAAGCCCTTGAGGCAGTACGGGGGGAGTTTCTTTTCTTCACCGATGCCGACTGTGCGCCTTGTAAGGATTGGATTAACGAAATACTCCTGCATTTTACAAACGACCCCAAGATTGCAGCAGTGGGAGGAGAGATTTACACCCTGAAAGTAGACCCGGATAATTTAGTGGAGGCATGGTGTCAGCACTTCCGTTTTAATATGGTCGCTCCGCGCTACGGTTTTATTCCGGAGGGGTATTATCCGGAATTCCCCTCTAACCCCAGACCAGCGGATATCGGCGGTCACCGCGCCTATTTTTTTGGCACCTGTAATGTTGCCTATCGCCGCCAGGCAATGCAGGAATTAGGGGTGCGTTTCTGGGAGAGGCCTACCGGAGAGGACATGGATTTAAGTTACCAGCACCGCTCGCAGGGCTGGAGGTTTTACTTTGCGCCCAAGGCCAGGGTCGACCATATGCACCGCGCGGACCTGAAGTCCCTGCGTCGAGTCTGGGTTACCTACGGCCAGGCGCACCTGCCCTTGATTGATAAGTACGTCAAGAGCAAGGGCCTGGAAATAATCCTGCAGTTTTTAAAAGGCAACCCCGCGTTTATCCTGCCTTTTCCCTTACGGGGGTTTGTTTATATCGGCAACTTCCATTTATTACACCTCTTTGGGTTACTTTTTGTGGTGGGGCTGGCCTTAAGCTTGATTTTTGGCGGCTGGGGTTTTAAGATATTTACCTTGGTATCGCTGGCGTTGATGCTCTACTTTGCCCATCAGTATGTGAAGTGGAATTTCGGCATGGAGCCCAAGGAGAAATTCTGGACCTGGTGCAAGATGAAATACCTGACAAACTTAAGTTTTATTCAGGGCGGCTTAAAGGACTTCAAGAAATATAAAATCCTCTGCATTGAGCCGAGTTTTTAAGGAGGTTGCCATGACTCAACTATTATATATTTTATTAGGGCTGGCTGCGGGCATCTGCGGCGGGATGCTCGGTATCGGCGGAGGCACGGTATTAATCCCTGCGCTGGTCTATCTCTTCGGGCTTACCCAGCATCAGGCCCAGGGGACTACCCTGGCGATTATGGTGCCGCCGATCGGCCTGCTTGCTGCCTGGCGCTATTGGCAGGCAGGCAATGTCAAGATTTCAATGGCGGGATTTATCTGTGTGGGGTTTTTCCTCGGCGGCTTAATCGGCGCCAGCCTCATCCAGAATATCCCGGATGCCCTGCTTAAAAAAATATTCGGCGCGTTCCTGCTTTTAATCTCCTTAAGGATGATTCTGGTAAAATAAAAATGCACGACAGACTCGCGGTCAATATCAAAGGCCTGAAATTAAGGAATCCCGTGATAGCGGCTTCCGGCACCTTTGGCTATGGTGAGGAGTTCCGCGGACTGGTTGACCTGAGGAAGCTCGGCGCAATTGTTTCCAAGACCATTACCCTGAAAGCCCGCCGGGGTAATCCTGTGCCGCGCACTGCCGAGACCCCTGCCGGGCTTCTCAACTCCATTGGCCTGGAGAATCCGGGCCTGGAAGGTTTTCTGGATGAAAAACTCCCGATTTTAAAGAAAATTGGCATACCGATTATCGTCAGCATTGCTTCGGAAGCCGGCAAGGAGGAGTTTGTTAAACTCGCAAAAGAGCTGGACAATATTAACGCCGTGGCGGCAATTGAACTTAACATCTCCTGCCCTAATATCAAAGACGCCAAATCCGCCAAACCCGAAAGTCTGCCGCTTATCGCGCAGGACGCCGCCGCTACCTATGAATTGGTAAGGGCAGTACGTACGGCTACGCGTAAGCCCCTGATTACTAAATTATCGCCAAATGTTAGTTCTATCGGCGATATTGCGCGGTCAGCAGAGAGGGCAGGGAGCGATGCGGTGTCCCTGATTAATACCATTACCGCTATGAGTATTGACGTCGAAACTAGAAAACCGAGACTGGCGGCAGTAACCGGCGGCTTAAGCGGGCCGGCAGTGCGGCCGGTTGCGGTACGCATGGTTTGGGAGGTATACCGCAGGATTAAAATCCCCATTATCGGTATGGGTGGTATAATGAAAAGCGAGGATGCCTTGGAATTTATT
>Ga0209609_10002076_pt1 | contig 11537 bp, 7 predicted proteins | sample LakKivw325mmetaG_FD_184136 | JGI IMG/M metagenome (GOLD analysis project Ga0209609, IMG submission 184136) | Anoxic lake water microbial communities from Lake Kivu, Rwanda to study Microbial Dark Matter (Phase II) - Lake Kivu water 325m metaG... | ecosystem: Environmental > Aquatic > Freshwater...
CCCTGCCCCCGGCCCGGACGCTCCGCGCAATGCTCCACCCGGACGAGATCGAGAAGGCCTTCTTCATGGAAAACCTCGATCCGGCGCTGGGCTCGAAGGGCGGAGCGCTCGACCGGGCCCTCAGGGCCCGTCTGCGGCGCTATGACCGGCAGAAGCTCATTAAAAGCCTCGATCAGGTCCTGCTCGGCGGCTTCCTGAGAAGGCTCTATCTCCGCCGGGCCGCCCTCTCGGCCGGCATCCGGCGTATCGGCACGACGCCGCCGCCGGCCTGATCCCGGCCGCGCCGGCTAAGGAGCCGGAGCGGTCTTGCGGGCGATGACGAGGCACATCGGCGAAAAACGCGGCGAAGACCACTTGAGCCAGCGGGGGATCCGGCCTAAAAGGTACCAGACGCCAAGGAGCCAAGCCCGGCCGCGGCGGACGTCCCGGTCGCGCGGCGCGAGCCATGTCCCCATCCGGCCGGCATAGGCCGCGCAGACGATCTCGGCTCCGGGGAATCCGCGCAGGGCCCGGACGATGGGCTCCGTCCCCATGATCCGCAGATTGTGCGTCCGCAGGGTCGCGGCGAGCGGCCCGGGCTTGAGGATCAGGCGCCGGAGCGCGAGCTGCAGGGCCCCGAACGCCGGGGAGCCGATAACGAGGAACCCGCCGTCCGCGACCAGGTCCCAATGGCGGCGGATCACGTCTTCGGGTTCGGTAAAATGCTCGACGAAACCGAAGGACATCACGACATTGAACCGGCGCGGCGTCTCGTAGGACAGGAAATCGGCCTCGATGACCTCGAGATCGGGAACGCCGAAACGGGCGAAGGCCGCGGGCATCTGCCGGACCGCGGGAAGGTAATCCAGCGCGACCGGATGATAGCCGCGGCTCAAGGCGACCGCCAGGAGCTGGGCGCCGGGACAGGCCCCGACCTCGAGAACGGACCAGGTCCGGTCCTTGGGCAGGCAACGGTCCAGGAGCTCCGGGAAGTCCGAGGACGGCCGTTCGAGCGGCCGCCCTTCGATCTCCCGCTGCCAATCGTCATGGGAGGTCAGATAGGGGGATCCCGCCGGGTTCGCGTCGTTTCTCGGATCGGGCATTGCCTATCGAACTCCGTTCACCCCGCCGGGATTCCCATGATAGGCCGCGGCCGTTCGGGCTGTCAACCCATCGGAGACCGTTTTGGCCGCCGCGGCCGCGGCTCCCGCGGGCCCGCTCCGAGCGAGGGGCCGATCTGTGATAGAATGGCCCCGCCGTGTACGAGCACCGGAACGAGCCGATTCTCCCCTTCCGCCCCTTCCTCCGCCGCCAGGTCCGTCACATCCTCCTCGGGCTGGCCATCATCGCCGTCTCGCTCGGCCTGGGGCTCGCGGGCTATCACGTCTTCGAAAAGCTGCCGTGGCTCGATGCCCTGGTCAACGCTTCGATGATCCTCGGCGGGATGGGCCCCGTCGATCCCATCCGGACCGCCGCGGGCAAGATCTTCGCCTCGTTCTACGCGCTTTACTCGGGCGTCATTTTTCTCGTCGTCGTCGGGATCATGATGGCCCCCGGCATCCACCGGGCGCTTCACCGGCTTCACCTCGGCGAGACCCGGTCCCGTTCCTGAAGACGGCTCGTCCATCACCTTGCGCCAGACGGGAGGACATTATGACACGAAGCGCCGCGTCCCTTTTCGCCGTCATCGCCTTCGCGGCCGCCGCGCACGCGGCCGAGATCCACGTGGCCGTCGCCGGCAAGGACTCGAACCCGGGGACCCGGAACGCTCCCCTGCGGACCATCCAGCGGGCCGCCGACTTGGCCAAGCCCGGCGACGTCGTCACCGTGCACGCCGGGGTCTACCGGGAACGGGTCGACCCGCCCCGCGGCGGCACGTCGGACTCGATGAGGATCACCTACCAGGCGGCGCCCGGGGAGACGGTCGAGATCAAGGGCTCCGAGGCGGTCAAGGACTGGGTCCAGGTCCGGGAGGGGGCCTGGAAGGCCGTTCTGCCGAACGCCTTCTTCGGCGCCTACAATCCGTTCGCCGACCTCATCCACGGCGATTGGTTCGACGCCAAGGGCCGGGCCCATCACACCGGGGCCGTCTATCTCGACGGCGAGTGGCTGACCGAGGCGGCCCGGCTCGACGACGTCCTCAAGCCGGCCGGTCCCGCGCCGCTCTGGTTCGCCGAGGCCGGCCCCGCCACGACGACGGTCTGGGCCCAGTTCGGGGCGATCGATCCCGCCTCCCATCTGATCGAGGTCAACGTCCGCCCGACCGTCTTCTTTCCGGAAAAGACCGGCGTCGACTTCATCACCGTGCGCGGCTTCGTCCTGGGGCAGGCGGCCACGAACTGGGCGCCGCCGACGGCCGGCCAGGCCGGCCTCATCGGGCCTCACTGGAGCCGGGGCTGGACGATCGAGAAGAACATCATCAGCCACTCGGTCTGCTCGGGCGTCTCGCTCGGCAAGTACGGCGACGCCACCGACAACACCTCGGCCAACACGGCGGAAGGCTACGTTCTGACCATCGGCCGGGCCCTGGCCAACGGCTGGCACAAGGGCAGGGTCGGCGGCCATGTCGTCCGCGACAACGTCATCAGCCACTGCGAGCAGGCCGGCATCGTCGGCAGCCTGGGCGCGGCCTTCAGCGTCGTCACCGGCAACACCATCCACGATATCCACGTCCGCCAGCTCTTCGGTGGCGCCGAGATGGCCGGCATCAAGCTCCACGGCGCGGTCGATGTCGTCATCGGCGGCAACCACATCTACCGGACGGTCCGGGGCGTCTGGCTCGATTGGATGGCCCAGGGCACGCGCGTCACCGGGAACCTGTTCCATGACAACATGACCGAAGACCTGTTCGTCGAGGTCGACCACGGGCCGTTCCTGGTCGACAACAACATCTTCCTCTCGCCGCGGACGTTGCTCTCCGTGTCGCAGGGCGGGGCCTACGTTCACAACCTGATCGCGGGGGCCCTCGTCAGCGTCCCCTTCGACGGCCGCCAGACGCCATTCCACAAGGCCCACTCGACGGACCTGGCCGGGATGCACGACAATCCCTTCGGCGACGACAAGTGGTTCAACAACATCTTCGCCGGGCCAGGCGACCTGAGCTTCTACGACAAGGCCCCGCTCGCCGTGAAGATGGAGGGCAATGTCTTCCTCAAGGGCGCCAAGCCTTCGAAGCGCGAGGCCGCGCCGGCCGTGAAGGCCGCCTTCGATCCGGGGGTGAAGCTCGTCGAGAGCGGCGGCGCGTTCGAGCTCGAGTTCGCCCTCGACGACGTTATCGGGAGCCTCGCGCGCCGGCTGGTGACGGCCGAGGTCCTGGGCAAGGCCGTCATCCCGGGCCTGCCTTACGAGCAGGCCGACGGCTCGCCGGTGCGGATCGAAACGGATTATCTCGGCAGGGCCAGGAACGCCGCCAACCCCACGCCCGGCCCGTTCGAGGCGCCCGGGCCCGGACGGATCCGCCTGAAAGTGGGCCCCGAAACGAGGGTCAGTCCCGTCCGGTGATCTTGAACACGACCGCTTCGCGGCCGGCCAGCGAACGCCGCAGGTTCTCGGGGACCGTCATCCGCGCCGCGCCGGCGTTCGGCCGGAAGCCGATCCCAGTCCCCGTCGAGAGCTCCGTGACCTTGAGCCCCCGCTTGAACGAGGTCTTGAGATCAAGCCGGTCCGGCAGCATCGCCTCGCCGTCGCCGGTCAGATAGACGGCATAGACGGTGTTGCCGCCCCTGGCCGTGTAAGCCAGCGGCCCTTCCTGGAACGGCGCGACCGGCCGGGTGCCGTAGATGGCCTCCCCGTTAGCGGCGAGCCAGCGCCCCATCTTCTCGAAGCGATCGAAGACGGCCGGCTCGAACTCGCCTTTCCCGTTGGGCCCGACCCCGAGGAGGAGGTTGCCGCCCTTGGCCACGATCCGGACGAGCAGATGGACGAGCTCGCGGCTCGATTTGTATTGGTCGTTCGGGACCCAGCCCCAGGCGTTGCCCATGGTGATGCAGCTTTCCCAGGGAACCGGGAGCGGACGGTCCGGGGTCTTCTGCTCCGGCGTGAGGTAATTCTCGAATTCGCCCTGGACCCAGCGGTCGACGACGAGCATCCCCGGGTTCGCCTTCCGGGCCCGCTCGGCGATGGCCTTCATGTCGATATCGAGGTCGTGGGGATACTTGCAGAACTCGGCGACCTTCGGCGTCACCGCCGATTTCGGCATGACCCAGCAGCCGTCGAGCCAGAGGATGTCGACCGTGCCGTAGTTCTCGGTGATCTCGGCGATCTGGTTATGGGTGTATTCGACGAACTTGCGCCAGCGGTCGGGGTGCTGGGTGATGTCGTAGTTCGGGTTCCGGTCCTTGGGCGGGTAGGCCGGCCACCAGAAATAGGGCGAGGTCCAGTCGGGCTTGGAGAAATAGGCCCCGACGGCGAGCCCGGCCTTGCGGCAGGCGTCGAAGACCTCTCGGGTGACGTCCGACCTCGGGTTCGAGGAGAAGGGACAGCCGGGATCGGTCACCTTGAAGTCGGTGTATCGGGTGTCGAAGAGGCAGAAGCCGTCGTGGTGTTTGGCGCTATAGATGACATACTTGGCCCCGGAGTTCTTGAAGCCGGCGGCCCACTTGGCCGGATCGAAATTCACGGGGTTGAAGCGGGCCTTCGTGCCGCGGTAGTTCGCGGCGTATTGGCAATAATCGTCGAAGCCGGGACGGGTGACCCAGTCCTCGGGGCAGAGGCCCCACGACTCGACCGTGCCGAGCACCGAGTAGAGCCCCATGTGGATGAGGAGCCCGAATTTGTATCCCTGCCAACGCTCGAGACCGGCCCGGACGGCCGGCTCCTTGGGCCAGACGTAGGTCGTCTCATCTGTCTGGCCCAGGACCGGCCGGGCCGCGAGGAGGAGGGCGGAAACGATGACCAGTCCCACGGATGTCGTCTTCATCGCGTGTCCTTTCGGCCCGCCCGTTCGGCGCGGGCTCGGGCCCTCATGATAGGCCGGGCCGGGAAAGGCGTCAACCGACAAAATATCCTAGAGAGAGTGCTTTTTGAATTGATTTGGCCCGCCAAAAGTGGGATATGTGGAGCATGAGCGAACACAAGCCAGCGGACCCCTCTCGGCTTCTCGACCGCCTGGACATCCGCCTGCCCCTGATCGGCTTCTATGACGCACCCGAACCGGCCCTGTTCGGGCCGCTGGTCGAGCCCGGACCGGGGCAGTGCGTGTTTTGCGCCTACAGGGACTGGTTGGCTGGAAAAACGCTCCATCTGACCAGAGACCGCTACGGCTGCGGCGGCGCGGCCAACTCGCTCTTCGGCCTCCAAACGCGGCCCAAGGACGAGTTCATCAAGTTCCTGGCCGACGACGAGGGTCTCAAGGCCTCGCGCGCCCTGATGGAGAAATGGCTCGAGGTCCGCAAGACCTATCGCGCCGAGAACGGGCATATCTTCATCGGGCCCCTCCGCGAGAGCGCCTGGCCATTTGCCAAGACCGTGACTTTTCTCGTCAACCCCGACCAGCTCGCCGCCCTCGCCGTCGGCGCCCAATACCGGGCCGCGCCCGAGGACCCGCCGCCGGTCATCGCCCCCTTCGGCTCGGGCTGTTCTCAACTCGTGCCCTTCGCCGATCTGGCCCTCGGCCAGGCCTCGATCGGCTCGACCGACATCGCCATGCGCGAGCATGTCCCGCCGAACATCATGGCCTTCGTCGTGACCCGGAAAATGTTCGAGTCGCTCTGCGCCCTGGACGAGCGGAGCTTCCTCGACAAGCCGTTCCTCGAGCGCCTCAAGAAGGCCCGGGGCGGCAGGCTTTAGCCGCCATGAAACGGCTTGCGGTCCTTCTGCTGGCCGGCCTGGCCGCCGCCCCACTGGCCGCCCAACAGGTTGCGATGACCGGCGAGGGCCGCCGCGAATACCCGTTCATCCTCAGGGACGACCCGGCCCGGCTCTTCACCATGCGCCAGATCGACCAGGACTATCTCAGCGGCTACCGGCTCTTCGCCGGGCTGGTCAGCCGGAACACGAAGCCGGTCATCGGCTCTATCATCCAGGGCCTGTTCGACTACGGGTTCTTCAAAACCTTGACCCACGAAGAAGCCCACCGCGCGATCCTCGTCGGCGAGGACATCGGCACCGTCTCCCACGTCTTCCCGTTCGAGAAGCGGACGGGCTACGTCGACGGCGTCACCGATGCCACCCTGGAGAACCTGCGCGACACGAAGCTCCCGACCTTCATCCGGCTCCACACGGCCGGGCTCGAGTCGGACTACATGCTGGCGGCACGGGAAGAGGCGCTGATGTCTTTTGGGGATGAAAGCCCCCGGAACCTCATCGTCGAATACCTTTTGCGCAAGGTCTCGCTCGTCCGCTACCTCACCGAGGGCCTGTTCCATCACGACACCGACGGCCCTGAGGAGGCGAACGAGCTCGAGCGGGACATCGTCGGCAACGACGTCTACGGCGCGATCCGCCACCTTTTCCGGCCGACGATGCCCTACATGCGCTACACCCGCCTGGCCGACCTGACGGACCCGGAGCGGAGCTATCTGAGGCGCGTCGAATGGCGGGCGTTCCTGAATTTCGTCAATCCCAACGTCATCGGCATGACCGGCTTCCGCCTCTCGGGGGACCTGCGCGTCAATGTCGGGTTGGGGCATTGCCTGGGCCCGTTCGGCGATTTCGTCGACGAGAAACTCTGGCTGGCCTATCGCCGGGCCGTGAAGGTGACCGCCTATCTGCGCGAGTTCGAGAACCTCGACCGCTGGTTCCTCGGCGCCGGCCTCGGGATCGCGGATTATCCCGTGATCGGCAGGGTCCTGGTCTCGGCCATGGTCCATTATTGGAACCAGCCGGTCGATCTCAGCTTCACCGAACGGTCCGGCCGGGCGGGCGGGGCGATCGACCTCACCGGCCGCTACCGATTCCCGCTTCGTTCCGGCGGCCGGGTCGACGACCTATCCCTCGACCTGGGCTTGATCTGGAAGACCGCCGGTTTCCTCCCCGAGGAGCTGGCCATGGGCCGGCACTTCGGCCTCCGCTGCGGCCTGACCCTGGGCTTCCGCGGGCGCTGACGCGGCGCGAAGAGCTTCGGCCCGGGCCGGCCTGAGCCCCGGCCCCCAGCCGGCGGCCAGGGCGGCGGCGCTCGCTTTTCCCAGGAAATCCCGGCGCGTGAAGGAACTCATGACTTTTTGACGAGGACGCAGACGAAACCAAAAGCCGTCTCGTTGCGTCTTATAAGGAAAGGTTGAATTTTGTTCCGAGGAGGAATCCGTGCCTAAGTCCCGCCGTCCGCTCCTGAGATCGATCGCCCTGTCCGTTCTTCTTCCCCTAATCGCGGCCGCGGCCCTGCCGCTCGCCGCCCAGGACCACCCGCTCTGGCTCCGGTACCCCGCCGTCTCCCCGGACGGCTCGGCCATCGCCTTCTGCTACAAGGGCGACATCTACAGGGTCCCGGCCGCGGGAGGCCAGGCCGTCCCGCTGACGATCGGCGAAGCCTACGATTATTCTCCCGTTTGGAGTCACGACGGGAAATGGCTCGCGTTCGCCTCGGACCGCTACGGCAATTTCGACGTCTTCCTCATGCCCGCCGGCGGCGGCGAGGCCAAGCGCTTGACGACCCATTCGGCGGCTGATATCCCCAGCAGCTTCACCGCCGACGACAAGGCCATCCTTTTCAGCTCGTCCAGGCAGGACACGGCGGCCAACGTCCAGTTCCCGATGGGGACCTTCCCCGAGCTCTACAGCATCCCGGTCGCGGGCGGCGAGGCCTCGCTCGTCCTCACCCAGCCGGCCATCCGGGCCGTCGTCGACCGGACCGGCGGCAAGATCCTCTATTACGACCAGAAGGGCTACGAGAGCGAGTGGCGCAAGCACCACACCTCGGCCATCACCCGCGACATCTGGGTCTACGACGTGAAGGCCCAAAAGAACACCCAGGTGACGACCTTCAAAGGCGAGGACCGCGATCCGGTCTTCGACGCGAACGGCGACGACTTCTACTACCTGAGCGAGCAGAACGGCTCGTTCAATGTCTATAAGAGCTCGCTCAGCAAGCCGTCGGTCTCGACGCCGGTGACCGCCTTCGCCAAGAACCCGGTCCGCTTCCTGAGCCGGGCCGATAGCGGCCTGCTCTGCTTCGGCTACGACGGCGAGATCTACACCAAGTCCGGCGCGGCCGAGCCCAAGCGCGTCGAGATCCGCGTCGCCGAGGACGGCCGCCAGGTGCTCGAGCGCACGGTGCCCGTCGGCGGCGGCATCACCGAGATGCGGCTCTCCCCGAACGGCAAGGAGGCCGCCTATGTCTTCCGCGGCGAGGTCTTCGTCGGCAGCCTCGACGGCGGCCCGGCCAAGCGCATCACCAACACGCCGGGCCAGGAGCGCAGCGTCAGCTTCAGCCCCGACGGCCGCTCGGTCGTCTACGCGGCCGAGCGCGACAACAACTGGAACGTCTACACGACGTCGATCGTCCGCAAGGAAGAGCCCTACTTCTACGCCTCGACCGTCCTCAAGGAAGAGCCGGTCATCGCCACGGCGGCCGAGGAATTCCAGCCGGAATTCTCGCCGGACGGCAAGGAGGTCGCCTATCTCGAGAACCGTGTCGTCCTCAAGGTCGTCAACCTGGCTTCGAAGGAGAGCCGGAAGATCCTGCCCGCCGAATACAACTATTCCTATTCCGACGGCGACCAGTCCTACCGATGGAGCCCCGACGGCAAGTGGTTCCTGGTCCAGTTCGCCTTCACCCGCATCTTCACCCCGCAGATCGGCCTCGTCTCGAGCGACGGCAAGGGCCAGGTCGTCGACCTGACCAAGAACGGCTTCGGCGCCTTCCTCCCGCGCTGGGCCATGGACGGGACGATGATGGTCTACGCCTGCACGCGGGAGGGGGCGGTCAACACCGATGGCAGCTCGGTCGAGGTGGACGTTTACGGCAGCTTCTTCACCCGGGCCGCCTTCGACCGGTTCCGCCTGTCCAAGGAGGAGTTCGCCCTGCTCAAGGAACAGGAGGACAAGGCCAAGGAGGAGAAGGACAAGGCCGATAAGGACAAGCCCAAGGACAAGGCCGCCGCGGTCAAGCCCGAGGAGCCGAAGAAGGACCTCGTCTTCGAGCTCGACGGCATCGAGCGCCGCAAGGTCCGGCTGACCATCCATTCGGCCGACATCGCCGACATGGCCCTGGCCAAGAACGGCGAGAAACTCTTTTATCTCGCCCGCTTCGAGAAGGGCTACGACCTCTGGATGACCGAGACCCGGACCCATGACACACGCCTCCTGGCCAAGCTCGGGGCCAACCAGGCCGGCATGGAGATGACGGCCGACGGCAAGTCGCTCTTCGTCGGCGTCGACGGCCGGCTGCTCAAGATCGATCCCGAGAGCGGCAAGTCCGAGCCGGTGGCGATCGGCGGCGAGATGGTCCTCGACCAGACCTCCGAGAAGGCCTACATGTTCGACCACATGTGGCGCCAGATGAAGCAGAAGCTCCTCGTCGCCGACCTTTACGGTGCCGATTGGGAGTCCTATTTCGGCGTCTACAGGAAGTTCCTGCCCTTCATCAATAACAACTATGACTACGCCGAGATGGTGAGCGAGCTCCTCGGCGAGATGAACGTCTCGCACACGGGCTGCTACTACTCGCCGCAGCGGCAGCCCGGCGCCGACGCCACGGCCTCGCTGGGCCTGTTCATGGACTATGGCTTCGCCGGGCCGGGGATCAAGGTGGCCGAGGTCCTGGCCGGCGGCCCCCTGGACAAGGCCGGGCTCAAGGTCCGGGCCGGCCACGTCATCGAGAAGATCGACGGCCAGACGCTGGACCGGACGGTCGACCACTACAGGCTCCTCAACCGCAAGGCCGGCCAGCTGACCCTTCTCTCCGTCCTCGATCCGGCCACCGGGAATCGTTGGGAGGAGACGGTCAAGCCCGTCTCGGGCGGCGAGGAAGGGATGCTGCTCTACCAGCGCTGGGTCCGCAACCGGCGGGCCGAGGTCGACCGGCTCTCCGGCGGGAAGCTCGGCTACGTCCACGTCCGGAGCATGAACGACTCGAGCTACCGGGTCGTCATCGAGGAGGTCTTCGGCCTCGGCCCCGACAAGGAGGCCCTGATCGTCGACACGCGCTTCAACGGCGGCGGCAATCTCCACGACACCCTGGCCGACTTCCTGAGCGGCAAAAAGGTCTTCGACATCGTCCCCCGCGGGCAGGTCGTCGGGGTCGAGCCCTACAACAAGTGGGTCCGGCCGTCCCTCGTCCTGATGGGCGAATGCAACTACTCGGACGCCCACCTCTTCCCGGTCGAGTACAAGGTCCGCGGCCTCGGTCCGACGCTGGGCATGCCGGTCCCCGGCACGGGCACGTTCGTCTGGTGGGAATCGCAGATCGATCCGACCCTGCGCTTCGGCATCCCGCAGGGCGGCTGGCGTACGCCCGACGGCAAGCTCTGCGAGAACAACCAGCTCGAGCCCGACATCTTGGTCAAGAACGACCCGGACGTCATGTCGGCCGGCCGCGACCAGCAGATCGAGGCGGCGGTCAAGGAGCTGATGAAGAAGAAATAGGCGCCCGCCTCACTGCCTGCCCAGGAGGCCGATCCCGACCATGGTCGCGCTCAGGTCGGCGACGACGAGGGCATTGTCGCTCACCTGGTAGTAGACAACCGTATGGCTGGTCGCGTTGGCGTTGAAGGCGCCCGTGAAGCGGCCGGGATGGCCGGCGTCGTTCGCGAAGCTCCCCGAGAACGCGAGGCCGGCCGCGGTCAGGCCGCTGTCGTTGACGTCGACCGTTCCGTTCAGGGTCCCGCCTGCGGCGACGGCCTGGCCGATCCAGTTCGACTCGGCCGCGGAGGTCGCGTACTGCAGGTTGACGGCGTAATTCCCTTCGAAGGTCCCGGCGGACTGGGGGACGATCGAGCCGGAGGCAAAGGCCCCTGCGTCGTAATCCATGACCAGGGCCCCACCGCCCCCGCCCGGGATCGTCGGGTCCATCAGGTTCACGTCCGGCGAGACCATGAAGAACAGGAGGGAGGAGACGGCCGCCGCCTGATCGACGGCGCGCGGCAGGGTCAGCGTGCCGGCGCCGTTCGCGGCGACCGTGTAGCGGTTCGTGCCGACGATCGACGCGAAAGTGACCACCCCGGCGTCGTTGACGTCGGCGACGCCGCCCGTGAACGCGCCGGACCCGTCCGCGAGGAATTGCCCCGCCAAGGCCAACGGACCGTAGGACGTCGCCCCGGCCTCGCTGAGGACAAAGCTTCCGGCGAGCGAGGCGTTCGTGAACGTTCCGGCCGCGCCCGCCGGGCCCTGTCCGGCCATGAGGCCGCCGGCCGTGACGTAGGGGAAGTCGTTCTCGATGAGGCGCAGGACCTGCCCCTGGACGGCGTAATAGACGAAGTTGGCGCTGACGCTGAGGGCCAGCGTCCCGCGGCCGAAGCCGTCGGGCGCCGTGACCGTCCCGGTGGTCGCCGAGGAGAATGTGCTGCCGCCGTCGTTGACGTAGTAGGTGCCGCCCGTGACGGTCCCGGCCGCGGCGTCCATCGTCAGGACGCCGCCGTGGACGAGGGGCACCTGGCTGACGATGTCGAGCCCCTGGGCCGTGA
>Ga0209609_10002077_pt1 | contig 11536 bp, 8 predicted proteins | sample LakKivw325mmetaG_FD_184136 | JGI IMG/M metagenome (GOLD analysis project Ga0209609, IMG submission 184136) | Anoxic lake water microbial communities from Lake Kivu, Rwanda to study Microbial Dark Matter (Phase II) - Lake Kivu water 325m metaG... | ecosystem: Environmental > Aquatic > Freshwater...
GTTCGTGACTTCGGTCATATTGTTGATTATACCCGCTTGCGGAAGTTTGGGTTTTACTGTATCCTATTAGCATTGAATGGTTAGAATATCCATTCAATTCGTGTCATTCGATGCGAAAATTCAACTCGAGGCATTCGATGCAAAAAATAACCTTCCCGCAGGATTTCGTCTGGGGAGTCGCCGCCTCTGCCTATCAAATCGAAGGGGCATGGAATGAGGACGGCAAAGGCCCATCCATCTGGGACACCTTCTGCCACACGCCCAGTAAGATCGCCAACGGCGAGACCGGTGACGTGGCCATTGATCACTACCACCGGTATAAGGAAGACGTGGCGCTGATGGCCGAACTCGGCATCCAGGCGTACCGATTTTCTGTATCCTGGAGCCGCGTTATTCCTGAGGGTGTGGGAACGGTCAACCAGAAGGGGCTGGATTTCTATGACCGGCTGGTAGACGAGTTGCTCGAACGCAAAATCGAACCGTTCGCTAATTTGTACCACTTCGACCTGCCGCAGGCATTACAGGACCGAGGTGGCTGGCCGAAAAGACGAACCGCGTCTGCCTTTGCCGACTATGCTCGCGCCGTCACCGAGCGACTCTCCGACCGCGTCCACACTTTCATCACGCACAACGAGCCTTGGGTCACTGCTGCAGCCGGCTACTTCGACGGCAGCCACGCGCCGGGGATCAAAGATCCGGTGGCAATGTTCAAGGCCATGCACCACCTGCTGCTCTCGCATGGACTGGCCGCTGAGGCCATACGCGCCGCGGCGAAGAAGCCGGTCAAGGTGGGCATTGTACTCAATCTTAATCCGGTGCATCCGGCATCGGACTCTAAGAAGGATCGTGATGCAGCTTACCGCATGGATACAGTCTTGAATCGCGCCGTGCTCGACCCGCTGCTCAAAGGGACGACGCCGATGCAAGAACTTGCCTTCGGCAAGATGTTCACCAGCAACCTTATCAAGCCGGGAGATTTGGAAAAGATCCGCACGCTCGATCTGCTGGGCGTGAACTATTACACTCGCACGGTCGTCAAGAACGACCCGAAATTCCCTGTCATGGCTGCCTCACAGGTTCAACCGGAGGGCAACGAGTATTCGGGGATGTGGGAAATCTACCCGGAGGGTCTCTACGAGCTTTTGATGCGGGTATGGAAGGATTATTTCATCGGGCCTATCCCCCCTGCGCCCCCCTTCCCTGCAGGGGAAGGGGGGAATGGGGGGTTAGGTCCCGAGCTCATGGTCACCGAGAATGGCGTGCCGGTGCCGGACGGCCTCGACTTCGACGGACGCGTGCGCGACGAGCGCCGCATCCGCTATCTCAAGAATCACATCGCCCAAGTGCACCGCGCCATCGCAGACGGCGTGCCGGTGAAAGGCTACTTCCACTGGTCGTTGATGGACAACTTCGAGTGGGCGCTGGGATATAGCCAGCGCTTCGGGCTGATCTACGTGGATTTCAAAACGCAGAAGCGCACGGTGAAGGATAGCGGGTGGTGGTTTTCGAGCGTGATTCGGGAGAATGGCTTTATGCCTTAGCCACGGAATACACGGATTTTCACGCTAGACAATTCCTTTCCAAGTCAGAGGCCGCATGAAAAAACTGGTTGTTATCATCGCTGTTCTCGTATTGTTGCTTGCCTGGGTTTCTCCGGTTTCCGCCGACAATGCCCTCCGTGTCTATTACGCCGGGCCAGTGGTGAGCGTGCGAACCGCCCTCGAACTGGCAAATTTCACATTGGTGGACGACCCGGCCCAGGCGGATGTGCTTATCCTGAACGGCGTCATCCCGGACCCGGCAGGGATCACGGCGCGACTGGAACAGGGTGCGGGGCTGGTGCTGCTCCTCGGCCCAGACATGACCGCCGCGGATGTGGAGGCTGTCATCGGCATCCCGATCACGCTCGAGGCGCGCGCCGACGCCGTCAGCCTGACCGAGATCAAGATTGACGACCCGCTAGTAACGCAAATCATCTGGAACGGCGCGCCGCAGGTACGCGAGCGCGCCAGCGTGATGACGCCCATGTCCTCGGTCCAGCCACTGGTCAGCGCGTATGAGGATGGTGAGTGGATCTTATGGGCCGCGAGGCCAAACGTCTATATTTTCGATGCCTACCTGACGAATGACTACAATCCGCAGATCCAGGAGTGGGCGTATTTCAAATATCTGATCTACCATCTCGTCGAACGCGCTGCTGGCCGGACTCCGCTCTCGTTCGCCGATTATCCGGCGTCGCCTGTTCCGCACGCGGCGGAGCGGAATATCTTGCTGGCAGTGATGGGGCTGATGCTAATCACCACCTTTGGCGCCTTCTTCCTCGTGCGGCACTACAGCCTAAAGCACCCCGAGGAGTTGGATAAAATTGTCTCGGACCGCAACAGGTTCGAGGTCCGCGAAGCGAAGACAGAATGGGAAGATGTCGGGTTTCATCGTCCCCTCGGGGGGCTCCTCGTCGCCCTGAGCATCGGCCTTATCCTGTTCATCCCGCTCATCATCTACCAGAACCTGATCCTGCCCTCCTTCATCCTGCCCTCGGCTCAGGCGCTCGGCATCTGGGGGCGCGTGACGCAGTTCTTCAACCTGGCTTGGCTGTTCTTCGACATGGGGACGAGCGTGGCATTCATTAAATACCTGTCCGAGTACCGCGTGCGTGACCCCAAAAGGGGCATTCAATACGGACAGGTGTTCGTCTGGTGGCAGGCGCTTTCTGGGGCGGTGCAGGTGGCGCTGGTCATCGGATTGGCAAGCACGCTGGCGCCGAAATCGGCCTTTGCGTTGTACGCCTGGAGTGTGATTATCCATGCCTTCATCCAAATCCCCGGTTTCTATCAAATCTTCCGCCACGCGCTGACCGGTTTCCAGCGGCTCGACTACAGCCGCCTGCTCGATATCGGACTGAATGTGATTCTACCGATGCTCGTCCAACCGATATTCGTGACCATCATGTTCGCCTGGGGGCGCACGCAGCCGGTTTTCGGCGGGGCGATGGGCGGCCTGCTCGGTATGGGCATTGCCGCCTACGCCGCCGAGTTGCTGACGTTCTTTTGGGGCATGTGGCTCTATCGCCGGGTCGGGTACAACTCGCGCATCCTGTTCCTGGCGCACTTCGACTGGGAGGTGATCAAGACCAGCTTCAAGTTCGGTGTCTTCGAGATGCTCGGCTCGGCCGCCTGGTCGTTCGGGCAGGCAATGGAGATCGCCATTACCCAGGCGCGCCTCGTCAACTATGCCGAGATCTGGGGCAACTGGGGCATGGCGCAGAATTTCATCTTCGCCTTCAATGTCACACAGACGCTCAATGATGGGGTGATGCCGGCCATCTCGGAGGCCATCTCGAACGGCAAACGCATCCTGAGCCAGTATTACAGCGTGATGGCCTATAAATACAACGCCCTGCTCAGCGCTTTCATCGGGGCGGTGCTGCTGGCAGTGGCGCCAAAATTCATTCTTGGCTCGACTGGCGTGGAATTCGAGCGCGCCGCTATTTATGTCATCCCGCTCACCATCTGGGGCGCGGTGCAGTTCCCCTCATGGGTGGGCATAACGTGCAGTTGGGCGCGAACAAACCGTATCTCAAATCCATCCTGGTCTTCTCGGAACAGATCATACGGGTGGTGTTGGCCTGGATCTTGCTGGCGCGTTTTCAGGTTGCGGCGCTGGTCATCGCCTATTTCGTTGGCTTGTTCGCCAAAGGCATCACGGCCTATTTTGTAAACCACAAATTATGCTTTCCTCAGCGTTTCTACGCCTGGCAATCGCTGGTCGCACCGCTGCTGGCAGCCGCCGCACACTACGGCATCCTATCCCTGATCAACGGCTTCATCTGGCAAGGCGACCAGATCACCAGCGTGTTGATCTTCCTGATCGGCATCCTGCCGAGTTTTCCGCTTTTCATGTTCCTGTACGGATTGTTCGGCGGGAGGGATAAGGATACGCTCGACGAACTGAAAGAGGCAGTCGCACTGACCGGCGCGATGCGCTGGATAACGCACTGGGGCTTCTACGAGCCGACCCACCTCGGCGCGCGCCTCAGTCCGCTTCACGGACGATTCCCGATCACAAACCGGACCGAGGCAATGGAAGAGGCGAGAAAACTAACGGAGGAGAAAGTGAAGCTATGAACCCACCCAAAATGATCCTTGCTTTAGTGCCGCATCCCGATGACGCCGAATTTTATGCCGGAGGGACAATCGCCAGGATTATCGCGGAGGGAGCGCAGGCGGTGATCGTGGTCGCCACTGATGGGTGCAAGGGTTCTTTCCAACATAACAGTGAAACCCTGATTCGCCTGCGCGCCGAAGAAGCCAAACGGGCAGCCGCTGTGCTGGGCGCCGAGCCGCCGGTCATGCTGGGACACGCCGATATGGGCTTGGACTCCCTGCCGCCCGGCCTCCTGCGCGAGCAGTTCGTTCGGCTGATCCGCCGATACAAACCCAATGTGGTCATTGCCGAAGACCCATTTGCGCCCGACGAAGTCCACCCTGACCACCGTGCCGTGGCCTGGGCTGCCTCCGACGCCATCGCCTACGCCTCGCTGCCGTTGGTGCATCCTGAGCATCTGGCCGAAGGGCTGCAACCCCATTTTGTTCCCGAAAAATATTTCTATGCAGAAGACCCCTCCACCGTCAACAAGATCATTGATATCAGTGATACGATGGAAAAGAAACTGTCAGCTCTGGCCGAGCACAAGACCCAGATGGCTTTCCTGGTCGAGGACGTGCTCCGGCAGGCGCGCCTGGCCGGGCTGGATTTGGATGCACTGTTGGGAGAACCCTTGAACGATCCTATGACAGCCGTCGCCTGGGCATTGAAAGCGCAGGCAAGCAAGGTTGGACAAAAAATCAGCGTCCAGTATGGCGAGGCTTTCCGCTATGCGCGCTTCCATCCTTTTGTCGAGTCGCTGCTGCCCTCACCCCCTGTCCCTCTCCCTAAAAGATAAGAGAGGGGAACACGCTCCCCCTTCTCTCTCCCAGTTCTTGGGAGAGAGAAGGGGGCAGGGGGGATGAGTGAGGGCAAAGTCGCAGCCCTCACCCCCTGCCCCTCTCCCAAAAAGTGGGAGAGGGGAGAAGGAGATGGCAGGATGAAAAACGAACAAAGGATACGAACCTCCGCAGGCACCCAGCAACGCGCCAAAGAATTGCGCCGGAAAATGACGGCTGCCGAGAAAATTCTCTGGGAACGCCTGCGCAATCGCCAACTCGGCGGTTACAAATTTCGCCGCCAGCACCCGCTTGGCCCATTCATCACCGATTTCTACTGCGCTGAAAAAAGATTGGTCGTGGAGTTTGATGGCGATATCCACGATCTGCAAAGAGAGCAAGATGAACAGCGGACGCGCCAGTTCGAAGAGTTTGGTTATCGGGTCATTCGGTTTCGGAACGAAGAAGTCGAAACCAACATTGCTCTAGTTCTCAGGAAAATCTTTGAAGCCTGCGAACTCCCTTCTCCCAAAATTGGGAGAATGGTCGGGGATGAGAGCAGACAGGATAATTGGAGGTAAATTCAAATGACCACCATCACCCTCTCTGATGGCCGTATTCTCGGCTACGCCGAATACGGCGATCCAAGCGGCAAGCCCGTTTTCTTTTTTCACGGCATCCCTGGCTCACGTGTTTTCCACCCGCTGGAGGAAATCACCAAAAAGATGGGCGTTCGCCTGATCTGCGTCGAGCGTCCCGGCTACGGCATCTCGACCTTCCAACCCCGGCGTTGCCTTCTTGACTGGCCGGATGACATCGCTCAACTCGCTGATTCGCTGAATCTCGACTCGTTCGCTGTAGCCGGGCATTCCGGCGGCGGACCGTATACGGCTGCCTGCGCCTATAAATTGCCTGACCGCCTCACTGCCGCAGCCATCTTGAGCGGACTCGGGCCGCTGGAGACGCCCAACGCGACTGCCGAGATGTCACCCATGCAAAAGTTCGCCTTTTCCTTCGGTCGCTACGTCCCATGGCCGTTGTGGTGGCTGTTTGTCTGGCAGTCTTATCACCTGGGAAAAGACGACCCCGCGGCGGTCATGGAGCGAGACGCCGCCACTCGTCCAGCCGCCGACGCAGCCCTGTGGGAACACCCGGAAATCCGCCAGGTCTGCTATGCGAGCACGGCCGATGGCCTGCGGAACGGGACGCGCGGCCTCGCCTGGGACTTGCGGATCATCACCAAGCCGTGGGGGTTCCGGCTGGAAGATATTCGTGTGCTGGTCTACATCTGGCAAGGCACAGACGATAACCTGACTACCATCCCGATGGCACGTTACATGGCCGATAAAATTTCCAACTGCAAAGCCACCTTCTGCGAAAGCGAGGGGCATTTGCTACTGTTTCCGCATTGGGAAGAAATCCTCGACGCAATTTGTAAAGCGTAACCCCATTCACCACTCACTTGACACATGACACTTGATACCTGACACAAGGCACCTGACACCCGACACTTAACATCGGAGCACCCTCATGACCACACTTCATCTGGTATCCCATACCCACTGGGACCGCGAATGGTACCTCACCTTCCAGCAGTTCCGGCTGAAGCTCGTCCATTTGACAGATGGCCTGCTCGACATCTTGGAACAAGATAAGAATTACAAACATTTCATGCTCGATGGCCAGACCATCGTCCTGGACGATTACCTGCTCATGCGCCCGGAGCGCGAGGCCGACCTGCGTCGGTACATCCAAAATGGCCGCATCCTCGTCGGCCCCTGGCACATCCTGCCGGATGAGTTCTTGGTCAGCCCGGAGGCGATCATCCGTAACCTGCTCGAGGGCGATCGTACCTGTCGAAGGTTCGGTTCCAAGATGATGGTCGGTTACATCCCCGACCCATTCGGGCACATCGGGCAGATGCCGCAAATCCTGCGCGGATTCGGAATCGAGACCGCCTGCGTCCAGCGCGGACCCGCAGACGAACCTTGCGAATTTTGGTGGGAAGCGCCGGATGGATCACGCGTCTTCATGGCATACCTGCGCGATGGTTACGGCAACGCAGCCTTGCTGCCCGCCTCCGAACCTGAACGCTTTACAGCCCTCGTCCGCGAAGAGCGCGACAACCTCGCGCCTCACTCCGCTGCTGACCATCTTCTGTTGATGTACGGTACCGATCACATGGAGCCGCCGCCTGAGACCGCCAGGGCTATCGCGTACACAAGGGGAAAATTAAACGGCGATATATTGATTCACTCGACCTTGCCCGCCTACATCGCCGCTGTTCAGAAATCGCTGCGCAAAACACACTACTCACTGCCAGTCGTGACCGGAGAACTACGTCAGTGCAAACGTTCACACCTGCTGCCCGGCGTCCTCTCCACGCGAATGTGGATCAAGCAACGCAACCGCGCCTGCGAGACACTGCTGGAGAAATGGGCCGAGCCGTTTTCAACGTTTGCAAGTTGGAACGTTGGCAAGTTGGCAGGTTTGAATGTTCAAACGTTCCAACGTTCCAACCTTCCAACCTTCCAACATATCTCCAACCCCGCCCCGATTGTTCGCCAAGCCTGGCATCTTCTTATGGAATGTCATCCCCACGACTCCATCTGCGGCTGCTCGATTGACCAAGTGCACGACGAGATGAAAGTCCGCTTCGATCAAGTGGATCAGATTGGCGAGGAGATCACCCATCAATCACTCGAAACCCTCGCCGCCTCCATCAACACGGCATCCAACATCTGTCACTCGTCACCCGCCGCAATCGTAATTTTCAATCCCACCACCGGGCCGCGCACCGACTTGGTGACGGCCAGAGCGGGATGCAAGGGCGAGTTCGAGATTGTGGATGAACAAGGGGAGGCCATCCCTTACCAGATGTTTGGCTCGAGCAGCCAGGACTTGATCAACGCGGTGATGAGCAAGAGGGAATTGAAAAGCGGCCTAGCCATGATCCACGAGGGTCGAATCCTCGGCAAAGTGATCCACGAGGTCGCCATCCAGCGCGAGGGAAGTCAGGTACAGCTCGAGGTGGTTCTGGCCGATTCGGGCCAATTAGATCTGGCTGCTTGGGAAAAGGGCATGAGCGAGATCGAAGCGCTACTGGCCGATCCAACCGTGACCACCTTTCACGCCCGCGCCTATTCGACCCCGGCCGCTGAGTTCGTTCTGCTGGCAAAGGACGTGCCCGGCCACGGTTACAGGACATTCTGGCTGCGACCCCTCCCCGCCAGCCTCATCCAACCTGTCAAGGTTGGCACCCTCGCCCGCTTGCTGATGCCCCTTGCCAGCCTCATGGCGCGCCTGCCATTTCTCGAACGCCTGCTCGGCCGCCCGAAAGCCGCCCGGCCTCCCTTTGTCATCGAAAACGAGTACCTCCACGTCGAGGCCTCGCCCGCCGATGGCACATTGACCGTGAAAGACAAACGAACCGGCACAGTTTATTGCGGCCTGAACCAATTTGTGGATGGCGGTGACTGCGGTGACGAGTACAACTACTCGCCGCCTCCTTCCGACTTTCAGCCTGCGGCGCGTTTAAAGCACGTTTTCCTGGCCTCAGGCCCCGTCCGTCAAACCCTCAGCATTGAACTTGATCTTCCCACCCCCGCTTCCCTTGCCCCAGACCGGAAGTCGCGCTCGAAAGAGATGACCGTCATCCACATCGCGTCACACATCACGCTCACCGCGGGCGTTCCTCGCGTGGACATCCGCACCGAGGTGGAAAACCACGCCCGCGACCACCGCCTGCGCGTTCACTTCCCCACGCCGTTCGCCGTGACCGAGGCTGATTATGATAGCCATTTCGAGGTGATCCGCCGTCCAATCGGCCTGCCGGAATTCGACGAGACCTGGATCGAGCAGCCCCGGCCGGAGGTCCCGCAACGCGCTTTCACCGTTATTTCGGATGGCAAGATCGGGCTGATGATTGCCAACCGCGGCCTGCCCGAGGTCGAAGTCATGAGAAACCCGTTTTCTCAAAGAAAACGGGTTTCGGAGAACGGGGTCGAAATAGCGCTCACGCTGCTGCGCTGCATCAACTGGATCTCGCGCGACGATTTCGAGGGGCGCAGAGGTCACGCCGGGCCGATGACCTCTGCGCCCGGTGCGCAGATGATCGGCAGGTGGGAGTTCGATTATTCCATCATCCCTGTAGGACAAGATGCTATCTTATCCTACAACCAGGCATACGCGTTCGAAGCCCCACTGCGCGCCGTGAGCACCGGTTTGCACGACGGTACATTGCCCGCCAGCGGCTCTTTCGTAGAAGTCTCGCCGCATGAATTCGTGATTTCGGCTGTCAAAGAAGCGGAGGATGGAAAAGGCTGGCTGGTGCGCGGTTACAACACCAGCGGCAAGGAAATCAACGTGACGCTCAAGTCCTGGCGCAAATGCCGGCGCGTCGCGCGCGTAAACCTGGCCGAGGAAAAGATGTCCGCACTGAGGCCCGCCAGCGATGGTCGTGTGGAGTTTACAGCTCGCGCTCATGAAATCGTTACGATCATGTGGAACGACTGAATTGCACTGTGGTATATTGCGCAAGTGAACAAAGTCACAATGCCGGTGGGGAGCATTACAGAAACTTCAATGACTGCATTGCAGCCCTGATCGTCGTTCTGCCCACTTGACTTAACGCGTTGCCGGCGTAACCGTCCGGTGAGCGTCGTTCGTTCCATCGCAAGGCTGTGAGAAAGGTTAAGTGAAACATGAAGCGAGCCAGGTTGTTGTTGCTCACTGTTCTGATCATTGTAACCACCTTCCAGTCGTCCTATGAAACGCCCGCTCGCGCCCAACCAAAAGAATATCTTCTGGTAACGCTCGATTGGGTGAACGTAAAAAATTCCACTACGCACCTTGGGATGAAACGCCAGACGAATTGTTCTTTTTCGTCACTGCATGGGATAACGACGAATGTCAGCGCCGCGGACCGCTATTCGCCATTGGTCAAAGCAATGGGAGAAATCACCAGTCTGTGGGGAAAACACATCAAGGCTCCCCAAACAGTATTTTCTGTTGCTTATCGCAGCTCTGAGCTATTCGATCCAATTTGGGATAGCCCAACGAAGAAAACGGACTGGGGAGGAGCCACAAACGGTCATCCGGTCGAATTCTTCCTATGCAACCAAGCAAGTTATGCTCCGGGGAAGAGCTGCAGCGATGCAGTTGCCAGCCTGAAATTCTACCGGGTAACCGAGCCGGAAAAACCCGTAATTGTTGATGTAACCCTGAAAAGCATTTACCTTTTTGACAAACGGGAAGGGGGAGATGCCGAGGTCTTCATTCACACGCGGTATGTAGATCAAAATACAAAGGTGACAGAGATCCCCGGCGCGCCGCAAGAAGTCCAGGGAAAATACCAGTTTCAGGGCGATACCTATTTCCTCACCACCGATAAACGTTTGCCAAATTCCGGCTTCAACAACTTTACGAGCAATATCCAATACCCCATCTGGCAATTGATTTCCAACAGCGCGAGAACACCAGGCAAACCACCCTTCTTCTACGTGGAAGTAGACCTTTACGAAGATGACAGTGGTGCAGTTTTCGAGGATGGGCTTGATTGGCTGGGAACATTCTCATGGCTGATCATCACTCAAGATCAAGTCCGCAATCAGATGTTTTGTCCCAAACCAACGCCGGAAACGTCGCAGTACTCGAAAGTCGAGATCTGCATCACCATCAGCGACGCGGCCACCTCGGCGACACCCACGGCGCAGCCAACTCCATTGCCGCCTGTTCCACTGCCGGTTCCAGCAACCTATTACCTGGGATTCAACACCTCCCTGCCGCCGTTCGACAACGCCGAAACGCGCCAAGCGTTTGCCATGGCGATTGATAAAGAAGCCCTCCTGTATGAAATCGGTAGTGAAGGCAGATCCTTGGCCACATCCTTTGTTCATCCTTCCATCTGGCCCGAAGGGTTCAGTGCGTACAATGAAATCGGCCTGCCGTTCGATCCCGAAGCGGCCTACACGCTGGCGTCTGATCTCGGTTCAGATGGCGATCTCGCGCCGATGGATACGATCATCCTGGCAGCCTCGGATGACGATAATGCAATGCAGGTTGCAAGATACATAAAAAATTCCTGGGAATCCTACTTTGGCATCGGCGTAGAAATCATTGCACTAGACTGGGACAGCTATAGCAGCTATCTAGCAAGCGAGGATCCGCCAAACGCTTATCTGATCGGCTGGAAGGCAGATTACAGCAGCCCGTACAACTTCTTGTATGACGTTTTCAACTCACAGAGCACCAGCAACCACGCTCGTTATCAGAATCCTTATTATGACGCTCTATTGACCGAGGCGTGGAACGAGACAAACCCAGACACTCAAACTCAGAAATACCTCGAGGCAGAAAAGATTCTCTGCGAGCAAGATGCTGTGATCGTTCCGCTGTACTACTATTTTGTGAATGAATGATCTTCTAACGATGACGAATTACGATCAACTCGGGGCGGCCAACTGGTCGCCCCGAAATATTTTTAAGAGAATTCAGATAGCGGAATCCCCTATAAACCAATGCCATACATCTGGTCTGGCCTCAAGATTTCAGGAAAACGCGTTCGCAATTCCTGCCGCGCCTGGTAGCACAGATGACAGGCGTCCGCATAATTG
>Ga0209609_10002078_pt1 | contig 11533 bp, 10 predicted proteins | sample LakKivw325mmetaG_FD_184136 | JGI IMG/M metagenome (GOLD analysis project Ga0209609, IMG submission 184136) | Anoxic lake water microbial communities from Lake Kivu, Rwanda to study Microbial Dark Matter (Phase II) - Lake Kivu water 325m metaG... | ecosystem: Environmental > Aquatic > Freshwater...
GAAATACCAACAACTATAGGCAGCATCGCAGGCAGTATCACTGTTGCATTTCTTAAAAATAATGTGCTCTTTATAATTTTCGGATGCTTTACCCTTGCGTCGGGGATATTTACATATGTCAAAAACAGATGGCCTTTAAAGTTTGGGGCCGGAATGGAACCGACGGCTTCAAAATCATCCATATTTGATTCAGAATATTATGACCAGTTATCCGGTAAGCCTGTCAGATACCATGTCAGGAAAATAGTTTATGGCTCTTCCCTTTCTACGCTTGCAGGTTTTTTTTCCGGCCTGCTTGGAGTGGGCGGCGGCGTTATAAAGGTACCGGCAATGAATGCAATTATGGATGTTCCACTTAAGGTTGCAACTGCTACAAGCAGTTATATGATAGGCATAACAGCAGTGGTGTCTTCTGTTATATATTTTTTTAACGGTTTTATAAATCCTGTGATTACTGTTCCTGCAGTAGCAGGCGTTTTAATTGGCGCAGTTTCGGGTTCTTTTGCTGCAGGAAAGATAAAGACAAAATACCTGGTAATAATTATACTTGCAGTTTTTATTCTCATAGGGATACTTATGTTTATGAGAGGTTTTAATATTCTTAACTATTGATAAAATGCAAAATCAGCGCAATAAAAATGATTCAGTAAATGGTTGTACTTTACATGAAAATGCAAAGTTGAGCCGTTATTTGTACCTGATTATTTTATGCGGCCTTGTTGCTGCAATTGTGCTTTTACTTGCGGGTTTTCTGGCTAATATTACCAGCGGCTCTGGCCTGGAAGTATTAAATGAGTTTGAGAAAAACACAATAGGCCCGGAAGAACTGTCTGTTTTAATTAGCGGAGAAGCCGGCTCAATACCTGGCTTGCTGCAATATGCCGGAATATTCTGCATGATACTTGTGCCTGTCGCAGGGATAATATGCTCTACGGTATTTTTTGCGCTCAGCAAAAAATATAAATTGATGGTTGTTTCTATACTTGTGCTTGTAATACTGGCTGTAAGTGCAGTTATCGGGTTTATGAAGTAATAACGTTTACCAGTTTTCCCTTTGTGCTGTTGGCAATAAATTCTACTGTACCGTCAACTTTGGCAAATATAGTATGGTCACGGCCAATACCCACATTGATGCCGGGCCTGTATTTGGTCCCGCGCTGCCTGATAATTATATTTCCTGCAATGACCTTTTCCCCGCCATATACTTTAACGCCGAGATATTTTGGCTTGCTGTCACGGCCGTTTCTTGAGCTTCCAACACCTTTTTTACTTGACATTTATTTCCTCCGGAATTTTAATTCAACTATTTAGAACTTATCTTATCAAGATGAAGAAGAGTCAACAGGGGCCTGCTGCCTACTTTCCTGTTATATCTTTTTTTGGCTTTATGTTTAAAAGCTATGACTTTGTCACCTTTAAACTGTTTCTTTATTGTAGCTTCAACAAATGCCTTATCGATAACCGGTGCGCCGACTTTTATCTTATCACCGTCACTCAAAAGGTTTACCATGTCAATTTTTACTTTGTCGCCTTCCTTGCCTTCTAGCCTCTCTACAATAAAATCTTTGTCTTCTTCAACTTTATATTGTTTCCCACTGCTTGTAATTACTGCGTAAATCTTGGGCCTCCTTAATTAAATATTTTCCCGCTGCTTCTTTATTTACAGGTTATAATCTGCATTTAATAAACTGCATACTGTAACCTGTGTATAACTATAGTCTTGTTCAAAGGGAAAATAAGATTACTAAATATTCCATAAAATGGCAAATTGGTAATTTATCATATACTGGTTATCCTGTCAATATTTTATTCTCCCCATGGCGCTTGTTTTTGAAATCTGTGTTATTTCCACTTTTACCCTGCTGCCGATAAATTTCCTGCCGTCTACTATCTGGATCACATAACCCTCTATCCTGGACAGGCCATCTTTCCTGTTATGGGAATAGGGCTCTTCAACTACAAGATCCAGGATGTCCCCTATATTGAAAGGTTTTGAAGCTTCTTTTATGTCAGCCTGGCTTCCCTCAGCTTCAACCACAAACCCGTCAAGCGGCAGGTTCTCATCGCTCTTTACAGCAATGTATTTCCTGGTCAAAAACTCCAGATTATGAAGGTTCTGTCCCCCTTTACCTATGACAAGAGAAGCAATAGCAGGGTTTAACCTTACCAGGAAAGCTTTGGCAGTGCTGTCTTTTGCAAGCTTTCGTATCTTCCTTTCAGTCTCCAGCATCACTGTTTCTTCAGATTTGATAAAGCCTGCACCGCCGCAGCATGGGCATGGCTTGCACAGTGTGCCCATGATCCCATCTGATACGTTTTTCCTGGTCATTTCCATTAGGCCAAGCTTTGAAAATGAAAGCACCTCTGTCTTTGTCTTATCTTTTTCCAGCAGTTGCTTGAACCTTGAAAGTACCCTTTGCCTGTCTTCTTCCATGCTCATATCAATGAAATCAATTACAATAATGCCTCCAATATCACGGAGCCTTAACTGGCTCGTAATGACTTCAGCTGCTTCAAGGTTTGTCTTTAAAATCGTCTGCGCTGAATTCCGCCCGGATGTGTACTTGCCGGTATTTACGTCTATTGAAGTCAGTGCCTCGCCATAATCAACAACAATAAAACCCCCGGATTTGAGCCAGACTTTTCTCTCAAGTGCGCTTTCTATCACTTCATTTACATTGAACTCTTCAAACAGGTCGTTCTGTCCATGGTGAAGTATTATATTATTAAAATTCATGCCTACATTCTTAAGGTAGTAGATTATCTCTTTTTTCAGGACCTTTTTATCAACATAGATGGTGTCAAAATCTTCTGAAAAAATATCTCTTATGAGCCTTATCATAATGGGATATTCTGCTTGAACGAGCAAAGGATTTTTTGCAGTCGCGGCCTTTTTCCTTATAAAGCTCCATAGCTTCAGCAGCTGTTTAAGCTCTTTTTTCAGTTTTGCTTTTGCAACATCTTTTGCTGCCGTCCTCATTATAAGGCCGCAATCCTTTGGCTTGATTTCCTCTGCAACAAGGCGCAGTGACTCGCGGTCCCTGGGGTCTATCTTTCTTGATACTCCGATACCATCATTAAATGGCGCAAGGACAAGATACCTTCCGGGCAGTGATATATACGTTGTCAGCCTTGCACCCTTTGTTTTCATAGGGTCTTTTGTAACCTGTGCAAGTACCATCTGGTTGGGTTTCAGTACATGATGAATTCGCCTTGTTATCTCATGCTTTTCTTCAAGCTCTATATCATATGCAACTTCATTGATATAGAGAAAAGCATTCTTTTCCTCTCCGATATCGACAAAGGCGGCATCCAGGCTGGATAAAACATTTTCTATCCTGCCAAGATAAATGTTTCCCACAATCGATTTGCTTTTTTTGCGGTCAAAATAAAGCTGTATTACCTGTTTTGATTCAAGGATGGCCACCCTTGTCTCGTTCTTGTCAGAACTGACAAGCATTTCCATTGTCAATTTTTTACCTCGCTATATAAAAACTTTAATAAAATTCTATTTAAAAATGATATTACTAAAATGATATTATACAATATCACTGAAAATAATTAACATAATGCTTTCAGGCGCCCGGGCTACAGTATTTCAAGAGGGTTAAGCAGTATCTTTTTATCAAAATCATTAATAATATAAAGTTCTTTTTTTTGCATAAAATTTATTTTTTGGTTTTGCCCCGATAAAAGAACCTTAAGCTTTGCTGCAAAATCATTAAACTTGAAAATGCTGTTTTGTTTATCTTTAAATATTTTTGTAAATCCAAGAACATCCAGCTTCAGCGTTGCATATGGCTCTGTAACATCTTTACCTTCGCCGGGATATTTAAAATCACAGGAGTATATCTGGCTCGCAAGTTCCTGTTTTTCAATCAATTGCTGCTTAAACCTTTTTTCCAGCTCATTTTTTATACCGGCCGGGTTTTTTTTGCCGGAAGGCAAATCATCACAAATTATTTCAAATTCATAGAATACGGCTCCTGTTACAGACATCAGGGAAGCTGTATCCGATGGGGCGTTTGCTGCTTCTGTTAACTGTATGTTTGCAGGGAGCTGTTTGTTTACAAGCTCTAAGAATCGGGTGGCATCGGCCCATTCAGAAAGGCAGATATCTCCATATTCTGCAAGACTCTGGACCCCCAGGGGTATGGGATTACTCAGGCTCAGCTTTGGTTTGGGATTAAATCCTGCACTGTAGGCAGCTTTTATGCCTGCCCTTATAAAGGCGCGTGAAAGCATTGCAACCATATCCAGATGTGAAAGATATTTTAATTCATTTTTCTTAAAGAACTTAAACCTGATGATTTCCTGAGTCAACTGTTTTTAATTTCCTTTCATGCTGTCAGGGCCGGTGCCCGGCTTTTTTATATGCACCTTGCTGCCCTGTATTCTTTCAAAAAGAATGATTTTTTTATTCCGATGTCTATAATGTCCCAGGGCAAGGTCTCATTTTCATTATACAAACGCTCTGTATAGAATTTAATATCTGCGCCTGCCTTTACAAAACTATCCTGCCATAAATTGAAATCAAAAAAATCAGTCCAGTTATCAAACTTTGCGCCGGCTTTCCAGGCATTCTCAACTACATCTGATATCCTAAAATCCCCCCGGGACATCGCACATTCAACCAGGCTTTTTTCGGGACTCGTCCAGTGAAGTTTTACGAACCTTTTTGGCATTCCTGATGATATGATGCCGAATTTATGTTTTAAAACTTCCATGCTCTCCTGTCTGTGCCACTGGAAAGGTGTAAACGGCTTCGGGCAAAAAGCATTTATGCTTACTCCAAGCGTAAACCTGCCTATGCTCCTGCCGGGAAGCGTTGTTTTTGCTATAGCAATTATCTTTCTTACCAGGTCAGGTATTGCATATATATCATCTTCTGTCTCAAAAGGCAGGCCTATCATAAAGTATAATTTTATTTTTTCCCATCCCTCACTGAGAGCAAGTGTTATGCTGCCCAGCAGGTCCTCTTCAGTAAAATCTTTTTTTATAATATCTCTTAACCTCTGGCTGCCGGCTTCAGGGGCAAATGTAAGGCCCGTTTTCCTGCCGCTTTGTATAAGTTTTGCAAGCCCGAGAGTAAAACTGTCCAGCCGCAGCGAAGGCATGGAAACAGAGATCTTATGTGCAAATCCAGCCGAAAGCACTTTTTCAACCAGGCTGGAAATTCCCCTGTAATCTGATGAAGAAAGAGAAGTAAATGATATCTCATCATATCCTGTGTTTTTTAACCCTTCAATGCTTTCTGCCAGTAGTTTATCTATGCTTTTCTGCCTTACCGGTCTGTATGTAAAACCCGCCTGGCAGAACCTGCACCCCCTGCTGCATCCCCTCATAATTTCAATATTAAGCCTGTCATGCACGGTCTGTATATTCGGGATTACCGGAGTCTGTGCAGTAACTGCATTTTCAAAATCGCTTACTGTGGCTTTTTTTACAGTCTTTTTTACAGTGTTGCCCTTGCAGTCAAAACCGCATATATCTCCTTTTAAAGAATAATTTATCCTGTAGAAACGCGATACAAAAACCCCGTCAATTTCTGACAGGCCCAGGAGAAGCTCGTTTTTCAGCCTGCTCTCGGCCTGATTAAAATGGCCGCCGCAATACTCCGGAAGAGCATCTTTATGCCTGTATTTGAAATCGCTGATTTTTTTAAGAATTTCGATTACTGCCTCTTCCCCGTCGCCAATAACTGCAAAATCTGTAAATTTTGACAGCGGCCATGGATTAAAAACAGATGAACCGCCTGCACATACAAGTGGGAAAATATGCTGCCGCGCCTCATGTGTAACTTCAAGGCGGGCCATATCAAGCATGTTAAGTATATTTGTATAAAGCATCTCATGTGCAGCATTAAATCCGATAAGGTCAAAATCAGCCAGGCTTATCCTGTTTTCGAGTGAAAAAAGTGCCACATTTTCATCTCTTAACCTTTTCTCAAAATCGGTCCAGGGGGCATATGCCCTTTCTGCGCTGGCAAAACCGCAGCTGTTTATGGCATTGTATAAGATCTGTATACCAAGGTTGGACATTCCGACTTCATATATGTCAGGAAAAACAAGGCATGCCAAAACTGTATCAGTATTTTTTTCGAGGAATTCAATCGGCTTGCTTTTGGTGCCCACTTCATTATTGATATATCTGCCCGGTTTTTCAATGCCTTCCAGCAGTTCTTCAAGCTGTTTTAAAGAAAGATATTTGATTTTCCTGTTCATATTTTTTTCTGCACAGGATATTGCACTTGCATCAGTCAAAATCATCATATGCGATTTCATAGTCTTTGCGCAATTCCCTTCTCAGGTACACATTCTCAACAAGGGCAATCCCTAAAAAAATCGCAAGCAGGTTTGAACCCCCGTAACTTAAAAATGGAAGCGGTATGCCAATGACCGGCATTATGCCTATCGTCATTCCGATATTTATAACACTCTGGGTAAGTATTATAAAGCCTATTCCGCCGGCTATAAGCCTGCCGAAACTGTTTCCGGCCCTTGAAGCAATATAGAAGCACCGCCATATTATAATGCCGATTGCAATAATTACAAGGATAGCTCCAAAAAACCCTATTTCTTCTCCGATGACTGAAAAAATAAAATCTGTATGGTGTGCCGGGACATAGTTTAAATTAGTCTGTTTGCCAAGGAAGAGCCCCTTGCCCCATAGGCCGCCGGAGCCTATTGCCAGTTTTGACTGGAAGAGGTTGTATCCTATGCCCTGCCTTTCTATATCTGGTTTTAAAAAGACAAGTATCCTGTCCAGCTGGTACTGCTTTATTAAACCGGTCTTTACTGCACCGAAAACCCCGCCTGTTGTTGCAGCAAGAATGCTGAAAAAATAAAAAAGATTTGCTCCTGATATAAAAAGCATGCCCATATAAGTCACAAAGAAAATAAGCGCCGTGCCATAGTCCGGTTCAAAAAGTACCATCACTATGGGCGCAAGTGCGGCAAGCAGAGAAAGGCCCACTTTTTTAAATCCTGTATATTCCACTTTTTCCCTGGGCCATTTAGAAAGAATGGCAGCAGTGACAATGACCATGAATATTTTGGCAAGTTCCGAAGGCTGGGCATTAAATATTTTCAGGTCTATCCAGCTTTTGGAATTATTTACTTCATAACCGAAAATCAGCACTGCAACAAGCATCAGCACTGAAACTGCTAAAAAACCCCACCAGAATTTTTTAAGGCTCCTGTAATTTATAAATTGCAGCAGTATAAATACAACAATAGCGCCTATCAGCCAGTAACCCTGCCTTTTAAAGTAATACATAGGATCCGAAACGCCATCAGGCATGCTGTATTTTGTGGCGCTGTAAATTATGAGCACCCCAAATCCGGCAAGCAAAAATACAGCAAGCGGCAATATAAAGTCAAAATTAAACCTGCTTTTTCTCTCATCATCTTCAATTATGATTTCCTGCCTGCCGGTAAAGCTTTTTTTATTTATATCCTGCATTTTTACCCGCCATATCCCAGATTAAATAAGTATTCATATATTTTTTCAGCAACAGGAGCAGCAGACCTTGAGCCCCCGCCTGCCTGCTCGAGCATGACAACGATAATATACTGCGGATTGCCGATAGGGGCATAGGTTACAAACCAGCCATAATCCTGCTTGCCTATCACTTCTGCTGTGCCGGTCTTGCCTGCCACAGGGATTTCTTTTAATGGAAAATTTGTAAATCTTGAAGCAGCAGTTCCCTGTGAAACCACTTTTGCCATTCCCTGCTCTATCATATCCAAATATTCATTATTCATATCAAGATCGGCCTCAGGGCCCTCTCCAGGTTTAGCAAATACATCCCCATTTTCATCACGCACTTCCAGGCCCAGGTGCGGAATATTCTTTATCCCCCTGTTTATAAGAATGGCATAAGCATTTGCCATTTGAAGTGGGGTGGTCAGCAGATCCCCCTGGCCTATTGCCATGTTTACAGTATCGCCGGGAAACCACACTGTATTGTCTTTTTGTTCTTTGAAATATTCTTTTTTCCAGGCTTTATCAGGCACAACACCAGTATCTTCATAAGGCAGATCCACGCCTGTATTTATCCCGAAGCCAAAAAGTTTTGAATATTTCTGAAGCAGCTCTTCTGCATTATTATTTTTTAAAAAAAGTTCAAAGCCCACTTCATAAAAATATATGTCACATGAATTCTGTATTGCGCTGATTATATTCATTGCTCCATGGCCGCTTTTTGCCCAGCACCATTTCGGAAAATCTGCCCCGAGGCCCGTCCATAGCCCTCCGCAACTTATGTACCTGTTTTTGTTTACAACCTCTTCTGAAAGTCCTGCATATGCTGTAACAAGCTTAAATACCGAACCCGGAGGATAGCCCATTATTGCCCTGTTATTTAAAGGATGTTCATTTTCCGGATCATTGAGGTAAGCCCAGTCTGATTCTGAAATTCCTCCTGTAAAAACCGAAGGGTCATAGGTGGGATAACTTGCCATGGAAAGTATCCCGCTTGTCTTTGCATCAAGCACAACAACGGCTCCGCCAGGCACCTTATAATTCTCATCGGAACCAGTCGGCTTTTGCTGCCGGATTTCAGTTATTGAACTTGCCAGTATTTCTTCGACTGCTTTCTGAAGGTCTATATCGATTGTCAGGTAAAGGTCATTTCCGGGAACATATGCGACATCTTCAATTATGCTCCTGGGTTTTCCTATGGGATCCACTTCATATGTTATCCTCCCCTTGGTACCTTTAAGCACCTGCTCGTAATAGGATTCAATGCCTGACAGGCCTATCTGGTCCCCGCCCTCATAACCCACGCTGTACTGTACTGATTTTAATTTGTCTTCATCTATTTCACCGGTGTAACCAAGAATATGGGCCGCAAGATTTCCGTATTCATACTCCCTTAAAAATACATCTATCACTTCCACGCCTGGAAGGTTAGCGCTGTTTTCCTTGAAATAAATCATCGTGCCGTAGTCTATACCCTGCTTTAAAATAACTCTTTCAAGGTAGGATATATTGCTTTTTTTAAGTTTTTGCAAAACTTCCTGTTTTTCAAGGTCCAGTTTTGTGCATAATATATCCACGACATTTTCATTCCGGATAACTATCCTTGGGTCGACAGCAATTGCAGGGCTTGGAACGCTTTTAACAAGAAGTTTGCCGTTTCTGTCATAAATATTGCCCCTTGGCGCCTGCACTGTCTTTGAGCGCAGTATGCTTTCCTGAGCTTCCTGGGCATATATCCGGCCGCTCATGACCTGTAAAAAATAAAGCCTTACTATCAGGCCAGCCAGCAGCAGCACAAGGAAATAAATTGCAATCCTAAGCCTTCTTTTTGAAGATGAATCCAATTTCTTCCTTCCTTTCCCTGCCAAGGTTTAAAAGCGAAAAAATTATAAACATTGCTAAAATATTAAATACCGGGCTGGTAAGCATTTCGATTCCAAGTTTTGCGCCACTTGTGGTAAAACCAAAAAGATAATAAATACCGCTCATAAACAGGATATTTATTTCAGTTACAAGCAGGATTAAAAGGACATTTGCCAGAGTTTTTTTCCTGAAATCAAAACCGGATATCCTGCTTGCAAGAAATGCGCCAACTGAGTAAAGTAGTGCGGTTATACCTATTATGCTTCCTGTCATGATATCAATCAGCATACCTGCAACAAAACCGGATATAAGCCCGTAAATCTCGCCGTTAAAGATAGTTATGCCGATTATTGCAACAAGGACAATATCCACGCCTATATTTATGAGCTTGAAGTTTTCAAGAAAAGCAAACTGAAAAATCAGGCATAATATCAATATTATAAAATTCAGTATCCTGAAAAATATCTTCATATATCTATCTTTTTTTAAGTTTATTTATATACCGCATCCGCAATTTAACCCTTTATTACAATTACATATTCCAGATCCTTATAGTCTGAAAAGGGCTCCACCTCTATTGCAGCATAAGCGCTGTTTTCCCTGATGCTGACATTTTTTATCCTGCCTATTAAAATCTCCGCCGGGATATTTTCACCAAACTCCGATGTGACCAGGATGTCTCCTTTAAAAACTTCTTCATCTTTTGCAATGTAATTAAGAAAGACCTTTTTTTCAGGGCTCCCCTCAACCATGCCAAGCTTTCTTGAAGATAAAATCCTTGCTCCTATGCTGCTTTGAGGGTCGCCAAGAAGCCTTACCTTGCTTGAACTGTTTGCAACAAATATGACTGTGCCGACCAGGCCCTGGTCATTTACTACTGCCATTCCTTCTGAAATGCCGCTGCTTCCCCCTTTATTTATTATTATCTCTGATTGCCACTTATTCTCATAATATCCTATGACTTTGGCAGCCATGGTCTCATAGTCTTTCCTTAATTCTATCCCAAGCAGGCGCCTGAGCGAATCGTTTTCCACTTTGAGGTTTATATTGTCAGTGTAATTATTTAACAGACCGGCATTTTCTTCCTGCAGGGCGCTGTTTTTATCTGCAAGACTGAAATAATCCTTTATATTTACAAAGAAGTGTGAAACCGGCCTGAAAAAAAGGTATACTTTTTCCTGCACAGGTTCAAAAAAATCAAAAGTGGATATTTTTACCCTGCTGAATACACCTGAATCTTTGAAGCTTACCGTAATGACAACAATACAGATCACTATTATTACGGATAAAACAATTATGTTCCTGGGATTTCTTTTTACTGGAGCCATTTACACCTAAAACAAACCCTATAATTATTGAAATAAACCCGGTATTGCCAATAAATTACTTACCGGCCCTCAAAATTTCTTACTGTTTTGAGTATCTCAGGTATTTTTTAAGGGCATTAAAATCTTCTGCGCATTTTCCTGCTCCAAGAGCCACAGCTGCCAGAGGATCAGGGGCAAGGTAAACAGGGCAGTGCGTTTCCATGCTTATCCTCTCATTAAGCCCTTTAAGAAGTGCGCCTCCGCCGCTTAGCACTATACCTCTTTTCATTATATCTGATGCAAGTTCAGGAGGAGTATTATCAAGGACCTCGACAATGGAATTTATTATATCACTGAGAGTTTTTTCAAGAGCGGCCCTTATCTGCTGGCTGGTAATTATAATGGTTTTCGGTAATCCTGTGACAAGATCCCTTCCATTAACTTCCATCTTTCCCTCATTTTCCAGGGGGAAAGCGGACCCTATCTCCATTTTTATTTTTTCTGCGGTACTTTCACCAATAAGCAGGTTATTTTCCTTCTTGAGGTAATAGATTATTGCCTCATCCAGTTCGTCTCCGCCCACCCTCAGGGACTGGTAGGCAACTATGCCGCCAAGCGATATTACGGCCACTTCAGATGTGCCTCCGCCAATATCTACAATCATGCTTCCGGTGGGCTCATCAATAGGAAGATCAGCGCCAATGGCTGCAGCAAGAGGTTCCTCTATTATGTATGCGGCTCTTGCGCCTGCCTGCTCTGTTGCCTCTATGACTGCTTTTTTTTCAACAGCGGTAATGCCCGAAGGCACGCATATTATAATCCTTGGCCTTGCTATGGCCATATTTTTATGTACCTTCTGTATAAAATACCTTAACATT
>Ga0209609_10002081_pt1 | contig 11521 bp, 12 predicted proteins | sample LakKivw325mmetaG_FD_184136 | JGI IMG/M metagenome (GOLD analysis project Ga0209609, IMG submission 184136) | Anoxic lake water microbial communities from Lake Kivu, Rwanda to study Microbial Dark Matter (Phase II) - Lake Kivu water 325m metaG... | ecosystem: Environmental > Aquatic > Freshwater...
TTTTGAAAATTCCTTAAATCGGGCTCATAACCCGAAGGTCATAGGTTCGAATCCTATCCCCGCTACCATTTTTCAGGAGCTCTTCATAGCCAAGGGCTCGTCAGGCTCTGGCTCTTGGCTCTTCACCAACGGTGCAACCCGCTCTCAACAAAATAGTGCTATTACTTTATACCATAAATCCTGCGGTCTGCTATTTCTTCAATGTTTTTCAACTGGTGATAAGACAGATCTTTTTATTTTGGAATATTTTTATTAATATCGATTTTAAATTATAATTTACATATGTTTTTAAAACATATTTTGTAATTAATTATAGAATGAAAAATATTTCTTTTAAAAATCATAAATGCATAACTTTACTGGTCAGGAGCTTTTTACTGGTCTTAATCCTTTTTTTATGCATTAATTTTTCTGCGTGTACTCTCTCTTCTAATATAAAAAGCTTCTTTAAAGAGAAGTTTTCAGTTGAGGCTGAAATGAATGAAGTGGTTGAAATTGTAGATGTATTTTTTGATTTGCTTATAGATAAAGACTATGAGGGGGCATATTGGTATATAAGTAGTAGAGATAAATCCCAAAAAAATTTAGAAGGTTTTAAGGATGAATTTAAAGATGTTACAGATATTGTCTCTATAAATATTAATTGGGTTGAAATTAAAAACAATATAGCTGTGGTGGGAATGGATTTGACCGATTTTTATGACGGAGAAGAAAAGGTATTTAAAGATATTGAAGTATCTCTTATAAAAGAGGAAGATGGAGACTGGCAAATAGTATTCTGGAATTTATAAAAATTAAAGCTAGAAAGGTACAAGTTGAAAGTATTATTTTTAGGAGATGTTTTTGGAAAGCCGGGAAGAGAAATCTTAAAAAAGGAACTGCCAACAATTATAAAGGAAAATGAGGCAGATATAGTTATTGCCAATGGGGAAAATGTAGCAGGAGGAATAGGAATTACTCCGGAAATTTGCAAAACATTACTTGAAATGGGAATAGATGTTGTGACATCAGGAAATCACATTTACAAGAAGAAAGAAATATATGATTATATCGTTCAGCAGCCCCGGCTACTAAAACCTGCAAATTATCCTCCAGGGACTCCTGGTAAAGGATACTATATTATGTCTGATAAAAGAAATAACAAAATTGCTGTAATAAATATTTGCGGAAGAGTCTTCATAGAATATCTGGACTGCCCTTTCAGGTGTATTGATAAAATTTTGGAACATATAAAAGGAGAGACTCTAATAATAGTTGTAGATTTTCATGGTGAGGTTACTTCTGAAAAAGTTGCTATGGGATGGTACCTGGATGGCAGGGTAAGCGCGGTAGTTGGTACACACACTCATGTTCAAACTGCTGACGAGAGAATACTCCCTGGCGGAACTGCGTACATTACCGATGTGGGTATGGTAGGTCCAAGGGATTCAGTTATTGGAGTGAAGAAAGAGAATATAATTGAAAGATTTTTAAAGATAATGCCGCAGAAATTTACGGTGGCAGAAGATGATTACATGATTAATGCAGTTGTGATTGATATTGATGAAAGAATCGGTAAAGCAAATGACATTAGAAGAATAAATTATGTAGTTGAAAGTAATTAATTCTTAACCAGTAGTATGAGCTCTGAAATGAAAGAAATATATAGCTGCAAGTTTGCCGGAGATAAAATTATAATCAAAGCTTTAAAAACTATAGAGTCCTCTAGTATGATAAAAAGTGGGGATAGGATATTAATTTCTATCTCAGGTGGACCTGATTCTACATTTTTAACACATTTACTTTACCTGATGCGGCCAGTTTTAAATTTAACTCTTTTCGGCTTCTGTCTGGACCATATGACAAGAAATGGGGAGTCTACAAAAGATGCTTTGTTTGTAGAAAAATTATGCAGAGAATTGGACATTGAATTATTCAGGCAAAAAATAGATGCACAGAAATGGTGCAGGGAAAACAAGCTTTCTTTCCAGGAAGGAGCAAGAAAACTAAGAATGGAAAAATTACTGGAAATTTCTAAAGAAAACAATATAGGAAAGATTGCTACCGGTCATAATGCCGATGATAATATAGAAACTTTTCTTATGCACCTTGTGAGGGGTGCGGGTGCAAGGGGTCTTTCCGGTATAAAACCTATCAGCGGGAAATTCATAAGGCCACTTATTGATATTTTCAGAAAAGATATTATTGCTTATTTAGATAATAAGAAAATATCTTATTGTGTGGATAGGACCAATATTGAGAATATATATTTTAGAAACAGGGTAAGGAATACTCTCATTCCGTTTATAAGTAATCATTTCCTCAAGTCTTTCAAATCTAATGTATTGAGATCAATAAACATATTGAAGGATGAAGATGAATTTTTAAGAGAGTACTCGGTAGCTAAACTGGCTGAGATAGCTTCCATAGAAAAGAGTGAAACCGGTAAATATGCTGCCTTGATTAAAATCCCTGTATTGAAAATTAAAGAAGAAGCCAGGGCTGTGCAGAGAAGAATTGTACTAGCAGCAATAGAGATGACAAATGGTACTCTAGAAAATATAAGATTTAATAATATAGATGATATTTTAGGGATCTGTAGTTCGGGAGGGGAAAGCAAGGTCATCCAGCCAGAAGAGAGAATAAGGGTTTTTAAAATAGGCAGCTATATTTATTTTATGAATGTTGATTATATCAGGCTTCTGCCAGATGAGTTCAGACAGTTTCTTAAAAGTATTGGAAAGGTAGAAGCAGAGAAGAGAGGGAAGGAAGCAGAGAAGAGCGGGAAAGAGATAAAAGTTGGAAAAAAAATTAAGCTAAAGGATTTTAATCTGGAACTGTCTTCAGAGTTATTAAAAATAGGTAATGATAAAATAAAATTTAATGAAGTTAAAAATAGCGAGGCTTTTCTGGATTATGCAAAAATTAAACCTCCAATAAAAGCAAGAATCTGGAAGAAGGGGGATAAGTTTTATCCCCTTGGTATGCAGAAAGAGAAAAAACTACAGGATTTTTTTATTAATAGCAAGATTCCCATACATTTGAGAAAACTGGTGCCGGTATTTATAGACAGGGAAAAAATAATATGGGTGGGGAGGCACAGGATTGATAACCGGGTGAGAATAACTGAAGATACTAAAGAAGTTTTGCATTTAAAGTTATTTTAAAAATAATTCATATATGATTTAATAAAATTGTGTTTTTATTGGGGTAATTAATGGGATTATATAAGTTTAAAAAAATTAATGGTGAAAAAGTCTTAATATATGACAATATGAAAATAAAAGTACTTATAGATGAAAAGAAGCTGCGCAGGAGAGTCCGGGAATTAGGACAGGAAATCACAAGGGATTATAAAGATAGGAATCCTGTTTTAGTCTCAGTTTTAAGGGGTTCTTTTATTTTTATTGCTGATATTTGCAGGGAGATCAAAATACCGGTTACTTTTGATTTTATGGCTGTTTCAAGCTATGGAAATTCTAAGGCAAGTTCCGGAATTGTAAGAATAACCAAAGACTTAGAATTCAGCATAGAGAATAAAGAAGTAATTATTATAGAGGATATAGTTGATTCCGGGAGAACTTTAAATTATCTGGTAAAGAATTTACAGGCAAGAAATCCAAAAAATATTGAAGTCTGCGCACTTTTAGATAAAGATGTTCCAAGAAAAACAGAAAATAAAGTTAAATATAAAGGATTTGATATTCCTAATAAATTTGTGGTAGGATATGGTCTTGATTTTGAAGAGAAATACAGAAATTTCCCTTTTTTAGGGTATATTGAAAATGAACAATAATTATATTATTATCTAGTAAGAAGGTAGATGAAAAATTAATTTGATAAGGAGTTGTTTTGAATTTGAAAAATAATAAAGGTCCTAGTAGTAGAGGATTTAAAAATATAGCATTATTAATACTGGTGATAGCTATTATGTTCCTGATTTTCAGGAATCCTCTTTTTCTTTCACCTGTGATTAAAGAGTTTAATTTAAATGAATTTGTTGAAGCAGTAAATCAGAATAAAATAAGCACTTCAACACCAATGGTGATTAAAGGAGAGGATAAAATAATTGAGGGTGAATTAAAAGATGGGACTAAATTTAAAGTTTCATTTTTAGGAGATTATGATGTTACGCAATTGTTACTGGATAATGATTTACCCTTTAAAGTTGATAATCAGAAACAATCTGTATGGATTCAGATTTTAGTAGGTGCCATACCTTTTATTATAATGTTTGGCTTAATTTTCTTTATGATGAATCAGCTTCAGGGCGGAGGCTCTAAAGTGCTTCAATTTGGAAAGAGTAAAGCAAGATTGGTAGGTAAAGGTAAAAAAAGAGTTACCTTTAAAGATGTGGCAGGAGTAGATGAAGCTGTAGAAGAATTAAGAGAAATTGAAGAATTTTTGGAAAATCCAGGTAAATTTAAAGCTATGGGCGCAAAAATTCCCAAGGGTGTTCTATTATACGGGCCTCCTGGAACCGGAAAGACGCTTCTGGCGAGAGCGGTTGCAGGTGAAGCAGGTGTACCATTCTTTAGCATTAGCGGTTCTGAATTTGTTGAGATGTTTGTTGGTGTGGGAGCTTCCAGAGTCAGGGATCTCTTTAATCAGGCTAAGGCGAATCAACCATCTATAGTATTTATGGATGAAATTGACGCAGTTGGGAGACACAGGGGGGCCGGATTAGGTGGAGGTCATGATGAAAGAGAACAGACTTTAAATCAACTGCTTGTAGAAATGGATGGGTTTGATATTGATAGCACTGTAATATTAATTGCGGCTACAAACAGACCGGATATCCTGGATCCTGCCCTGCTCAGGCCTGGAAGGTTTGATAGGCAAATAGTCGTGGATAGACCGGATCTACTGGGTAGAGAGGAAATATTGAAGATACATGCCAGAGGCAAACCCCTGGATAAAGGTATTAATTTAAAAAATATAGCCAAACAAACCCCTGGATTTACAGGTGCAGATCTGGCTAACCTTTTCAATGAAGCGTCTCTTCTGGCAGCAAGACATAATAAGAAAAAAATAACCATGTTTGAGATAGAAGAAGCAGTAGAAAGAGTTATAGCCGGACCTGAGAAAAAATCAAGAATCATATCAGAAGAAGAAAAGAGAATAATAGCCTATCATGAGTCAGGTCATGCAATACTTTCATATGTTCTTCCTCATACTGATCCTGTTCATAAAATGTCTATTATTTCACGTGGGAGATCATTGGGTTATGTAATTACTCTGCCCGAGGAAGACAGATTTTTAAAATCTAAAAAAGAGCTTATAGATAATATTACGCAGCTTCTGGGGGGTAGGGTTAGCGAAGAAATGAATTTCAACGACATAACTTCAGGTGCCCAGAATGACCTGGATAGGGCTACTAAAATTACCAGGAAAATGATTATGGAATATGGAATGAGCAAGAGATTGGGTCCAATTACTTTTAAAGGTGAAGAAGAAGAAGTATTCCTTGGAAAGGAAATTGCCTCAAGGCCTCATTATAGTGACGGGATAGCTTCTGCTATTGATGAAGAAGTCCATAATGTAATTATGGATAGTTATGAGATGGCAAGAAAGATACTTTTGGAAAATAAAAAGACTCTAGCTGATCTGGCCAATGAGCTAATGATAAAAGAAACTCTCGGAAGAGAAGAAATACTCAAGATATTATCAAAAGTAGAAAGTAAGAAAAGCAAGAGAGTTGAGCAGCTGGAAGAAAAAAGTGAAGTTTTAAATACGGAGAGCGCAACAGTAAAAACTATAAAAAAGAAAGTTGTAAAAGCAGCCAGTAAAAAGTAATAAATAATAAATAAACTTTTATTTAAGTAAGCTATTTCAATATCCAAAAAATAACCAAACATTTTATAACCCAGCTTTTTGGTATTATCAGGGGAATTAAACGTACTATCTGTTAAAGATAGTGGATTATATAGGAATTGCTTAAAATAATGATCATGACGTGGTTCTTTTATCAGATTTAAATGGTTATTATTTATAATATTAATTTAGAACAGGAGTTAACCAGTGGATAAAAAAATGATAGAAGAAGGAGTAATTTTAATATTAAAAGGCATCGGGGAGGATATAAACAGAGAAGGCCTTAAGGGAACTCCAAAAAGGGTTGCTGAGATGTATGAGGAAATATTTAGTGGGATTGGAGAAGATCCATCCGAGGAACTCGGACCAATGTTTGATGAAAGCCATGATGAAATAATATTGGTAAAGGATATTCCGTTTTATTCTGTATGCGAACATCATCTTGTACCTTTTGTAGGGAAAGCTCATATAGCTTATGTTCCCAATAAGACCGGGAAAATTATTGGCCTTAGCAAGCTTACAAGGGTATTTGATATAGTAGCCAGGAGGCTGCAGGTCCAGGAAAGGTTAACTTCAATAGTAGCAAATACCATTATGAAAAAAATCAAGCCCAGAGGTGTCCTGGTTATTGTTGAGGCTGAACATTTGTGCATGAGCATGAGAGGTGTAAAGAAGTCAAATACCATGACAGTGACTTCTGCTGTGAGGGGTTTATTTAGAGAAAATGCAGCTTCAAGAGCTGAAGTAATGGCACTTATCAAACCAAATAAATAGAATATGAAGTTCAAGATAAGAGCATTAAACATTAAAACCAGGCAGGAAGGTTTAAAAGAGTTTGAAAAAATCGGAGCTACTGCTGCCGGGTCACGCATAATGATAGATAAAATATTTCCAATATCCCTGAAAATTAGAGACATTAACCCATTGGCTGCAAATATATTAAAGCAGGAAATGCTTGCCAGAGGCGGTGATGTAGTTACTTCCAGGGATTCACTTATGGAAACCGGTGGCAAAGCAGATGTTATTGTACAGGGTACGGTAAAAAGTATTAAAAGTCTGATCGGCAAGATAAAGCAGCAGCCATTTGGACTGAAAGCTTTATCATGCGATCTGGAATGTTTTATAGATAAGCTGGATGAAAAGAGGTATAGGAAAGAGTTAATAATAGGTAAAAAAGAGTTTAACTTGAATGAAGATGTACTGGTGATGGGTATTTTGAATGTTACACCGGATTCTTTTTATGACGGCGGATATTATTTTGAAAAAGATAAAGCTTGCAGGAGAGCTGAAACTATAGTTAAAGAAGGAGCGCAGATAATTGATGTAGGAGGAATATCAACCAGGCCAGGTTCTCTACCGGTAAGCCTGGAAGAGGAAGTTAAAAGAATTATTCCTGTAATAGAATATATCAGTAAAAATTATGATATTTTAATATCTGCCGACACTTACCGATCCAAAGTAGCCAGGAGAGCAATAGATGCCGGGGCACATATTATAAATGATATCAGCGGCTTTTCCATGGATTCCAATATTGTAAAGGTTATCGCAGAAAGCGATGTTTCTGTAGTTATTATGCATATTAAGGGAACTCCTGAAAATATGCAGAAGAATCCGGAATATGAGGATGTGGTAGATGAAATTTATGATTACCTTGAAGATAAGACTGGTATAGCGATTGATTCAGGAATAAAGCATGGGAAAATAATTATCGACCCCGGCATAGGATTTGGAAAAACCCTGGAACATAACCTGGAAATATTGAATAAGGTGTATGAATTCAGGATGTTGGGGTATCCGGTACTTATCGGAGCTTCAAGAAAGTCTTTTATCGGTAATATTCTGGATTTACCGGTAGAGGAGAGACTTGAGGGAAGTCTTGCTGCGGCGGTTTGTTCGGTCATAAACGGGATAAATATTTTAAGAGTGCATGATGTTGCAGAAACTATAAGAGCGTTAAAGATTACTAAAAGAATTGTTAACGGATTTTAATATAATCTTAAGATGTTCAGGATATTAATAAAAGATCTCAATTTATTCGGCTATCATGGTGTGAGGAATAGCGAGAAGAAAGATGGCCAGAATTTTTGTTTTAATATTGAAATTTTGTTGAATAAAAACAGCTTTTTAAATGATGACAGCATAGAAAATACCCTGAATTATTCTGAAGTAATAAAGCTCATAAAGAGGATAAACAACGATAACAGATTCAATCTTCTTGAAACATTATCCCAAACAATAGCTAATAGAATTATGGAAATATCGTCTCTAATAGAAAAAGTGTCTGTAAGAGTAGAGAAAACATCTCCACCCATAAAAGAGAACCTTGAGTCTGTGGGGGTTGAATATGTTCTGGTTAGAAAGGGTACGGAAGGTAGAGAAGAGGATAAATTTGAAGGCAGCGAAGTTAAAAGCAGTAATTTTGAAAACAGTAAAGTTAAAAGTGGTGAAGTTGATGTTTATATGTCTCTCGGGTCAAACATTGGGGACAGGGAAAACAATTTAAGGAAAGCTGTTGATTTAATCAGTAGAAACCCAAATATTGAAGTACTTGCAGTATCCTCCATATATGAGACTGAGCCCATGTACTATAAAAACCAGGATTATTTTTATAACATCGTACTGAAAGCAAGAGTAAATGGAGAATTTAGCCCGTTTGAAATGATGGGTTTTTTAAAAGGAATTGAGTTTGGTTTCGGAAGTAAAAAGGATAAAAGATACGGACCAAGAATTATAGATATAGATTTGTTGTATTACGGAGAGATTGTTATAGAATCCGAGTTTTTAACTGTTCCCCACCCTGGAATAGAGGAAAGGAAATTTGTTCTAGTTCCATTAAGTGAGATAGCTCCTGAGTTTAAAATAGAAGGTGAAAATATAAAGAAATTTATAGAAAAAAGCAATTTATCTGAAAAGGTAAATTTGATAAAGAGCTGGTAATAAAATTCGTTGTAATTGTGGTAAGTTTTAAACAATCCACTTTTTACGAATATTAAAAATGCTAAAATAAAATAATCCTACACAAAATATTATAAGAAGAATTATATCAAGCAAAACTGGCATTGAATTACTTTTTGAAATTGCATATTTTAAAACATCAACCCCGTAAGTTATTGGTAGAATATATGATACTGGACGGATATAAAATGGCAGTGATGCAATTGGAATAAATAAACCACATAAAAAAATCATAGGAAATCTAAAAAAATTTGAAAAAGTCTGTGCTTCAAAAACCTCCTTTGCAGAAACTGCGATAGAAAGTCCAAGTAAGGTTGAAACAATAGACAAAAGAATGATACCTGTAAATAATAAATACCAGTTTAAAACTGCAGATTTAAAGTATAATACAGATATTAGTATCGGTATAATGCTGTTAAGAATGCCGAATAAAATAGCACCGGATACTTTTGAAAACACAAGCAATTCTGTGCTTATAGGTGCAAGCAACAATCGCTCAAATGAGCGGGATTTTCTTTCAAAAGTAATAGTAACTGCAAGCATTGAAGTTGTACCGAAAAGAATTGACATAGCTACTATTCCAGGAAATGTATCGTTAATATTAAAAGCAGACTGGGATTTTATAAAAAGCATTAACATCCATGCAAAAGGAAAAATTATTCCCCAGCTAATATTTGGCGGCTTTAAATAATAATTTTTCATATCCTTTAAAAGAATATTCCAGAATGCTATAAATGATTTCATTTTTTTTCTTTCTCCTTTTTCATTATATCTATCTCAATTCCGGTCATTTTTACAAAAGCATCTTCTAATGTTGGTTTTATTAATTTTGCTTCAAGGATATAAATATTGTTAGATGATAGAAAAGAAACAATAGGCGAAATATCTATCTTACCTGGGCTTATAATTTTAATAGTATTTTCATTTTTAAAGATGCATTCTACATCAGGAAAGTTCTGATTTAGTTTCTTAAGTAAAATATTTTTATCAACAGATACAGAATCAAAAAGGACTTCAATAACATTGGATTCCTTAATATCTTCAATAAAATTACCTGCTGTGCCTATTTTTATAATCCTTCCATTTTTAATAAATGCAATTCTACTGCATAGTCTTTCTGCTTCTTCTATATAGTGTGTTGTTAAAAAAATCGTTGTCCCATTACTATTTAGTTTTTTTATAAGATTTCTTATCTGTCTTGAGCTTGCAACGTCAATACCTGTAGTTGGTTCATCCAAAAATAATATTTCAGGTTCATGAACTATAGATGCTGCAATTGTAAGCTTTCTTTTCATACCTTTGGAATAGGTTCTAAATCTTCTATGGCTTGCTTCAGATAGTTGAAAAACTTCCAATAATTCTCTGGCTTTCTTTTCTCTTTTAGATCTAAAAATCCCATATAATGACGCGCAAAAACATAGATTTTCATAACCGGTAAGTTCTTCATAAAGATTGCTTTCATCCGGGACAACTCCTATAAATCTTTGAATTTTTTTAATTTTATTGGTTATATCATTGTCTTTATAAAATATCTTGCCACTAGTAATCTTTGCCATTCCTGTAAGAATATTTATTGTGGTTGTTTTACCAGCGGCGTTTGGGCCTAAAAAACCAAAAATTTCGCCCTTGTTAATACTGAATGAAATATTATCAACGGCTATTAGATTTCCATAATCTTTTGTTAAATTTTTAACTTCAATAATAGATTCCATTTATTTGCCTCTTGTAAATTAACTTATATAATTGTATTGCTTATAACTTGCCATTACTGGATTATGGTTTCTGAAAAATAACTGTAATACATATTAAACAAAATATTTATTTATTTCCAGATATATTGCCTCATATAAAAAGTATCTGGAAGCAATTCAATGCCTTATAAAGAAATCTACTTGACTTATGGACATATGCCCATTATAATTATTTTGGATTTATGTTCATAATAAAAAAATAAGATTTATTAATTTTAAATGTTGGAAATAAACAAAAAATAGGAGGTGATATTATGCCAGGCTTTGATGGAACAGGACCATTAGGGCAGGGTCCATTAACCGGTGGAGGTAGAGGTTATTGTATTGCGCCAATTAGCTCAGAGAAAAATTTACCGACTGGATATACTGGGTTACAGGAATACTCTATAAGTAGTGGTTATCCTTATAGTCTTAATTATAGAAGACCCGATAATCACTTATATAATTATTCTTATTATATGCAAAGTGGGATACATATGTTTCCTCAAAGAAGATGGAATTATATAGGAAGAGGTTATGGAAGATTTTCAAGAATAGGCCGGGGTAGAGGTATGAGTGGGAGAAGAAGAAGATTTTAAAGCAGAATTTTGTTTTTTGATATTTTAGTAAATTTTTATGCGAAGGAGGTAATGTAAATGCCAAGAGGAGATGGAACCGGACCTGCTGGAATGGGTCCTATGACTGGAAGAGGTGCTGGATATTGTGCTGGTTATTCTGTTCCCGGATATATGAACCCCTATGGAGGAAGATACGCTGGTGTTGGGAGAGCCTTTGGAGGTGGATTTGGTAGAGGAAGAGGATATAGAAATTGGTATTACGCCACAGGTCTTCCTGGATGGGCTAGATATAATATGGGTTATCCTGCCTGGGGTAGTGTAGCTGGGTATCCATTCACTCCTGATCTTGAGCCCGATCAGGAAAAAGAAATATTAAAAAGCCAATCAGAGGCTTTGCAAAAGCAGTTAGATGAGATAAAAGCTAGAATGGATGAATTATCCAAAGAGCAGAAAACAAAGTAAGAA
>Ga0209609_10002084_pt1 | contig 11518 bp, 10 predicted proteins | sample LakKivw325mmetaG_FD_184136 | JGI IMG/M metagenome (GOLD analysis project Ga0209609, IMG submission 184136) | Anoxic lake water microbial communities from Lake Kivu, Rwanda to study Microbial Dark Matter (Phase II) - Lake Kivu water 325m metaG... | ecosystem: Environmental > Aquatic > Freshwater...
GGCGGGCAGCGAGGTCACATCAACGCTGGCCGTGACGATGCCGAGGCCCGCATCCAGCGTGCCGGATGCGGGAGAGAGCGTCAGCCAGGGCGCGCCGCACTCGGCGCGCCAGTCGAGCCTCCCCCGTCCACCGTTCTCGATGGAGAAGGCAAGCGGCAGCAGCGCCCCGCTTCCCCCCTCGTCCCAGACGAGCTCATCGGGAGAGACGTTGAGCGCCGGGCGACCGGACCAGAGCGCGGGAGAGAGCCCCAGAGCCAGCACAGCGATTGAGGTGATTACGGCGCCGGTGGCGACGAGCACGCGCCATGCCCTGCGGGGCCGGCGCTCCTCCTCTGGCTCGAAAGGCAGCGTCTCCAGGCCTCCGCCGGCGGGTGCTTCCGCTGGAACCTCCGCCGCAGTCTGCGGCGTTCGGCCGGACGCGGGCGGGGCCGGCGCGGCAATGGCAACGGCGCCGCAGCCCGACCACGGGCAATACCACAACCCCGTGCCGGGGTCGTAGCTCAGCGCGGTGCCGCAGTGTGGACAGCGCAGAACAGGGGCATCGGACTCACGAGCCAACGGCAATCTCCACGAGCATCACACCAAACATAGCACGGCGGACAGAATCCCCGCCCCCCAAAGGCGTCACACGAACGGTTTGACCGAGTGAATCCAGCATGGTATTCTACCAACTGGTTTGCCCTGCCATCTCCTACATTTCCCCTCAAGGGCACTTTCTCAACTTTCCCTCCTTAACCACAGGGGAAGGGAGAGGGGAGCCTCCCTTCCCCATTTGCTATCTGAGGCAACGGGCGGCGCAGCCATTCGCCAGCACGCACAAACAGCGAGGCCCGCCGGCCGCAACGCGTTCCACATCTCGCGGCGGCCCGGCGGGCCTCAAGCGCCTCATTCCGGACGTCAGTGCGGACTAGCCGCCGATGACGTCGCGGCAGATCTTGAGGAACTGGGCGTCGGTCAGCAGAGTGTGCTGCACCCTGCCCGTCCACTTCACCCTGTCGGTGATCTCCTTGACCTGGTCCTCGGTGGCCTTCAGGCCGTACTTGTCGAGGTAGAACTCGATGGTGGCCGCGCCGCTGTTCTTGCCCATGACAAGGTGGTACGGCTCCTGGCCCACGACCTCCGGGACGAACGCCTGGATGGTGACGTCGATGCCGGCATCCTTGAACTTGCGGTGCAGGTCCGCGGCGATGCCCGTCTCCAGCTTGTTCAGGTCACGGCCGACGATGGGCTTGTTGCCGGGCAGGACGCGTCGGGAGATGTTCTCGACGGCGAGCGAGACACCGGCAATGCCGTCAAGCTTGATGCCGGTCTTGATACCGGCCAGCAGCTCGAGTGACATGACGACTTCCTCGGTGGCAACGTTGCCGGTACGGTCGCCGAGTCCGTTGAAAGCGGTGTGGATGACGCTCGCGCCGTTCGCCACAGCCTCAAGCACACAACCCACGGCTGTACCGAACTCGTTGTGGGTGTGGAACTCAAGCGGGACGTTCGGCAGCCACTCGCGCAGCTTGCGGCAAATGAAGCCGACGGCGCGGGGCGAGGCGCAGCCGACAGTGTCGACCGCGACCAGACCGGCCAGCTTCGTTTCCTTCGCCAGCTTCGTGTACACGTCCTTGACGAAGTCCCAGTCATCGCCGCGCGTCAGGTCCCAGCCCATGAAGATGGTCTTCAGACCTTTCTCGTTCGAGTAGTTGACGGTGGAGATGAGGCGGTCCACCACCTCTTCCTTCGCAAGCTTGTACGCGGATTCGGTGGCGTACGGATTCATGATGTGCTCGAGTATGGCGGTCTTCACGCCGGCCTCGAGCGCCATGTCGATGTCCTTCTTGATGGTGCGCACGAACGCGACCGGTTCCGACTTGAGATTCCGTTTCACGATGCGCTTCATGCCCTCGAGGATTTCCGGAGATGCCGGCGGCATGCCGATCTCGATGCGGTGGATGCCGATGCCGCTCAACTGCTCGGCGATGGCGACCCTTTCCTCCGGCGAGAACGCAACGCCGACGGTCTGCTCGCCATCACGCAGCGTCGCGTCGTGTATCTGTACCTTCCTGTTGCGGAAGTCCCTGATGACCTCCGGCTCATAGTTCAGCGGTGAGACCCACCACTTGCCATTCTCGAAGTTCTCTCTACCCTTCAGTCGCGCAACGTCATGTGCCATAGGGTTTCCTCCTCATTCGTTTCCTGCACAGATGCATATATTTAGCAGAATCGAATCCCTTCACGCCAATCACAGGCGGTGCAGAGGGGCGCTCGACACGTGAGGTCAGCAGCGCGTGCAGCCCAGCGCTACCGCGCTGTCGTCACCGAGAAAGAGACGGGCCGCCGAGGTGCAGGCCTTCGCCGAGACGACGGCTCTCGCCCCGATGATGCTGTCCGTGACGGTGAGGTCGCCCGAGACCTTCGCCCCATCCATCAGGATGGAGTTGCGTATCGTGGCACCCGAGACCGAGACACCGCGGCCGAGGCTGACCGCGGGTCCGATGGAGCAGTTCTGGAGCACGCAACCGGACTCGACGGAGACAGGCTCGATGACGTGGCAACACGAGAGAGAGGCGTCCGCGGCGATGCCGCCGCCGGCGCTCGCCATCCCGCTCACAGCCGCCTGGCTGCCGGCAGCCGCGCTGAGAAGCACGCGGTTCGCTTCGAGGATATCGTCGGGGGTGCCGGTGTCGAGCCACCAGCCCTTCAGCTCGTGGCTGACGACGACCTTGCCCATGTCGAGCAGCTTCTGAATGGCGTCGGTTATCTCCAGTTCATTGCGCCACGAGGGGGCGGTGCGGTCGATGGCGTCGTGGATGACCGGTGCAAAGACGTATGCGCCGACCAGTGCGAGGTTGCTCTTCGGCTGCTTCGGCTTCTCCACGAGGCGAAGGACCTGACCGTGCTCGTCGAGCTCCGCCACGCCGAAGCGGCGCGGGTCCGCCACGGCCTTGAGCAGCACGAGCCCGGCGGGCTGCTTTGCCTCGAACTCACGCACGAGCGGCGCCACGCCGCCCTCAATGAGGTTGTCGCCGAGGAACATCAGGAAGTCCGCGTCTCCCAGGAACTGGCGCGAGACCTTCACGGCGTGCGCAAGTCCGCCGGCGACCTCCTGCACAACGTACGACACGGACAGACCCCACCTCGAGCCGTCGGCGACGGCTTCCCGTATTCTCACACCGGAATCGGGAGAGATGACGATGCCGACCTCTCGGATACCGGCGTCGGCGATCTGGTGGAGCACGTAGGACAGTATCTCCCGGTTACCAACGGGGATGAGATGCTTCGGCGTCGAGTGTGTGGTCGGCCGAAGCCTGGTGCCCTTTCCCGCGCAGAGAACAAGCGCCTTCATGCCTCAACTCCTTCCCGCGAAGCCGCAGACAACCCGCTTCGCCGGCCCGGTTCCGAGCGTGCGATGTGCGGCGAAGTCTATTGAATCGGATTCCGGGGGTCAATCGGAGCAGGCCGCGCGTTGTGTCGTCCGGCGCATGTCACTATAATCGAGCCGGAGGTCCTCCGGCGGACCCCGCGGGGAGGGACAGGTACTCATGGGAAGGCTGCTGATAGTCTCCAACCGGCTGCCGGTGACGATTCACCGGCGGCGCGGAGAACTGCAGTTCGAGCAGAGCGCGGGGGGTCTGGCCACCGGCTTGTCGTCCTTCTACCGGAGCATGAACGCGCTCTGGATAGGCTGGCCCGGACTCGACCGCCAGGTGGAGGGCGCCGGCCGCTCGGAGGTCACGGAGAAGCTGCACGCCCAGGACTGCCACCCCGTGTTCCTCTCGCAGCGCGAGGTAGACGAGTACTACAACAAGTTCTGCAGCGCGACCATCTGGCCGCTGTTCCACTACTTCCCGCAGTACGCCACGTACTCCAACTCGTCCTGGGAGGCATACGAGAAAGCGAACCGCACGTTCTGCGACGCCATCGTCAGCACCTGGCAGCAGGGGGACACCATCTGGGTACACGATTTCCACCTGATGCTGCTGCCCCGGCTGCTGAGGGAGCGGCTGGCCGACCCGAGCATCGGCTTCTTTCTGCACATCCCCTTCCCCTCCATCGAGCTGTTCCGCCTGTTGCCGTGGCGGGTCCAGTTGCTGGAGGGGCTGCTCGGGGCCGACCTGCTCGGCTTTCACACGTGGGATTACGCCGGGCACTTTCTCGCGAGCGTGCGCTTCCTGCTCGGATACGACTCGTGGATGGGGAGGGTAGTGGCCGGCGACCGGGTGGCCCGGGTGGACGCCTTCCCGATGGGCATCGACTTCGATCGCTACGCCACGGCGGCGCGGAAGGCGGCCGTGACGAAGGAGGTCGCCACACTCGACCGCAGCTTCAACGGCCGGAAGGTGATACTGTCGGTCGACCGTCTCGACTACACGAAGGGCATCCTGCGGCGCCTCGAAGCGTTCGGACTGTTTCTGGAGCGAAACCCCCAGTACCGGGAGAAGCTGACCTACGTGATGGTCGTCGTGCCGTCGCGCAGCACGGTCGGCCGCTACGCGCTGCTGAAGCGCCAGATAGACGAGATGGTGGGCGCCATCAACGGCAAGCACGGCACCATCGACTGGACTCCCATCTCCTACATGTACCGCTCGATACCCTTCCAGACGCTGGTCGCACTGTACCGTCGCGCCGACGTCGCGCTGGTCACTCCGGTGCGGGACGGCATGAACCTGGTGGCGAAGGAGTACCTCGCCTCGCGCGTCGACGGCCGGGGCGTGCTGGTGCTGAGTGAGACGGCGGGAGCTGCCAAGGAGCTGGGCGAGGCGGTAACCATCAACGTGAACAACGATGAGGACATCGTCGCCGCGCTCGAGACGGCATTCCAGATGTCCGATGCTGAGCAGGGCGAGCGGCTTGGCGTGATGCAGACCAGGCTGCGCCGCTACAACGTGCGCCGCTGGGCGCAGGACTTCCTCGATGCGCTCGTCTCGACGTCCCAACTCCAGGAGGAGATGGGCGTGAGGTCTCTCGGGGTACAGGCTCGGCGAAGGCTCGTTAAGAGCTTCCAGCAGGCGGGGCAACGGCTGCTGCTGCTCGACTACGACGGCTCGCTCGTGCCGTTTTCGTCGAAGCCTTCAAGGGCAGCGCCATCGGCCGAGGTGCTCGACCTCCTCCAGGCGCTGGGCAGCGAGCCGAGGACGAAGGTGGTGCTCATCAGCGGGAGAGACCGGCAATCCCTGGACGGCTGGTTCTCCCACCTGCCCATCAGCATGGTTGCCGAGCACGGCGTGTGGCTCAAGCCCGCGGGGTCGGCCGAATGGGAGATGATAGAGCCGCTGACGAGCGAGTGGAAGAACGAGGTTCGCCCGATCCTGGAGCTCTACACGGACAGAACCCCGGGCTCGTTTGTCGAGGAGAAGGACTTCTCGCTCGTGTGGCAGTACCGCAGGTCGGACTCGCGACTGGGGGAACTGCGGGCGCGCGAGCTTGCCGCCCACCTCAGCGGCCTGACAGTCAACCTGAACTTGCAGGTGCTCGAGGGCAGCAAAGTGGTTGAGGTCAAGAACTCGGGAGTGAACAAAGGCCGGGCCGCGATGCGCTGGCTGGCCGAAGGTGAGCCGGAGTTCGTCCTGGCCATCGGTGACGATTGGACTGACGAGGACCTGTTCAAGGCCATGTCCGAGAACGCATGGACCATCAAGGTCGGCCTCAGCGGCACAGCCGCGAAGTTCAACCTCGGCTCGCCGGCGAAGGTGCTCGCGCTGCTGCATGAGTTGCTGCAGCGCGACGAGGGGCCGGAGCGCGCCTAGCCGGCGCAGGGCTTGCCCGGACGGGCCGCCGGATGCATCCCGGCTGCCGCCTACAGGAAGCTCTTCCGCCCGGTGATGGCGAGGAGTCCCGCCACGATGAGGGCGACGCCGACCACGGCCTGGAGAAACGCGGGCACGACGAGCACGAGGATGCCGAGGACGAGCATCACGATGCCGAGAACCAGGTTCCTTTCCATTCCCTCCTCCACACTGTCAGCATAGCCGGAGCGACGTGGCGCCGTCGCCTTCGCCGCATCCGCCGGACGCCTTCCGCTGCCTCCCGCCGGAACCGCCGGCAGCGTCCCGCTCAATCAGTCCCCGGTGGCGCGCACTGTTCCGCAGTAGTCCCAGCTCAGTCCGAACGGCCCGGTCGCCTCAGTCGGCGACTCGACCACACCCGGCTCCCCTGCGGCGACCTCGCGACGGAGCGCATCGAGGGCGATGCCGCGCCCGACCGACGCGGCTGCAGCGGCGTCGCCGGACTTCTCGGCTATTTCGGCTGCCTCGGCCAGCGCCGTCATCTCGGAGACCAGCAGACCGGCGAAGACGACGCGGACACGTTCGCCCGCCTCGTAGCACGCCTTCAGTCGCAGCACCCTGTCCCGGGTCTCCTGGCGCAGCACCACGAAGTAGCCCACGGCATCATCACCGGACCGGGCCAGCCGGTGCACTGCGTAGGCCAGCCGCAGGAACTGCAACTCCAACTCGCCGACGGTTGCCGGACTCAGGTCGACGTGCGGAAAGGCAACGCCGAGGACATGCTTCACCGGCGCTTCGACTCCATTCCGAAGCGTCGGCGTGAGACAAGTCCGCCCCAGACCGTCCGAGCCATGGCGCCGATGCTACGCGCCGCACGCCGGAGCAGGAATGAGGAACACGGGAGCCGCGGATTCGCGCAGCACTCTATCGGTGACGCTGCCGACGAACAGACGTGACGCATCGCCACGGCTGTGCTTCGCCATGACCACGATGTCGACGTCCTTGTTCGCAATATAGTCCAGGATCTTCTCGGCCGGCTTCCCTATCTCGACAACCGTCGTGACGGTCGAGGAGAGCGCGAGTTCCTTCTTCACGTGGTCAAGGTACTCGAGCATCGCCGCGCGGGCACGCTTCTGCGATTCGCGGACGCCGTCGTCGCCGAGGTAGGCGTTGACCGCCTCCGAGACGGGCTCGATGACCGAGTAGAGGACGACCTCGGGGATGGCTCGCGTGGTTGAGATCTCCTTCACGTGGTCCATGACACACTCGGCAAACCGGGTGGTATCCAGGGGAACCAGCATCTTCCTGTACTTCATCGTCCCTCCTTACACGCAAGGCGTCGCTCACATCGTCGCCCGTTTCCCCGCCCGAATCCTGGCGCGCGGTCAGGCCGCGCCGGGAGGCGCGGGACCACCCCTATGATAGCAGCATCCGGCCGCGGGGCACCAAGACTTCGCGCTGGACGCCCGCGTCCACCTGTAGTAACGTGAGGGCCGTCCGGGAGCGACCGGACGACCGCACAGGCCATCGGGCCGCACGGAGGACAAGAATGAGCACACAAGAGGAAACCCGCGAACTGGTGGAGTTGGCGCGGGAGTACTACGTCTCGGGGTTCGGACGGACTCCCGAGTTCTTCGGCAAGCCGGGGGCGATCGCAGCCTCGGCCCGGGGCAACTACTACAGCGACATCATGGGCAACCGGCTTTTCGACACGGAGTCCTGCGCCTCCGCGGCCTACCTTGGCTTCGGCCTGCCCGAGGTGATGCAGGCGCTTCACGAGGAGATGGAGCGCTTGCCCTCAACGACTCCGCTGTTCGTGCCGACGGCGGCGCTGCTGCGCCTCGCCGAGAAGCTGGCTTCCATCTCTCCGGGGGACCTCAAGTACAGCATCTTCGCCTCCAACGGCACTGATGCCACGGAGGGCGCCATCAAGATAGCGCGGCAGTACTGGAAATCCCGCGGCAAGGGTGGGAAGTACAAGGTGCTGCACCGCATCCCGGGCGACTACCACGGCATGAGCCTGGCGATGGTCAGCGCCAGCGGTCACACGTTCAGGCGCGCGCCGTACGAGCCGCTGATGGGCGGATTCGTCGCCTTCAACGCACCGAACTGCTACCGGTGCCCCTACGAGCACAGCCTGCCGGGCTGTCGACTCCTCTGCGCCAGAGACCTCGAGCGGGTGATCCAGTTCGAGAGTCCCGAGACCGTCGCCTGCGTCATCACGGAGAACACGAACACCGGCCTCGGCATCGTGCCCCCTCCGCCGGGGTACATGGCGCTGGTGAGGGACATCTGCACCAGGTATGACGTCCTGTTGATAGCGGACGAGATAATCACGGGCATTGCCAAGACCGGAGCCTGGTTCGAGTCCGGCAAGCAGGGTATCGTGCCGGACATGCTGTGCATCGGCAAGGCCATCTCGGCGGGGTGCGGTGCGCTCGCAGTCACACATGTGACGCAGGAGATCGGACAGGTGCTCGCCGAGAGTGGCAGCCTGCAGCACGGCTTCACCTACGGCGGTCTCAGCTACCTGGCGGCGGCGGGGCTGGCCGGCATCGCGTATGTCCAGGAGCACGACCTGCTGCAGCGCGCCCGTGACGTCGAGCGATTCATGCGCGACCGGATGGAGTCGCTGCAGTCGCGGTCACGCATCGTCGGCGATATCCGCATGAGCGGAGCGCTCCAGGGAATCGAACTGGTGAAGGACAGACAGTCGAAGTCCCGGTTCGAGGACTCCAGGGCGGTGGCTGCGTTCATCGGCGATGTCGGCCGCGAGCACGGTGTGCTGCTGACCTGCCAGTTCCCGCAGTACGGCAACATCATCACGATGTACCTGCCGCTGACGAGCACAGACGAGGAGCTGGGAATGGTCAGTGACGCCATCGAGGACGCGGTCCAGCGGGTCGAGCGCAAGTACGCCTGAGACAGGCCTCCGTCCGCAAGGCAGAGGCGACTCTCAGTCCCGGCTCCTTCGTCACGAGCGGGCCAGCTTCTCTGCGCCCTCGGCCATGCGCCGCAGATAGCCGTCCAGCCGCAGCAGCTCTTCGTCGCTGAAGCCGGCCGTGAGACCCGCGGCCCACTGTTCCATTGCCTCGTCCAGCTCGGGAACGAGCGCCTTCGCCTTCTCCGTGAGTGCGAGGTGATAGGCGCGCCGGTCGCCGGGACAGTGCTCCCGGGTGACGTAGCCCAGGTCGGTGAGGCGCCTCACGGCGCGCGCGATGGTGGACTTGTCCAGCCCTGACTCGGCGCTGAGGTCCTCCTGTCGCAGGCACTGAGTGCCATGGAGCCGGCGCAACAGGGGCAACAGGCGTGGCTCGATATCCAGATGGCTGAAGCGCCGGCGGAGGAAGTCCTGACGCGAGCGGTGGATGACGAGGAACCACCTATGGCGAATCGACTCCATGAGACTCCTCGCTCGGGCGCGCCTCCTGACGCCGCTTGAGCTCGCGCAACTGGGGAAGCAGCAGGAAGAGGACGAGGAAGAAAGAGAGCACATCCGAGACGGGATGGGCGAGCCAGACACCATCCGTCCCGAGGAGAGGCGGCAGCAGCAGTACCAGCGGGACGAGGACCAGTATCTGTCGCGACGTCTGCGTGACGAGGGTCTTCAACACCATGCCGAGGGACTGGAACACGGTGGAGCCGACTACCTGGTATCCAACGAGGAAGAATCCGAGCGACATGAGCCGGCCCGCGCGCACACCTTCAGCGATGAGCGCGGGGTCGGTGGTGAAGACCCGCATCACCATTCCGGGAACGGTGACCATCACCAGGCAGGCAGCAAGCGAGACACCGGTGGACAGCTTCAGGGCGTAGCGGGAAACGTCCAGCGCACGGTCGTAGCGGCGCGCGCCGTAGCTGAAGCCGACTACCGGCTGCAACCCCTGCGCGAGCGCTATGAGTGGCATCGAGAGGAACTGCTGGGCGCGGTTCACGACGCCGAAGGCGGCGATGGAGATGTCGCCACCGTACGTCCCGAGAGCACGGTTGATGAGAAGAACGATGACGCTCGCCGCCGACATGCGGATGAGCGAGGGGAAGCCGACGGACAGGATCGCCCGCGTGACTCCGCGGCTGAGGAGGAGGTTGGCGCGCCGCAGCCGAAGCGTGCTTCGTCCGGAGAGGAAGTAGCGAGAGACGTAGACGCTGGTCACGGCCTGTGAGATGACGGTTGCCACCGCCGCGCCGCGCACTCCCATGTGCAAGCCGAAGATGAACAGGGGGTCGAGAACCACGTTCAACACAGACCCGAGTATCATGTTGACCATGGCCACGCGGGCGGCGCCTTCGGCCCGCGCCATGTTGTTGATGGCCATCGGGAAGAGGGCGAAGACCGCCCCGAGCAGGATTATGTCCAGGTACTCCACCGCGGGTTGCATCGCCGCGGGCGAGGCCCCGAAGAGCCGCACCAGTGCCGCGCTGTTCGGGATAGTCACGGCCATGACGAGCAGGCCGAGGACAACCGAGAGCGTGGCGGCATTGCCGAGCGTCCGCTCGGCTCGCGGGATGTTCCCCGCTCCCAGGCTGATGGAAGCAGTCGACGCGGCGCCGATGCCGACCATGAAGCCCAGCGCCATGAGAACCATCATCACCGGAAAGGCGAGGGTGACTCCCGTGAGGGCTATGGAGCCGACTCCTCGGCCGATGAAGATGGTATCGACCACGTTGTAGAGGGACATGGTGAGCATGCCGGCCATGGCGGGCAGAGACAGCGTCCAGAGGAGCTTCTTGACCGGCATGCTGGCGAGCATGTCACGGCGGGCGTCCGCCGCTGAGGGAACACGGTTGGACTGCATCGCAGCCGCACAGTGTAGCAGAGGCATAGTTGCTATCGCAACTACTTCGGACCGGATCGGGCGCGGACGGACCCGTGCGACGGGGAACGCGGCACGATTCCACCCGAAGGGATTTGACAGCCGTCAACAAACAGTAGTAGATTCCCGGCATTCACAGGCAAAGAACGCACCAGTCTGTGAGGTGAAGCACAGCATGGCAGGCAGCTTCCGGCGGACCGCACTCCACAGCACACTCATCCTCTGCGCCCTCATTCTCACATCCGCCCTGCTCCCGGGCGCAGTAGGCGCGGCCTGCTACAACGGCCGTTGCCCCACCGGCGAGTATGACGACTCCGACAGACGTGTGAATGTCAACATCACGCTCAGCGTCTCGCCCGAGGGCAGCGGACACATCGAGGTCAACGGCAAGGAGCTCGAGGACGACGTCTACGTCGCTTTGCAGGGAGATGTGGTCAAATTGGAAGCCGTCCCCGAGCGTGGCTACGAGTTCGCGGGATGGACCGGCTCCTTCGCGAGCAGTGCGAATCCGTGGGAAACCCCGTTCTACAACCATAAGACCCTCACGGCGAACTTCGTGCCGGAGAGGGAGCGGCTGTCCGCGCGCGAGGTCAAGGGTCTCTCGGTCGAGATCCCGGAGGACACCGAAGCCCTCAACGCGGACGGCAGCGAGCTTGACGACGTATCGATCAAGGTCGTCAAGTCCCACGACATCCCGGATGGCATGATTGTAGTGAGCCGCGTGTACGACGTGGCGCCGAACGGGGCCACGTTCGACCCGCCCATCATGCTTTCGATTGAGTACGACCAGAGCAGCGTGCCGGCGGGGGTTGACGAGGACGAGATGGCGCTTGCCTGGTTCGACGAGGCTGCCGGCGCGTGGGCGCTGCTCGATTCCGAGGTGGACGAGGGAGACGGCATCGTCAGTGCCGAGGTCTCGCACTTCAGCGAGTTCTGCGTGCTGTCGCCCGTGCCGGCCGCAGCCGCAGCCACAGGCGCATCTCCGGCAGC
>Ga0209609_10002086_pt1 | contig 11517 bp, 9 predicted proteins | sample LakKivw325mmetaG_FD_184136 | JGI IMG/M metagenome (GOLD analysis project Ga0209609, IMG submission 184136) | Anoxic lake water microbial communities from Lake Kivu, Rwanda to study Microbial Dark Matter (Phase II) - Lake Kivu water 325m metaG... | ecosystem: Environmental > Aquatic > Freshwater...
GGCAGGTATCTCACAGGCCTGGACTGGATGGCAATTGCCGACCACGTGTCAAACGGCAGGTCTTCACCGGGAAAATGGCGCGAAGGCATCGCGGTGACAAACCTGTACAGGGCACCGTCAGAATTTGTCATCCTGCCGGCTTACGAAGCCTCTCTTAAAGGCGGCTCGGGCGGAGACAACAACGTATATTGCACAAAATACCCGGACATCTTTGTAGACGACTATGAGGAAGGAAATGTAAAGACCCTGTGTGAGAAACTTATGCAGAAGGCGAAGGAACAGGGGTTTGACTTTTTTGTCGTGCCCCACCATACGAGCCGCACGGGAAAACACGGAGAGATGCCGGAAGCCATCTATCCGGGACGTGAACTCATGCCGGCTATTGAAATCTATTCAAAATGGGGCTGTTCGGAATACCCGGGGAATCCCCGTCCCCTTCTAAATCCTTACAATGGAAAGGTATACGTGCTTGACTATCTTAAGAGGGGGGTTTGCACAGGTTTTGTTGCAGGCACGGATTCCCATGCAACGATGCCGTCGGGAGCAGGCATGGAAGCTCCGCATATTCCGTATCCGCCCGGATTCACGGCGGTTCGTTCCGGAGAGCTTACCGATATGGCCGTATTCAAAGCCATAAGAGAGGGCAACACCTATGCCGCATCAGGGGAAAGAATCTTTCTTGAGGCGAAAATCAACGGGCTTGTTCATGGAGGAGTAATAAGAGACTCAAGGGTCCCTTCACGAAAGGTCTCTGTCACGGCGGCCGCAACCGAAAGAATAGAGAAAATGGAGTTGATAAGAAACGGGGACGTTATATACTCTTCGGTTGTGAATGACTGGCACGGCAGCATGGAATTTACCGACGAAGAGAAGATGGACAGGTATTACATGGAATCAGAATATGGCGGGCGATTCCTGTTTTACTACGTCCGCCTCTCATGCTTTTCGGGGGCGCAGGCATGGTCAAGCCCTGTTTTCTTTTTACAACCTTAAAGGACTGTTCTCATGGAAATCAAAGGATTCTGCCTTGCCGCTCCGTCAGTTGTGAGCGCAGGCGAAGAGATTGTGCTGAAGGGCAAGGTGCTGACAGAACCCTACACCGTTGACTGGAGCTGTTATGCAAGGCCGCCGGGTCTTGTGGGAATATACAACCGGTCGCCGCGCGGGATTGCCTACATGGATAACGTAATGAAAGACTGGGAAGGGATTATTTCCGTGGACGGCGGCACGGGATACAAAGGGCCCATAAAACAATCAATACAAAAGGCGGCTTCCGCCGGAAGTAGAAGCAGCCGCGCATTCTTCAGGATCCCAGGCATAAAATTCTCAACCCCGGGCGTGAAATTCATCACGTTGCGGGACAAAAAAACAGGTATTGAGGGTATCAGCAATGCCATCCTTGTTACGGAAAAACCCATACCGCTGAGACTCTACTGGGCTGACCCGCATTCCCAGACCTTTTTCAGCGACGGATTGAGATGTCCGGAAGAACTTTATACATTTGCGAGAGACGAGGCGTTTCTGGACATTTTCGCCGTTACAGACCACTCGGAATGGATAACCGACAGGCAGTGGGAGTATTTCCGTGCGGTTACAAACGACTTTAACAGAGACGGAGAATTCGTAACCCTTGTCGGACAGGAGTGGACCAACCGCGAGTTCGGCCACAGGAATATCTACTATCCCGGCGACAAAGGTCCCGTGCTGAGGGCTGACGGACCTTCGGAGCTGAAAGAGCTGTACAGAATTGCCAGGAGCTTTGGAGCGCTGGTCATCCCCCATCATTCGGCAAACGTTGAAATGGGGGTTGACTGGTCAAAAGGGTATGACGCGGAACTTGAGAAACTGGTGGAGATATATTCCATATGGGGCAACAGCGAACTCCCTGCACAAAAGGGCAACACCCGGCCGATCCGCAACCACGGCGGTGAGAAAAAAGGGCAGCATGTGATAGACGCTCTCGCCAGGGGTTACAGGTTCGGGTTCGTGGGAGGAGGGGACATACACGACGGCAGGCCCGGTGACGAACTCCATTCCAAACAGAAGGATATACCCCTGTATGCCGGACTTTACAGGCAGGGAATTACAGGCATATGGGCATCCGGGCTGACAAGAAAGGATATCTTCAAGGCATTGAAGAAGAGAATGGTCTATGCTTCCAGCAACGTCAGGATTATCCTGGACTTTCTCGTTTCCGGCAGGCCCATGGGTTCAACAATAAGGAAACCCGGTGCAAAATCCCTGCAAATAAAGGTTTTTGCGGCAAGCGAGGTACCTGTAAGCCTGGTGGAAATAATCAAGAACGGCGAGGTTTTCAGTAAGACCGCTGTTGGCGGGCAGGTAGCTGATACCAGCGTGAAAGACAGGGATATCGGACCTGGATATTATTATGCAAGGGTGACAAGAACAGACGGAGAGATGGCGTGGAGCAGTCCGGTATGGATTGAGCGGTAAGAATCAAGAACTGCCGGTTTTTTCGGCTATGCTGTCTATGGTTCCCTTGTATAACCGGGTCGTCAGCCTGTCTCCGTTGGACACGTCCCCTGCATTCTTGACAGGACGGCCGTTGCGGAAGGTAATGCTGTAGCCCCTTTTCAGCACCTGCAGGGGATTCATCATCTCTGTCCTGTCCTGGTGTCTATCCAGCACGTTCAGACGCCCCTTAAGGTATGACTGCACCGCTGACGAGAGATTTACCGGGATCTGTTTCAGAAAAAACCCTTTTCCAGCTGTATTCCTTGCGACGTTATTACGGAATCCCGCAATAATCTCGCTGAAATGCCGGCCGCTCTGCTGAAGAAAGAAGCCGGTGACAAGATTTATATGTTTTCCACTCTCTCTGACAGCATTTTCTTTTTCCGCCAGTATGTTTTCCACCGTATAGGCAAGACGTTTGCCGGACTCATCCAGTCGTTCTTCAAAAGTCCTTGATACGGTAACTATGAACTCTGCAACTGCGGTAGGGCTGATCAGTCCCTTGTGCGCGACTGTCTCGGCCACGGTCTGGTCTCTTGTGTGTCCTATGCCCGTAAGCACAGGCACAGGAAACAGGGCGATAGCCCTGCCTATGTTGTAATTGTCAAAAGCATGCAGGTCAACCTGGTCGCCCCCGCCCCTTATGATAACGAGAATGTCGTAATTCCTGATTTTTGCCGCACATTTCTCCATTGACGCAAGAATGGATTTCTCGGTTTGCTCTCCCTGCATATACGAGGGAAACAGGGTCACCGCCATCCTGTAACCGTACGGATTGTTCTCAATGATATTCATAAAATCTTCGTAACCCGCGGCGGAAGCCGATGATATGACCGCTATCCTCTGGGGAACCAGCGGGAAGGTTTGTTGCTTGTTCCTGTCCAGCAGGCCTTCCTTTTCCAGCTGTGCAAGGATTTTCTTTCTGTGCAGGGCGAACTCGCCCAGGGTATAGGAAGGGTCTATGTCCACTATCCCCAGCTTGAGCCCGTAAACCTCGTGGTACATCACCTCCGCAACAACCAGAACTTTAATTCCATCCTTCAGTCCCTGCCCGGTTGCCTGTCTGAATCTGGCGCTGATGTCGTCAAATCTGCTTTTCCAGATAGCGGCATCAGCCTTTGCCACGACAGTCTCTCCATCCTTTTCAACAAGAGTGACATAACAATGTCCCGATGTCTGATTCAGGTTCAACCGGGTGATTTCAGCCGTTATTCTGTAATGTGAAGGGAAGGATACCGACAGGACATCCTTTATGCCGGACAAAAATTGCTTCAGGGTTACAGCTTCAGTTATCATAGTCATCAGTAATCCTGCGTCTTGCCTTTTTCTTCTCCGCCCGCACCTTTTTATTCCTTATCTCCGTCTCTCTTGCGCTGCGGGGCTTTCTTGTAGGGATGCGCTTTTTCTTCACCTGCTTCAGAACCTTCAGCCTTTCCTCCAGCCGTTCAAGGGCCAGCTCTCGGTTCCGCGCCTGGGTCCTGTGCTCCGTGGCCCTCACCGTTATACCCGTGGGGATATGCACTATCCTTACCGCGGTTTCCTTCCTGTTCTTCCTCTGTCCGCCGGGTCCCCTGCTACGGTAAAAGGACGTTTTGATGTCCTGCTTGCCGCGTATCCTGTTCATGCCGTCATATTACCACATTTCGTCCATTCCCCCAACCCGGAGTCTCTTGACAAAGGCATGAAGGTATAGTATAATATCATCATGAAACTTGCGGGCAGGTTGAAGTTGTGGATTGACAGCGAGATCCAGTTAAGGTTTGTTGTGTATGCGCTGGTATCTCTTGCCGTAGCATGTGCGATTGTAAGTATCACCACCTTTTATACTATCTGGACGGATGTATCCGAAAGGGTATTGAAAACCGGGGAATTACAGCAGGTCTATACCGCCTCTCTGCATAAATTTATATCGGTGAACTTTGTTCTTATTCTGCTTCTTGCGCTTCTTGCCACCCTGGGAATGATGATGCTTTCCCACAGGGTTGCCGGTCCTGCCTACAGGATAAAAAATATCCTGAAGGACCTCCAGGAAGGGAAAAGACCGGCATTCACATTGAGAAAAGGGGACGCCCTGAAACCGATGCTGGAGGAGATTGAAAAACTCTCCGCCCAGCATAACGAGGTAGGAGAGAGCGCATTAAAAGTCATTGAAAGGTGGAAGAATACCGAGGTAAAGGACATGAGCCTGAACCTTGCATTAAAAGACCTGGAGAATAAGATTGTTTACCTGACCCTTGCACAGGAAAGGGAAAGAGATAAGTCATAGTCCTTAGCCGCTTGAAGTATTCGGCAATAATTGAGGGCAATGGAGAAGAAAATGAACGCGAAAAGAGGTTTCAGTTTGATAGAGATTATCATATTCTGCTTCATAGCCATTACTCTGCTCACTCTTTTTGTCGGGCTTGCCATAAATTCAAGAGAGTTTGCAAAAACGGTCGGCTGCGTGAACAACATGAAAACCATCGCGCAGGCGGTTAAAAACTTCCAGGCCGACTACAAGACAACTCCGACAAATCTCTCTGACCTGTATCCGCAGTATGTTACAAATGAAAAGGTATTCAAGTGTCCCGCGGACAGAACCGTAGACACCAACAGCTACGAAAAATACTACATAGGAAGGTTTATCGCTTCGGAAAAGGCCAACAACGTCTTTCTTGCCTGCCCGAGGCACCACAGGAAGAACAAGACGGTTGCCGCCTATCTTTCCTACGCGGTTGACATCGGAAGAAACAAGCCGGTCCAGTGGAGCGGGACACCGGCGGACAACTTACGTTTTCCGATGGAACCACGGCCAAGGTTGAATCCGGCAAGGTGGGCCTGGTCTCCTCCTTCGTGGACAATTCGGACCACATATACAGTATCATATACATCCCGCAGGGAACTGCAGGAACGATTACCGTAGATCACAACGGGAATTCAAAGTTTGAGGTCATAACACCTGCTGTCATAGCCGGCGTGGAAGGCACAAAATTTACGGTCAAGGATATGCTGGCAACCAACAATACCTGCACAACCGACGTCAATGTGCTTGAGGGCACCGTATACGTGGAAGACAGAAGCAGGGACGCCACTTCCATAGCGGTAACGCCTATCCAGCAACACAGCGTTTCGGTACTGCAGAACGTTTTTGGCTCAACCGAGATGGATATCGGCGGATAGTCCCGAGAAAACCCAAGCACCACAGATAATTTATAGCCGGACAGGGAGAGTTGAAACGCAGTTCCGAAAATGAATGAAATTTCTCATTGCACTGAAGTTATCCGTAGCGATTCTCATTTCACTATTTGTCCTCCTTCTCTTTTCACATAAGTCTCTGGAAAAAGCCGAGCTGACTTTTTATGACTGGCGATTGTGTCATTCATACGTTCCCGAAGAGACTCCCGAACCGCTCGTGATTGTCGGAGTGACCCAGGATTTTGAGAAGAAGGTCGGAGAGCCCTTTTCCCGCAAGTTCTATACCGATCTGCTCAAGACATTGAAAACCGAAGGCGCGTCCGTGGCGGGATTTGATATCTTCTTCCCGCAGATAGCAGACAGAAAGACCGATGAGCCGTTCATTAGAATTCTGCACGAGGGCACAAAAACAGTCCTTCCCGTTTTTTCGCCCACCCGGCTTGAAGAAAAGGACGGGATGTACTATGTTTCCCCGGAGATACGAGGGAGCGCGGAAGACTTCAACAGGGCCGCCGCTTCTCTCGGCCACATCAATACTATTCCTGACAGGGACCAGGTTGTCAGGAAAGCGCCCGCACTGCTCAAGGTCGGAGGCAGGACATACCCCCAGATATCTCTTGAAATGGCCAGGATTTACAATAAACAGGACAGAATACGAATTGCATATCCGGGATTTACCGTTCCTCCCGGGACGGTTCCGGTCACAAGAGACGGAGACCTTTACATAAAATTCCTTTCCCGGGAAGCGGTTGAAAAATATTTTGTCGCTTTTGAGGATGTTATAACAGGGGATTACCCGGCCGGGAAGTTCAAAAACAAGGCTGTTCTCATTGGACAGACCATGGTCGGAGCCAAGAATTCGGATCTCATTCCGACACCATGGGGAACTGAATTCGGGGTACTCCTGCAAACCAGCATCCTGCATGACGCTCTTTCCGGAAGATACATTTACCGCCTGGACCGTTCAGTCATCTCGCTTTTTGTCCTCCTGACCGGAATTCTCATGGGATTCGTCGTTTTCTCCCTGAACATGTTTGCAAATACCGTACTGTTTGCGGGATTCTCCGGCTTCCTGACACTGTTTTCGCTCCATGCAATGCGGAAAACCGGTTTGTTCCTTGACGTCATTCCCTTCTTCGTACTCTCTTTCTCTCTCTATTTCGCTTCGCTCGTATACTCCCTGGTGAACGCTGTCCAGAAACTGCTGAAGAAAGAACGCTCAATAAGAGTCATGCAGGACGTAGAGAAGGAGATTACCAGCATACTGAATCCCGCCGACCTGCCGGGCATCACTGACGGGATCACTTTTCCCGGCTTTGAAGGGACAGAACTGATAAAGCAGACCCCTGACATTACCATAGGAACTCTTATGGCTTCCTTCGGAATTGAGGCAGGCGCTTTCATAATGCTGCCGACTCCGGAAAAGTACCAGATCATAGCCAGTCACGGAGAGTTGATGTCGGGAATTGATATGAAAAAGGTGGTCAACGCGGCTTTCAGGAAGAAAGATCCTATAATAATAAACAAACTGCCTGGAAAAAACGAATGGGGACAGGGCATAAGAAACCTGATGTTGCTGCCGGTCATTTCCCACGCATCCTTCACAATCCTGGGTCTCTTTATCAACAAGAATCCCGCCCCGTTTTCAAAGACGTCCGTTTTCGTGCGCGAAGACGTGCCGATCATGGAATCCCTTTCTCTCCAGTCAATGATAGCGATACAGAACGCAAGGCTGAACATAGCGCTTAAAGAAACGCAGCTTGAGAGCATCTTTCGTCTTTCCGTGGCAATTGAATATCGTGACAGGGAAACGGGGATGCACATCCATAGGGTCAGCGAATACTCGGGAGTCATCGCGGAAAGAATAGGGTTAGGGTCCAAGGAGGTTGAGCTGATAAAGAGCGCAATGCCCCTGCATGACATAGGCAAGATCGCCATACCCGACAGTATTCTTCTGAAACCCGGAAAACTCACGCCGGAAGAAAGGAAGGTTGTTGAACAACATCCCGTAATAGGCGCCAGGATGCTTGAAGGTTCAAACTCCCTTATTCTGAAGGTTTCGGAGATAATCGCCCTGTACCATCATGAAAAGTATAACGGTTCGGGTTATCCTTATCACCTGAAAGGCAACAGTATCCCCCTGTACGGAAGGATTGCGGCTATTGCTGACATCTTTGATGCCATGTCATCAAAAAGGGTTTACAAGGAAGCGGTAGAATTTGACGAAAGCTTTGCTTTTCTGAAGAAGGAATCAGGCACGATATTTGACCCCATGATGGTGGAAGCATTCATAAACGAAGCGGATGCTATAAAGAAGATAAAGAGCATATACAAGGACACCGAAGATACAGCTCTTATGTAATAGGAGGGCCGCCTTATGAAAAAAATCAGAGAACCAGCAGTCGCCGGCTATTTTTATCCTGAAGGGAAGGACAGAATTCAGAGGATCCTGGAGAAATTCGTTGACAGGAACGCAGACAAACAGCCGTGCAAGGCGCTGGTCAGCCCTCACGCGGGATATGTCTATTCAGGCGCGACGGCAGGTGCGGTATTCAGCAGGACGGTCATCCCGGAGACAGTAATCATGATGGGACCCAACCATACGGGATACGGAGAACCATACTCCGTGGCAGGTCATGATTCATGGCTTACCCCTCTTGGTGAGACAGAGGTGGACAGGAACCTGGCGAAGATGCTTGTGGAAGCAAGCCGGTATCTGCATGAAGACGAGGTCGCCCACGCAAAGGAGCATTCACTGGAAGTGCAGCTTCCTTTTCTGCAGTTCTTGAGAAAAGACGTGCGGATCGTGCCGATCGCACTCTCCGGTTATGTGGACGATCCGGCATGGAACGACATCGGCGAGGCAATTGCGAACGTACTGCATTCGGAAAAGAGGGAGAACAAGGTACTGCTTGTTGCCAGTTCGGACATGACCCACTACGAAGAGAATGCCGCGGCGCAGGAGAAGGATAACTATGCCATAGAGGCCATAATGGCTCTGGACGAAGACCTGCTGGCTCAAAGAATATACGAAAGGGAAATCACCATGTGCGGCTACGGACCCGTCATCGTATCCATTATTGCGGCAAAGAACCTGGGTGCGGAAAGAGCCGAACTAATCAAGTATGCAACAAGCGGCGAGACATCCGGAGATTACGCAAAAGTGGTTGGTTATGCCGGCATCCTTATCTTGTAAAGTAAAATTCAACTATGTCGCCGTCATTCAAGTGAGCATCGGGACCGAGGAATTTCAGCCCGCCCGCATTCTTGGCCGCCTGCCACGAGCCGGCCTGCGCAAAATCCTTCATGTTCACCACCGCCGCCTTTACAAATCCCTTTTCCATGTCCTTGTGGACGCTTCCCGCGGCCTGTCTTGCCGTATAGAGTGAAGGAATGAGCCATCCGCGGGCGATGTCTCCCTTGACCGTATAAAAAGTCATGAGCGACAACTGCCTTATTATCAGCCGGTACAGGGACTCCGGGTCATCCTCCCGGCCGGTGTTGCGGTAAATGCACCAGGGGCTCTCCAGAGAGGGCTGTGCCCTGTCCCCGTTAAAACAGAAAATCACCGGGCCGACAGTCAAGAGTTCCATCCCCAGCAGCATCTTTCTTTCATCTTCACCCAGCTGATTGAGAGGCTTTTCCTTTTCCAGCAGTTTGAGGCCTTTCTTGATAACCTCCGCCTGCGCGGTTGAGGGGCCTTCAGCGGCTCCCTCCTGCCTGGACTGCAGTATCCTGCCCGCTCTTTCCGCATCGTAAAATACAAGTTCCATCAGAAGAGAAGATGCTTCTTCGTCCGCACGCGCGGTGTCAGCAAAGTTGTTTACAACGCAGGCCGTCAGGTCAAAACCGGCAAAATTTCTAAAATAGTTGTCGGGAAAACCCGTCCCTGCGGGAAATCCCTTGAAGTCATAGAACTCAAATTCGGGATATACCACCTTTCTGGCTTTATGTGTTTCTGTAATTACGGAAAGATTCCTATCTTTATATATTCCAACTCCCACGTTTGGCTTGAAGGGATCATAAACGTCGTCCTGCTTTCCGGTAATCGCCCTGAAGAGGAAAGTCTTTCCCGACCCCGAGTATCCGAACAAGGCAATCCTATACACTGGCAATCCTCACGGTTATCCCGCGCCCCTTTGCCCGGGACTGTTCAAGGATGGCATACATCCATTGGAAAAGCCTGTCCCTGGATGCAGTCTCTGCCGGGATTCCTGTCACAAAAGAAAGGGAGTTGCCCAGCAGTTCGCTTATGAATCCCTCGTCCGTTACGAAATCCGTTCCTTCCCGAAACGCATCCCTGAATTCCGCTTCCACGGTTATTTCCGCCTTCCCGAAAACCTTGAGAAATTCACTGCCCGCGCGGCTGCCGGAGAGGAAAGAAAACTGCCTTTTCATCGTCTCCGAGCACAATGGAATGAAGGTTCTTATATAATCCTTGAGAGGCATTTCCGACTGTTCGGCGTAGACTCCTGCCATGGCGAGATTCACGGAAATGCGGTTCAGCACGAAAATGCCCCCGCCGGGCCTGCACGGTGAAACGGTGACAGTGCCTCCAGCGGACAGGTTGCCGGAGACTGCGGCATATCTTTCCATTTCTTTCCGGCTGTCAATCCTGAAGGAGGCCGGGATCTTCCCTGTTGCGGCGTTCAGAATAAGTTCTTCCTTTACCGACGAAAGCGGGGACTCCATCATGAAAGGCCTTGAGAATGAAAATTCCGCCTTTTCAATAGCGTGAAGCGGAACGTTTTCGGGGAGAGACAGTACGAGATCTTTCTCCGTGAATGGCTCCAGGACTTTCAGAAGCCTCCTTATTTCATCAACTATTTCCCCGGAAGGTGCCGCCAAAACGGGGACAACGGCGCAATAACACCTGTCTATTCCCTCCCTGTTGCGGATGATAAGTTCGCCGCGCAGGTGTTTCTCAACCGCAGCGTCCGGCAGGACGGAGTTCATTGCGAATTCTCTTTTCACAGCCCTTCCGAACTCCATAGACAGCTCATCCGGTGATCCTCCGAAACTCTCAAAAAAGGTCTTGACGTCATAGAAAGGCAGCCCCAGCCTTGCATGACGGCTCCTTTCTTCCTCAAAGCCGTACTGTATCAGTTTTGCGTTGACCAGCTCCCTTATCAGGACGGAGGACAATTTTCTCACCTTGGATGCAATAATCTCCTCCTCAACCTCCATGACTATCAGTTCGCCGACATTTTCAGACAATCCTGTTTCCCTGACGAGGGCCGCGACAATCCTGTTTTTGTCCCAGAGGCTCACATTGTCATCGCTTCTTCTGACCGGAAGGTTTACCTCCCTTCCGGATCTTGCCCTTTCCTGCTCCCTTTCGGACAGGTCCTCCGGGATAAATCCTTCTCTTATCTTTCTCGCCCTGGCCCTCTTCTGCCTGTAAAGGATATATGCCTTCGCAGTCCTTGCATGCCCTGTTTTTATCAGAATCCTTTCAACGACATCCTGGATCTCCTCAACCGACGGAACGTCGCCTTTATATTCCCTGATGAGATACATCCTGACTACCTCGGCAAGATCGTCGGCGAGATACCTGTCCTGCCCGCCTACGCTCTGCGCCGCCTTGAAGATGGCATCCGCTATCTTCTGCCTGTCAAAGGGAACGGTCCTGCCGTCCCTCTTTCTCACGCACTCAAGTTTCTTTTCCACTTGCCCCGAATTCTCCTTTGATACGCCCGCAAAATGAGGGGTGATCTGCTTTGGCTTACAGAATTTCGCTTATTCCTTTCACTATACCCTTTTGGGGAAATTTTTTCAATGGAGTTTGGATACGGGTGCACCGCCGGCAGGCTTTCTTCAGACGGGACACTTGGCCGCCCCGGCGAGGCGGCCTGCGTTCGGCTTCTC